>Ga0326727_10011500_pt1 | contig 20571 bp, 14 predicted proteins | sample MB2enrmetagenome_FD_207643 | JGI IMG/M metagenome (GOLD analysis project Ga0326727, IMG submission 207643) | Lab enriched peat soil microbial communities from McLean, Ithaca, NY, United States - MB29MY | ecosystem: Environmental > Terrestrial > Soil > Wetlands > Peat | place: USA: New York...
GTGATGGGGTTAAGCTATGGCGAATGCGACCGGCTGGCGAAGATGATTCCCAACGAGTTGAAGATGACGCTGAAAAAGGCGCTGGAAACCGCGCCCGATTTCAAGCAGGCCTACGAGAAGGAGGCGCAGACGCGCCAACTGGTGGACACGGCTTTTGTGCTGGAGGACTTGACGCGCAACGCCTCGGTCCACGCCGCCGGAGTGGTCATTGGCGATCAACCGCTGGCCAACCTGCTGCCTCTGAAGAAGGACGAGGACGGGGCCATCGTCACGCAATACGCCATGGGGCCGGTGGGCGACCTGGGCCTGCTCAAGATGGATTTCCTGGGATTGAAGACGCTGACCGTCATCCGCAAAACCTGCGACCTGGCGCGGCAGTTCCACGGGGTGGAAATTCCGATTGACCAATTGCCGCTGGATGACGCCAAGACCTACGACCTGCTCAACAAGGCCAACACCATCGGCATTTTCCAACTGGAATCCGGCGGGATGCGCGATTTGTGCCGGAGATTCCAGATCAGTTCGGTCGAGCACATCACGGCGCTGGTGGCGCTCTACCGTCCCGGGCCGATGGACCTGATTCCCGATTTCATCCGGCGGCGGCACGGGGAAATCAAGATCGAATACGAGCATCCGCTGCTGGAGCCGATTTCGCGGGAAACGTACGGCGTGTTGATCTACCAGGAGCAGGTCATGCAGGCCGCCCAGGTGCTGGCCGGCTACACCCTGGGGGGCGCGGACCTGCTGCGGCGGGCCATGGGAAAAAAGAAGCCGGAGGAAATGGCGCGGCAACGCGAGGTGTTCGTCAAGGGCTGCGCCAGAGTCAACAGTATTCCGGCGGCCAGGGCCAACCCGATTTTTGATTTGCTGGAAAAATTCGCCGGCTACGGCTTCAACAAGTCCCACGCCGCCGCCTACGCCATGGTGGCCTACCAGACGGCCTGGCTCAAGGCCAATTATCCGGTGGAATTCCTCAGCGCCATGATGACCAACGACATGGGGGACACGGCCAAACTGGGCGTCCTCATCGGCGAAGCGCGCAATTTCCACATCGAAGTGCTGCAGCCGGACATCAACGAGAGCGGCGTTTATTTCACGCCCAGCGCGGCGGGGGCGGCGGGGGGCGGGGCGGCGGCGATTCGATTCGGACTGGCGGCCGTCAAGGGCATCGGCGAAATCGCGGTGGAGAGCATCCTGCAGGCGCGGGCCGCGGGGGGCAGATTCACCTCGCTGGCCGATCTGTGCGAGCGGGTGGACGGGCGGACTGTCAACAGGAAATGTTTGGAGGCGCTGATCAAGTCCGGCGCCTGCGACGGCTTCGGCGAGACCCGCGCCACGCTCTTTTCCAGAATGGACCGGGCGCTGACGCGGGCGGCCGGAATCCTCCAGGACCGCAATCGCGGGCAGGACACGCTTTTTGGGATGCTGCGCGAGGACGCGGCCGGGAGGCCGGAAACGGAAAAGCCACTGCCGGAATGGCCGCAGCATGAGCTGCTGGCGCACGAAAAGGAGCTGCTCGGTTTTTATGTGACAGGCCATCCGCTCACGCCGTTTGAGGGGATTCTAAAGCAATACGCGCTGCATCAGGCCAGCCAATTGCCGGAATTGAAGAACCGGGAGATGACGCGCATCGGCGGCCTGGTCGGCGCGGTGCAAAAGGGCATTTCCAAAAAGAGCAACAAGCCGTACGCGCTGGCCACGCTGGAGGACTTGTCCGGCTCCGTGCAGGTGCTTTGCCTGAACGAGAACTACGAGAAATTCAAGGATCTGCTCTCGCCCAACAAACCGCTGCTCGTCACCGGCGAGGTCAACCTTTCCGAGGACAAGCCGAAGATTTTCCCGCAGGAAATCATCCCGCTGGAGGACGCGCCGCGCGCCTACACCAAACAGGTCCACCTGCGGTTGCACAGCGCCAACGTCAAGCCGGGCGATTTGGAGGCGGCGCGCGATTTGATCGCCGCCCATCCCGGCAAGTGTCCGGTGTTTTTATGCCTGATGCGGACCGGGGGCGAGGCGGTTTTCATCGAGACGCACAACCGGTATGCCGTCAGCCCGTCGCTGGGTTTTCAGCAGGCGGTGGATGAAAAGTTTGGCGAGGAAACCTATTACGCCAAGGTAGATGCCTCGCTTCCCGAACGCGCCGGGCGGCGCTGGGAGAGGCGCGGGGAGGCGAATGGAGGCGGGGAGTAGTTGGACGAACAAAGCGAAGATGGAGGATGGAGGATGGAGGATGGAGAAGGCAAAGGTAGGGCGGGCAGTCCCCTGCCCGCCGAGGGAACCGGCCCGCGGCGGCCAGCGGAGTGGCCGCCCTACCAACCAGGACTCGCATGGCACCGGAGAAAAGATTCGGCGAAAAGATTTCACTTGCCAATACATCGGTTTCCGATGTATGGTTGCGGCTATATGAATTTTAAGGGCAGTTTGACGGCCTTAATTTTGCAGAATCTCAGCCGGGGGCCGAACCACGGCTATCGCATCGCGCAGGAGATCAAGGCCCAATCGAAGGGCGTGCTGGATTTCAAGGAGGGCACGCTGTATCCGGCCTTGCACGGGCTGGAAGGCAAGGGGCTGATCAGTTCCGCCACGCGCGAGGAAAACGGGCGCACGCGCCGTTATTACAGGCTGACGGAGAAGGGCAAAAAGACCCTGGCGCGGGAACGCGAGGAATGGCTCCAGTTTTCGGGGGCAATCAGCCTGATTTTGCAGGAGGCGTGATGAATATTTTTCGAAAACCGCGCCCGCAAAATCTTGCCGACTGGCTGGAAATCGCCACTGCGGAACTCGCGCCTTCGGCTCAAGATCGCATCTGCATGGACATCGCGTCCCACTACTATGAAGCGGTGGATGAGCATGAGCGGAAGGGTTTGAGCCTGTCGGCCTCCAAAGGAGCGGCGCTGGCCGAGTTGGGGGATGCAAGAGCCGCAGCCAGGCGTTTTCGCCGGGCGCATCTAACCGAAGAGGAATCCCGGAGACTCGCCGGATTGTTAAAGTCCTGTCACCCCAGTCTCCTTGTACAGTTTGGAGGCTTCGTCGTTTTCGCTGAGTTGGGTGCGCTCGGGCATTGGCGTCATGGCTCCATCTTTTCGGTGGTTGGGGTTGTGCTGTTCATTGTCTATGAGGCTGTCGCTTATATTCTGGCAAGACGCAAGAATCCGCGCAGCGTCGTTCTGATGCAGGCGGCGGGTTGATTCATCTCTGGAACACCTACCCTTTGGGCTTTCCTCAGCCACGAGTATCTGTCTGTTTGGACCAACTTGCTTTACTTTCTGGTTTGTCTTTTCGTTTTGAGAAACTGCTTCTCTCTCTTCCGACTCGGCAACAAAATGGGGACTATAGCCCAAGACTGGCTGGGCGAAGCAGGCGCAGGGAGGAACGAGATTCCGCCGGACAAGCCCATTGCCTCCTGACGGAACGCTTGTTTTCCCGGCTTCTTTTCCAGGGTGAGAAAAAGTCTTGGACAGTACGACTTGTGCTACGGTTTAGCCGTCCGCGCGCGTGATCAGGCAGCTTTAGGTTGGCATGATGGTCTCCAACCCCTCCGTTTGCGCCAGGGCGAATTGGTCCTTGTCGAAAGTCACGAAAATCCCGGCTTGAATTTCCAAGGCCACGGCCACATGCCACACGTCAAGCGAGCGGCACGGCTTCGTCCAAGCCAATCGCTCTGCCACCGCGTCTGCCTGACGCAATGTTTCGGTCCAGTCCAGCGGCTCGTGAATCAAGGTTCCATCATCAAGGTCTTCCTCAATGTGCCGCAAGATTTGACGAGCCTCGGCCTGGTTGATCAATCTGCCGAAGGCGCATTGGCGCACGGTCGTCCGCAACTCGATGCGGTGCAGCGGAGTGAAAATGATGGGCTGCCGGCCCGTGCGCGCACGGTGGCGCAAAGCGGCACTGGTGTGGTCGTTGGGCACGTAAAGCGCCACCAAAAAGGAAGTATCGAAATAGGTTTTCACCCGCGCAGACGCGAGAGCACTTCGGATGCGCCGGGGATGGGCTTTAGCGAGATGCGGCTGAGACGGGCCTTAAAGGCAGCGGCGGACTTGCCTCTCCTCGCCCTGAGGGCAGGCACGAGTTTAATCCACGGCTTGCCACCGGAGGTGACGACGACCGTTTGGCCAGCGTGGGCCAGACCGCCGATCATGTCGAAAACTTGGACTGCTTCCTGTTTCGTAACCATTTTCATGCAAGAAAAGTATCCTGAGATTACTCTTTCCGCAACGGCGAAGTCTCCTGGGGGGGCGGTGTCGTCCGTTTGTTGTAATGTCGGCGCGGCGCACCGATGCCGGGCCACAGGCTCGACACGACAAGGCCGGCCTCCGCCGGTTCTCACAGCAGCTTGATTTGCTGTTGCTCCTTGTCCACGCCCGGCACCAGGCCCTCGATGCGCCGGCGGCGGCGTTCCATGATGTTTTTGTCCACCAGCGGATCGTAGGGCACCGGATACCGGCCGTCGTAACAGGCCATGCAAAAGGATTCCCGCGGCAACCCGGTGGCGCGCACCATGCCTTCCTGGGACAAATAACCGAGCGAATCGGCGTTGATATAACGGCGGATGTTGTCCAGCGAATAGTTGGCCGCCATCAATTTGCTCCGGTCCGGAAAATCAATGCCATAGACGCACGGGTTCATGTGGGGCGGACAGCTCACCAGCACATGGACCTCTTTCGCGCCGGCCTCCTTTAAATTATTGACACGCGCTTTGCAGGTGGTGCCGCGCACAATGGAGTCGTCCACCACGATGACGCGCTTGCCGCGCACCAGTTCGGTGATCAAGTTGAGCTTCACCCGCACGTCAAAGTCGCGGATCAGTTGGGAGGGCTGGAGGAAACTGCGGCCGACATAGTGGTTGCGCACGAAGGCCATCTCGTAGGGGATGCCCGAAGCCAGCGAGTAGCCCAGCGCCGCGCAGTTGCCGCTGTCGGGCACGGGCACCACCACGTCGGCGGCGATGGGCTGTTCGCGGGCCAGTTCGCGGCCCATGTCCACGCGCACCTTGTACACGTTGCGGCCGGCGATGTTGCTGTCGGGGCGCGCAAAATAGACATATTCGAATATGCAGAAGGCGCGGGCGGTCTGTTCGGGGAAGGCCTGGATGGAGCGCGGGCCGTTTTTGTCAATAATCACGATTTCGCCCGGCTCGACGTCGCGCTCGGTTTTGGCGGAGATCAAATCCAGGGCGCAGGTTTCGCTGGCCAGCACCCAGGCCTCGCCGGCCCGGCCCAGGCAGAGGGGACGGAAGCCGAAAGGATCGCGCACGCCGATCAATTCCGATTCGGTCATGATGACCAGGGAGTAAGCGCCTTCCAGGCGGCGCACCGTCTGGACGAGATTGTTCTCGTTGCCGCCGATGGTGGGCTGGGCGAGGAGGTGGAGGATGATTTCGCTGTCCACGCTGGTGGTGAAGACCGCGCCGTGGCTTTCCTCCAATTCCTCGCGCAGGGGGGCGGCGTTGGTCAGGTTGCCGTTGTGGGCGATGGCGATCTGGCCGCGTTTGCTGTCGCCGGTGAGCGGCTGGGCGTTGCGCAGGTGGGAGGAGCCGGTGGTGGAATAGCGGGTGTGTCCGATGGCCATGGAGCCGGCCAGGCCGGGCAGGACGTCGGGGCCAAAAATCTGGGAAACCAGGCCCATGCGTTTGTGCTCGTGGAACCGGCCGTTGTCGCAGGAGACGATGCCGGCGCTTTCCTGGCCGCGGTGTTGCAGGGCGTAGAGGCCGTAGTACGTCAAGTCCGCGGCGTTGGGATGGCCGTAAATGCCGAACACGCCGCAGTAATGTTTTGGTTGGCCGCTGTGCGAATTCAAAGGCCCATTGTAGAGCCGTCCGGCGCAAGTTCAAGGATTAAGGTGAATCTATCGGCTGAATTTGTTGTTGCCGGGCGACCGGCTGGGTCAAGCGGTGCTTCGCCTGAGATTCTCCAGATTGCAACCGGGGATAAACTTGCTCTTATTCCAGAGCTTCCTATAAAAATCCTCGAAGGAGGGGTTGGCCAGCCAATCTTTGAGCGGGGCGTCCTTGACGAGATTGGCGATGGCCTCCTCCTGCTTATCTGGTCCCGATACTTTGAGTGCTGCCTCGAAAAGGCCCTTGGGATCGTCAACCCGGAACTCGTTCGGCTGCCTTCCGGTTTGGGAGGCGATCCAGTCACATTGACAGCAAAGCCATGATTCGACATTGCGGCTGCATACCCCGAAAACGGCCAGGTGCCGGCTCTGCGCGGTGCAGCGCGCCTCATCCTTTTTTAGGACCTCGCGCCAGTTCTCGTCGTTGGAATCCCGGAGGAAGATAATAAGATCGGCTCCTTTGAACATGAGTTCGTGGCAGGTATTTGGGATTTCGCGGCGCTGGCTTTGACCGGTTGTGCCCCGAAACTTCCCTTCAATCAAGCTGGCCTGTGGGCACCAGCGGCGCTGCAGCCCCCTTAAGAGAGCGCGATCAGTGCTGCCTTCGACCGAGTACCCGATTTTCACCCCAACATCTCCCGGAAATGAAGTTCACCCAGAGGCATGTCGTCGAGAAGCTTTTTCACCAGTCTTTCATCGGGCTTCGTCAAGACGGAACCCGGCGAGCCTGGTTTCATCAAGTGGACGGCTTCGAGGTGAGCATCGAACAAATCAATGACGTAAGGGCTGTGCGTGGTGAAAATGCACTGGCCTTTGCGGCCGGAGAAATCCATTTGTTCGAAAAGGGGCTTGAGATGTCCCACGTAAAGCCCATTCTCAGGCTCCTCGAAAATTATGAGGCGGGGAAGATTCGGAACGGGAGGCAGTTCAGCCAAAATCATCGTGATCAAGGATAAGGCCAAGAAACGAAGCGTGCCGTCAGACACGCTTTGGACGCTGAATTTGCGGCCTGATTTGTCCATTAGGAAAAATTGAATAAAATCAGGATCGGGACTGGGAAATTCAAATTTTTCGATCTTGGGTTCCAGCAGACGGAGAGCCTCGATCACTTTTTTTTCCAAACCCGGCGTTGAATTGTGAACGGTGAAAAGAAACTTGCTGAAATTATCCCCAACGGGGGTGGGAAGGGGAGTTTTGGATGTGACTTTTGGATTGCGGAGAGCGCTTGGCTCCAAGTTGAAATAGGTGCAGTTGTAGAGGAACTCCTTGAAAAGGAGAGCCAGCCGGCTGGCCTCGGTGTCAAAGATTTTTGAGAGGGCCGTGGATTCTGGCGGGACTTGGGATTCTGTCAGATGATCCGCATTGAAACCTGAATTCAGAAAAGCTCTTTCGTTGGTCAACTTGGCCGCCCCGCTGTGGTTCTCGATTAAAGTGACTTGGTCGAAGCTCTGTCCCGTGACGACGAGCTTTTCGTCAAGCACTTTGAGGAGTTGCTTCAAGGTTGATTGCTCCTGCTCCGCAGAGAGCCGCAACGAATAGTTGTAGTTGTAGGTTTTCGAACCCGCCTCCAGTTCAACCTCCGCTTCCATTTCAATGATTTTTTCTGTCACAGCCACGTTGGTGATGTTCCAGCTCTCTCCCAATACCCAGGTGGCGGCTTGATCCAAAGTCAAAAACGAGCTGCCGCAGAGAAAGCGCAACGCATGGCACAAATTCGTCTTGCCGGCGTTGTTGGGCCCGATCACAAGATTGACTCCCACCGGCCGGAATTCGATATTCAGGAGATTCCTGAAATTACTGACTCGAAATCTCTTCAGCATTCGGGCTGAAGCTTACTGCCCGGAAGCCGGATTGCAACCATTTCCTGGTGCATCCGTCTTGGGTGGCGGGACATGCAGTCCGTCCGCGCCGAAGCGGGCAGCCCCGGCCTGCCGGGACCCTGGCTTTCCCACCCGTCCATGGCCCGTTCCACCATGTCGCGCTGGCGCAGGCGGCCCCGGCCTTCCTCCGCCTTCCCGCGCATTCCGACCGGCGTCATTTTTGTGCAACCAGACCGTTGACAAGGCCGGGCGAAACAGGTAATCTGGTGTGAAATAAGGTTTTAAATCCAATGTTACTGCGAATTTGCTTGATTGTTGCCATCCTCGGCGCCGGCGCCGTGGTGGCGGTGAATTTTGTCATGGTGAAACCGGCCATCGAGACCGTCATCGGCCAGCGAAACGACGAGACCACGGCCAAGAAGGACGCCCAGGGAAAACTGGAGAAAACCCAGAGGCTCCTGACCACCGCCAGCAACACGCTCACCACCACCACCAAGACGCTTGCCGCCACCAAGACCGAGTTGGACGCCGCCAAGAACAAAGCCCAGGCCCTCGAGGCGACAAACACCGATTTGGCCGAAGGGTTGAAAAAAACCACCGCTAATAATGAGAAATTGCAGCAGCAAATGAACCAGTGGGAGATATTGAACCTCACGCCGTCAAACATCGTGGCCCTTCAGGAAAGGTTGAAGAAGGTCACCGCGGCGTTCGATGGCTCGGAAGGGGAGAGGCAGCTCATTTCGGCGAAACTAAAAGATACCCAGGATGAATTGGACCGGCTCCGAGGGACAAATAACGTGGATCAGGTGCCCCCATTGCCGCCCGGCCTGAAAGGCCAGGTTGTGGCCGTGGACCCCAAGTTCGGTTTTGTGATCCTGAATATTGGCGAAGACAAGGGGGTCCTGGCCAACGGCATCATGATGGTTGCGCGCGGCGGCAATCTCATTGGCAAGGTCCAGATCGCCCGGGTGGACAAGACCCAAAGTGTCGCCAACATCCTCCCCGCCTGGCGCCGCGGGGAAGTCATGGAAGGCGACGAAGTGCTTTATTGATGAAGAACATACTGCGCAAAATTTTAATCGCCCTGCTCCTGGCCGGCGCGGCCGGGCTGCTGGCGGGTTGCGCGACCGAAGATCCCGACAACATAGACACCAAGCCGTGGAATGTGCCGCAAGGCTGGGAAGGGCCGCTGCCCTCGACCATCAACCAAGGGCGTTGAGGCGCGGCGGCTATTTGGCGAATTCCACGCAGCGGGTTTCCCGCACGATGGTCACGCGAATTTGGCCGGGATATTGCAGGTCGTCTTCGACTTTGCGGGCGATGTTCCGGGCCAGCATGAAGGCTTGTTCATCGCTGACTTCCCCCGGCTGGACCATGACGCGCAATTCGCGCCCCGCCTGGAGCGCAAAACATTTTTCCACGCCGGGAAAAGAAAGGCCGATTCGTTCCAGATTCTCCACCCGCTTGATGTAGGTCAGCACGGTTTCGGACCTGGCCCCGGGCCGGGACGCGCTGATGGCGTCCGCCGCGCTGACCAGAATTCCCAGCAAGCTGGTGCTCGGCGCCTCGCCATGATGGGAGGCGACGCCATTGACAATCGGCTCCGGTTCGCCGTAACGCTGGATGATCTCGGCGCCCACCAGCGCGTGAGCGCCCCCGACCTCGTGGCTCACCGCCTTGCCGATGTCATGCAACAAGCCGGCCCGCCGGGCCGACGCGACGTCAATGCCCAACTCCGCCGCCATCAAGCCCATCAATTGGGCGACCTCAATGGAGTGGCTCAAAATATTCTGCGAAAAGCTGTGGCGGAAATGGAGGCGGCCGAGCAGCTTGACAATTTCGACGTGCATCGGCGCCAGCCCCAGTTTCATGACCGCCTCGTTGCCTGTGCGCAGGATCAGGGCGTCCATTTCCTCGGTCACTTTGGCGACCACCTCCTCGATGCGGGCCGGATGAATCCGCCCATCCAGGATGAGCCGCTCCATGGCCTCGCGGGCGATTTCGCGGCGCACGGGATCAAAGCCGGAGAGAACCACCGCGCCCGGCGTGTCGTCAATCAGCACCGTCACCCCCGTGGCCGACTCGAAGGCGCGGATGTTGCGGCCTTCCCGTCCGATGATCCGGCCCTTCATTTCATCCCCCTTGATGTTGACCGTGGCGGTGGAGGTTTCAAAAGTGTGGTTGCCGGCATACCGCTGAATGGCGACGCTGATGATCCGGCGCGCCTTCTCCTCGGCCTGGGCTCTGGCGTCCTCCAGGATGTGTTGGGACATCTGCGCCGCGTCCCGCAGGCTGCTGCCCTGGACTTCCTGCAAATACGCCGCCCGCGCCTCCGCCTCGCTTAATTTCGACAAGGCCGCCAATTGTTCGCGTCTCTGTTGCGCCAGGTCCGCGGATTCCTTGCGCAACCGCCGGGCTTCCGCCAGGTTGTCTTCCAGTTCCTCCCTTTGGCCGCGCAGACTTTTTTCCTCCCGCACCAGGCTTTCCAACTGGCGGTTGACCAGGGCCTCGCGCTCGTTGAGGCGCTGTTCGGTCTCGGCGCGCAACTTCAGCGCCTCTTCATTGGCCGTCAGGCGCGCTTCCCGCACGATGGCTGCCGCCTCGCGCCTGGCGGCTTCCAGGAGCGCCGTCTTCTCGCGGCCTGCCGCCGCCAAAGTGCTCCGTTCCCGGTGGCGCCAGATCCAAATGCCCAGCAAAACACCGGCCAGGGTAATCACCGCGCCGGTAAAAACATATTCAATCCACGTCATGGCAAAATCGGTTTCTGCCCCGGAATCTCCACCCATCGAGTTGGCGTTATTATGCAGTTCAAAGTTATGTCGTGCGGCCCGGCCGGAATCTGTTCGACCATTTGCTCGTCAAACGCGACCCCGCATCGCGTCCCGGCCGCCCCGGCCAGGAGGCGGTCATAATGGCCCTGGCCCCGGCCCAGCCGGTGTCCGGCCGCGTCAAAGCCTACACCGGGAACCAGGGCCAAGTCCAGACGGTTGAGGGGGAAAATCGGGCGGCGGGCGGCCGGCTCGCGCAGGCCGAATTTGCCCGGCGCGCAGTCGCGCGAAAGATTGTCTATTTGACAAGCCGCGTACCGGCCCGTTTCCGGGAAGAAGCGCGGCAGGGCCGCGGTCCTGCCTTCCGCCAGCGCCTGCTCCAGCAAGGGCAGCAAATCCAGCTCATCCGGCCGCGGCCAGTAAAAAAGAACCGCTTTGGCTTCCCGCCACACCCGCTGCCGCGCGAGCAAGGCGCCGGCCCGGGCGGAATCCCGTTCCCGCCGCGGGGCGGGGATGCCGCGCAGCCGCGCGCGGAGCCGCGCGCGCAGGTCCTGCTTGATGGATGTGAGCAGCGCGCTTTGGTCTTTCATTTTTCAGCCGGCGGGGCGTCCTTTCCCCGCAACGCTTCGATTTGGCTCCGCCATTTTTCCAGGCGCTCCTTGATTCTCTTTTCCGAACCCTGCTCCGTCGGCTCGTAATATCTGCGGGCCGCCCCCAGATAATCCTGCGCCACGAAATGGCCGGGGAAATCATGCGCGTATTGGTAATCCTGCCCGCGGCCCAGCCGCCGGGCGCCGGCGTAACTGGCGTCGCGCAAGGCCTGCGGCACGGGCAGCGTCCGCCCGGAACGGACATCTTGCAGCGCCTGGTCAATCGCCACGCACGCGCTGTTGCTCTTGCTCGCCGTGGCAATATAAACGGCCGCCTCCGCCAGGGGAATCCGCGCTTCGGGCCAGCCGGTGAATTCCGCCGCCGTATGCGCCGCCACCGCCAGGACCAGCGCCATCGGGTCGGCCAGCCCGACGTCCTCCGCCGCGCAAATCAAAATGCGCCGGGTGATAAACCGCGGGTCCTCCCCGGCGTGGATCATTTTCGCCAGCCAATACAGCGCCGCGTCGGGATCGCCGCCGCGCAGGGACTTGATAAAGGCGGAAATCGTGTCGTAATGCGCGTCGCCGTCGCCGTCGTAAACGATGGCTTTCTTCTGGATGCAGGCTTCGGCCACCGCCAGATCCAGGACGATAAGCCCGTCCGCTTGCGGCGGGGTGGTGAGCGCGGCGATTTCCAGCGAGTTGAGCGCCTTGCGCGCGTCCCCGTCCGCGATGCGCGCCAGATGCCGCAGGGCGTCCTCGTCCGCCCGGATTTTCAGGTGGCCCAGGCCGTTTTGGGCGTCGGCCAGCGCCCGGCGCAAGACCTCCAGCAGGTCCTCCACGCCCAACGGCTGGAGCTCAAAAATCTGCGAGCGCGACACCAGCGGGGAGTTGACGAAAAAAAACGGGTTGTGCGTGGTCGCGCCGATCAGGCGCACCAGCCCGCTTTCCACGTCCGGCAGCAGGACATCCTGCTGCGCCTGGTTGAAGCGGTGGATTTCGTCAATGAAAAGAATGGTGGACCGGCCCGTGTTTTCCAGGCGGTTGGCCGCGCCGGCCAGCACGCGGCGCATGTCCGCCACGTTGGATTCCGCGCCGCTCAACCGCTCGAATTTGCTGCGCGTCTGCCGCGCAATGATTTGCGCCAGCGAGGTCTTCCCCGTCCCCGGCGGGCCGTAAAAAATCAGCGATTGAACCCGGTCCGCCTCGATGGCGCGCCGGAGAAACCGGCCCGGGGCGAGAATATGCCTTTGCCCCGCCATCTCCTCCAGGCTGCGCGGGCGCATCCGCGCGGCCAGCGGCTGGCGCGCCGGCCAATTCGGGTCCGGCCCGGCGGACTCGGAGATTCCCGGCCCCGGCGCGGCGGAAAATAGATCGTGGCCTCTCACAACGTCAACATACCCAATTCCCGTCCATTAACCAAGCCCGAATGAACCGCGCCGGAAGAACCCGAATCCCTGGCGAAGGCTCTGACACCCGTCGCGACCGCGCGATCCTGATGGAAATCCGGCAATGGGGCGCAGCCGACGGCGCTATTTTCGGCCTTCGACCGTGTTCGGGGACAATGTTGAGTGACAAATGATAAGAGCCTGCGCGCCTTGCGCAAGGCCGCCATGATAAGAGCTTATCCGCAAACAATTCTTTCGCCACACAAATCCAACCGGAGCACCAACCGGAGCAACGCGGTTTTTCGGGGAGCGCGGGCGTCTCGCCCGCCGTTTTCGGCCTCCGGCCGAAAACATTCCCCTCTGAAAGCAGCCGGCGGGACGCCGGCTGCGGCGACCGGGACGGCCGCGCTCCCCAATCCGAAAGCATAGTGACTGAGCCAACTTTCCATTTCCGCCCGGCCGGGGCCGATGCAGGAAGGGGCGGATTGCAGGTGAACAGCGCACAGCAACAGGGATGCCAAAGACGCTGCATCCGCCGTTTTAGGAATTTCGGATCACATTCATTCGTAGGGAAAGCAAATTGGATGCCAAGTTAAGCCCCGCGCGGCTTGATTTCTTTGAACACAAACATAGTTGGAGCGAAGCAGGTTCCGTTCCATACTATGAATTGCCCGCACAAATTCGTCAAAAAAAAATATCGAAGAATATCTTGACGCTCAAGTCCCTTGCCCTAAAATTTGTCGAAATGGCGAATTGGCAGAAAAATATATAAAAAAACCTTGACACTGGAGTCTCTTGCCCTAAAATTCCGCGAAACGGCAAGTTGGTTTCAATTGTTAAACAATATAATAATAAGAAGATGAAAACTCGAGTCCCGCGTTTCTTTTTTGGTGCGTTTGCTGTCGGCGCGTTCGTTTTACTGGCTCAAAACGTCCAAAGCCAAGTGCTCTACAGCGACACCAACACTTCCCAAAATGGCAATTACAACTACTTCAACAGTGAAGCGGGCAACGAGGTGGTTCTTGCCGGGACGTCCTTCACCGATTTGATCACCAATTTCCAGTTTCAGTTCGACTTTACCGGCAGCGGCAATCCCAGCGGCAATGAAAAGGCGGACCTGCGCTTCTACGCAAACAATGGGCCTCTGGTGGACGGCTATCCGTCCCCGGGCACGGTGCTGTATGACAGTGGAACATTTAGCATCGGAGGCTTCACATCGGGAACGGTGGCCATTTTCAATCAGACGGCCTTAAACGGCGGAGTCGTTGTGCCGCAGGATTTTACTTGGACCGTCACCTTCTCCGGCTTGTCGGGCAGTGAAAATGCCGGCCTGGCCCTGTATTCCCCGGAGACCATCGGCAGCAGCTACAGCGACGCCTGGGTAAGAACCAATAGTGGCTCTTGGGCATTGCAGGTGGCCGTCATCAGCGCTCCTCCCCTTGATTTTGCCGCTTTGGCCAGCGGGGCGCCCTACTTGGAGTCATATTCCGTGACCAATGGAATAGCGATCACCATCACCAACGACACTTTCAATGGCGGCAGAGCCATCAACGGCTACGCATCTACGAACGTTGTCCCCGCAGTTTTCGCCAGCAGCAGCGCCCTGGAGAAGGTGACGGTCACTCTCAACGGCTTCACCCACGCTTACCCCAATGACGTGGAAATCTTATTGGTTGCGCCCAACGGCTACGCGGTGGCGCTGATGGGCTACGACGGCGGCGGCGTGGGCGTTACCAATTTCACGCTGACGTTTGACGACGCCCCCAACGTCTTCCTGTCAACGTTGAGCACCACCGCGCCGCTCACCAATGGAGCCACCTACCACACGGGCGACAGTTCCCCCTACGGCACGACCCTGCAGTTTCCATCGCCGGCCCCCGTCACCAATGAGCCGAATTTGACCGTGTTTAACGGCCTGTTGCCCTCCAGTTATACCGGCACATGGTCGCTTTACGTGCTGGACGATTCACAGCCCGCCACCGGTTCGATTGCTTCGTGGTCCCTGAATCTTTACACCAAGCCGGTGGTCAACGTGACCAATACCAGCGTCACGCTCAACGAGGGCCAGTCCACCAACTTTTTCTTTACCGTCAGCGACGCCAGTTCCAGCGTGATTCTGACTCCGAGCATCAGCCTGGTCGTGACCAACGGGAACATTGGCTACACAAACTCGACTGGGCAGTACGTGGATTTCATATCCAACAACATCCTGGATTTCACGTTCACCCCCGCCAATCCCACTCCCAACGGCACCAATATGGTGACCATCACGCCTAATGCGAACCTCTACGGAAAGGCCGGTTTTACAATCAATGTGACAGACGGCAACGGCGGCACAGCTTCGTCCTCGAACATCTTTCTCACCGTGAGCCACGTTCCGATTGCGCCCCAGATTTCGTTGGCAAACGCAACCATCACCACGAGCAATGGGGTGGCTTCGGCGCCCACCCTGATGAGCCTGATCTCTCTGGATGGCAATCCCGGAAGCAGCATGGCGTTGAGCGTTGTGGCGACAAATGTCAACCTCGGCAATGTGGGCGTCAACTCCAATGTCTTCACCAACACCGCCAGCCTTTCCGGGGCAACCCCGGCCGTCATCGGCAGAACGAACAACTTCAACTTCACGATCGTCCCCGGCGGCTTCCCTATTGGCACCAATTACCTGAACTTCGTTGCAACCGACACCACTCCCGGGGTCGGGTTGTCCGCCACCCAGGTGGTTACCGTAATCGTTGCCCCATTGACCAACGCGGGGCTTACGGGGCCATTGGTCTATTTCAATACAAACTCGCTCATTGTCCCGGCTGGACCTGGAACCAGCGCCCAGTTCACCAACATTACTATTACCAACCTCACCCACCTGGGGCCGATTGGAAGAATATCGGTTTCGCTTCTTGGCCTCACGAACATTCTTCCCTCCAGCCTGGGTCTGTATTTGGTGGCGCCGGATACCACGCCGGTGCCTCTGATCGGAGCGGCCGCCGGAAACAGCCCCTCGACGTTTGCGGAGCTAACGTTCGCAGACACGCTCGGGACGCCCCATGTGGCTAATAATAACACCCTGCCTGCGGCCGGCACCGGGGCCAATAATTCGGTGAGCAATTACGTGCTCAATGCCGCGGCGGGAACAGCCGCATTGGCAACCGCGCTGGGCGGCCATTCTCCAACCAATACGGGAGCCGCCAACTTCTGGACACTCTGGGTCACTAATTACGGCGCGCAACCGTTGGGCATCTCCGGCGGCTGGGTGCTGGATGTCTATCCGGCGCCTGTGGTCCAGGAACCGGTGCAGGGGGCCAGTTTTACCATGACCGAGTCCGCCACCACCAACGTGGTATTTGTCACGTCTGACACCGTAGGCACCCAGAACGCGGCGCCCACGATTTCAATGTACCCCCCGACATCGAATTACTCCGGCACTACGCTGGCAACCGCGACCATGCTTGCCAGTGGCGCGAGCGCGATTGTCAATGGCACCACCTACACGGTCAGCAACGCCATTGTCGGCGGCACCAATTACACCACAAATATAATGCAACTGACCGGCAATTACAACGACGCCGGAACGGTGACCATTACGAACATCTTCTCGGAAGCCAACGGGTTGCCAGGAAGCACATCCAGCATATTCACGACCACCAATACCCCCGCCATCACGCTGACGGTGAGCTTTGTTGCTCAGCCGCCAACGATCGGGTTTATCCCGGAGCAGGTGACCTTTGCCGGGGACCCGATCCTCAATCTGCCCTTCGTGATCAGTTCGCCGGACACGAACGCGGCAAATCTCACCGTTACTGTCAGCTCCGACAACCCGACGATGCTGCCGACCGCCGGCAATATGGTGGTCACTCGCGGCGCGTCCAGCGGCGCGCCGCCCCCGAGCCCGAGCTGGCAAACCAACTATCTCAGCTTGTTCCCGGTTGGGACCAAGGGCGGGCCCGCTCATATCACGGTCGTGGTTTCCGACGGCCAAAGCACCCCGGCTACCAATATATTCCTGCTGACCGTGACCGCGCCGGGAAGTCCGCTCTCTTACAACGCCGCTCCCATTAGCATTAGCGGCACCAATACGAATGGCTTGCCTTATCCTTCCACCAATCAGGTCACCGGCTTGGTCGGCACGTTGGAAAATGTAGTCGTAACGCTTTATGGCGTGACCTATAATAATGACGCGACGGGCCTGAATCTTCTTCTGGTCGGGCCTACCAACGCCCCGGGTCAGTCTCCAGCCGTCTATCTGATGGGCGGTGCCGGAACGAACGCGGCATTGACGAACGTCAACCTGACCTTCTCCAATTCGCTCTCAGGGCCGGACAGCGGAGCGGCCGTGTTGCCGACGAATGGCCTGATCTCTTCCACCAACATCTATTGCCCGACCAATTATCGAGCCGGCGCGTACACAACGGCGGCGCCGACGAACGCTCCGGGGCCGGGCGCCGGTTACGGGGCCAATTTGGTGACCTCCTTCAAGGGCATCAATCCCAACGGAACCTGGAGCCTGTATGCCTTTGACACCAATGGCAGCAAAGGCGGCTTGATCAGTTACGGCTGGCAGTTGTCCATCATCACGGCGCCCAACGTCAGCCCGACGACCACGAACTATTCGACGCTGGAAAACACTCCCACCAATTTCGTGATCCAGGTGGGTGACGCCGAAGCCGCCAACATTACTTTTACCGTCACCAATCTGGTGACCGCTTCGGGTTCCTCTTCCCAGCCGTCCATCACGATCGCCAACCCGGTTCCCGTCACCAATAATGGCACGGTCAACCAGGCGGTGTTCTCGGTGACACCCAATCCTTATCAGTATGGAACGAACAACATCCTCGTCGTGGCCACCGATGCCAGCGGGAGCGCTTCCAGCAATAACTTGCAGTTCATAGTGACTCAAGTCCTCGAGCAGCCTCTTATTCTGGTGACCAATGTCACCCTCAGCACGCCGGCTGCCGTCCCGCTCCTCAACATCCCGTTTGCGGTTTGGGATGTGCAGACGACCAATCAAAACACGATCTCGGTCAGTTCCACAGGTTTGAGCCCGGCTCCTGTAATCACGGTCGTAACCAACGGCACAAACTTTGGCACCAATATTTATTTGATGAGCATTCAGCCTGTCGGCGTGGGGACCGGCTCCGCGACCATCGTCCTGTCGGTGACCGACGGCACCAACCAAACGGCCAAAGCCACCTTCACACTGACCGTCACTACGAACCTGGCCTTTGCCAGCCCCGGCGCCATTACGATGGGACCGGGCAACTTTGGTTATCCTGTCCAGGCCTTGCCCACGAATTATCCTTCCACCATTAACGTCTCCAACGTCGCGGGCTTGGTCAGCGGGGTGCAAGTGGAATTGATCGGCTTTAACCACAATGACGCTTCCGATGTGGATGTCCTCCTGCAAGGGCCCAATGGGAAGACCGTGGTGTTGATGGCCGGCGCGGGCAACCAGCTTCCGGCCAACAATGTCACTTTGCAGTTCAGCCAGTCCGCCGGCTCGGCCATCCCTCAGCTCACTCAGTTGACCAGCGGCACCTATCTGCCAGGCAATTACGTTTCTCCGCTGGTGTTCAGCAATCCGGCGCCTGCCAGCGGCTATTTGGGCAATTTGACAAGCGCGTTCGGCAGCTCGTCGCCCAGCGGCGCGTGGAATCTTTATGTGATGGATACCGCCTACCCGGACAGCGGCAGCATCGCCAGTTGGATATTGTTCCTTCAGACCGGGCCGGCGCTCGCCGCGATTGCCAACCAGACCGTTGCGGAAAATGGCACCATCAACGTCCCCCTGACGCTCACGGACGCCAGCATGGGACTTTCCAACCTGACCGCTGCCATTAGTGCCTTCACCAACACTGCGAACGTGACTGTGACAGTGCAGGGCAACGGCACGCCCTCAGGACCGACCAACCTGCTGATTGTCCCGAATGCCAACTATCCTTCCAGCGTCCAAAACGCCAATGTAACCAATTCCATCACGGTGACGGTGTCAGACACCAACAGCCCTGCCAACACAGCCACGGGCACCTTTAACCTGATTATACAGAAAGTGAATCAGCCTCCTGGCATCGCGACCCCTTCGCCCTCCATCCTGCAAATCGCTGAAAATGGAAGCGCTTCAATTACCTTCACCTTCTCCAACGTGGATGCGACCCTCTTTCCTTCAAATCTCAGTCTTACCTGCACAAACGCGGCGCTTGTGGCCGCCAGCGGCATTACTGAAACCAGCTCCAATGTTCCGTCCGGCGGCCTTGCCAAGGGCTTGCCCGGCACGGTGACATACTTGGTCACGCCCTTGACCAATGTCTTCGGCACAAACCAAGCCGCGCTGATCTTCACCCTGTGGAATACCAATAACCTGACCAATACGCTGGCGGTAAACCTGAACATCAACCATGTGATTCAGAATCCGGCCATCGCGCCGTTCTCCCACGGCACTTACTCGGTAACCTCCGGAAATTCCACGAACATTCCATTCTCGGCCATCACTTTTGAGTCCAACGCGACTTTGACCATCTCGGCTTCCTCGGGGACTCCGGCCGAGGTTCCCAACAACCCGGCTAACATCATCATCAGCCAGACGTCTTTCACAGACGCCGTGCCGAGCACGAATACCGGAACCATCACGATTATTGTCCCGTCCGGCACGCCGGTAGGAACCAGCCTGATTTCTGTCACCAATAGCCAGGTGGTTGGAGGCGTCACCACCACGGGCACCGCCAGTTTTACCATCCAGGTTACTGCTTCCTCGACGACTGTCTTTGCCAATCCGTCTTCGATTAGTGTCAACAATGGCGTGGCTTCGGCTTATCCATCCACCATTACCATTGCGCCTGGCGCCTTGATTGGGAACGTGAACGGGGCCGCCGTAACATTGAACTCGTTGAGCGCCAGTGTTCCCAGCGACGTTTCGATCCTGTTGGAGGCTCCTAATGGAACAACGTCGGTCCTGCTCTTGTCCGGCGCGGGCGGCACAAACGCGTCCTCGAATCTGACACTGTGGTTTGCCGACACCAACGCCCTGGGGTCCGCCACGAACGCTCTGGCCACAAATGGCGGCACGGCGCTTCTCCATGCGACCAGTTACAACGGCGAGACCAATGCCCTGCCGGGCGCGGCTCCGGCCCCGCCTTATTTTGACCGGTTTGCGGTGTTCAACGGCCTCTCCCCCATCGGGACGTGGTCGCTCTGGGTGGTGGACACCAACACGGGCGATACGGTGAGCATTCTCAATGGTTGGACGCTTTCCATTTCCACCACACCGCAGATTTCGCTGGATACAAACACGCTTCCCGGTCCGCTCTCCATTCCAGAGAACGCCGCCGGCCAGAACAACCAAGGAACGATCAGCTACCATGTGGTGGACAGCACGGGCAGCAGCGTCACGGTAGCTGTCACCAGCACGAATAGCACGTTGTTCCCGAGTTCGGGTATAACCGCCGGCAACAATAGCGGCTTAACTGCGGTCAACGGTTTTACCAACGATTATACTGCGACGCTTACTCCGGCGGCTTTGCAGACCGGAACCAACACCATTACCTTTACTGTGTTCCGTTCCACTGACGGGTCCTCCAACAGCGTGACTTACCCGGTGGCCGTCGTTAAGAGCAACATGGCGCCCACCATGACCCGGCTCGGTCCGATAACCATAAACCAAAATGGAAGCAACACAACCGAGTTTATTGTGACGCAAATCGGCGATCCGCTGTCCACCGTTTCGGTGGTGGCGTATTCCAGCAATACCTCGGTCATCGCCAACAGCGGCCTGACGTTCAGCACGGGCGCATCCACGACAAATGCCGGCGCGTTTTTCAAGACGAATTTTGTGAACTTGTCGAACTTTGCCTCCACCACCGCGGCTAACTCCGGCGATCTCATCCTTAACCTGGCTCCGGTTGCCAGTCAGGTGGGCACGGCTGTGGTATGGATCTTTGTTACAAACTCCGATGGCGCGTTTAACAGTCCTACGGTGATCTCGAGCAGCTTCACAAACACGGTGACTCCCGGAACGTTCAAGCCGGCATTCACCAACGTTCCGTCATCGGCCGTCTCGGTCATTGGAGGAAACACGACGAACATTAGTTTCCAGGTCATCAGCGCGGACTCCACTGCGCCCGTGGTCACGGTCAGCGCCATCAATCAAAGCGCGCCCAACGGGGAAACCGTCGCGGCGCCG
>Ga0326727_10011502_pt1 | contig 20569 bp, 16 predicted proteins | sample MB2enrmetagenome_FD_207643 | JGI IMG/M metagenome (GOLD analysis project Ga0326727, IMG submission 207643) | Lab enriched peat soil microbial communities from McLean, Ithaca, NY, United States - MB29MY | ecosystem: Environmental > Terrestrial > Soil > Wetlands > Peat | place: USA: New York...
AGAGATTGCGCAAGAGATGATGGCTCGGCTGATAGCCGAAAAGCACGCTGCGTTTGAGAGCATGGCCGTAAACAAGGCAGGACTGAAGATCCCCGTGGAAATCAGGAGCCAGCTATTCGAGGTGGAAGGTGAGCCCACGGTCCTTACGATCATCAGAGACTTGAGTGACCTCAAGCAGCTCGAGGAAAACCTCGAAAGAGAAAAGTCGCTCTTGCTGACGTTGATCAACAATCTACCGGACTATATCTCCATCAAAGACACAGAGAGTCGCGTGCTGATCGCGAACATTGCGAACGCTCGTGTCATGGGGCTGGAGGCGGCGCAAGACACAATTGGGAAAACTGATCTCGATTTCTTTCCAGGGGAAGAGGCTGCGCGCTACCTTGCGGACGAGCGGACCGTCATGCAGACCGGGACGCCTTTGATTAACAAGGAAGAGGAGTCGATTGATCGCGAAGGACGCAAACGCTGGACTCTCACCAGCAAGGTGCCCCTCACAAACTCTCAGGGGAAAGTCATCGGAGTCGTATGCACGGGTCGGGACATAACGGAGCACAAACAGGCCGAGGAGAGCATCCATGACCTTGCGCGGCTTTCCGAGGAGAATCCCAACCCTGTCATACGTGTCTCTCCAGATGGCTCAATCCTTTACCAAAACCAGTCCAGCCGATCCCTTCTCTCATGCAAAAGCTGGATACCCTCCGAATATTTGCCGGAAGCCCTTCAGGCGTGGGCTACGGGGGAAATCCGCCAGGTCGAGACATCTGATCGCAAGAAAGTCTTTGACTTCACGATCGCTCCGGTTCCTAGCCGCGGATATATCAACCTCTACGGGAGAGACGTCACCGAGGAGAAATCCCTCGCCGCAAAGTTCCTGCAGGCTCAGAAGATGGAAGCCGTCGGACGGCTTGCCGGCGGTATCGCGCATGACTTCAACAACCTCCTCACAGTCATTAAAGGCTACTCCGAGCTTGCGGAGGAAGAATTGCTCGAAAACAGCCCTGTGAAGGCGCACATAGACGAGATTGCAAGGGCTGCCGCGCAGGCGGCCAACCTTACAACGAAACTCCTTGCGTTCAGCAGAAAACAAGTTCTGATGCCGCGGGTCATCAACCCGAACGTCCTTGTGCAAGCAGCGGGAAATATCATTTCACGAGTTGTTGGCGAGGATATCGAGCTAAGAACTCTCCTTGCACCCGAAGCGGGAAACATCAAAGCCGATCCTGGTCAGGTCGAACAGGTCCTCATGAATCTCGCTGTCAACGCCCGGGATGCGATGCCAGGAGGAGGAAAGCTGACGATCGAGACGGCCAACCGCACAATCGACAACGAATACGCTTTGGGGCACCCGGGCGTCAGGGCAGGCGAATATGTGCAGATCGCCGTGAGCGACACCGGTCACGGGATGGGAAAGGAAGTGCTTTCCCATTTGTTCGAACCCTTCTTTACGACGAAAGAGCCGGGGAAAGGGACTGGGCTGGGGCTTTCGACCGTATACGGGATCGTCAAACAGAGCGCCGGTCACATTACCTGCTATAGCGAGCCGGGCAAAGGGACAACGTTCACAATCTATTTCCCGCGCACTATCGAGACAGGTGACGGGTCAACCGCTCCTGTTGGAGGAATCGCGATGTTCCGTGGCAGTGAGACGATTCTTCTTGTGGAAGACGAAGAAATGGTGAGACGGTACGCGCAGACGGTGTTGGAGAAAAACGGGTATGCCGTCATAACTGCTTCGGGAGGCAGCGAGGCCTTTGACACGATTGCATTGCAGACATGCCAGGTCGACCTCATTGTGACCGACGTTGTGATGCCCGGGATGGGCGGGAAGGAGCTTGCGGAGAAGCTGTTGGGCGCATGCCCGACCGTGAAGATCCTCTTTTTGTCAGGGTATGCGGAAAACGCAATCGTACAGCAAGGGGTAATGCACCCAGGCACTAACTTCATACAAAAACCGTTCAGCTCAATGGAGTTGCTGAAGAAGATCCGTGAGATCCTGGACGAGAGCGATCGTCGTGGAAGCGGAGGGCCGTTCAGCGGGCATGGTGGTGGATCAGGCGAGGAGAGCATATGAAAGTTAGCTTTATCGCCAACTTTCGCGTAAGCAACCGCGACATCACCAAGCGCAAGTTTGTCGAAGAAACACTGAGGAAAAGTGAAGAGCGCTATCGCTTGCTTTTCAACAGCATCAACGATGCCATCCTCGTCCACGAGTTCCACGATGACGGTAGCACGGAGCCGATCGTTGAAGTGAACGACATCACCTGTAAGAGCCTTGAATATGCGCGCGAAGAGCTTCTTCGGATGAGTACCGGCGAAATCACGCCCCGCGAAGCTCGGACCGTTGAGCTTGCGATGATGCAGCGGCTCCGCGCGGAGGAGCACCTAGTGTATGAAAGTACACGCCTCAGCAAGAGTGGTCGAAAGTTTCCTGTTGAAATCAGTAACCGGCTCTTTGAGCTCAATGGAAAGCCCATGAACTTTTCGACAATTCGCGATATCACCGAGTGCAAACATGCGGAGCTCGCCCTGAGACAAGAAGCCACCAGACGCCGAATCTTGTTCGAAGAAGCACAGGACGGCATCGTAATCCTCGGGCAGGACTTGAAAGTCGTCGAAGCCAACCGAAGCTTCCAGAACATGCTCGGTTACTCGCCAGAGGAAATCCATCAGCTGCACGTCTGGGATTGGGACGTCTTCTACCCGACTGAGAAACTTCTGCGAGAAAAGTGGTCAGAGCCGCCGACGGCGAGGGGCACATTCGAGAGTCGCCATCGTCGAAAAGACGGCTCCGTGTATGAGGTAGAAATCAGCCGCAACCCTGCCCCGTTCCCAGAAGAGGTGCAGATGTATTGTGTCTGCCGGGACATTACCGAGCGAAAACGGCTCGAAGAGAGACTTGAAAGGGAAAGGGCACTCTTGCTACGAAAGACCATGCGCGAGCTGAATGCTCTCCGAGGAATCCTGCCCATTTGTGCATCGTGCAAGAAAATCCGCGACGACCAAGGTTACTGGCACCAAGTCGAAAACTACATGCGCGACCATGCTGAGGTGGAGTTCAGTCACGGAATCTGCCCGGAGTGCGCCGCAAAGCTCTATACGGAACTGGAACACAAAAAAACAGAGCAAGGGTGAGCGCAAAGTCTCAAGGCAGCGCGGGCAAGAGCGCCGAGCGCTCGTCAGGCGAGACGGCCGCGACGTCTACGCCGCCCGAATCCCCGGGTGCGTCAGGTTCTTCAGATATCCCTCGACCAACGTGTGTTGCAACTCTCACCGCTGGCCTGCGCCTGGAGCAGAGCGTCAAAGGCGTTCAGCGAGTCGCTCTCTAGGGTGAACTGCTGCAGCGACGCCTGCACCGCTACTGCCTTGCCCTCAGTGCTTTGCATCCACCATCCGTAAGCGTATTCCTTGAATGTAAGGGTTTCTTTGACTGATGCAGCTTGGGTGAGATGGTCTATCGCCCAGTTCTCGGCTGCTGTCTTTGTGGACTGTCCAGTGCTTTTCCAAGAAAGTGGTTCACCATGGTTGGCGCGGAATCAGCAATAGTAGCTCGCCTTTCTTTCTGACCGCCGGTTCCTGCGTCTGATTAGGTAAGAGCGTTTCTTCGCCACAGAACCCTCTGCGGCGGGAAGGCAAAATTTCTTTTTTGGGTATCCGTTTTGGTATCTGCAGAGCATTTAGGAAACAGCTATTTCAGGGCACAGTCAGTAAATCCTTATAAGCGATTGAGTTTTGAGTTGCCTGGAAGAGGACTTGAACCTCCGTGTCATTGTGAGCGCTGGACCGTGAAAGCGGTGAGCATCCTCGTCCGCGCGTGTTTCACAGTGTCTCTCTGTGGCTTGTAGATTGGCGAAGGAGTAGCAGTGAAGCCCTGTATGTTCGTGCTCAGGGTAACAAGGGCGGCTCGACGCATGTTTTGCCGTATTCAAAGACAACAAACCCTTTCGCGGACGGGCACAGGCTTTGAAGGCTTTGGGAAGGGAGAGTAACAGATCTGACAAATCGAAAAAGCGCCAGGCTTCTCCGAGGAAGAGAATGCCCGCTTGTAGAAAGGGGTCTTTGTGCTATCATCGCTGCATGCTTGGGCTTGCTATCGATGCAGGGATCTGCGAATTCGTTCAAGGTCGTGGATTAAAGAATTGGCAGCCGGAGAGCAGTTGATGTCAGCGACGATTGTCATAGCGGGTGCGACAGGTAATCTCGGTGGACGAATTGTCAGTTCCTTGCGTAGGCATGGGGCCGCTGTGTGCGCCCTTGTTCGCAGCGGAACCGACAGCGCCAAGCTCTCAAAGCTGGCGCACCCGAATGTGAAGGTTGTCAGCGTGGACATGTCAAACGTGCCCGATCTTACGCAAGCGTGCGCAGGAGCATCCTGCGTCGTCTCCGCGTTACAGGGCTTGCGAGAGGTGATTGTCGACGCCCAATCCCTCTTGCTCGAGGCAGCCAATGCGGCCGGGGTACCACGCTTCATTCCATCCGATTATTCGATCGACTTTACCAGACTGCTAAAAGGCGAGAATCGCAACCTCGACTGGCGGCGGACTTTCCACGAGTGCCTCGACAAAGCTTCGATCGCAGCAACTTCTATTTTCAACGGTGCCTTCACCGAGTTGCTGACCTCTCGCATGCCACTTCTCGATTTCGATGCAAAGCGGGTCAGGTATTGGGGGAATGCCGATCAGCGCATGGACTTCACGAGTATGGACGATACGGCGGCGTTCACGGCGGCCGCAGCCCTTGATTCCTCCTGCCCAAGGTTCTTGCGAATTGCAGGCGACCAGATCAGCGCCCGCGAATTGGCAGATGTTGTCAGTGAGGTGACAAAGGCAAAGTTCGAGCTTGTCCAATTGGGCAGTCTCGATGAGCTCTCGGCACTCATCCAGCGCGACCGGGCTGCGGATCCCGAGAGCGAAAAGAACCCGTACCCACGATGGCAAAGCAATCAGTATATGCACAACATGTTTGCCGGTCGCGCAAAACTGGAACCGCTCGACAACGATCGGTACCCGAACATCAAGTGGAGAAGCGCACGGGACGTGATAGCCGCTCGTTGAAAATGAAAGAATCGGGTAGCGGGAATCTCTTTGTAAGGCTTTGCGTCAATACCGAGGGACTCATTGCAAAAGGGGTCGGCTCGCCAACAGACCGTCGGGCTGCAGCGGCGACCGTTGGAGGGCACTAAACAGTCGGACACCCGGCCTATCCAGGGCTCGCATAGGACCTTTAAGTTCTGAAAAGCTTACGGCGCATAACAATATCGGTTGTGGGCAATAAAAGCTGTCGACGCGTCCACGAGAATCCTTTCGAATAAGTCCGAATCCTGAATTGGCCATCTGGCCATCGGTAACTCTCATATGTTTTAAGGCCGTATTAGTCGAAAAACGCAAAATCTCCCACCGGCTTGACGTGTGAAGTGACGGCGTTCAGGCGATTACGCAAAGTGCGTTCACGGCTGCAACCGTTGATTCGAGCGCGCCCTGATCTATGTGAAGCACTTCTTGCGACCAACGCGGGTTTCCTAGGAGGGAGAACCTGTCCCAGAGGGTGAGTCGGGCTCTATGAAGCTCGCCCCCGAGGAGGCTGGTCACAAAGGCATGCTCCGATAGCCATTTGGGAAAAGCTCCCTGAAACTGAGTTTGAGCAAGCTCTCCCTGGTACATGCTGCAAAGGAATAATCCCACACTGCGGCTGAGAAGCTCCTCACGCTGGCGATCGCAAAAGGTGCTCACCTCCCGCTGGATCTTTGCGCCATAGATGGAACCTCCAATCAACACCACGTCGAACTCGCGGACGTCAGGCCAAGGCTGACGCGCGAGGTCAACGATCACCGCCTCCGCGCGTATCCTCGCTCCCAGGAGGCGCGCACAAGATGCCGTAGTCCCGTACTTCGACCGGTAGGCGATCAGAACTCTCATGTCATTCGCCCCCCCGATTGTGTCCCACGCCCGCCGCTTCGACGACAGCCTCCGACATAGGCACCCCTTCGGCCGCCATGGTCCCCTGCGCCCGGGTATTTCTGAGGGCGAGCTCGGGCAGAAAGACCGTGACGATGAACCCCGCCAGGATCACGAACATGCCCCAGAAGTATACGCGGAGAACTGCTTCCGTGAACGCTCTCTTCAGCGCTGAGGTAACGCCGGCGGTCAGAGTGACCGATAGGACATCGAATTCGGCCTTGATCTTCGTGAGCGCGGCCTGGGTCGCCTGCGCGACGAGCGCCGCCGCCTGCGTGTCCATTTCCTGCCGGATCGCGGAAAGTATCACCTTCATCGCCTGCGGATTGGCAAAGGCAGGTGCGGGAATACGGCCGAGTCGGTCCCTCAGCGGGGCGGGCAGCTTCGGATCGTCGAGCAACTGCTTCAGCGCAGCAGGTTTTCCACTCGTAAGGGCCGCGGCAATTTCCTGGTACTGTGTATCAAGCCCAGCCTGCACTTGCGCGGCGATCCCGCCGCCCCGAAGCACTGCTTTCACGTCCGCGGGGATCTGGGGGTTGGCGAGCAGACTTTCCTGCGCGTTCGTGTCATTGCGGGTCAGGACGGCCTCAATCTTCGTGTAAGTGCTCTGCAGGCCGTTCCTGATCTGGTTTCCTACCGAGGCGAGGTTGCCGGACTCCAACTGGCCCATGCTGAAACTTATGTTACCCATCGTCCCGCCTCGCAACTCGGGCGGCATATACACGGGGAGTCGCGCCGCTAGGACGGTGGCGAGGATGGTACCGAACACCGCGATGCCCACCGTGGAGCCGATTTGACGGAAGAAAAGGCTACTGCCGGTCGCCACCCCGACCTGCCGAGGGTTCACCGCGTTCTGGACGGCGAGGTTGAAGATGGGAAGCGCAGGCCCGATCCCGATGCCGAGGATGATCATGCGCCAAGTCACCTGCCAACGCGTCGTTTCGACCGTCAGCCCGAGCATCAGGGCATAGCCGACGAACACTATCGCGGTGCCGATGAGGAGGAGCACCTTGTACCTGCCGGTCCTGCTGACGATCTGGCCCGAGACAAGGCTTGCGACCACCAGTCCCAGCGTCAGGGGCATCACAGTGAGCCCGGCTGCGCTCGCCGTGACACCCACCACCATGACCATGTAAATAGGAAGGAAGACGATAGCACCGAAAAAGCCGACGCCATTGATCAGAAGGCCGGCGGCGTTGCCGACCACGTAGGTCCTGTTCCTGAAGAGCTCGAAAGGGATGATCGGCTCCGCGGCCCGACGCTCCACAAGGACGAACAGCACTATCCCTATGACGCCCAGCCCGAAGCAGCCTATGACCTGCCATGATCTCCAGGGTAGATTTTGACCTCCGAGGCTCATCACAAGTAGGAGGGGAATGATGCCTAGGAGTAGCGTCGCCGAGCCCCACCAGTCAATGGTTACTTTCTTTTCCAGCTTTGGCTTCAGGGGCGGCATCTGCAGCACTATGAGGAGTAGCGCCACCAGGCCGATGGGCATGTTGACATAGAAAACCCAGCGCCACGAAAGCGTGTCGGTGAGGAAACCGCCAAGCCACGGACCTATGACGCTCGCGATGCCGAATACGGCGCCGAAGATCCCTTGGTAGCGCCCGCGCTCGGCGGGAGAAAAAAGGTCCGCTATGACCGTAAAAGCCGTCGAGAAGATGCCCGCGCTTCCGAGTCCCTGGACGGCCCTGAAGATGATGAGCTCTCCCATGCTGCGCGACTGCCCCGAGAGGACTGACCCCGCCAAGAAGAGGACGACCCCGATGAGGACCACAACCTTGCGGCCGTAGATATCGGAGAGCTTTCCGTAGATCGGAATCATGGAGGTGGAAGCGAGGAGGTAGGCGGTGACCACCCAAGTGTAGAGGCTCAGCCCGTTCAAGTCCTGCAGGATCTTCGGCATTGCCGTGGATACGATGGTCTGATCCAGTGCGCCGAGCAGCAAGGCTACCATTACACCGATCAGCGTGACTGTTCTTTCTCTATTCGTAACGGTATACATGAAATCCGATTCTCCTTTTTATCATAAAGCCGGCAAAAAGCTAAGCTTAATATCCGCCGATCCTCGAGTCAGTAGAAAGGTCTGCCCTGCGCGGGCTCGCCGTGTGACTGCGGAGAGCTCCTGTGGTACGCCTCTTGCGCGAACCAGGTGAAAGCCTATCGGTCGTTCCCGCGCTGGTCCAGAGCTAAGATTGAAGGCGAAAGGCGCCAAGCCTGGCATGTGTTTGCCGTCGTGAAAAGGAGCACGAGGACAGAGGTCCATGAACCCCGCGACTGTAATTGGGCAGCCAAGAACAGCCGACAGCAGCGAACCGAATGACCGGTCTGTGCCTCCCGGTGTCAGTTCGAACAACAGGGACGCCGTACCCGGCGCCCCCGAAGTTCCGTGGGTCATCTACTTGGGGAGAATGACGCTGTCGATCACGTGAATGATGCCGTTGTCCGCTTTGACGTCAGCCGTCACCACGTTTGCGTCGTTGACCTTCACTCCGCCATTGGTCTTGAAAGTCACGTTCTGGCCCTGCACAGTCTTCGCGGTCGTGAGTTTCATGACGTCAGCCGCAGTCACCCTTCCCGCAACCACGTGGTAGCTCAGTATTGACTTCAGCTTGGGAAGATCCGCGAGAAGGCCTTCAACAGTACCCTTGGGCAGTTTCGCAAACGCATCGTCGCTCGGCGCGAAAACAGTGAAGGGGCCTTTTCCCTTGAGAGTTTCGACCAGACCGGCGGCTTTAACAGCCGCAACCAGAGTCTTGAAAGTGCCAGCGGAGACAGCAACATCAACAATATCGGCCATAAGATCCTCCTTGGATACTACTCATTATGTGTTATAGATTGTAAGTATCTATCACATTACGTGTTATTCATAGTAATCAGAAAGTTGAGCAGCGGCAACAAAATTCGTGGAGACGGAAGGCAACGGATACTTCTAATCTGTGCTTTGAGCAGGACTTCGTTTTTTTTATAGACTTGGTTGTGACCAAGGTTCTTTCGTCAACTCAACGACCTGTGACCGTGGTAACACCGCAATGCTCCAGGGACCTGTTCCGGCGGCGAAGGGTGAACCGCCTATCGCTGTCAAGCGCTCCAGTGCTTGAGTTGATCGTGTATGCAGAGAGGTTGTTGCTGGCGTTGTTTGCAACATAGACGAACTTCCCCGTCGGGTCTACCGCAGCTCCTACGGGCTCAGTCCCGGCGGCAAAGAGCGAGCCGCTTACCGCCTTTACCGCTGAAAGTGTCCCGCTGCTCGAGTTGGTCGCGTATGCAGATACACCTTGACCTGCCCCGGCTCCCATGCGTTTGTGAGAGGAACTTGCAAGTGGAGTCTACTGCGATCCCGGTGGGCTGCTGACCAGCGTCGAACGGCGAGCCGCTTACCGCTGAGAGCGCACCAGTGCTAGTGTTGATTGTGTAAGCCGATACGTTATTGCCGGTATTGTTTGCAACCTAGAAAAATTTGCCCGTCGGGTCGACCGCGACACCGGCAGGGTAGCTCCCGGTTGGAAAGGGCGAACCACTTGTTGCTGAAGAGTGCGGAAGACACAGTCGGCGGGTCTATGAGCCGCCCGGTCCATGGCGACTCCCCGATGGAACCGTGGTGGCTCGCCCGGAAAGTCCCGGCTCCTCTTTTTCCACGAACCGAAGATACGAGGCCATGTCGAAATTCCTCTTCAAGCCCGATTCGTTCATAAAGCGCACATTCCCGAAGATGGGTCTCTCGCCCCATGGCCTGTCGTGCAGCCCGAAGCACCATGCCACCCCGGCGAATGAGCAGGAATCCCTGCCATCCAGAAACCAGCGGTTGTTCAGCCGAAGTGCCTCGCGGAAGCCGGACTGGGGGCTGGCGCTCCATTCGAGTATCTTCTTGCCCCAGTACATCCGCATGTACCCATGCAGCCGCCCTGTGAACTTCATCTGTTTCATTGCGGCGTTCCAGAAGGGATCGTGGGTGGCAGCGCTCTCCAGTTGGGTTGGCGTGTAATGGAACGGCCGCGGATCGTGTGCGTGGGCTCCGAGGGTGGCGCGGGCCCACGCAGGAAGGCAGGACCATCGGTCGTAGTCGGGTGTGTATTCGACGAAGTTCATTGCGAGCTCCCGCCGGACAATGAGCTGCTCCAAGAATGCAGCGCGGGCCCCTTCCGGGGCATAGCGGGCATCGGCCACCTCGCGCGCGATTCTCACCGGCGAGATCTGGCCGAAATGGAGGTAGGGGCTTAACCCTGACGGCGTGCCCAGCGTCGGGTCATGTCTCTCATCGCCATAGTAGGGAAGTTTTTCTGAAACGAACGCGCGCAGGACCGAGAGCGCTTGACGTGTTCCGCCGATCGCTCCTGAGGACGACCTGACGGCGGGAACGCGACTATCCACTGGCAACTGGGCAAGCAGCTCGGACCCCAATGAGCTGATGGATTGCGGCACGGAGATGCAAAGGGAGTCTTTCTTCGGATGCGGCGAACGGTGGGTTTGGAGGAACGCGTCCAACAGCCTCTGCACCTTGGGACGCAGAGTCGCGGCAGACCACTCCCGTTTCCTCGTGGCTGCGTCTACAGGCACCACGACATCGCCTTCCACCTCGAGAACTTTACACCTGCTGCGTTCAGAAACAGTGCGGCGCCAAATCTTCTGGTGACGAAGATATCCGCGATCACACACAAGAAGGGCCGCTTCGTCGGCGAGGGAGAGAGCAACCTCGTCCGGCATGCCGATAACGATTGCCAACTGTATTCCCCGGTTTTCGAGGCTTTCCTTGGTCTCCCGCAGGCCTTCCAGCATGAACGCATAGTGCCTCAGGTTGGCTTCTGGATAGGAGGCGGCAAGACCGAAGACGCAGAGCACCGGCAGAGACAGGGAGTTCGCCAGTTCCACGGCAACGTCCAGCGCGGGATTGTCCACAGCCCTCTGGGACGCCTGCATCCAGTACAGGACGTAGTTTCCTCGCCTGATCTCGGCATCGTTGAGCGCCCGAGTACGCGTTTCGTGAATCGTGGTTCCGGCCCTCACCCAATCTCTCATGCTGTCACCTTGAGAGTCAACGCCAGAGCACAAGACCCCAGTGAGCGGCAGGCCGGTGCTTGATGGATTCCTGGTTGGGGATAGAATGATTCCAATAGATATCGGCGGTGGTAGTGCCAATCATCGCCTCTGCGGTGCGCAGCGCTCTGAGGCCTCTTTAGGCCAGACGCTTTCCTTAGCACACCCCCGGGAGGTGCGCACGTGACGGATAAACCCAGCCTCGGAATCAGCTCCTGCTTACTCGGCAACAACGTGCGATACGACGGCGGCCACAAGCTCGATCGTTACCTCTCCGACGTTCTCGGAAGGCACGTCCACTGGGTGCCGGTCTGCCCCGAGGTGGAGTGCGGCCTGGGCACTCCGCGGGAGTCAATGCGCCTCGTCGGTGATCCTTCCTCGCCCCGCTTGATCACCACCCGCACGGGGACCGACCACACGCTGCGCATGGAGCGTTGGGCGCGTCAGAGATCCGCGGAGCTGGAGCGTGAGGATCTCTGCGGCTTCGTGTTCAAGTCCCGCTCGCCAAGCTCTGGCCTGCGAGGGATCAAAGTGTACGATGAGAAGGGCAATCCCGCGAGGCGGGGCCAGGGCATGTTCGCCAGCGCCTTCACGCACCGGCTCCCGCACCTTCCCGTTGAGGACGAGGGCCGGCTCAACGATCCCGGCCTGCGGGAGAACTTTATAGAAAGAGTGTTCGTCTATTGGAGGTGGCGTCAGCTGGTAGAAGACGGGGGTTCCCTTGACGGCATCGTGCGATTTCACACGGAGCACAAGCTTCTTGTCATGGCTCACAGCCGCGCGGCGGTGTCGGCACTGGGGAGGATGGTCGCCTCCGCGCGAGTACGCTCTAGGCATGAGGTCCTCGCCGAATACCAGAGGGAGCTCATGAGCGCCCTTGAGCTGGAGGCGACGGTGAAGAAGAACGTCAACGTGCTCCAGCACATCATGGGGTACTTCAAGAAGCTCCTTTCCGCGGATGAGAAGACCGAACTGATGGAAGTGATCGAGCAGTACCGTCAGGGTCTCGTGCCGCTGATCGTGCCGATCGTGCTCCTGCGCCATCATGCACGCAGAGTGCGGGAGCCCTATCTGAGCCGCCAGCTGTACCTCAACCCCTACCCAGCTGAGCTGATGCTGCGAAACCACGTGTAAGGAGGCACAGATCATGAAAAGGGGAACCGAATATGGCCTTTCCACTTTTGTGGCGCTTGCTGCCAACGGCCGGGCGGCGCCGGTTTTCCCCACGCTGAAGGGCGCCGACCTCAACGGCAGGTCCCTCACTCTGCCGGCAGACTTTCCGGGGCCGTTCAGCCTGGTGTTTGTTGCTTTCAAGAGGCGCCAGCAGGCCGACGTGGATTCATGGCGACCGTTCGTCGAGACGACGCGGAAAAAGCGACCATCCCTTGCGGTGTTCGAGCTCCCAACCATTGCCCGCGGGTACCGGCTGATGCAGTTCGTAATTGACAACGGCATGCGCTCGGGCATTTCAGACCCCGAGACACGGGCAGCCACTGTCACTCTCTATACAAACGTCAAAGCCTTCACGCGTGCGCTAGGGATCCGGACCACCCGGCAAATCGCTGTCTTGGTAGTCACGCCGGCAGGCGAGGTCCTTGGGAAGGTATCGGGGCGCTATTCTACGGAGCTCGCAGCGTCGATCAACAAGGTGTTGAACCCTGGACGCTAAAACCCCAGCTTTGGCATCCCTGCGTCGGCCTCAAGTGGGGCGGTGCAACATGGGCTTGAAATCAAAGTTCTTCTCTACCCCTCGCAACAGCTATGCAATGTCCCTGGGATTGGTGGAGGCCGAGATTGAGAAGCACAGCGGGGGGCGAAATTCCAAAAAAAATTACTCCTTCGCCGGATCATGAGAACTGCAACATCAATTCCTGTCTCAAACAGGCCGGAGGGCTCAGAACCCATGGCGGATCGGCCGCTTCATGTGGTAGGTTCTCTCTGATCATGCTGCCAGCCTACTTCGATCCGATACGGGCGCGAATTGTTCCAGCGTTGCAGCGGTTCCTTGAGGACAAGAAGGAGGAGCTATCGCGGGTGAATCCCATGGGGCCCGACGCGGTACAGCGGCTGATGGAGTTTTCGTTGCGCGGCAAGATGATTCGTGGGTGTCTTGTACACCTTGGCTGGTCGATCTGCAATACTTCTGGAAAAGCCAGTGTGGAGCAACAGTTGGCGGTCACGGCAGTAGGAGCGGCCATGGAGCTCTTCCAGTCTGGACTTCTGGTGCACGATGATATTATGGACAAAGACCCCGTGCGACGGGGCCGGCCGTCTGTGTTTAGCCAGTACGCGGAGGTCGCAGACCGAGAGGGCCACGCTGATGCGCAGCACGTAGGTCACGCGCTTGGCATCTGCGCCGGCGATGTAGCCTATTTCATGGCATTCGAGCTGCTGGCCACGGCAGGCATCCTACCAGGGGAGCTCGCCAACTTGCTCGCGCTGTGCGCTGGCGAGCTCTCTGCGGTCGGCGTTGCTCAGATGCAGGATATGATGTGGGGCGCCGGGAGGTCCCGTGCGGGTGTAGAGGACATCCTACGGATGTACACGTACAAAACGGGGCGGTATAGTTTTTCCCTTCCCCTGCTCGCGGGCGCTATCATCGCGAAAGCTCCTGCGGACATGAAAGCAAGGCTGGAGACATTTGGCGAGAGCGTCGGGCTTCTTTTCCAAATCCGCGACGACGAGCTGGGTCTGTTCGGCACCGAGGCGGAGATAGGCAAGCCCGTGGGCTCCGACGTCAAGGAGGGGAAAAAGACGATCATTTTCGCATCCCTCATGGCTGCCACGGGGCCGGCAGAGCGCCGGCGACTTGGCGGCATTTTCGGGAACCCCCGCGCCTCGGAGGTCGATATTGAATACGTGCGCTCCGTTGCGTCTTCGCCGAAAGTGCGAGCACAGATCGATGCAATCACGGTGGGTCTCGGCAAGAAGGCGCGCGCAGCCATCGATGGCCTTCCTTCCGGGGCCGATGAGGACCGCGCCGCAATGGCAGGACTCCTCGAGTTCACTACCGCTCGCAGACATTGAGGATCCCATGACGAGCCTTTCGCGGTTTCACCGGCTGGACATGACGGGATGCAGGGACTAGCTGAAGCGGACCATTGCGATCGAGGCGTCGCAGTGGGGTACGCCTTCGGCGACACCCGAACTGTATGGTCACAGCCTGCCATGAAGTTGGCGTAACGTGGAAGCGACTGGCCGGGCTTGCGGCAAACTGATCCTTTTCGGCGAGCACGCGGCCGTATACGGGTATCCGGCCGTCGGTGTTTCGCTACCCGAAAGCACCACCGTGCGAATGGGTGACTCGGCTCTGCCGGCATGGGAACTGGGGTCGATTCCGCCTGCCGACCGCAACGGAGTGGGCGCCCTGCTCGGTCTCCTTGAGGAAATTTTTCCCGAATTTGCCGCCAAGGGGCGCCGTCGCGTACAGCTTGAATCAAACGTGGCGCGGATGTCGGGCTTTGGCAGCTCTGCAGCTCTTTGCGGGGCTTTCGCCAGAGCTGCGCTTGCTCTCGCTGGCGAGGACTCGGGCGGGGAGGTTGCCAGAGCGTGGTCACTGGCCCACCAGGCCGAACGCCTCTTCCACGGCACTCCGTCCGGCATCGATACCGGCCTCGCCATAATCGGCGGCACCTGCGTGCTGCGCCCGAGGCCACCCGGTCTTCCCGAGTACCGCAGGATTCCGACCCGCGGCCTTCATCTCGCGGTGGGAGCCTTGCCGAGGGACGCCACTTGTGCGGCACTCGTGAGCGGCCTTGCCGCAAGCATGAGGTCCGCAGACGCCTCGACCCGGGCCTCCATCGATGCACTGGGACGCATCTCCGCCGAGGCTTCCGAGAGGCTCTCAGCGGGAGGCCCGCGCGTCGCGGAGGCACTCGGTGTCCTCGCCTTGGCGGCAATGGATGGGCTTCGCTCGCTGGGGCTGAGCAACGCCAACGTAGAGCGTCTGCTGGAGGCGGCCGCAGACTGCGGCGCCCTTGGGGCCAAGCTAAGCGGGGCGGGCGGCGGAGGCGCTGTTTTTGCCATCGCACGGGATCGGGACAGCGCCGCGTTCATCGCCTCCAGCATGCAAACCGCAGCGGCCACTGCGGGAATCGCTCTCGCTTCTGCGTTCCGCGTGTTCGAGGTCTGAAGGGGACCGCGAGCACGCGCCGGTCATCGGCGTGCCGCTTACGCCTCCGGGTGCAACTCCTTCGCCAGCGCCAGTGCCGCCTGCACGGCCTCCTCTGCATCCGTGACTTGGGCATCGGCGCCGATGTGCGCGGGGCCCGGCCCGGCGCCGAAAAACGCCTGCCCGCCGGCGATCACCTTCACGCAGGCCAAAGAAGGGTCAGCCCGGATGGCTCGTATCATGTCCTCGGCGGCGCCGAGGTGCTCCCTCAGTGTCACGGAAACCGCCACCAGGGCGCAGGGCTGCCGGCGGAGGGAATCCAGCACATTTCCGATTGAAAGGTTTCCGCCGAGAAACTCCACCGTGAACCCTGCGAGAAAGAGGAGATCCGCCACCATGCGGGCTCCGATAACGTGGCTCTCGGCCCCTGCCGTCACTACAACGCAGCGGGTTCGGCCGGCGGGCGGCGGATGCGGCTGGCGAGCCGGCAAGAGAGTTGCCATCAGCTGCAGCGTGGCCTGGCTGATGGCATGCTCTTCGCTGACGAGCAGTTCACCAATCTCCCAGAGCCGCCCTACCTCTTCCAGCGCCGGGGCAATCACACCGATGTATAAGTCTTGTATCGAGCTTCCCGCGTCCCGCGCCGCTTTTAGGGCCCTCCGCGCGGCCTCGGTGTCACCGCGCCGCAGGGCGTCGAGGTATTCCCGCGCTCGTTGCGGAAGCGGTGCAACCATCATGGGCGTCGCCCCTCCGAGCGGACGGCTGGAGACGCTGCCGTCGTTCTCCCGCCCCAGAAGATGGTCCAGAGAGACAGAAAAAAAATCGGCAATCTTCACCAACGTTGGCTCGTCGGGAAACCTCAGGTTCTGCTCGTAGTTGGCAACGGTCGTCTGGGCAAGACCGAGCGCGGCGGCGACATCCTTTTGCCGAAGGCCGCGGCGCCGCCGCAGCTCCCGAAGCCGGGAGGCGAAATCCGCCATCAGCGTGCCGCCTTCTGCGACGCACGCTCGAAAGACTCAACCGCAGCCGCAAGTGACGGCTCCAGCCACACGGTGCCACGACGCAGCTCCGCCGTGGTGCGCGATCCGGTGAGGAGCATTGCTGTTCGCAGGGTTTTCTCCAGGCCGCGGAAGTACTTCAGAACCGCCTCGGCGCCTCCTGCGGTCACGGCGCGGATAGCCGGCAAGGCCGTGCCAGCCAGCGCGGCGCCCATGGCCACCGCCTTTGCCGCATCCATGCCGGTCCTGATGCCACCGGAGGCGAGCACACGGTCGCGACCCGTGCGACAGGCGGCCAGCAGTACGGCGGTCGGGGTGCCCCACTCAGCGAACTCGGCGGCGGTGCAGCGTTCCTCCACTGAAAGCCGATACGATTCCACGGTGACCCAGTTCGTGCCGCCCGCACCGGCGAGGTCGACATACCTAGCGCCGGCACCGAGCAATTCCCGCACGATCCAAGGGGAAATTCCGAACCCAGTCTCCTTGACGATTACCGGCAGGGGGCTTGCCTCGCATAAGCGCGCAATCGCCTGCTTCAGGCCGCGGAAATCGCGGTCACCCTCGGGCTGAAAGAGCTCCTGGCCGGCGTTGAGATGGACTACCAGCGCTTGCGCCTCCAAGCGCTCCACGAGGGAAAGAAGCGTGGGAAGATCCCCGTCGCGCACCTGAACGGCACTGATGTTCGCGAGCACCGGGACATCCGGAGCGAGCGGCTTGATGTGGAAGTGCCGGAAAAGCTCGGGGTGCTCAAAAAGCACGCGGAACGAGCCAAGACCCACGGGGATTCGCAACTCCTGTGCTGCCGCTGCGAGCTGTCGGTTGGCCTTGAACCCTCCATCGGAGCCTCCGGTCATGCAGGAGATGAAGAAGGGCATGGCGATCCTCGACCCAAGAATCACTTCGGAGGTATCCAGCTCGTATTCTGCAATTTCCGGGAGGGCGTTGTGTACGAACCGCACGCCCTCGAACCCCGCCCCTGCCCCTTCTATGCGAAACCGCGACGGGTCCGTGCAGATGGCCAAGTGCTTCTCTTTTCTGGCCCCTGTCAGGGAGCCTGTCGGTCGCGCTTGAATCGTGCTTGTCATATCTATCCTTACCGGCATTATGCCAGGAGACCTTTCTCGGGCACCGAAAATACAGGCTCTTCACAGAAGCCTCGTGCGGAGAGCACGACATTTGCCGCTAGAATCCCCGAGGTGCAGGCGGCCTCCATGAGCATGGCTGGCAGGTCGGTCTCCACCCAGTCCCCTGCGAAGAGCAGGCCGGGAATTCTCGTCGCCACCCCGGGCCGGTGTCCGTGCATGCCGGTGTGAAACGCCGTGAAATCGTGTCGAACCTGGAGGTACTCGTGCACGATTGCGGCGTCCCGCAGTTGCGGCAGGTGGCGCCGCATTTCCTCCACGAGGGCGTCACGAATTCCCGTTTCGTCCTGCATCCCGATCGGCAACGCGTAACTATGCAACTCCAGCACCGAACCGGCGTTGCTCCTTGCCCAGTCAGCAGACCCGTGGTCGACACGATGTTGGAAAGTCACGGAGTCGAGGAGGTGAACGTGGTCTGTGGAGAAAAAGACCGGCAGTCCGTCTCCGCACGGCCTATCAAGCCAGAGGCGCAGAACCGCGTACCCCTGGGATGGTGAGAGGTGTTGAACCTTGTTGAACGCGTCGGGATCCTCGCTGCGGATGAACGGGGAACCTTCGACAATCCGCCTCGAGGAACCTGCATCGGCGGCAATGATGACCGCGTCATAGTCGGTTCCGGCCACTCGGAATCCCGCGCCCGTCCGCTCGATGCCCGTCACCCCCATCGAGGTGAGAATGCGCACCCCGCTTCGCTCGAGGCAGGCGCGGGCCGGCGCAAGGAAAGCCTTCTCGTAGTCCCCCGCGAGGTAATCGTAGAGCAGGCCGTGGTCGTTGCTGAGGAAGTAGTAGTGGAAGCTTTTGATCACCTCTGCGGTGGACATGAGCCGCGGCTCCGCGAAGAAGGATCGGCTGAAGGTGTTGAAGACGATACGCATCGGCGCCGGCAGGCCGATGGAATCGGCGAAATCCTGGAACGAGACGTGGTCGAAGCGGTCAAACGTCTTTTGCGGATCGTAGCGCAAAAACTCCAGCAGGTAACGAGACTTGGGGTTGCGGACCATGTCTGCCAACCGGTACACGCCCGAGCGGGACATGGACCACATATTTAACACCGGCGTCCTCGCGGTGTCTTTGAAGCTGAAGTGGCCGTGTTCGAGCGTTCGAATCAGATAGTCCTCCACCGGCACGAGGCAGGATCGCGAGCCGAAACGGTCCATCATCCCGTGCAGGTTGTAGTACTGGCGGAAGAAACCGTGAAATCCGTGATCGATTTGGGCCTCGAAGCCACCGGACAGACGGGCCGTCCAGGAACCTACCTTTCCGCCGATGTAAGCATTCTTTTCCAGAACAGTCACTCGGAAGCCGCGCTCGGCCAGGATCGAAGCCGCGGACAGTCCGGCGAGCCCTGCGCCGATGACTGAAACGCTCCCGGGCTTCCCCCCGTGCAACGGCAGGTCGGTACGCTGCTGGTTCACCCGGTGGCGCGAGCCTCCCAGGCGCCTCATGACCAGTCCCGCGAGCAAACCTTCGTTCTTTTTCACGGCCTTCATCTCGAATCCCCGGACCCTGACCGGCCCGCGAGAATACGACCCTTGTCCCCGGCGGCAATCATCGATTGCAGCCTATCCATCTGGTCTTCCTGCTCACCTTCCAGCCATTCGACGCCGGGAAAGGATGCTGCGTCAAGGCGGAAATGCCGGTCGGCCAGCAAAAACGCCTCTGGTCTGCGCTCGCCGAGAAACTCGCAGGCAATTGCCACTGGAAGTATGCAGGCTTCGCCCCCGTGCATCGAAAGGATATTCGCAAGGCCCCGCTTGAAACCAAGGGGACGATCGTGAAAGCGGTGCATGGTGCCCTGCGGGAACAGGCATAGGCAGTTGGACGCTTCCTCCAGGACTTCCGCTGAATACGAGAGCGAGGCACGAACGCTTCGCGGATAGCCCTGCTCGATTCCGAAAGCCCCGAGCCGGCGGAAGAATCTATACCTTCGCAGCTGTTCCTCGAGCATCATCATGTACAGCTTCCGATGGAGAACGTGCGTGTTCACCAGATAAATGAAAAACCCGTCCCACCAGCTGCTGTGGTTGGCCACAATGATCAGCGGCAGTTCCCGGGAAGGATCCGGCGCATCGCCGAGCAACCGTACGGCGTGAAAGCTCCTTCGGGTGATCCCCAGAAGATAGGGACGGAAAATCGCCTCGGCCCAGGTGTCATGCCGTGCCTCTGTCATTGAGCTACCCCGGCTCGTACATGCATGCGCCGCTTAGGCTATCGCCGCGACCCGCTCGTTGGCTTCGAAGGCATCAGCCGCCTGGATGCGCGGTATCGAATCGGTTTTTTCATATTCGCGGTACCCGTCCTTGCGGATTCCGGACAGGTAAAATAAGTCGGCAGGCAACGAACGCTTGTCGACCACTGGATAGAGGCCTGCTGCCGCGTAGGTTCCTTCATTCCACCTCTCGTATTCCTCGAACGAGGCGGGCCGGGAGCTCGCCCCCGCGGGGTCGAGGTTCCAGCCCGAGATGACTTCGGGAGCTGCCTCGCACACGCGAGCGGAGAATACTATCATGGTGTTTCCCGATCCGTAGGAGGCGAAAAGAATGCGTTTCCCGACGATCGCCTCTCCTATGACCCGCAGCCGGTCCTCCAGAAGAAAGGCCAACGCCGCATACATCGAGGCGGTGTAGAGGTTCCCGATTCTCGCCAGCGGTTCGATGGATTTCTGGAAGCCGCGCTGTTCCAGAAACGCCCGCGCTGGCTCAGGGCCGAGACCCAACTGGCTCGCAAGAAGCTTCTCGAGGGCCATCCCCGGCATCGCGTGGAATGGCGTATGCAGAACGAAGAAATCCGTTTCGGACAGAACCTGAGCCGGCGCACGACCGATCCGCATGCAGTGGTCCACAAACGCCGCCTCCAGGCTCTGTTCGTAACACTTCATTGAATATCCGCCGCTCACCACGGGGACTGGCGACCCGAGCGGCCGAAAGAAATCGTCTACGTCCCGCGAATGATAGCCGATGCCCCCGAGATCCAGCTCCAGAAGCCGGGGGGATGACTGCACCAGCAAGGCCGCCGCGCCGGCACCCTGGGTCACCTCCGCGGTGGACCTCGACTGGTAGCGTGCGACATCCGCGGCGATGACAAGGCCGGAGTCGTTCGGCCTGCCGCCCGCTGAAAGCAGCCCCGCGACACTCAGGAGCGCCACGGTTCCTCCGGCACAGGCATGCTGGGACTGGAAGCTCGAAAGCGAAGCGGGAACCGGCAACCTTGCCCGCTGAAGCATTCCCTGCACATATGCCGAGACCGGCTTGGAATGGTCCAGGCCGCTCTCGGTCCCAACGGCCAGGTGCCGCAAGGTTAGCGGCATGACAGAAGAGTTTTGCTTTA
>Ga0326727_10011503_pt1 | contig 20567 bp, 20 predicted proteins | sample MB2enrmetagenome_FD_207643 | JGI IMG/M metagenome (GOLD analysis project Ga0326727, IMG submission 207643) | Lab enriched peat soil microbial communities from McLean, Ithaca, NY, United States - MB29MY | ecosystem: Environmental > Terrestrial > Soil > Wetlands > Peat | place: USA: New York...
GGCGTTGGTGCCGGCAGAAGCGGGGCGATGCGTTCCCAGAGCTCAGAGGGCAGGATTTCTCGGGCCATCCAAGTACACTATGCATCCTTTCCTTGTTGTACAAGGGTTTTGTTACCACTTCTAAATGGCCGCCCCAGTCCGGGCCTCCCCGGCCGAATGGGCGGCCCGCAGAACCACCTGCTGCCGGCGGGCCGCTCTTTGATTTTTTGGGGGGACCCCTTGACTCATGATGTGGTCACACAAATATTTTTTTCGGGTGGTCAAGCTCTCACCTAGGAGAAAGGAGGTACATCATGAATCTCATCCGGACTCGCGAATCCAGGGCCATCCCGGTTCAAGCTAACGTCCTTGAACCCTTCCGGCTCATGCGTAATTTGCTGCGTTGGGATCCCTACCGTGATCTCAACTCCCAGGAGGAAATGGGCAACACTTTCCTGCCTTCCTTCGATGTCAAAGAGACCCATGACGCTTATGTGTTCGTGGCGGATATGCCCGGCATCCGGAAGGAAGATCTGGACATCCAATTGGCGGGCAACCGGCTCACTATCAGCGGCCGGCGGGAACCGGAAGGGCCCCAAAACGAGGGGCAAGTCTATTCCCAGGAGCGCTCCTTCGGCACTTTCACCAGGACATTCTCCCTGCCGGAGGAAGCGGAATCCGGCAAGGTCGCGGCGGAACTGAGGGACGGCGTACTTCACCTCATGGTGCCCAAGAGCCCCGAAGTGCGTCCGAAGAAGATCAGCATCAGCTGATCGCGACAATGGGGCCGGGCGGAAAACCGGGGGGCCTCACGGGGAGGCACCTCCCGGGTTCAATGCCCCTAAAGAGGGCGTAGCCGCGTCAGTTGTGTCCGGAATCCGCCTTGGCGGCGGCGATGGGCCTGTCCAAGCGCAGGAGGGATCATGACCATCCACCAAGACCCGAAGGCCTGGCTGGAGGGTTTCCAGGCCGCCCTGGATGGCCTGGCTGCCACGGAAGTCCCCATCCCGCCGGCGGCGAACTGGCCCTGTCCTGGAGCAGCGGTTTCATAGAAGGACGGGCCAAGTCAGATCAGATGATGCCCGGAACCAAGGAGGCGCTTGCCCTTGGGTGCCGTTGCACCGTGGCCGACAACGAGGACATGGCAGGGACCGGTCGCTTCATGCATGTCCAGCTACAAAACTATTGACCCCCCGTATTGACTCATTCCACCCGGGCCCGGAGCAACGGATCGAGGCTCAGGTGGCCGTGCCGCTCCATCGCCTCCGGGAGGCGGGGAATCATGGCCTTGAGGCGGTTGCTGCAGACCCGGTCAGAGGCCTCCCAGAGAAGGATCAGGACCTCTCGGACGGCCTCGTCATACCGACGAGCCGGGGGCTTTGTCGCTCCCTCGTCACCCCTTGTCCTTCGGGACATCATCTGGATGGCGTGCTTCCGGTGGTGCCCCGTTAAGGCGACCAACTCGTTTAAAATCATTCCTTTTTCATATCGGGTTCCCTTCCAGTATCGGTCCCGAAGCACCCGAATCAGTTCCCGACGCGCGTCGGAACTCAATGGACGGTCCATCCTCCAGCCCCCTCGGTAAGGACCCGGTGAGGCAACCAAAGCCCTGGTTCCCACCGGGTAACCGAAGCCATGAGTCAACGAGGTGCCATCGGTAGGGGAAGCCCTGAGGCAATGCGGGGGTCAGAACTTATGACGCCAAGGGCTCAGTTTCCCATGTCGCCCGACCACCAGGACCGGGCGGTCCCATTCACTTCATAGGCCTTCCTTCGGAAGGGTGAAGGCCCCGTCTGCCCAGGATGTAGAGCCGCTTCTCGGAAGGCCGGAACCCGTTGCGGAGGTACAGGGCATCTGCAGTGTCCGTGTACAGGTAGACCGATCTCACCTGCTCCACCCTTTGCAGCAGCAGCTCCAGGATCCGCTGGCCGATGCCCTGGCGCTGGTACTCCGGCCGCACCGCCATGTTGTTGATGTAGGCGAGGGTGGCCAAATCGGACAGGACGCGGCCGAAACCGACCAGCTTGCCGCCGTCCCGCGCGGTCACGTAGCGGGTCGAACCGGCGATGACCCTCTCCAGCATGTCCGCCGAGTAAGGGCCCATGCCGACTGCGCCCAGCAGGTCACCGAGTTCCTCCGGCTGGAGTTGGCCTGATTCGGTGAACTGGATATCTGGATTCATGGTCGGCCTTGTCGCAACTATATGTCGATGACGTCGATCTCCGAGCTCTTCGGGGACCATTTTGCCCGTTGAGGTCAGATTAATCCCATGTTGTCCAAAATCCCGAGCCGTGCGAGTCGAAGAAAAGTTAGAATTGCACCTTCCCTCCGGGACCCCGTTTCCGCCCCGCAGGCCGAATCTTCGAGGAGACTGCGGTGAGAATAAACACCACGAACTGGAAACAAGTGGAGGAGTACCTCCGCTACGACGACCGCGCCGTGGTGCCCGTGGGTTCCACCGAGCAGCATGGCTACCTGAGCCTCGGCACCGATGCCATCCTCGCCGAGCGGGTGGCGGTGGAGGCGGCGGAACCTCTGGGGGTCCCGGTCTTCCCGGCGCTGGCCTACGGCCTTGCCCCGTACTTCCTGGGCTTCCCCGGCACGGTCTCCCTGCGCCTTTCCACCTACGCCGCAGTCATGCGCGACCTGCTGGACTCCCTGGGCGGCCATGGTTTCAAGCGCATCTTCCTGTGCAACGGGCACGGCGGCAACCAGCCCGGACAGACCGCCGCCATGGAATGGATGAACGACCATCCCGGCCACGCCGTCCGCTGGCACAACTGGTGGAACGCCCCCAGGACCTGGGCTGCGGTCCTGGCTGTCGACCCACTGGCTTCCCATGGTTCCTGGATGGAGAATTTCCCCTGGACCCGGATCGCCGGGGAGGATCCTCCCGCCGGGCAGAAGCCCACGGTCGACCTGGACCGGATGCGTCTCCACGGTCGGAAGGGGGTCCGGGAATTTGTGGGCGACGGCAGCTACGGCGGGGCCTACCAGCACTCCGACCTGGAGATGCAGGCCATCTGGGGCACTGCCGTGGCCGAGACCCGGGAACTGATCGGAGGGCCATGGTCATGAACGAATCCACGATCCTCATCTGGGGCGCCGGCGCCATCGGCGGCACGGTCGGCGGCTGGTGGGCCAGGGCCGGCCACGACGTCGCCTTCATCGATGTGGACGCTGACCATGTGGCGGCCATGAAACGGGACGGACTGCGCATCGAAGGCCCGATCGACACCTTCCAGGTGCCGGTGCAGGCCATGCTTCCGGAAGAGGTCGTTGGCACCTACCGGCGCATCCTCCTCTGCGTCAAGGCCCACCACACGGCCAAGGCCGCCGTTTCCCTGGTCGCGCACCTGGCACCGGACGGCTACGTCGCCTCGTTCCAGAACGGGCTCAACGAACTCGTCATCTCCGAGATCGTCGGCGCCCCGCGGACACTGGGCGCCTTCATCAACTTCGGCGCCGACTACCTGAGCCCCGGGGTGATCCACTACGGCGGACACGGGGCCTTCGTGGTGGGCGAGTTGGACGGCCGTATCACTCCCCGGCTCCAGGAACTGCATGAGCTTGGGCTGGAATTCGAACCAGCCGCCATCTTCACCGACAACATCATGGGCTACCTGTGGGGCAAGCTCGGCTATGGCGCCTTGCTGTTCGCCACCGCCCTGACCAACGCCTCCATCTGCGACGCCCTCGCCGCCCCGGAGCCGCGCCGGCTCTACCGGCGTATCGCCGGAGAGACGGTGGAGGTGGCCCGCTCCCTGGGGATGCTGCCCATTGGCTTCAACGGCTACGATCCCGCGGCCTTCGGCCGCGAAGCCACGGACGCCGCCGCGGATTCCAGCTTCCAGGCAATGGTGGAGCACAACGCCAGGTCCGCCAAGACCCACTCCGGCATCTGGCGGGACCTGGCGGTGCGCAAGCGCCAGACCGAGGTGGACGCCCAACTGGGCCCCATCGTCACCTTCGCCCACCGGCAGGGCCTGCGGGCGCCCACGGTGGAGGCCCTCAGCGCCATGATCCACGAGATCGAGCAGGGGCGCCGCCCCCTGGCCTGGGAGAACCTGGCCGAACTGGACCGCCTCACCTCCAGGTGACTGAAAAACGCTGGAAATCCTGCCCCAGGTTGGATAATTGGGGCCCAGACCTGGAGGGCTCCGATGCGGCACCTCGTTCTCTCTTCCCTAGGCCTCTGCGCAGCCCAGGCCGCTTTCGGCCAGGCCGCCCTGCGTCCCGTCCTGCCCCCCGGCAACCCCACCCCCACCCTGGAGGAGACCCGGGCATCCATGGGCATCCCTTCCCAGGGGGACCTGCGCGGGCAGCGGGACACGCTGGGCTTCGCCTCCCGGGCCGAGCAGATGGCCAAGGTGTGGGAATCCGCGGCGGCGGGGCCGGCGCCGGAGCCCCTGGGGCCCAAACCTCTGCCCGGAGTGGCCGGGATCCTCTGCCCCCACGACGACTACCTGTGCACGGCCCGGGTCTATCGTGAGGTCGTCCCCCTGGTGACGGCCCCGACTGTGGTCCTGGCCGGGGTGTACCACAAGCACCGGCGCTTCGGCGCCCACGACGTGATGGTGTTCGACTCCTACCGCGCCTGGCGCTCCCCGGACGGCGAGATCCCGGTCACCGCCATCCGGGAGGAGGTGCTGGCCCGCCTGGACCCCTCCGAATACGTGCAGGACGCCGCGGCCCACGACAGCGAACACTCCCTGGAGGCGATCGCCTACTGGCTCAAGCACCAGAATCCCGGGCTGGAGATCCTGCCGGTGATCCTGCCTTCCTCCGGCTTCCCCCGGCTGCGCACCATGGCCGCGGACTTGGCCGCGTCCCTGGCCCAGGCCATGCGCGGGCGGGGCTGGGCCCTGGGCCGCGACCTGGCCATCGTCATTTCCTCGGACGGGATGCACTACGGCGAAGGCTACCAGTACGCCCCCTACGGCCCAGGAGGCGTGGACGCGCTGAACCAGGCCCTGGCCTTCGACCGCCAGCTCATCGCCTCCCTGCTGGCCGGCCCCGTGACCTTGGACAAGGCCGAGGCCTTCCACGCCGCCATGGTGGAACCCGGCCACCCGGACACCTACCGGCGGGCCTGGTGCGGCCGCTTCTCCATTCCCTTCGGCCTGGTCCTCCTGCTGGAGACGGCCCGGAACCTGGGCCTGGAGCCCCCCCGCGCCATGCCGGTGGCGCTGGGGTGCTCGGTGGCCACCCCGGAGATCCCCCTGCGGGAAATGGGACTGGGGCTTACGGTGCCGGTGAACCTCTATCACTTCGTGACGGCGCCGGCGATCGCGTTCGCCTGACGCTAGGAGCCGCACTCGCCGGCGTAGATGGCCACCAGCCGGCGGCCCCCGCCGTCCACCATGGCGCGCAGCACCTGGTAGCCGGCATCCAGGGCCGCAGCCAGGCCGGCGCGGTACTGCCGGTCCCGGTCCGCGCCGATCTCTTCCCGGCTGATGACGCCGGCACCGCCGTGGATGGCAAGCGCAATGGGCATGGGAGTCCTCCGATACGCGGAATCAGCCGCCGACCTTGATACAGCGGACCAGATGCCCCGGCCGCTTCTCCTCCAGGGGCACCTCCGCCGCCCGGCATTCGGGTCCCGCCAGCTTGCAGCGGTCGGCGAAACGGCAGCCGTCGGGGAAGTTGAAGGCGTTGGGTACGGTGCCCGGGATGGAATAGAGGGTCGCCTTCTCCTCGTCCAGGCTAGGGATGGAATCCAGAAGGGCTTGGGTGTAGGGGTGCAGGGGCTCGCCGAAGAGGGTGTCGGCGTCCACCGACTCCACCACCTGGCCGGCATACATCACCAGCACATGGTCCGCCATTTCCGCCACCACCCCCAGGTCGTGGGTGATGAGGATGATGGAGGTGTCGAACTTCTCCCGCATCTCCTTCATCAGCTGCAGGACCTGGGCCTGGATGGTGACGTCCAGGGCGGTGGTGGGCTCGTCGGCGATGAGCAGCTTGGGCTGGCAGAGCATGGCCATGGCGCTCATCACCCGCTGGCGCAGGCCGCCGGAGAGCTGGTGGGGGTATTCGTGGATGATCTGCCGGGCCCGGGGCACGCCCATGACCTCCAGCATCTCCACGGAGCGCCGCACCGCGTCCCTATGGCGCATCTTCCGGTGCCGGGACAAGACCTCGGTGAGCTGCCTGCCCACGGTGATCACCGGGTTAAGGGCGGTCATGGGCTCCTGGAAGATCATGGCGATGGCGTCGCCGCGGATGTCGGTCATCTGCTTTTCGCTCAGGGCCGCCAGATCGCGGCCCTGGAACAGGATCTCGCCGGCCACGATCCGGCCGTAGGGCTTGGGCACCAGGCGCATGACCGAGAGAACGGTGACGCTCTTGCCCGAGCCCGACTCCCCCACCACGCACAGGGTCTGCCGGGGGAAGACGGTCATGTCGACCCCGTCCACGGCGCGGGCGGCCTGGCCCTTCTTGATGAAGTGGGTCTTCAGGCCGGTGATCTTGAGCAGGGGTTCGGGCATCGGGCGCTCGGGGCGGGTCAGTCGGTGAGGATGTAGAGCGGATCGCCGGGATTGGTGGCCAGGGAGGTGATCAGCACCACCACGAAGCCGGACAGGTCGGCGCGGGGCTCCCCCAGGACCTCGCCCAGGAGGTCCCGGACCTCGCCCATCTTCTGCCCGCGCTGCACCCGCTCGCCCAGCTGCACCGCTGGGTACCAGGCTCCGAAATGGGCGGAGCGGCCCAGGAGAGCGCCTTCAGCACGGTCTGGCCAGGATGGGCCACCACTGCTCCGGACAGGATGCCGGCCATGCGCAGGCAGTTGCGGCACCCCTCGGCCATCGCGGCGGCCAGGGCCGGGTCCACGACCCCCTGCTGGCCGGCCTCGGACAGGATGGCCACCTTGCCGGTGTTGGCGACGATCTCGTAGCCCAGGCCGGCGCCCGTGGGCCGGCCGTAGACGTAGGGAAGGCCCATGGCCTTGGCGAACTCCAGGGCGCGGGCGTCCAGGACCGGGTCGCCGGTGACGAAGGAGTAGGTGTGGGAGACCAGCGCCTCGTTCATGTCCCCACCGTGCAGGTCGATGAAGAAGTCGCAGTGGCGGAGCAGGGCCTGGTGCACCTGGAAGGCCAGCCGCTCACTCTCGGTGCCATCCGGCCTGCCAGGGAACACCCGGTTCAGGTTCTTGCGGTCCGCCGGGTGGACGTAGACAGAGCGGGCGGCGTAGGCGTCCACGTTCATCACCGGGAGCACAGCCACCCGGCCCCGCAGCGGCCCGGGCTCCAGGGAGCGGCCCAGCTGGATGGCGGCGTCGATGGAGGTGTACTCGCAGCCGTGGAGGCCGCCGGTGACCACCGCCAGGGGGCCGTCGAGGTCCCCGTTGACCAGGAACAGCGGCAGCGGCCGCTCCACGCCTGGGAGAGAGACCATACCATGGGCCTTCTCCCCGGGCGCGGCCTTGAGGCCAGCCACTTCCCACACGCCGACCATGGTGTCTCCTTTCTATGCCTTGGGGTCGAGGGCGTCGCGCAGCCCGTCGCCCAGGAGGTTGAATCCAATGACGGTGACCAGGATGCCCAGGCCCGGGAAGGTGCTGATCCAGGGTGCCTGGAGGATGTAGTTCCGGCCGGTGCTGAGGATCGAGCCCCACTCGGGCTGCGGCGGCTGGGCCCCCAGGCCCAGGAAGCCCAGGCCGGCGGTCTGCACGATGGCGGAACCGAAGGTGAGGGAGGCCTGGACGATGATCGGCGAGTAGCAGTTGCGCAGGATGTGCCGGGTCATGATGCGCCAGTGCGAGGCACCGGAGATGCGCGCCGCCACCACGTACTCCAGGTTGAGGATGGCGAGCACCGAGCCGCGCACCAGCCGGGTGTACTGGGGGATGTAGACGATGCCGATGGCGATCATGGCGTTGCGCAGGCCCGGGCCCAGGATGGCCACGATCATCATGGCCAGGAGCAGGTAGGGGAAGGCCAACAGGATGTCGATGAAGCGCATGATCAGGGAGCCGATCCTGCCGCCGAAGTAGCCCGCCAGGAGGCCAAGGAGCACCCCGATCACCAGGGAGATGCCGTCGACGATCAGGCCCACTTCGAGGGCCACGCGGGTGCCATAGAGCATGCGGCAGAGGATGTCCCGCCCGAACTCGTCGGTGCCGAACCAGTGCCCCCAGGAGGGGGCGGCCAGCATCTCTTCCAGGCTGGGCTTGATGGGGTCGTAGGGGGTAAGGGAGGGCCCCGCCAGGGCCAGGAACAGCACCACCACGGTGATGGCCAGGCCGAGGCGGCCGTTGCGGCTGGCCAGCAGCCGCTTGAGGGCCGGCCAGCGCTCCTGGGCCCCGGCACGGGAGGCGGCGGCCCGGCTCACGTCTCCACCTCCCGGTCCAGGCGGATCCTGGGGTCGACCCAGGCGTAGAGGAGGTCCACCACCAGGTTGACCAGGACGAAGGCCACCGAGGCCACGATGACCAGGCCCTGCACCTCGGGGTAGTCCCGGTAGAGGATGGAGTCCACCGCCAGGCGCCCCATGCCGGGAATGCCGAACACCGTCTCGGTGAGGATGGCGCCGCCCAGGGTGGTGCCGAAGGACAGGCCGGTGACGGTGATCACCGGGATGAGCGCGTTCTTCAGGGCATGGTAGTAGATGATGTAGGTCATGCGCAGCCCCTTGGCCCAGGCGGTGCGGATGTAGTCCTGCTTGAGGACGTCGATCATCTCCATGCGGGTGATGCGGGCGATGATCGCGGTGGGGATGGTGGCCAGGGTGAGGGTGGGCATCACCAGGTGCCTGAGGGTGTCAACCAGGGCCTCCCGGTTGCCGGTGAGGATGCTGTCCACGATGGTGAGCCCGGTGATCCGCTCCAGGGTGACGCTGTCGCTGAGCAGGCCGGAGATGGGCAGCATGTCAAGGCGCTGGCCGAGGTAGATCATCAGCACCAGGCCGGTCCAGAAGACCGGCATGGAGATGCCCACCAGCACCCCTACCATGGCTGCGTTGTCGAACCACTTGTTCTGCTTCACCGCCGCCCAGACGCCGATGGGGACGCCCACCACCAGGGCGGTGAGGAGGGTGGTGAAGGCCAGCTGCACGGTCACCGGGAAGGCCAGCCAGAGGTCCTGCCAGACCGGGTTCTGGGTGCGCAGGGAGACACCGAAGTCGCCCACCACCGCGTGGGAGATGAAATTCCAGTACTGCTTGTAGATGGGCTGGTCCAGGCCAAGCTCCCGGACGAGCCGGGCCATGGCCTCCGGGGTGGCCTTGTCGCCGAGGATCATCTGCGCCACGTTCCCGGGGATCACGTGCATGCCGAAGAACACGACCATGCTGACCCCGATCAATACAGGGACCGCATTGAACAGCCTGCGCACGATGTACTGGAGCACGTCCGTCCCTTCCGGCCAGGGAAGCCGGGGCGGAGCCCCGGCCTTCCCGCGCCGAGCCGCGTCAATCCTTGGAGACCTTGTCCATGCCGAAGAACATGGCGGTGGGGTTGAGGACCATGCCGTGCACCTTGGTGCTGTGGGCGCGCATCTGGGTGGCGTAGTTCAGGTAGATCCAGGGCGCATCGTCGTTCAGCACTTTCTGGGCCTGCTTGTAGATGGCCACACGGTCCTTGACCGTGGTGGCGGCAAGGCCTTTGGCCAGCAGGTCATCGAACGCCTTGCTGGAGTAGTGGGCGGTGTTGATGAGGGTGTTGGAGCGCCACAGGGCGCCCAGGAAGTTGTCCGGGTCGCCGTTGTCGCCGGACCATCCGGCCAGGCACAGGTCGCTGAACTCCTTGCTGCGGGTCTTGGCCAGGAAGGCGCCGAACTCCAGCTGCTGCAAGGAGAGGTTGACGCCGATCTGCTTCAGGTCGTTCTGCACCGCCTGGCCCACGGCGGGTCCGCCGGCGGAATTGTAGCTCCGCTGGGCCGGGTAGATGTACAGGGTGGCGTCCAGTCCGTTGGGATAGCCCGCATCGGCGAGCAGCTTCTTGGCCTTCTCGGGGTTGTAGGGATAGCCGGGCAGGGTCTTGTCATACCCCCACTGGCTGGGCGGCATGGGCGCGTTCATGGGGGTGGCCAGGCCCTTGAACACGAACTTGCACAAGGTGTCCTTGTTGACCCCGTAGTTGAAGGCCTGGCGCACCCGGACGTCGTCGAAGGGCTTGGTCTGGGTGGGCAGGGCAATGCCCAGGATCATCAGGCCGGGCTGCTTGATGAGATGGATGCCGGGCTTGCCTTCCAGGGTCAGGGCGTCGGTGGGGGTGATGTCGGCGATGACGTCGATGGAACCCTTCATGAGCTCGATCGCGCGCACCGTACTCTCGGGGATGACCCGGTAGACGATGCGGTCGATCTTGGGCGCGCCCTTCCAGTAGTTCTTGTTGGCCTCCAGGGTGACGTGGTCGTTGGGCACCCACTCGACCAGCTTGAAGGGACCCGTGCCCACCGGGTGCTTGTAGAACTCAAGCCCGTACTTCTCCACCGCCGCCGGGCTGGTGACGCCCATCCAAACCATGGCCAGGCTGTTGAGGAAGGAGCCATCGGGCTTGGTCATGTGGACCACGGCCTGGTCGGCGCCCTCTTTGTACCACTTGTCCACGTTGTGGAAGGTGTCGGGGACGAAGCTGTCGATCCCCGGCCGCTTGGCGTAGTAGTTGGGATTGTCCTTGTTGAGCAGGCGGTCCAGCCATTTCACCACCGCGTCCGCATCGCAGGGCGTGCCGTCGGTGAACTTGATGCCCGGGCGGATGGTGAAGGTGTAGGTGAGTCCGTCCTTGGAGATGTCGACCTTCGAGGCGATGCCGGTGTACTCCACGTCGGTGCTGCCGGGCTTGTAGGCGACCAGGTCGTCATAGATGGCCGACATGACGTACCCGGAGTCGTTGTTCTCCACCGTCTCGGGGTCCAGGCCGGTGCTGTCCGAACTGAGGGCGATGACCAGGGTCTTGCCGCCGGCCGCCTTGGCGAAGGTGCCCGTGCTGAGGCCCAGGGCCAGGGCGGTGACCACCGGCAGGGTCAGGAAAAAGCTAGTCAGTCTTTTCAAAGCCATGGATTCCTCCTTTTGGCGTTTCTTTCGGGGAAACGGGGTGAACTGGGTCTGCCGTGGTCGCTGTCAGTACCTCCTTTCCGCGGACCTTGGAGGGCTTCAGTACATGTGCTGGCCTCCGTCGGCGCTGATGATCTGGCCGTTGATGTAGCTCGCCCGCTCGTGGGCGAAACACAGCACGGCGTAGGCGATCTCCTCGGGAGTGCCGAGCCGGTGCATGGAGATGGAGTGCAGGAGCGCCTGCCGCGCCGGTTCGTCCATGGCCTGCCACTGCTTCTCGGTGCTGGGGTTGCAGCGCACGAAGCCGGGAGCCACGTTGTTGACGGTGATACCGTAGGGGCCCAGCTCCCGGGCCATCTGCCGGGTCAGGCCGATCTGCCCGGCCTTTGCGCTGGCGTAGGCCTGGATGCCGGTCAGGCTGAAGCTGCGCCCGGCTCCGGAGGAGACGTTGACGATCCGGCCGTAGTTCTGGCGCTTCATGTGCGGTGCCACGGCACGGATGAAGTAGAAGGCGCCGAACAGGTTGACCGCGAAGATGGCGGCCCAGTCGGCGCTGGTGACCGTCTCCACCGGCTTGTGCACCTGGCCCAGCACCCCGCCGGCGTCGTTCACCAATATGTCGACCCGCCCGGAATCGGCCACCGTCCAGGCCACGCAGGCGTCCACTTCCTCCTCCCGGGTGACGTCCACCTTGCGCGAGCGCACCCCGGCGCCCGGGGCCGCGGCCTGGCCGGCCAGGGCCAGGGTCTCCTGGAGCTCGTCCTCGAGCAGGTCCACCGCCGTCACCCGGGCGCCGCGCCGGGCCAGTTCCACGGTGACGGCCCGCCCGAAGCCATGGGCGGCGCCGGTGACGATGGCCGTCCTGCCGGCGAATTCCGGGGCGGGAGGGGGGAGGGCTGGCGGGGACGTCATGGACGCTCCTTTCCGGCTCAGGGGTACAAGTGGCAGGCTACCTGGTGCCCCGTGGCGACTTCCTTGAGGACCGGGATCTCCGCCTGGCACAGGCCGGCGAGGGCCTTCGGGCAGCGGGGGTGGAAAGGGCAGCCCGGGGGCGGGTCGGCCGGGCTGGGCACGTCCCCCGGCAGGATGATCCGCCGCCGGCGGTCCTGGCGCTTGGGGTCCAGGGCGGCGGAGAGCAGGGCCTCGGTGTAAGGGTGCCTGGGGCTCCGGTAGAGCTCGCTCTTGGGGGCCAGTTCCACGATCCGGCCCAGGTACATGACCCCGACCCGGTCGCTCAGGTGGCGGATCACCGCCAGGTTGTGGGAGATGAAGATGTAGGACAGGTGGAAGGTGTCGCGCAGGTCCACGAACAGGTTGAGGATCTGCGACTGGATGGAGACGTCCAGGGCCGAGACCGCCTCATCGGCGACGATCAGCGCCGGGTTCAGCGCCAGCGCCCGGGCGATGCCGACCCGCTGCCGCTGGCCGCCGGAGAACTCGTGCGGGTAGCGGGTGCGGTCATCGGCGCCCAGGCCCACGGTTTCCAGCAGCTGGACCACCCGATCCTGGCAGCCGCGCAGGCTCAGCCCGCGGTTGACGATCAGCGGCTCGGCGATGATCTCGCCGATCCTGAGCTTGGGGTTCAGGGAGGCGACCGGATCCTGGAACACCATCTGGAAGTGGCAGCGGATGCTCCGCAGGGCCCGGCCCCGGAGCCGGGTGATGTCCTGGCCGCGGAACCGGATGCTGCCCGCGGTGGGTTCCAGCACCCGCAGGATCAGGCGCCCGGTGGTGGACTTGCCGCAGCCCGATTCCCCCACGATGCCCAGGGTCTCCCGGGGCGAGAGGGAGAAGGACACCCCGTCCACGGCGCGGACGTGGCCCACCGTGTGGCGAAGGATGCCCGCCTTGATGGGGAAGTGCTTCTTCAGGTCCGTCACCTGGAGCAGCGTCTCGTCTCCGCGGCCTTCCAGCGCGCCCATAGTCTCCCCTAGCCCAGGAACCCTTCGGGGAGATGCCGGCCCTTCCGGGCCATGGCCGCCATGGAGTCGCGCTCGAAGGTGCCCAATCGCTCGAGCACCCCGTCCCGGACCATGACCTGGCCCCGGGCCAGGACGGTCTCGATCTCCAGGGCGGCGTCCACCATCACCAGGTCGGCGTCGGCCCCCTGGCGCAGCGTGCCCTTGGCCTGCAGGCCCAGGTAGGCGGCCGGGGTGGCGGTGATGGTCCGGAGCGCGTCTTCAAGGGCGATGCCGAAGGTCTGGACTGCGCTCCGGACCTCGGCGAACAGGGTGTCCACCCGGCCCACCCCCATGCCCACGCACCGGCCGGCGGCGTCGAAGGAGGGCAGGCTGCCCTGGCCGTCCGAGCTGAAGCTGATGCAGCCGATGGGGACCCCGGCCCGCAGCAGGCCGTAAAAGGCCGCCGCGCAGGACTGGTCGGGACCCTGGGGGATGTGGCTGGTGGTGAGGTCCAGCCAGCGTCCCTTGCTGCCATCCTGCCGGGCATAGGCGGCGCCGGCGTCCAGCAGCCGCTGGTTGCGGTTGATGTGGGTCGGCACGAAATGCTTGGCGGGGATCTCGGTCTCTGCCACGGCCCGCTCCATCAGGGCCAGCAGGCGGTCACCGCCGCCCATATGGACATTGACCACCCCCGCCTTGCCCGAAAGCAGGCCACCCACCCGGGCGGCGGCGGCGATCCGGCAGAACTCCTCATAGGTGGGCTGGGCGGACCGGTGGTCCGACAGCGCGATCTCCCCCACCCCGACGACCTTGTCGATGAGGATGAGATCGTCCTGCACCGAACCGGTGAAGGTGCGCACCGGCACCTGGTAGGAGCCGGTGTAGACGTAGGCGGTGACCCCCTCGGCCTCCAGACCCCGGGCCTTGGCCAGCAGGCTGGGCAGGCTGCGGGTGGTGGCGTCGGTGCCCAGCAGACCGACCACGGTGGTCACCCCGCCCAGGGTGAGGTCACTGAGCACCAGTTCCGGAGTCCGGGAGGCGGGGCCGGCCTCGCCGCCTCCGCCCAGCAAGTGCACGTGGGCATCGATGAAGCCCGGGAGCAGGAGGCGTCCCCGGCCGTCCAGCCGCTCCGCCTGCAACTTCCCGAGCACCAGGGGCTCCCGCTGGATGCAGGCGATCCGACCGTCGGCGATGAGGACATTCATCTTGCCCAAGGGTGCGGGCGCATAGACTTCCGCCCCTTCGATCACTTTCAGGATGGAAGCCGGTTCGGAACGCATAGGGCAGGCTCCCGATGGGAGGTGGCTTGGACGTTGCGGCTTGTCGCTGTCCAGGTTGAACAAGATCGGGGTCAAGAAGTCGTTCTCCCCTGGCGCCGGGATGGCAGACGGGAAGCTTGGGTCGTGACTTTGCAAGGCGTTGAGTGTAGAGATTGTTGATGAAATTGGAAAGCGTTTATTGCGGGCCCCGGAGACCTTTGGGGCGACACTCCCGATGCCGGCCGCCCAAACTGGGGGCAAAGGGGTTGAATTCGGACCCATCTCCAATCCCAAAACCCGTTCCTGACTTCCTGCCTTCGGTCCGGTCCCACCCTCCAAGCCAAAGGCAGACCAAGCTTTAGCTCAGCGGACCCGTGCGGCCGGCGATCCGCCCACCCAGCCTCCCAGCTCCACACTGGCTGGCAGGGGCTGGACCCGGATCAGCGCAGGGAGGAGAGCACCCCGCCGGGGTAGGTCCGGATCGGCCAGGGGTTCGAAGGCCCACCCGTGGAGGTGGCTAAGTGTTGGAGCCAAAGAAGAATATGCTGTGGGGCCGAGGTTGTGCGACAGGCTCCTGGGCGTGGATTTAAACAATGGGCCATGCGACACGGCGCCGGCGATCGGTGTCGCCCAGGCTTATGGGTCTGGGCGCCCAAGCGCGGCTTTCCCGGTCCCTCTGCGTGACCTGCGCGCTAGCTGTAAGTGCCCGTAGTGCATCTCAACCATCCGGGTATCCCGATGCCCTAGCTGCTGGGCGACCATCATCAGTGGTACCCCACGCCTTACCAGCTCGCTGGCATAGGTGTGCCGCAGTCCATGGAAGGTCATGGGCTCGATCCCGGCAGCCTTGCACGCCAGCCACATTGGGGTCTTGGCGTCGCCCTTGAGCCAACCGGCGGCGTTCGCGGCGTCCTTCCGGGTGGTCCGCCCAACCTCGCCGCGCCGGAACAGCAACTCGGATCCGGGCCGTCCGGCGGCCAAATCCTTGAAAAACGCCTCGCCCTCGGCGGTCAAGGAAACGTGGCGGACGGCAGTGTCGCGGCCCTTGCCGTCCACCCGCAGGGATCCGTTGGCGGCGTCCAAGTCCATCACCTTAACCTTGGCCAGCTCGGCGTACCAGCAACCGGAGAACAGGGCGCCCCGCACCAGCTGCCGGAAAACCTCGTCGCAGGCGTTCACCAGACGCTTGGACTCGTCCACCGCCAGGAACCGCACCCGCACACCCTTGACACCCTTGTACTGGGCGACCGCCAGCCGGGGGCATGGTCAGCCGGGATTAGCTGCTCAGCCAAGACCCGATTCAACGCGGCCCGGAGCAGGACCAAGGCCCAGTTTGCTGTGGACTTCCGCCGGCGCCGGCCAACTTCGGTCGCTTCCGCCCCTGGGCCGGGGTCATGATCTTGGCCCGTTGCGCCGAGACCAGCGGCAGGTATTCAACCACCTCGCCCTCCCGGCGTTTCCGGCCGGTCTGGCAACGGCCACGGATGGCCAGGTCCTCCCGCTACGTGTTGATCCGTGCGCAGCCAGCTCCGCAATCGGTATCCATGCGCTTGACCATCATGCTGTCACCTTGGCGTCCGACCTCCTATTGGAACCTGGACCGCCCCCCCTCTCAACCGGCTACCCACACTTTTCAGCGAAGAGCCACTTTCCCCTTCCCTGTTCGTGCCCAATTCGATGAGTTTCGTCATTTTGCATAATTCGGCCATGAAAAATGCCAAAAAAACATATAAATTTCATCATTATCTCTATGGTTTCTGACGAACAAACGGTCCAGACTTAAACTCAATTCCACCTAAAACCTATGCCCTACCAATACTTACAACCAAGCCACGGATCTGCTTCATGGACACGAAGAAGCATGGCTACACGGGGAAATGGGTCTTCATCGACCTGACCAAAGGCTCGGTAGAAATTCGGGCAAGTGATCCAGCTGTGGAGATGGATTACCTGGGTGGCCGAGGCATCGGCGCCTATTTCCTCGCAGAAAGAATGAGGGCTTGCGGTGGCCCCATCAACCCCCTGGGTCCGGAGAACCGCATCGTGATTGGCGGGGCTCCCTGCCACGGCGCCCGCCTGCACACCGCTGGCCGGGGATCGGCAAGCTTCATCAGTCCCATGACCTGCTCCCGGAAACCCCTCCTGAAGGGACTGCAGCCGATCCACGGGTTGCTCACCCACTCGAGCATCGGCGGAACCTTCCCGAACCGCATGAAAAAAGCCGGAATAGACCAGATCATCATCGACGGCAGATCCCCCAGTCCGGTGCGCATCATCATCGACGGAGACTCGGTTCGGATCGTGTCAGCAAGCTCCGGGTTCTTCGAAGCCTCAGAGGGGGGATGGAACGTTCTCACCGCCGTCAAGATGGATACCCTGCTCAAGACGTGCGGCGGACCAGCAAGTGCTTCCCTTTACCTCGGCCCGGCAGGGTGGTCACAGGTTCCCTGGGCTTGTCTCACAACGGATACAGATCGGAATTTCGGGCGGGGCGGCGGCGGCGCCGTCTTCGGGGCCAAGAACCTCATCGCGATCACTGTGTCTGGCGAAACCCCCTTGATCTGGCATGACCAGGCGCTGTTCCAGGAGCGCATCAAGGTCCTCGAGGGTGAGATCACAGCCGTGGTCAGGGATCATACGAAAGAGGTTCATTTCCGACCTACGGTCGGCACCACGTTCTGGCTGGATCGAGCTCAGCATGGCGGATACCTGGGGCAGGCGGGGGGTTATCTGCCCTGGCACAACTATGATGAAGGCAGCGTCCCGGAACAGCAGTTCGAAACCGCCGGCACCAAGGCCTTCCTGGAAATCAGCGACATCCATAAAGTCTGTCTGGGCTGCCGGGAGGTCCTGTGCTCTCGACTGGTGAAGACCAGGGAAGGGAAGCTGCTCCCGCGTCCCGAATTCGAGACGGCCGCCCTGTTCATCAATTGCGGAATCACCAGGAGCGAGGATCTGGTCCGTCTCAACCACCTTTGCAACGAGGTCGGGGCCGATACCATGACGACCGGAGCCATGGTGGCCGCCGCCATGGACCTCCATGAAAAGGGGATCCTGCAGAAACTGGGCATGGCTCTCCCCTACGGAGACTTCGAAGCGGTCGTCCGCGCCATCAAGGACATCGCCTACCGGAGGAATGCCTTCGGCGAACTGTTCGCCCAGGCGACCGACGCCGTCGGCGCGGCCATCCTCGACCAAGTCGGCGCGGGCTTCCGGGACGAGGTCCTCTGGTGCCTGACCACAGCCTATGGCGGCCTCGGCTATGCGGGCATCGAGCCCAAGGCCTTCCCAGCCATGCTGGCCTGCTATGCAACCTCCAGCCGCGGCCGCGGAGACCATACCCATGCCTGGACGGTGCAAGCCGAGGAATCGGGTCTGGCCGGGGCTGAGACCATCGCGGCCGTGGTTGCCGCCAGCCAGTGGAACAAGGCCCTGGTGGACTCCCTGGGTATCTGTGATTTCTTGCCTGGTGATGTTGCCAGTGAAGTGTTTCTTGATCTTTATTGCGCCATCACGGGGAATAGGTATACGGCAGACGCGTTCATCGAGTGCGGGAAAAGGATCGTTTCCTTGGAACGGGAGATCAATGGGGTCCAAGGCCGGGATCGTTCCTACGATGCCTATCTCCCGCCCAAATTCCTGGCGCCCATGAGTTGCGGTCCCATGAAGGGCAGGAAGGCGGATCCCGATTATCTCAGCCGGATCCTCGATGCCTATTACGCCCAGCACGGATGGAATGACCTGGGGAAGGTTGAAGGGAATAGCATGTTCCTGGGCCATCCGGCAACCTCAGGAGATGGCCATAAGGCAGAGCTGGTTCTATCCACAAATCGAAACCATGAAATCGCCGTTGGTGGAAGCGCTCCCTGAAACAGCGGAGACGCGATGAACCCGGCGGGGCAGAAGCGGCCCAATGCCGTCGGGCTCCCGCAACGGCGGCCTGGGGTTCCGGGTTGTGGCGGTTGTACGGGCAAAATGAACCGCTTCGCATTTTTCAAATGAGTGTTTGACATAATTGGGAAACCCAATAACGTTGTAGCCACATTCCATCCGGATCCACATGAAGATGGCCGCCTTCACCTCCGAAGGCCCGTCCGTTTCCGTTGCCTGCGCCGTTGGAGCAGGCCGGTCCCCTGCCCCAAGCTAAAGGAGACACCCATGAAGCATCGCTTCAGCCACCGCATCGGGGTACTGTCGGGCATCTTCCTGACGGCGCTCCTGCCCCTGTCAGCGGCCTCGAAGGGAACCATCAACATCGGCCACGTCACGACCCTCACCGGGCCAAACTCGTACATCGGCCCCGCCGCCGTCGCGGCGCTGGAAGATGAAGCTGCCAGGGTCAACGCCGCCGGCGGCATTAATGGCTGGAACATCAAGGTCATCAGCTACGATGGGCAGTCCCAGCCGGCCGAGAGCGTGACCGTCACCAAGCGCCTCATCGACCAGGACAAGGTCATAGCCATCGTCGGCATCACCGGCTCAGGCCCCGGCATCCCCATCGCCAGGGTCGTGGACGAGGCCAGGATTCCGTGCATCGCCACCACGGCCACCAACGTGCACGTCACGGTGGACGAGTCCGGCAAGGTCCACCCGTACATGTTCCGGGTCTGCTTCATCGACTCGTACCAGGGCACGGCCCTGGCGGACTACTCCTACAACCGGCTGGGCAAGCGCCGGGCCGCCTTCATCACCGACGTGGCCGACCCCTACACGGTGGCCATCCACCAGTTCTTCAAGGACCGCTTCACCAAGCTGGGCGGCCAGGTGGTCCTGGACGAAGGCTACAACAAGGGCGACCAGGAGTTCCGGGCCCAGCTGGCCAAGGTGAAGGGCTCCAAGGCTGACGTGCTGGTGAACTGCGCCGACAACTACAAGGATCCCGGACTCATCGCCAAGCAGGCCAAGGCCCTGAACCTGAACATCCAGATGCTCGGCGGCGACGGCTGGATGGTCAAGGACATCCTCCCCTATGCCGGGCAGGATCTGGACGGGTCCTTCTTCACCACCATCGCCACCGTGGATGACCCCGCGTTCGCCGCTTACAATACCGCCTTCAGGGCGAAGCACCCCGGCCTGGATCCGAACATCTGGAACTACCTGACCCTTGACTGCATGGCCATTGTCGAGAACGCCATCAAGGTGGTCACCGCCAACGGCGGCGCTCCGGACCCCGTGAAGCTGCGGGACGTGATCGAAGCCACCAAGGACCTGCCGGTCTTCACCGCCGCCAAGTTCACCTTCGACAAGGACCACAACCCCTACAACAAGCCAGTCGTGCTCATCCAGATCAAGGACGGCAAGTTCAAAGTCCTGGAGTCGTACGCCCCGAAGGACTAGCAGCGCAGGCTGGGTTCGGGGTCCAGCGCCCGTGGCGGGCCTGGGCGACCCCGGCGGAGCAAGCTCCGCCAGGGTCGCCCGGGCCGCAGGCCAGCCTCAGGCTTGGGTCACCACCATCTCGCAATAGGCGTCACCCCGGGCGATCATCTCGTTGAATTGCAGCTTGAGCTCGGGGAAGCAGCTGATCAGGCCCTGGTCGCCGCAGCCGGCCAGGTCGCAGAGATGGGCGACCTCATCCGGGGTGGCGCCCAGCTCCCTCCAGGCATCCACCAGGGGGCAGCGGTGCAGGTGGTAGACGCCCTTGGCGGGGGTCACTCCCATGTCCTCCCGGGCGAAGGGCTGGCCCTTCAGGCCGGTGCCGCCCATGGCCTCGAAGAAGGCCGCGGGGGTCGTCACGGAGGGGAACTTCCGGCCGCTCATCTGGCCGAACCTGAACAGCGCTTTGCGCACGGGCTCGTCGGTGTCGTATCCGGCCGCCTTGAATTCCTGGAGCAGAAGGTAGAGCCATGCCCCGCGGTCGCGCACGGCGCTGCGCACGGCCTCGGTGTACTCCAGTTCGGTCACGGACATGAGTCGCCTCCTGGGGCTCGGTGATGGGGAATGCTGTGGCTTTGGGGATAGGGAATTCTAAGGCTGCAAGGGGCTCGGGTCAACGCCCTGGGTCCTGGGCGCGGACCCATTCATCTCAAATCATCCTGCGGTAGACGATGAATCCGGAGCGTTCCGCCGCCTGGTCGTAGAACCGCTGCGCCGTGAGGTTGGATTCATGGGTCTGCCAGTAAACCGGCCGGTACCTGCGGCCCGGGCGCGGTCGCAGACGATCCCAAGGTGCCAATTCCAAATCAGCTCAGTGGACGGCTCGATGACATGCCAAGCCTGACTCGCGAACTTCGCCTATCCGCGAAGCCACACTCCCGAATTCTACTCCTCCGGTGAAGTAGAGGTGGAGCCTCAAGCTCCCGTGACTTAGAAGTGGTAACAAAACCCTTGTACAACAAGGAAAGGATGCATAGTGTACTTGGATGGCCCGAGAAATCCTGCCCTCTGAGCTCTGGGAACGCATCGCCCCGCTTCTGCCGGCACCAACGCCGAA
>Ga0326727_10011504_pt1 | contig 20567 bp, 18 predicted proteins | sample MB2enrmetagenome_FD_207643 | JGI IMG/M metagenome (GOLD analysis project Ga0326727, IMG submission 207643) | Lab enriched peat soil microbial communities from McLean, Ithaca, NY, United States - MB29MY | ecosystem: Environmental > Terrestrial > Soil > Wetlands > Peat | place: USA: New York...
TGTTCGGCCAGAAAGGCGTCGTGACCGTGGTCGCTGGTCATCTCGCGGTAATCGAGATGGGCGCCGGCCTGGCGGATGGTCTCGGCAAAGCGCCGCACCTCCTCGGCGGGAAAGAGCCAGTCGGAGCTGATGCCAACGAAGCTCAGGCGGGCCTTGATTCGCCCGAAGGCCTCCTGCGGCGAGCCGTAGCCGCGCAGGGGATCCCAGGTGTCCATGGCGCGCAGGATGGCCAGATAGGCGTTGGCGTCGAAGCGCTCGATAAACCGCTGGCCCTGGTAATCCAGATAGCCGGCGATGTCGAATCGTCCCCCGGTCAGGCCGCCGCATTTGCCGTCCGCCGCCCAGGGATCTTCGCCGGTGCGGTTGGGGTTGCGGCCGAAGCGCTCGTCGAAGAGCGGCGCCGATTTATAGCTGATCATGCCGATCTGGCGGGCCAGCGCCAGCCCTCGCCGCGGCGGGCGTTGCGGCAGATAGCGTCCGCCGGCCCACTCCGGATCGTGCAGGATGGCCTGGCGCTGCAGGTGATTGAGCGCCAATCCCATGGCGGAGAGCGGTGTGACACCGATGACGAGGGCGCGTTCCACGCGATCGGGATGGAGGATCGTCCAATCCAGCGCCTGCATGCCGCCGATCGATGCGCCCAGCACCAGCCGCAGACGCCTGATGCCGAGCGAGTCGAGCAGGCGCGCCTGCGCTTTCACATTGTCGCGGACGCTGACCAGAGGGAAATCCGGTCCGTAGGGTTCGCCTGTCTCGGGATTGACGGAACCGGGCCCCGTGGAGCCGTAACAGGAGCCCAGCATGTTGATGCAGATGACGAAGTCGTGCTCCAGCGAGAGGACCGCGCCGGGAGCGAAGATCTCGGGCCACCAGGAGCCCACCAGCGCTGAGCCGGAGAGTGCGTGGCAAACCAGAACGGCATTGTCCCGCGCCGCATTCAGCCGGCCGTAGACGGCGTAATGCAGCGTGGGACAGACAAGCGAGTGGCCGCACTCCAGCGGCAGGGAGCCGTCCAGCACGAAGTCGCCTTCGTAGGTGGGCTCCACGATCTTCGACCTCGCGGACGAAGACCCGTCCACGGGGGCCCCCGTCTTTGATCCCGGCGGCGAAGCGCCGCTACGACTAAACGTGTCGGTCATTAGATCTATTTTGCCGCAACGGCCTTGGTTGAGCCGGTAAAGGCGTGCCCGTTCGCGGCTTCAATCGCCTGATCGAGGTCGGCCAGGATGTCGCGAATGTCCTCAATGCCCACCGAAAGCCGTACCAGTTCCGGTGTGACGCCGGTCGATGCCTGCTCCTCGACGGAAAGCTGTTGATGCGTGGTCGAGGCCGGATGAATAACCAGGGACTTGGCGTCGCCGATATTGGCCAGCAGAGAGAACAGCTCGAGGGTGTCGATCAGCTTCTTTCCCGCATTGTAGCCGCCCTTGATGCCAAAGGTGACCAGCGACGACTGGCCGCCAGGCAGATACTTCTTTGCCCGTGTGTAGTAGCGGCTGGAGGGAAGACCGGGATAGTTGACCCACTCGACGCCGGGATGCTGCTCCAGATGCCTGGCCACAGCCAGTGCGTTCTGCGAGTGGCGCTCCATGCGCAGGTGCAGGGTTTCGATGCCCTGCAGAAGAAGAAAGGCATTGAACGGCGAAAGCGCCGCGCCGGTGTCGCGCAGTCCTTGCACGCGCGCCTTGAGGATGAACGCCAGCGGGCCGAAGGCCTCAGTGTAGCGGAGGCCGTGATAAGACGGATCGGGCTCGGTGAAGTCCTTGAAGCGGCCCGAAGCAGCCCAGTCGAACTTGCCGGCATCCACAATCACGCCGCCAATGGCCGTGCCATGGCCGCCGAGGAATTTGGTCGCCGAGTTGACCACGATGTCCGCGCCCCACTCGATGGGTCGCGTCAGCGCCGGCGACGCGCAGGTGTTGTCAATGACGAACGGCACCTTGTGCTCGTGAGCGATGGCGGCGAGGGTTTCAATGTCAGCGACATCGAGCTTGGGGTTGCCCAGCGTCTCGGTGTAAACGGCGCGGGACTTCGCGTTGATGGCGGCGCGCAGGCCGTCGAAATCGTCACCATCGACGAACTTTACCTTGATGCCGAGCTTCGGCAGCGTGTAGTGGAAGAGGTTGTAGGTGCCGCCGTAGAGCGAGGTGGTGGAAACGATCTCGTCGCCGGCCGCGGCAAGGGTGGTGATGGTGAGCGTCTCTGCCGCCTGGCCTGAGGCCGTGGCCAGCGCCGCCGCTCCGCCTTCGAGCGCCGCCACGCGCTTTTCGAAGACGTCGGTGGTGGGGTTCATGATGCGCGTGTAGATGTTGCCGAACTCCTGCAGCGCGAAGAGCCGGCCGGCGTGGTCCGCGTTCTGGAACAGATAGGAGGTGGTTTGGTAGATGGGCACCGCCCGCGCGCCGGTGGCGGGGTCGGGCGACTGGCCGGCGTGAACGGCCTGCGTGGCAAGCTGATGCTGTTTTGGTTCCGACATGATGATCTCCTTCAGGTTCGTGTGGTCTTTGCTTCAGGGGACGGCGGGGATCGATAGCGAGCCGAGTTACCCGAAGCCCCCAACGGACGGGTGGCTCAAAGAGCCGGCGTCGCCGGGTGGGAGCCGCAATGAAAACGGCCCGCATCCGTTTTTCAGGACCCGGGCCGCTTGACTTCCGATCGGTTGCGCTTAACGCATATGCCGCTCGTGAGCAAAACGGACGGGTCTCCACGCCATACACATGCACATGGCCATGACCGCAATTCCGTAAGCCCATGAAATCGACATGAAGGCAGTATCAAGGGGCAAAGGGCCGCCTGTCAAATGACTTGCACGCCGAACCGTTACCAAACGAAGTCGAAACCAGCTAGTGCGCTTTCACGCTGTAGATCGTCTCGTGGGAGGGCAGCAGTGTCCCGACGACCGTGCCAATCAAGCCGCACCCCGCAGCCCCGATTGCGGTAAGTTGCCCCGTGGTAACAATCGGGCCGAAAAAACCGTTGTTATTCTTGTTGGCCGCCGCCCCAATCGCCAATCCGACGATGGCCCCGCCGCCGGCGCTTGCGCCCCCGATGACGAGGGTATTGCGTAAACGGTGATGGTTTTCCATGAGTTTCACGATACGGACGTCCTGCCTCTGAACGCTTGTTTCGCCCGCAGCATCCTTGATCGAGACGGCCGAGTCAGAGACACTCTCGAAGGTCCCGGTGTGCTTCTTCGAGCTGATCTCGACAATCTGGATCTTCTGGCCCGCGCGCAGCCCGCTTAGATTCGCCCAGGACGATTGACCGGTTTGCGCAAGCGAAGCGCAGGAAACTCCCAGGAGACACACCAGGAACAGCGTATTTCGCATGAGTAGACCTCCACGTGGGGAAAACCGCTCCATCATCTTACTGGAATGCGGTGTTCCGGCGCATCATTCGACAGGGTTTTTGGCTTGGCGGCCCGGTTTGGGCTGGGTCTTGGGAAGGCCAATCCAATGCCGAATGTCGTGGGCTCATTCTATCGAATCGGCTCGTGCAATCAAATGGGGGGCCTGCTATTCTTCCGGCTTCCAGACGTAGGCTCCGGGCTGGGGCAACCCGATGTGAGCCAGCACGCGGCAGACGAACTGGCGGGCCATCTCTTCAGAGCCGGCAGGGTGGTTGTAGAAGGCGGGGATGCAGGGGAAGATGGTGGCGCCGGCCTCGGCGGCAAGAATCATGTTGCGCAGATGAATGCGGTTGAAGGGCGTTTCGCGCACGCAGAGGATGAGCGGGCGGCGCTCCTTGAGCGTGACGTCGGCGGCGCGGGCGATGAGGGAGTCGGCGAGGCCGAGGGCGATCGCGGCAAGCGTTCCCATGGAACAAGGCAGAATGATCATTCCATCCGACGGATGGCTGCCGCTGGCGATGGGTGCGCCGATGTCGGCGTCGGCGTGCTGAACGATTTTCTTGGGAGCCGCGCCGAGCAGCTTTTTCAGCAGATTTGTTCGGCCAGAGACGCCGAGTTCCTCGGCGAGCACGCGCAGCGAATTCTCCGAAGCGACAAAATGGACGCGGGCCACGCGCGCGTCGGCTTCAAGGGCGCGCAGCAGCTCGCGGCCGAGGATGACGCCGGAAGCGCCGGTGACGGCGACGGTGAGGTGCGCGGCTTCCATGTCAGCTTCCCAGCACGCGCTTGAAGATTGCGTCGACATTGCCAAGTTGCCGCGAATAGTCGAAGGTCCGGGACAGCTTTTCCGGGCTGAGCAGTTTGGCGATCGTCGGATCGCGCGTTACTTCGTCACGGAAGCTCAGGTCGTCTTTCCAAGCGCGCATGGCGTGGGACTGGACGAGCCGGTAGGCGTCCTCGCGCAGCATGCCGGCTTCGGCCAAGTCGAGAAGCAACTGGCCCGAAAAGATGAGGCCGCCTGTCGATTCGAGGTTCTTCTTCATCCGCTCGGGGTAGACCAACAGACGGTCAATCAGATCGGTCGACTTGGCGAGCATGTAGTCGACGAGGATGGTGGAGTCCGGAAAAATGATGCGCTCGACTGAGGAATGGGAGATGTCGCGCTCGTGCCAGAGCGGGATGTTTTCCATGGCGGCCTGGGCGTTGCCGCGGAGGATGCGGGCGAGGCCGCTGATTTGCTCCGAGGTGATGGGGTTCTTTTTGTGCGGCATGGCCGAGGAGCCCTTTTGCTTTTCGCTGAAGTACTCCTGCGCCTCGCGCACCTCAGTGCGTTGCAGATGGCGCAACTCGACCGCAAATTTGTCGAGAGTACTGCCGAGGATGGCAAGAGTGGCGATATACGTTGCGTGCCGGTCGCGCTGGATGACCTGCGTGGCCACCGGCGCGGGTTTGAGGCCCAGTCGCGCGCAGATGCGCTCCTCGTGCTCCGGCTTCAAGTGGCCGAAAGTTCCCACCGCGCCCGAGAGCTTGCCCACGCGCATGTCCTCGGCTGCCATTTCGAAGCGGGCGAGATTGCGCTGCATCTCGGCATACCAGTTGAGCAGTTTGAGACCGAACGTCGTCGGCTCCGCATGGATGCCGTGGGTGCGGCCAATGGTGGGCGTGTGTTTGAATTCGATCGCGCGCCGCTTGAGCACGGCGAGCAGGGCCGTGATTCCCTCGCGGATGAGCGCCGACGCCTCCTTGACCTGCAGCGCTTGAGCGGTGTCAACGATATCGTTTGACGTGAGGCCGTAGTGCAGCCAGCGAGACTGAGCGTCAAGGCCCTGCGCTTTGAGCGATTCCGCAACTGCTGTCGTGAAGGCGATGACGTCGTGCTTGACTTCCGCTTCGATCTCCGCGACGCGCGCGGCGGAGACGGTCGCCTTGGTCGCGATGGCTTCAGCGGCCGCTTTCGGAATGACGCCATCTTCGGCCAGCACGAGGCTCACTGCCGCCTCCACATTGAGCCAGCAGCGGTACTTGTTCTCGTCCGTCCAGATGCGGCCCATCGCGGGGCGCGTATAACGTTCGATCAACGGAGAACTCCTTGAAAAGCAGCTTCTAGCCTCTAGCTCCTAGCTTCTAGCTCCATCGTGGTAGCGTCGGCCGCAATTACGGACCCAGATGGCGCCGTGCAACGAAAAGAGATGCGGCCACGCTGACGCTGCGATTGAACTGGGCTCCACTGTTGATTGTACGAGGGGTTGGCGATTATCCGCGAGGAATTCCCAAGCGACGGTGCAACTCGTCCACAAGCAGCCCGCGGCCGGGCCTGTAGGGCTGGAACCACTCGCCATCAATCACCAGTTGCGGAACGGCGCGCTTGCCCACGCGGCGCACCACCTCGGCGGACGCGGCGGGATTGGCGTCGACATTGATTTCGGTGTAGGCCACGCCGTGCGCGTCGAGGAACTGCTTGGCGGCGCGGCAATCGCGGCACCACGCAGTGGTGTAAACCTGCACGTTCATAAGGGAATTTTACTTCGGTTGCGATGCTACGATCTGTGATGATGGCCACCGGGGAGAGCGATGACTGCCGACGAAATCAAGGCGCTGTTGAAGCTGGAGCCGCATCCGATGGAAGGCGGCTGGTTTCGCCAAACCTACATTTCCAGCTGCTCTGTTGAGCTGCCGCGCGGGCGGCGCTCCGTGGGCACAGCGATCTACTACCTGCTTGAGGCCGGAACCTTTTCCGAGATGCATGTGCTGGCTTCGGATGAGATCTTCCACTTCTACTTCGGTGACCCGGTGGAGATGCTGCAACTGTTTCCCGATGGGCGCTCCGCGCTTTTCACTCTTGGGCCGGATTTGCAGCCGAGTCAGCAAGTGCAACTCGTGGTTCCGGCGGGAGTCTGGCAAGGGACGAGGCTCGTGGATGGCGGTAAGGTCGCGCTGCTGGGCTGCACCGTCGCACCCGGCTTCGACTACGCCGACTACCGTAGCGGTAGCTTCGAGGAGTTAGCCGCGAAGTGGCCGGCGGAGGCAGAACGCATCAGAAAGCTGACGCGAAAATCGCGGGGTTAGCGGTGCTAGCGGAGTTGGCGGAGCTTGCGAGATGGCGCACTGCGCGCCTGTTCGCGGGTCAGCGTTGATCCTGGCGCCGTTCGCGAAAGAATCCGCGCAGTAACTCCGCCGATTCCTCGGCGCCGATTCCGTACTCGACCTGCATCTGGTGGTTGAGCTGGGGGTAGTTGATCACGGAGAGTACCGAGCCGCAGGCGCCGGCCTTGGGATCGGCCGCGCCAAATACCAGGCGGTCGAGACGCGCGTGAATCATGGCTCCGGCGCACATGGTGCAAGGCTCCAGCGTGACGTAAAGCGTGCAACCGGAGAGGCGATAGTTTCCGAGCGCCGCGGCGGCCGCGCGCAATGCCACGATCTCGGCGTGGGCCGTAGGATCCACATCGCGCAGCACGCGATTCTGTCCGCAAGCGATGATTTCTCCTTCGGAAACCACCACCGCGCCGATGGGCACCTCGCCACAATCACCTGCCAGGCGCGCTTCGGCAAGCGCGGCTTCCATCGCTTCGCGATCGTCGATCATGGTCACAATGCTAATGCCGCCGGGGCCCCCACGGACGGGCCCTTGTCCGTGGGGTGTTCGGCCGGCTGCTGCTGGGTCATGCAGTGCAGCGCGCCGAGGCCCCAGATCAGGTCCACGCTGTAGATGCCGATGACCTCACGGTCAGGGAAAACCTCAGCCAGAGTGTTTAGCGCCACGCGGTCGTTGGGATCGTGAAAGGTGGGAACCAGCACCAAGCCGTTGGCGATGTAGAAATTGGCGTAGCTGGCGGGCAGGCGCTGGCCGCGGAAGATGACCGGCCTCGGCATGGGCAGCTCGACGACGGTGAACTGCTTTGCATCGGGAGTCCGCGCGGCGGTCAGTCGTTTTAGATTCTCTTTGAGCGGCGCGCGGTTGGGGTCGTTTGCGTCCGTTTCAACGGCAGCGACGATCGTCGTGGGTGCGACGAAGCGCGCGATGTCGTCCACGTGGCCGTGGGTATCGTCGCCGGCAATGCCGCGGCCCAGCCAAATCACCTGGTCCACGCCGAGAAAATCGCGAAAGACCCTCTCCATTTGCTCTCGGCTCACTCCCGGATTGCGTTGCTGCACCTCGCTTAGCAAGCATTCCTCGGTGGTGAGCAGAATCCCCGCTCCGTTGACGTCGATCGATCCGCCTTCGAGCACGATCCTCTTCGCGTGCCCACCCGCCAACTGCGCTTCAGGTCGCCACTCCGGCACGCCGAGCTGCTTCGCCACCCGGCCGGGCAGCTTGTCGTCGAAATGCCAGTCGGAGTATTTGGCCCAGGCGTTGAAGCGCCAGTTGGTGAGAGCAACCCGGCCTTCCGCGTTGCGGACCCCATCTTTCTTGATAAAGATTGGACCCGAATCACGCGTCCAGCCGCGGTCGGTGGGCCACTTGTGGAAGCTCACCTGGTCGAGGTTCGCGCCGGCGCGGTCCAGCATGCCGGTCACGCGGCTCTGCATCGCGGCATTCTCAACGATCAGATGCACGCGCTCATGGGCGGCAAGCAGGCGCACAATCTCCGCGTAGAGCCAGGGTATGGACTGGAATTTGCCCGGCCAGTCCTCGGGATTGCGCGGCCAGGCGAGCCATGTGGCCTCGTGCGGTTCCCACTCGGCGGGCATGCGGTAGCCCAGTTCCCGCGGCGTCTTTGCAGGCGATTGAACTGGCATGACTATTTGCGCTCTTTGTGCCCCGCGCGTGTCTGCGCGGGATCGAGAAAGCGTTGGGTGATGGGCGCGTAGGCGTCAACGCGGCGGTCGCGCAGGAAGGGCCAGTTGCGGCGCGTTTCCTCAATCAGCGAGCGATCGATTTCGCCGAGCACGATCTCCTCCGCGTCGTGATCCGCCTGGGCCACGATGCGGCCAAAGGGATCAGCCAAAAAGCTGCCGCCCCAGAACTCGAGGCCCGGCCCCGCGGCGCGATTGCCCAGCACGTCGCCATGCTCGAGGCCGACGCGATTCACAGCCGCCACATACACGCCGTTGGCAATGGCGTGGGAGCGCTGGATGGTCTGCCACGCGTCGAATTGCGCGGCGCCAAACTCCTCCTTCTCCGCCGGATGCCAGCCGATCGCCGTTGGGTAGAACAGCACTTCGGCGCCCTGCAACGCCGTGAGTCGCGCGCCCTCGGGATACCACTGGTCCCAGCAAACCAGCGTGCCAACGCGGGCAAAAGCGGTATCCACGGCCTGAAAACCGAGATCGCCCGGCGCGAAGTAATACTTTTCGTAGTAAAGCGGATCGTCCGGGATGTGCATCTTGCGGTAGATGCCGGCGATCTGGCCATCGGCATTGAGCGTGACCGCCGTGTTGTGGTAGAGCCCCGGCGCGCGGCGCTCGAAGAGCGAGGCAACGATGGCCACGCCGGTTTCGCGCGCGGCCTCGGCTAGCTTGGCAGTGGAGGGGCCCGGAATCGGCTCCGCCAGTTCGAAGAGGCGAAGATCCTCGCGCTGGCAGAAATATTGCGTGCGGAAGAGCTCGGGCAGGCAGACGATCTCGGCGCCCCGCCGCGCCGCCTCGCGAATGTGGCCAAGCGCGGAGTCGAAGTTGGCTTCAGGATCGGCTCCCATGCGCATCTGCACGAGGGCGATCGTGAATTTGCGCGCAGTCGTCATTTGTCGTCCGTCATGCCTCCGTCGCAGCCACTCACGGTCCACACAACAAGGCCAACCCCGCCGGGCGGAATTGGCCCCAACTGCCTTGCGAGAACGCTGCCGTCACTCTTCCAGGATCAGCACCGCCGCGGCAATGGTGGTGGTCCACTTGCCGCGCTTATCGCCCACGGCCGACTGGGTGATGTTGCTGGTGCGAACGATTTTGTTGGAGATGCGGTAGATCTCTTTCTTCTCGTCCCAGCTCTTGTCGGGGTCGAACTCGACATCCAGGGTGGTGGCGAGCATCTCGGCGGCCAGCTCTTCGGCGTATTCTCCGGCCTGATCGTCGGTCTCGCCGTAGCTGTGGTGCTCGCTCAGGTAGCCGTAGGTGTTGCGGTCGGCCGGGATGGCCACGCCGATGCTGCAGGCGACAAGCCGGTGCGGCTCGCGCGTGGAGTTCTCCGCGATCACAGCGAAAACGACCTCGCCGTCATTCAAGTATTTGAGGCCCTCTTTGCGGGGAATCACCTTGCATTGCGGCGGGAAGATGGACGAGACGCGCACCAGGTTTTGTGAGGCGATGCCCGCATCCCGAAGGGCCAGCTCGAAGGAAGTTAACCGCTCCTTATGTTTGCCGACGCCCTTGGTGAAGAAAATTCTCTTCGGGACCATGCTTTTTCCCAATTTCTATGTGCCCTCCGTGCGTGAAAGATTTGGGTTAACTTTCGAACGTTCCCGCATGAGTCTATCGCATCCTGGCGGGTGCGAACAGGTTTTCTGCATTTTTCATTCGAGGTTCACACCGGAGGCTGGCGCGGGCGGCGCGACGCCGCCCCAGACCGAGCTCCGGCCGGCACGAGGGACTGGCGGAAATAGCGCTCGTGCCGGGCTTCGGCGTTTGCGACTTTCTCGGGTTTCGCGCGTTTAATAGGGCATGAGGAACCGAACGTCCTGGCTGGGAATCGCTGTCTTAACCGCCGTCTTAAGCTGCGGCGCCGTGCTGGCGCAAGGTCCTGCGGAACCCTCGGCGCCGCCGGATCCCGGCAGCGCGCCGACCGCTGCCGCTCCGCCTCCCGTGACCGATATTGGAACTGCCATCCTGGAGTGGGTGCCCCCGGCCCTGACGCAATTGAGCGCCCAGGCTGTGGCGAAAGAGAGCTTCACCCTGGATCGGACCATGCTCGCTGCGGCAGCCGGGCTCATGCCGGACACGGACGCAGACCTGAAGCAGACGGTTGCCAAGCTCGACGGCGTGAGCGTGCACGTACTGCGATTCGCCGCTGACGGCCAAGCCGACCCGGCGCAGGTTGAAGCGATCCGTGAGGCATACCACCTGCGCGGCTGGAAGCACGTGATGAGCAGCATGAGCGCCGGCGGCCCGGATCATAACAACGACACAACCGACGTGTGGCTGGTGCTGGACGGCGCCAACGTGCTAGGCGGTGTTGTGCTAGTGGAAAGCCCGAAGAGCCTGACGCTGGCGACAGTGGCCGGCAATCTGAGCCCCGTCGACCTGCTCCGTCTGCGCGGCCATTTCGGCATTCCGCGGTTCGATAGCGATGGGTTGACCGGCCAAGAGAGCAGATGATTGGGCGCGGAGGCCAGAACACTTGAATTCAATTCACCCCCATACCCACCGGCGTGTTCTCCGCTAGGCCGACGATCTGCCAAAACGAAGATGTTATATTCGTGCTTAACATCCGTTCCGGAGCCTTCGCTCGATGCAAACTGGGAAGTTGTTGTGCGCCCTCGTGATTCTGGCTGCTGTGGGAGGCGCAACGCAGGCCGGCGCCAAGGTCATCGAGGATAAAAGCGGCTCTCTGAAAACCCTCACCAGCATTGGGGACGCGCTGGACTCTCCCGGCCGGCGTCCCGTGCACATTCTCTATGTGCACGGTATTCATCGCGTTGGGGCCGGCGATTCGGAGCAACTGCGCGAGTCGATCTGCACCAAGCTGAAGCTCTGCGCGGTGAGCGACTGGAAGAACGCCGGCGTCGAGTTTGCCGACAAAGGCGAGTTCTCCAACAGCATTCAGCCGCCTGCGCTTACTTACCTGGGCAACCCGATCTGGAAAAACGCGGAAGAGTGGCGCGCGGCGGCGCCATTTGTTGTGCATTGGGTAGTGCATCTCCGGCATCATTCCGCCACACTTATCCTGGATGAAATCAACTGGTGGCCGCTGGTTCTGGCCCTCAAATGCCGCCGCATCGAGGCCAATGAGGCATATCTCGCGGGGCCCGATCGGGATCTGCTGCAGGTTTGTTCGCAACAGTCGAAGCAGGATCCGGACGAGCTGGGGCGCTTCTACCCGTGGATCACAGCAGAGCAGGCGAAAAAGCTCGCGGCGATCCAACCCCATGCCGTTCTCATCAATCGCTTGCTGAAAGATAACCTCATCGATTGGGGGCTTTCGGATGTAGTGCTCGTCGTAGGACAGATGGGAGATATTCTCCGCGACGCTCTGCGGCAATTAATGGCCAAATCGGCCGCGTTCGATCCCAACGAAGCCGGCGCTTCCTCTGGTGGGAATGGCGCAGTCGGCAAATACGACTGGAAGGCGCAACTGAGCCGCGGCGCCGCCATGGACCAGGAGTTTATCGGCGTGACGCACAGCCTGGGCAGCTATCTCCTCTTTAATACGCTCAACTCGGATTTTGCCGGCGTTCCGGTGCAGAACCTCTCCGCCTCTGAGGCTGCAAGGAAAACAGATGAAGAGAACGCAATCCATTACATCTTTGAGCGAACGTCTCTGGTCTATTTCTTCGCCAATCAGCTGGAGATGCTCGAAATCACAAACCTGGGCACAGCTTCAAATGCCGCTGGCGAAGCAAAACAACCGGCCGGGAGCGGAACGGGGCAGGCCATGGCCGCGCCCGCTGCCAACTTCAGAGCATTAGTCCACGAGTGGGAGCAGCTTCAAGCAAACTTCCAGACTGCCTTGCACCCCAATGACGAGGCCGCCCGGGAGAAGATTCAGGTGGTCGCCTGGAGCGATCCCAGCGACGTGCTGACGTGGCGCGCGCCCAGAATCGGCGATGTGGACGTGGTGAATCTCTATGTGCAAAACGCGGTGCATTGGCTTTGGATTTTTGAGTCTCCCCCGAGCGCGCATCGCAATTACGCCGCAAACAAAGACGTGCTGCGCGTGATGTTCGAGGACACAGCGCATCCTGCCGCGGGCAATTGAGGCGTGCTTTTGCGCGAACTCTTCCCGTCTGCCATTGCCACGCTTAAATTGCGGATGGTAGCCTCAACTTTGGATCATTCATGGAAGGGGCTTCCTTCACAATCATGCAAAGCACGTACAACGGGTTGGCGTTGCCGAAGAACGGCCAGCCGATTGAATACCGGGACGGGCAATTTGCCGTGCCCGACCACCCCATCATCCCTTTTATCGAAGGCGACGGCACGGGGCGCGATATCTGGAAGGCCTCACAGCGGGTCTTCGACGCGGCGGTAGAAAAAGCCTACGGCGGCAAGCGAGCTATTCGCTGGTTTGAGATCTTCGCCGGCGAAAAAGCCTTCCGGCAGTTCAACACCTGGTTGCCCGACGATTCCGTAGCCGCGGCCCGCGACCTCCGCGTCTCCATCAAGGGGCCGCTCACCACGCCCGTCGGCGGCGGCATTCGCTCGCTTAATGTGGCCCTGCGGCAGATTCTCGATCTCTACGCCTGCGTGCGGCCGGTGAAGTATTACCAGGGCGTGCCCAGCCCGGTGAAGCACCCGGAAAAGCTCGACATCGTCATCTTCCGCGAGAACACCGAGGATGTGTATGCGGGCATCGAGTTCAAGCAAGGCTCTGAGGATGCCGCGCGGCTGATCAGCTTCTTGAACGACGACCTGCTCAAGGGCGGCAAGAAGAAAGTGCGCACCGACTCGGGCGTGGGCATCAAGCCCATCTCCATCTTTGGAACCAAGCGGCTGGTGCGCTACGCCATCCGCAACGCGCTCGAGACGGGCCGCAAAACCGTCACGCTCGTTCACAAGGGCAACATCCAGAAGTTCACCGAGGGCGCATTCCGCGAGTGGGGCTACGACGTCGCCACGCAGGAGTTCCGCTCCCAGATCGTCACGGAGCGCGAGAGCTGGATTCTGAGCAATGTGGAAGCCAAGCCCGGCATTTCGATTGAAGAGAACGCCGCGCTCATCGAGCCGGGAATGGAGTTCGGCTCCCCGGCCTTTCGCGATTCGGTGTATGCCGAGGTCAAGTCGGTTCTCGATTCCATCGGCAAGTCGCACGGCAACGGAGCATGGAAATCGAAGATTCTGGTCAACGACCGCATCGCCGACTCGATCTTTCAGCAGATCATCATTCGACCATCGGATTACAGCATTCTGGCCACGTCGAACCTGAATGGCGACTACATCTCCGACGCGGCGGCGGCGCAGGTGGGCGGGCTGGGCATTGCGCCCGGCGCAAACATCGGCGACGGCTATGCAGTCTTTGAGGCCACGCACGGCACCGCTCCCAAGTACGCCGACAAAGACGTCATCAACCCGGGCTCGGTGATCCTGTCGGGGGTGATGCTGCTCGAGTTCATCGGCTGGAAGGAAGCGGCCAGAATGATCGAGAGCGCCATGGAGAAGACGATTCAGCAGAAGTTCGTGACGTACGACTTTGAACGCCAGCTTGCCGGCGCGACGAAGGTGGGTACGAGCGAGTTTGCCACGCGAATTATCGGGAATATGTAAGACAGGTCGCGGTTCGTAGTTCACAGTTTTCGGTGGTTTGTTCGACGACGGCGTTGAACAACGAGTCGAGCACGATGAACCTACAGGAGAGAGAATGCGGAAAAAAGTGAGCATTGTCGGGGCTGGCAACGTGGGCGCTACGGCCGCGCACTGGATTGCGGCCAAGGAACTGGCCGATGTGGTGCTGGTCGACGTTGTCGAGGGCATTCCGCAGGGCAAGGCGCTGGACCTGCTCGAGGCCATGCCCATTGAGAAGCGCGACGTGGCCATCGCGGGCGCCAACGACTACGCAGCGACCGCCCACTCCGACATTGTGGTCATCACCGCGGGCATTCCCCGCAAGCCCGGCATGAGCCGCGACGACCTGTTGCACACCAACTTCAAGATCATGTCCGACGTGGTTTCCAGGGTTGTGGCGCAGTCGCCCGAGTCGATCCTCATCGTCGTCTCGAATCCGCTGGATGCGATGGCCCAGGCCGCCTATCGCCAGTCCGGATTCAACCGCGAACGGGTGATCGGCATGGCCGGCGTGCTGGACTCGGCGCGCTTCCGCAGCTTCATCGCCGCCGAGCTGAATGTGAGCGTGGAGAACGTGACGGCCTTTGTGCTGGGCGGGCACGGCGACACCATGGTGCCGCTGGCGCGTTACTCGACGGTGGCTGGAATCCCCATTACGGAGCTCATCGCGCCCGACCGCCTGGAGCAAATCGTGCAACGCACGCGCGACGGAGGGGCCGAGATCGTGAAGTATCTCAAGACCGGCAGCGCCTACTATGCGCCATCGGCAGCCGTCACCGAGATGGTGGAGGCGATTCTCAAGGACAAGAAGAAGATTCTGCCCTGCGCGGCATATCTCAAGGGCGAGTACGGTATCGAGGGGTACTTTATCGGCGTGCCGTGCAAGCTGGGCGCGGCCGGCCTCGAACAGATCATCGAGATCAAGTTATCGGCGGAAGAAGACGCAGCGCTGAAGAAGAGCGCCGCCGCGGTGAAGGAGCTTTGTGCGGTGATCGGCGTTTGAAAAAGCACTTCGGACGAGCAGCGGCCATCTTTGCAGAAATTCGCTGCACGCGGCCGATTAGAAATGAGCTGGAAGTTAGTAGCTAGAAGCTAGAAGCTGCCTCAATCAATCCATCGCCAGGCTCAATTGGTGGCGCACATCGGCGCCGCGGACCCAGAAGATCACGTCGGTGGCGATATTCGATGCGTGGTCCGCGATGCGCTCCAAGTTCTTCGCCACCAAAATGCCATTCATCGCCTGCTGCGTGAACTGCGGCTTCTCCTCGATCAATTTGAGCAGATCGCTGTGGGCGCGCCGATTCATGCGGTCGATCTCGTCGTCCATCTCGCGCACCGAATCGGCCAGCCGCGCGTCGCCGTCGAGCAGCGCCTGCAGCGCAGTGCGGATCATCTGGCCGGCAAACTCGCCCATGGCCGCAAAATCCACCGGCAGGTCGACCTCGTCCGCGGCAAGAATCTCCTTCGTTCGGCGGGAGATGCTCATCGACTGGTCGCCAATCCGTTCCAGGTCGCCGTTGATTTTGATCACGGCCAGGATAAAGCGAAGATCGATCGCCATAGGCTGCTCCTTGGCCAGCAGCTCATAGGCCATCTCGTCCAGTTCCCTCTGTGCGGTGTCGATCGCCCTCTCGTTCTGTTTGACGAACTTGCAAAGGCCCTTGTCGCGCCGCAGGTAGGCTTCCACTGCCGACTCCACCGCCTGCTGCGCCAGGGCAGCCATGCCCAGGAGCTTGTCTTTGAGTTCGGCGAGTTGCTGGTGAAAGTGGATACGCGGCACTAGCTTCGTTCTCCCATCCGACTATTTTGCACCAGACTACGTTACAGGGAAACAAATTTCCGTGCCAGCACCAGATCTGTTACACCCCAAAAGTACCGTCTACGCGCCCACCGCTCTTGGCGGCGGCTGCTCGATTTTGCCCAGCAGGAACAGATACCCCGCAATCCCAATGGCCAGGTAGGCGGCGGCAACGGCAAAGGCCCACGCGTAGTTGTGGCGCGCCGAAACCAGATATCCGGTAAGGATGGAAGCTGTGATCCCCGAGATTTGGCCGCAGAAATTGATGATCCCGCCCACCTTGCCTACGTCTGGCCGGCGCGCGATGAAGGAGGGCAACGGGCGCGGCCGCGGCAAGACCGCTGAGCGACACGGTGATCCAGATGAGCGCCTGCGAGGCGCTGTGCGCGTGAGCTGCGCCCAGAATGCCCAGCCCGAACGCCGATCCGCCGACGAGTACGACACGCCGGACCGTGCTCTGATTCCAACCGCGCTCGACGAGGAAGTCAACCAGCCATCCGCCAATGGCAAGGTCTGTCGCGGTGGCAACGAACCACGGCACGCTGGTGTATAAGAACGAGTGCAGGAGATCAATATGCAGGGCTGAAGACAGATACGCCGGCAGCCAATAGAGCAGCATGAAGAAGACGTAGTTGTACGCGCCGAAGCCGAGAGCGAGCCCAAGGACCTTGCGTTGGCAGAGAAGATGGCCCATCGGCGATGACTGCTCTTGGTTGCGATCGGGCTCGGCGAGCGAGTCCTCTTGACCCTCGATTTGCAGGCGCTCGCTTTCGGTCAAGTCTGGATCCTCATCCGGATCGCGATAGACGCGCCAAAATAAAAGAAAATAGGCGAAACTGATGGCGCCGGTGAAGGCGAAGCTCCAGCGCCATCCGGCGTGAATGAGAACGATGCCGATGACGGGAACGCCGATGGCCGAGGCAAATTTGGCCGCAGCGTCGTTGATCGAGGTGGCCAGGCTGCGCTCGCGCTCGGGGAACCACAGGCCGACGGCCTTGGCGTTGGCGGGAAAGGTAGGCGCTTCGCCCACGCCGAGCAGAAACCGCGCGCCAAAGAATGCGCTCAGATTGGGCGCGACGGATGCGGCAAAGGAGGCCGCGCTCCAAAGGAATGTGCCGATCCGCCCCACGCGCCGCACGCCGAACTTGTCGAGCACCACGCCGATAGGCAACTGGCAAAGGGCGTAGGTCCAGTTGTAGGCGCTGGAAAGATAGCCGAAGACCACATCGGAGATGCCGAAGGCCGCGATCAGCGAATCGTGGGACACGGAGAGATTGACGCGGTCGAAAAAGTTGACCAGGACGCCGATGCCGAGCAACCAGGCGATACGCCAGCGGCGCCGCGGCAGGCGTGCCGGTGGTTGCGGGTTTCGCGCTGAATACAAATCCTGATCGGCCAAGCGTATTCCTTATCGTGACCTTCCCGGAGTCAGACTGCCGGGCCGGGTCTGCCCTGGACCACGTCATTTTCGAGCATGCCAATCGGGTCGATGGTGATGCGGATCGAGTCGCCCGGCGCGAGCGCGAAGTCGTCCGGCGGCACGATGCCGGTTCCCGTCATCAAAAACGCGCCGAACGGGAACGTGTTCTCCCGAAGAAGATAGGCGACCAGGTCAGCAGGCGCGCGCTTGAGATCCGCAAGCGTCGTCGCGCTGGAAAACTGCACGCGGCCGCCACGCGAGATCTCCAGGCGGATGGGGGTCGCAGGCGGAAGTGGCTCGCTGCTGACCAGAACGCACGGACCCAGCGCGCAACTGCGGTCGTAGACCTTGGCTTGCGGTAGATAGAGCGGATTCTCGCCCTCGATGTCGCGCGAGCTCATGTCGTTGCCCACAGTGTAGCCAATGATGTGGCCGCGAGGATTGATCAGGAGCGTCAGCTCCGGCTCAGGAACCGACCACCTGGCGTCGCTGCGAATGCGCACGTGGCTCCCAGTTCCGGCCACGCGGTTTGCCGTGGCTTTGAAGAACAGCTCCGGGCGTTCTGCTGAGTAGACACGGTCGTAGAAATTGCCTCCGCCTGCGTCTTTCGCCTCCGCCATGCGTGCGCTGCGGCTGCGATAGTAGGTCACTCCGGCCGCCCACACTTCCTGGCTGCCGATCGGCGCCAGAATCTGCGCCGACGAAAAATCGAGTTTGGAGACAGCGAAATCCACGCCTTCGCTCTTTTCGATGATCGAAAGCAGATAACCTTGCAAATCTTCATGCGCAAAGAGCGCATCCAGCGAGGTTACCGGCACGCGATAATAGCGGCCATCCATTTCCGCGAAACATCCCACGTTCGTCCGGTAAAGCTTCACGCATTCCTCTCCAAACGACTCACAATCTGATCCACATCGTAGACGCAGCCGCCCCAAACGCCGCCACTCGCCGTGACCAGTGCAGCCCACAAGCGCGTGTCCGCAGGCAGTTCAGGATGCGGCGCGAGATCCGCGCGGGGAGCGCGCTGGGCAAGCCGCCGCGTGCCCTCTTCGGCACCAAAAACCTCGTCCGTTTCCCCAACCAGATGCACTCGCCCCTCCAGCCGCACACGGTCGATGACAATTTCAATCTGGTCGCCGTCGCGCACCTTGCCAATGGGGCCGCCGGCAAGCGCCTCGGGAGAGATGTGGCCGATGCAGGCTCCGGTCGAGACGCCGCTGAAGCGCCCATCGGTTAACACAGCCACATGCTTGCAGTGAGGCAATTCCTTGAGTGCCGCGGTGATCTGGTAGATCTCCTGCATGCCCGCACCGGCGGGCCCTCCACAGATGAGGACAATCACATGGCCCTCGGCAATCTGGCCGGATTTGATGGCCTGGATCGCCGCGGCTTCGGTGACAAAGACCCGTGCAGGACCCACATGACGATACACTTGATCCTCGCCAACGAGCGATGGGTCGATCGCGGTGCTCTTCACGACCGATCCCTCCGGCGCCAGATTTCCCATGGGAAAACAAACCGCCGGCGTGAGCCCGCGCGACCGCGAGCGATCGGGCGACATAATCACATCCCCGGGATCGATTCCATCTCTCTCCTGCAAGAGACGTCGCAGCGCAGCGCGGCGGGGGCTCTGGCGCCACCAATCGAGGCACGCGCCCAGCGTTTCGCCCGACACGGTCTTCACTTTCGTGTCGAGAAGGCCGGCCGCTCGCAGTTCCAGCATCACCTCCGGCACGCCGCCGGCCAGAAACACCTGCACGGTGGCGAAGTTGCGCGGCCCGTTGGGTAGCGCATCAACAAGGCGCGGCGCCTGGCGATTGACCTCAACCCAATCGGCCACTGTGGGCCGCGCTAAACCCGCTGCGTGTGCAATGGCCGGAAGATGAATGAGAAGGTTTGTCGATCCGCCGAAGGCGGCCGTCAGCACCATGGCGTTGCGCACGGCCGCAGGCGTGAGGATGTCACGGGCGCCGATGCCAAGTTGATGGAGCCGCAGAATCGCGCGGGACGAGCGGCGTGCGGCGTCGAGCCAGATCGGTTGTCCCGAGGGCGCAAGCGCGGTGTGCGGCAGTGACAGCCCCAAAGCTTCGCCGACCACTTGCGACGTTGCCGCGGTGCCCAGAAACTGGCACCCTCCGCCCGGCGACGCGCAGGCCCGGCAGCCGACCTCGGCCGCGTACTCCAGCGTGATTTGGTTCTGCGCGAAGCGCGCGCCAATAGTTTGTACCTTCGCCGCATCCTCCCCCGATTCCGGCAGAAGCGTTACGCCTCCCGGCACCAGCACCGCCGGCTTCCTGCCCGACGATGCCAGCGCCATCATCATCGCGGGCAGCCCCTTGTCGCACGTCGCTACGCCGATGACGCCCTTGCCCGTGGGCAGCGAGCGCATCAGCCGCCGCAGCACGATCGCTGCATCATTGCGGAACGGCAACGAGTCCATCATGCCCGTGGTGCCCTGCGTGCGGCCGTCGCAGGGATCGGTGCATGCCCCCGCGAACGGCGTAGCGCGCAGAAACTTCAATTCGCGCGCAGCTTCGGCTACCAGCAGGCCCACTTCCCAGTGGCCGCTATGAAAGCCCAGAGCGATGGCCTCGCCATTTTCAGCGCGCAGGCCGCCATGCGTGCTCAGGATTAGAAATTCGGGGTCGAGCAGGCGAGCGGGATCCCAGCCCATGCCTGCATTTTGCGTCAGGCCGAAGAGGTTGCCAGACGGCTCGGTGAGCAGCATCTCAGCCGTGAGCGGCAGCACTCCACTCGGGCCGGGCGCGTGCGTGGTCACGCGAAGGAGATTGACGTCGTCCGTCTCCAGCACCGAGCTCAGTGGAATGTCTCCGATGGGGAAGCCCTTTCCGTAGACCAGTATAGAAGGCGTAGGCCGGCCCTTCAGATGGGGCACTCGCCGCACGCGATGCTACAAAACTGATGTGCCCGGCGACGATTCACACTCGGCTCGGAGTCAGGGCCTACGCCGCCGTGAGGCTTCCGTCTATAGGAATCGCGGCGCCCGTGATCAGGGCGGTCTTGCCCGAAAGACGCATTGCGCTCATTTCGCGCCTCCCTTGCGGACCTTGACCCCGGCGAGCCTTTCATAGAACTGGATGAGGCCTCCGTGGTCTTCGGCCTGCTTCCCTTCAACCTTGAGGGCCTGCATCATTTCCATCACCTGGCTGGTGAGTAGGATCGGAACGCCGGTCTCGTGCGCCGTATCCAGCGCGTTCTGCAGGTCCTTGATGTGCAGCTCAATCCTGAATCCGGGCTTGTAGTTTCCCTCGAGGACCATGGGGGCCTTCGCGTTGAGGACGGTGCTTCCCGCGAGGCCTCCTTTAACCGCATTGAAGACCCGCTCGGGATCCACTCCAGCCTTCGCCGCGAGGACGAAAGCCTCAGACATCGCGGCGATGTTCAGCGCGACGATGATCTGGTTGGCGAGCTTGGTCACGTTGCCTGCGCCGATGTCTCCGCATAGGACGGCGCTCGCTCCCATCTTCAGCAATATGTCCTTCACCTTCTCGAAAACAGCTTCCTTGCCGCCCACCATAATGGCCAGCGTCCCGTCGATGGCCTTGGGCTCACCGCCGGAAACCGGGGCGTCGAGCATCTCGATTCCTTTACTGGCGAGCTCGGCG
>Ga0326727_10011506_pt1 | contig 20565 bp, 10 predicted proteins | sample MB2enrmetagenome_FD_207643 | JGI IMG/M metagenome (GOLD analysis project Ga0326727, IMG submission 207643) | Lab enriched peat soil microbial communities from McLean, Ithaca, NY, United States - MB29MY | ecosystem: Environmental > Terrestrial > Soil > Wetlands > Peat | place: USA: New York...
ATCGAAAAGACGAAGTGGATGTCCTTCTTCCCGACCATCAAGGGATATCCCCAGTTCGTCAAGAGACTTGAAGAATTGACAGGAAGCAAGGCGGGGACAGGCGGCGCGATTTCGATCAAGGACTCAGCGTGGGAGATCGGGCTCATCCTGCACCATAAGCCGTTCTTTCCCGACCAGGCGGAGGATGAAGACGTATTTTGGGGCAATGGGCTGTTCGGTGAGCGCGTGGGCGATTACATCAAAAAGCCGATGCACGAGTGCACGGGCGAAGAGATCATGACCGAAGTGCTCTATCATCTCGGCCTGCTCGATATGAAGAATGAGCTTCTTGCCCATACCTCCGTTACCACCTGCATGATGCCGTACATCAACAGCCAGTTCATGCCGCGCAAGGTCACGGATCGCCCGCGCGGGGTGCCGGAAGAGTGTACTAATCTGGGATTCATCGGCCAATATGTAGAGGTCAAGGACGACGCGGTGTTCACCGTCGAGACTTCGGTGCGCACGGCGATGGAGGCGGTTTATGCGCTCACCAAGCTCGACCGGGACGTGCCCGAAGTATATCCCTCCCGGTTCGATATCCGGTGCGCGGTCGGCCATATGAAGCGGTTCGCGGGAGTCAAAGGGAAATTCACCGAAGCCGACCTTCCGAAGATCAATCCGCTGATGCTTCTTGGATTGAAGAAGAAGATCGTGGAACTCCTCAACAGCGTGCCGCTGTTCCCGCATCTGTACACCGGCCGCGACCAGAGCGTTGCCGAGAAAGAGTCGGTGTTGCATCCGCAATATCCGGTCGATAAATAAAAACGATCATAACAAAGCCCTTCATTCTGTTGCACCGCCTTGGAAGAACTGGCCACAGTGATTCTCAGGTGAACGATAGCGCCCCCAGCGGATTTGGCTTGGGAAGTCGGCTAGCCGTCAACTGGCCTGTTACGGTGGGGCGGATGGCGGCGTGGCAGGGCGTCTTCCAGGGGCTATCAAGCTTGGTGATTATAGGCGCTGTCCAAGGCCCCTAGGAGCAGCTTGAGCGGGCTTGCTCGCCGGAATTTCAGCCGAGGGAACAATTCCCCGCCAGCAAGCTGGCTCGAGCTAAGGCGGCGGTCCGCCGCGGCGGACCGCACTCCAAAGCTCAGGGTGACAGCCTCGACGGGTTTTTGCGCAGGCTGTGAAACCCCGCCTTTCCAGACCGGTGGTGAGAAATGCGGGCTACTGGCCTTCCTACTCTTAAGGCCTTACGGCGCCTACGCTTTGGGCCGGTTTGTAGGTCTGGAGGAATTCAGCGACGCTGGCCTCCTGGGCGTTCTTATAGGCGACGCACAGGTCGATGCTCTCGAGCACTTGAGTGAGGATGCGAGGCCCGCCCGTGTACTTCGTCGAGCGGCCGCTAAAGAAATTCTCGACGTCCTGGCGATGCTGAGAGTCGCAGTAGCCTCCGGCCACGTAAGGCAGGTAAGACCCTGTATCGGTGGGGAGCTTGGCGATCAGGCGATCCCAGTTCTGTTTCACAAAATCATAGGCGAAGTCGCGCGTCTGGCGCCACTGGGTGGGGCCCCAGAGGACGTTAAGCGATTCCCGGCTGTCGAATTCATCGCTCAGCACGATGGGCAGAGCGACCTTGAGGATTTCGGGATCCTGGAACGAGCCGAGGCTGAAGAGCAGGTTTCCGCGGAAGTTCTCCTCTTTCTCCTTCTTGGCCGCAGCATACATGCGATCGAACAGATCGCGGTCTCCGTAGCGGGCAGCGGTGGTCAGGACAACACCGACCATGTCAGGGTCGACCGCCTTATGATCGTCGAGCCAGGCCAGCGCCAGTTTCTTGGCTTGGGCGATCAACTCTGAGTCCTGACCTTGATTGGCAAGCACGCGGAGAAGCGCAGGGCGAAGGAGGCGGGCATCTTCGCTCTCGCCCTCCTTCGTCTTCCAACCCAGCTCGCGAGCTCGTCCGCCATACACGTCCACCAGATACTGCCGGTAGCGGGGCAGCAGGTCGTCCGGGACCAGATTATCTTGGAGGCTTGTGGTGATTTCCATGGTTTTGGTGACCACTTGGCGATCGGGGTCCCGGGCGAGGCTTGGAGCCACCGCCAACGCCCTTCCCAGCGGAAGCTTGCCATTACTGGTGAGCGAGGAGAGGTTGCCCACCAGCGCGACTTTCTCCGGAAGGGTAAGCACCTGCGCGTCGTCTTTGAGGAGGGCATTGAGCAGGTTGCCCTCGTATAACCCGAAATAATAGCCTGCCGCGCCGGCGTTGGCTTGGACCCAGGCCGGGCAGCCGCTGGAGCGTGAGAGCGCCAATTCCGCAGACTTCTGCGAAAGCAGCGCGCACTCTCGGGCCTCACCTTGCCCGGAGGGATAGCGAGCGCAAACGGGGATTTGCCAAGTTTGGTCTGCTGAACCCACCGAACCCAGGGGCAGGAAACGCTGCTGGGAAAGTTTCAGCGTGGCCGCGCCGCCGCTGCAATCCAGCGCGGCCGTAACCAGCGGCACACCCGGCTGGTCGAGGAAGGTCGAGAAGGCCGGAGCGACGCTGGTGTCGTCGCCGGCGAGCGCCGCTAGAAACTCCGCCGAGGTGGCATTTTTCCAGGAGTACTTCGTGAGATAGCGGTGAATTCCTGCCCGGAATCGCTCCCGGCCCATATAGGACTCGAACATATTCAGTAGCGCGGAGCCTTTGTCGTAGGTGATGGAGTCAAACGCGTTGATGATGTCATCCTTCGACTCGATGGGCTGCCGTACCCTGCGCGCGCTCATCAAGCTGTCGCTTTGCATCGCGCCCTGATAGCTGTTCAGCGCCGAGACGTCATGGTGCCATTCGGGGTGGTACTCATTCACGATTTTGTTCGACGTCCAGGAGGCAAAGCCCTCATTGAGCCAGATATCGTCCCACCAGGCAGTGGTCACCAGGTCGCCGAACCATTGATGAGCCAGTTCATGGGCAGCTACCCATACCCATTCGCGCTGACGCGAGGGGGTGTCTTGGTCGGGTTTGGCGAGAATGATGCCGGTTCCATAGGTCACGAAACCCGCATTCTCCATGGCCCCGCCGAAAAGCGGAATGGCGACTTCATCGAGCTTGTCGTAGGGATAGGGAATATCGAAGTAATTCTCCAGCAAGTTGACGATGGCAGGAGTCGTTTCGGCCGCGTATTTCGCTTCGGAGCCGCGACCGCGGGGGACTACGATACGCACGCGGGTGTTTTTCTTTCCGGCAGTGCCTGCATCGACGAATTCCAGGTCGCCGACGGCAAGGGCTACCAGATAGCTGGGCAGAGGCTTGGTCTCGGCGAATTTCACGACTTTCATGCCATCGCCGCTGTCGGTCTCGGACACCATAGGTGCATTCGAAAGTGCCACCTGGTCCTTCTTGACGCCCAGAGTCACCTGCCAGGGAACCTTGTAACTTGGCTCGTCGAAACAGGGGAACGCCCGTCGAGCCCACATCGCCTCGAACTGCGAGTAGACGTACCAGCGGTCGCCATCTTTCATCTGAAAGATCCCCTGCTGATCCTTGCGACTGATCTCCCCCTGGTAAACGACGCGAAGCGTCGCGTCGCCGGGTCCGACGGGATGGTCGAAGGCAAAGCCGAGGTAGTCTATCGGCTCGCTGATGACCTTGGCTGCCAGCTTTTCGTGGCCAACCGTCAGGGTTGCATCCTTCACGGTGAGCCTTTCGCCGTTCAGCCACAGGACCGAAGTGGACTTGGCGAGCTGGAGGTCGATTTCAACCGCCCCGACGAAGGTGTCATGGTCCGGGACGAGCGTCAGGTCCAGGCGGTAACGGACGGGCCCCACCTCGTGGGCGGGAAGGCGGAACTTGGGTGGAATCGGGGGCTGATCCAGGGCTTGGTCCGCCTTGGCGTTCCAGGCTTGTAGAATCGCCAAGGCACACACCGCGATCAGGACTACAGCGGACTTGTGAACAAACCGTCGCATGATCTCTCCTCGGGCCGGCCAAGCCCTCCATGTCGAGCAACGCAGTGGCCAGACTGTCAAAATGAATGATCCCTCGAACACGTGAAAGCATCATACCTCAGGTCAATTCGTTGCACAAGGCGAGGCCCTGGTTGGTAGTGTCGCAGTTTGATGTAGAGGCGGCTTTAAGCCGCCACTTGGCGAGGTAAACTCGCCGCTACAGAATCAAACTGAGACACTACCCCCTGGTTTGGCGAGAGGATCGGAGACCAACCGGCCACGGAAACTCGAGAACTTGCCGGTGGCGGCTCACGGTGCGGGGTTTCGCTCGTCTAAACCGCTAGACCATCAGTTACGTATAATCGATGAGAAACGAGTGTGAAAGGAGAGAGTCCTTATGAAGTCCCACCGCTTAATCCTCCTGGGTATTCTGACCCTCAGCGCTACGTCTTTGTGCTTCGCGGCGTCGCCCGCGCCTGCGCGGGCCGGGGCGGGGAAAGCAGAGAAGGGCCGGGTCCAGCCTCCGGTGACGTTGCGGGTGGACCCGCTTTTGATCGCCGAGGCGGGCGAGGTGTGGGGGCTGATGGCGTCGCCGAATAACCCCATCTGGCCAGGTTGGGACGCCTCCGGCACGCCCCTCCTGTTCTACTTGCCGGGGGAGCAGGACGTCTTGATCAATCACCCGCACCCGCCCCAAGGGTTCCTTCCTTACGACGGCCCCGTCAGGTTTCCGGGCGGGCGGATTCTCTTGAAGAACGGCCCGACCCTCATGGAGTGGGACGGGCAGAACACCTCCACGGACGTGGAAGGAATCCGGACGCTCGTCGTGGCCGACACGCTCTCCAATTTGAGGAGCCAAATGTCCAGCCTCCTGGAGGACACGAGGCCGGCGGCGGAAAAGGTCCAGGCGCTGCGCTATTCGGACTTGGCGACGGACCCCTATGGCCAGCTCGCCATGGTGGTCCACGAGGCTTTCCACGTCTTTCAAGACAAACAGGCTCCGGACAAGGGCGCGAACGAGATGCTGCTGTTGTACTATCCCGTCCTCTCGGTCCAAAACAACGTGGGCTTTGCTCAGGAGGGCTCGGCCCTCGCGGAGGCCCTGCATGCCACGGACGCCGCGGCGTTTCGGCGTGCGGCCGTGCGCTGGCTGGCGCTGCGCAAGGAGCGCCGCTCGAGCCTTCCGCAGAAGGCCCTGGAATACGAGGACGGGACCGAATTTAAGGAGGGGTTGGCGAAGTACACCGAATACCGGCTGTTCCAGGTTTTGGAGGGCCGGAGCCCGGGGCCGGCCATGTCATGGGTGGAAGGGTTCGTTGGCTACGCCGACCTCGCGCCGCAGCGCGAAAGGCTCATCGAGAGGATGGTTAAGAACATGAGCGGCGCAGTCAATGTCAACAACGATCCTTACGGGACAGCCCCGCTCCGCATGCGGCTGTACTACTCGGGCATGGCGGTCGGCATCATGCTCGACAGCCTCTCGCCCGGCTGGAAGAGCCGGATTTTCTCGCCAGATGCCTCCCTGACCTCCCTCGCGGAGGAGGCGCTGAAACCCACGCCGGCCGAGCTGGAGCAGGCGCTTAAGGAGGCGAGGGGCGAGGCGGCCTATGCCTCCCTCGTGGAGAACAAGACCAGACTGGCTCAGGAGGGCAAGGCGCACGCCGAGGCTGTGCTCAAGGAGATCGAAGGGGGCCCCGGCGTCGGCCTCATCGTGGACTACTCGGAGCTGGGTTCTCCTCAGCCCGCCATGGCTTTCACGCCCTTCGGCATCACGGTGGTGGACGGGGAGCGCACGATCTTCACGCAAATTCCCGTGAAGATCGCTTTTGGTCAGGAGGGCGAGGTGGCCCAAAAAGTGCCGGCGCCACTCCTGCGAGACACCGGGCGACGGCTCGTCCGGTTCCGGCTGCCTCCGGGCGCGACTCGAGCGGAGGTGGAGAAGGTCTTGGGCTCAGCCGAGACAAGCGGTGGCGCGGTTGCCCATCTGGCGCTCGACCTTCCGGGCGCCACCGTAAAGGCCGCTAAGGCTCGAATCAAGTGGAGCGGCGAGGACCTCATCATCGTCCTGCTGAAGAGCAGCGAGGAGAAATAGAGTTAGGGAATGGACCGGACGTGCGAGCACGAGAGCGCAATTCCAGAACTTGGCGGCCGTGGCTCACGGTGCTGGCTTTCGCTCGTCTAAACCGTGAGAGCTTCAATTACGTATAACCGATGAGAAACTAGTGTGAAAGGAGAAAGTCCTTATGAAGTCCAACCGCATACTCCTCTTGGGTATTCTGGTCCTCAGCGCGATGTGTTTGTGCCTCGCCTCGCCCGCCCGCGCCGTGGAGGGGCATTTCGTACGCACTTTGCAGGTTTCGGGCGCCGTGGAACTCGAGGTCCAGACGGGCTCCGGAACCATCGACGTGCGCACGGGCGACAGCTCCACGGTGCGCATCACCGGCACAATCCGGACCAGCAGTGGCTGGTTCGAGGGCGCTGGCGCGGAAAGCAAGGTCCGCCACCTGGAAGCTAACCCGCCAATCGAGCAGCTCGGGAATATCATCAAGATCGGTCGCATTGAAGACGAGGATCTGAAGCGTAATGTCTCCATCAGCTACGAGATCGTGGCGCCCGTCGAGACGCGCCTGCGCTCGAACTCCGGCTCCGGGGAACAGAATGTGAGTGGCCTGCGCGGGCCGGTGGAAGCATCTTCGGGCTCCGGCAACCTCCGGCTGACCAATATCGGGGACATGGTCAGAGCCTCGACTGGGTCCGGGCGCATTTCCGTGGAAGGCGTGCAGGGAAAGGTGCGCGCTTCGACCGGGAGCGGCCAAATCCTTGCCACGAGCGTGGCGGGCGGCCTGCACGCCTCGACGGGCAGTGGCAGCGTCACGCTGCGGCAAACTGCGCCGGGCGACGTGGAGGTGAGCACCGGCTCCGGCACCTTGCAACTCGAGGGCGTTCACGGCGCCCTGCGCGCCCAGACCGCCAGCGGCAACATCCTGGTGGAGGGCGAAGGTCAAGGCTCCTGGCGGCTCTCGACCGCCTCCGGCAGCGTCACCGTGCGCCTGCCCGGCGAGCAGGGATTCACGCTCCACACGCACACGGTCTCCGGCAGCGTTCACACCGCGCGCGAGGTGACCGTGCAGGGCGCCTTCGGCAAGCATGACTTGGAAGGCAAAGCCGGCGGCGGCGGCTTCATGTTGGATGTAAGCACCGTCTCGGGGAACATACGGGTCGAGTAGCCGCGACCAAAAAGAAAAGACGACGACGAAAACCAGCTCAATTCGACCTTAAATGGTCTTCACAAGCGCCACTTCATTCCCTGCGAAGATCCTCTACCGAGAACTCTAGGTTGGAATCAAAACGGGAATCGATATCAAATGCCTGGCAGAATGGAACAAGGAGGCATCGCGTGAAAACTGCAGATAACCGTTTTGTAGTGAAAATGGTGATCCTGACCATCGCGTTAGTCGCCTGGCAGCCGATGGTTCTCTTTTGGGCTGAGGAACACGCAGCGGCCGACGCTACCGGCATGTACTTCGGCAAAAAGAGGGCTTGGGATGCGGGACTGCCACCGTGTAATTGATCTCCGGATGCTTCTGCAGGAACGGCCTTACGTCGGCCCATCCGTTTTGTGAGACGGCCCCAGTGTTAGCCGGGATTTCTCGCCACGGCCCGACGCTTTGAACGTGTGAAAAAACTAGGACCTGTCATACTGGGCGCAGCGAAGCGTCCGCAGTGTCCTCGAAAACAAACCAACACAGCTTCTTCGCGGGGTCTACCCTGAGCGCAGCGAATGGGTTCAGAATGACAAGCGAAGGGTTCGGCTTACCTACATTCTTGAAGCGTTCGAAAAGTGTGGGAGAGCCCACAGGGTTGAGGAAGGGGCACCCGCGCCCTTTGGCGGCGCTTTATGCCTGCGGCGCCGGCGTGGACTCGGCCAAGGCGCTGTGGGCGGAGGCGACGTCCGGGTAATCCCCCACCAGGCGATTGAGGTGAGTTAGCTCCAGTGTTTGTTTCACATGGCCGGTGGCGCCGGCCACGGCCAATTTCCCGCCCTCACGCTGCATGAGACCGAAGCACATGGCCAGCACGCCAATTCCCGCGCTGTCCATGAAGTTCAGACCGCTGAGATCCAGCACGAGCTTCCTGGATCCCTGCTTGATCTTCTCCCGGATGGCGTGCTCGACCTCGCTCAGCCGGTTGCCGAGGACGAGGCGTCCCGTGAAGCTGATGGCGGTGATGCCGGGTGAAAGCTCGCGACTTGCTATATCGACGATCATAGCTGAATGTTCTCCTTTCTCAGAAGCCTTCCAACATCCACACGTTGCTGTTGTAAACCACGCCCATTATGGCGAGGTAGCGGCCGTCCGGCGAAGGGATGCTCCAAACTACACCCACCGGTCCCTTCTTTTCCCACAGCGGCTTGGCATTCCCCTTCAGATCCACGTAGAGCAGGGTGCTAGCTTGGGGCGAGCTAGAGGCGCAGTAAAGCCCCTTGCCGTCAGCGGACCACTCAAGGTCACCGCCGAGGTTCGGCCAACCCTTCACTGTGATTTCGCTTTCGGGCCCGCCGGAGAGCGAAAGCAAGCGAATGTGAATCTCGGCCTCTGTAGTTCTCGAAATGGCAAAGGTTGACCCATCGGGAGACAAAGCCACAGCGTAGTAACGCGAGGGGTCTTTCTCAATGGTGGTAAGGACTTTTCCTCTGCCTTTCAGCGGGTCGAAGGCCGAAAGCGTGAGCAGCCTATCGTCCGGGCTCCCTTCGAGGCCCACGCAGAGGCTTGCCGGAGCACGCGCGCAGCCAAAGAATTTGGGATTCCGCGACTCCAGCACGGGCTGAGGCACTCCGCCGCTGACAGGGATGCGCATGAGCGGAATCGGAGTAGAGGGGCCAGCGGTTTTCGGCCACTCGCGGTAGAGTATCCAAGCGCCATCGGCGCTGAGTCGCGCACCGCCGGTGTTGTGCTGTGACCCTGCAACCACCGGCTCCATGGTGTCCTGGCCGATTGCCTGCTTGTAGATACCCCCTCCGCCGTTGCGATCGGATCTAATCAATAGCGTTTTGCTATCCGCTGTCCATGCAGTGGGAAAGTCGTTAGCCTCGTCATTGGTCAGCCGGCGGGGAGGATTCAGGTGCGTGCCGCCGGCGGTGAGTTCGCCCAAATAAACCTGCATCTGGAACGTGCTTTTTAGGAGCAACAGCCGCTTTCCGTCCGCACGAGCGCTGAATCCCCAAATCCCCGTTCCCGCCCACTGGGTGACCCGTTGCGGCTTGCCGGTGGGCAGACCGCGACTATCGATGCCGATCTGCCAGAGATTGTCGTCGTTCGATTGCTGCGCTTCCTGCCGCGAGTAGATTATGCGCCCGTCTGGAAGCCAACAAAAATCCTCCAAATACCGGTCCGCTTCCGACACGACCACCGTCCGGTTCGCCCCCTTCAGATCGCAGGTTTCGATCGACGACTGCTGTTTCTCCGAAGTGCGCTCCACCCTGATGTAGGCCAGCCGTTGCCCGTCCGGCGACCAGAATATGTTAGCGTTGCTGCTGTTGATCCATTCCTTTTCTCCCAGCGCCAGGACCCTTTGCGGGTTGTCTCCCTGGCTGCCCATAACCCAGAGCTCACGATCCTCGGCCGTGCCCCCCGGTTGTGGAATGAAGGCGATACGCGTCCCGTCCGGCGAGACCGCCATACCTGCTGCGCCCTCGCGAAGCTCGCGCGCAGATTGCCCCAGCACCGAGACCGTCCACATGCTCGCGCGCCTGCCGCCCGGTTCGTAGGCGAAGGCGAGCAACTGCGTGCCGTTGGGAAACCACGATTCAGCACCCCAGTAGGCGGTGGTGGGGACGCCGGCAGGCCTTGGGATCACGCGCTCTTCGCCACTCGAAAGCAGCCTGACGTGAATTCCGGCCGTGTCGGAATAGGCGAGGTACTGGCCGTCGGGAGAAATCACGTCAGCTATGACAGGGTTCTCGCTGGAATTGAACGTCAGGCGCTGCTGCGTTAGTTCGGCAGCAGGCTGGGGAGGACGGTGAGCCAGGAACCAAACCACCGCCAGTCCCGCCACGATCACCGCCAGCAAGACCATCGTCGCGAGCACGCCCTTTTTGTGCCGCCTGAGGAGGCCGGCGATGATGACGGAATCCGAGGGTGGCTCTTGCGAGGGCTCACGCGGCAGCGCGGGCGTCCCGCCCGCTGTCCCGCGAGCATCTTGCTCGCGGCTTGCCTGCTCGGCGCGGGAGCGGGACGCTCCCGCGACAGCGGCCGAGACGGCCGCGCTACGCCCCGATTCCGTGTCGCGCTTGAGACGCTTCAGATCAGCGCCCAGTTCAGCCGCAGTCTGGCACCGTAGGTCGCGGTCTTTCTCCAGCGCCTTGTTAATAATTCGTTCGAGCTCGGGCGGACAATCTGGATTCAGTCGAACCGGAGCCGCAGGCACACGGTTTAAGATGGCCTCAAAGATGACGCCGGCGCTATCACCGCGGAAGGGCAACATCCCTGTCGCCATCTCGTACAACACCACACCCATGGAGAACAAATCACTGCGTGCATCCAGTTCCTTGGCCCGCACCTGCTCCGGCGACATATAGGCTACCGTCCCCAGCGCTGTCCCCGGGCTGGTTAGATGCGGCTCGTCCACCGTAGCGGCGGTTAGACCATTCAAGCTTGCACCCTGACCGGAAGGGCTGCCCCCCGCTGTGGCCTTGGCCAGGCCGAAGTCCAGCACTTTGGCGTGTCCCCGTTTGGTTACGAAGATGTTCGCCGGTTTAATGTCCCGATGGATGATGCCCTGGCTGTGAGCCGCATCAAGGGCATCCATGACCTCGATGGCGATCTCCAGCAGTCGGTCCAACTCAATGGGCCGGCCCTGAATCTGGTGCTTCAACGTCACACCATCCAGGTACTCCATGGCAATGAACGCCTGGCCCTCGTGCTCCTCAATAGCGTAAATAGTGCAGATGTTGGGGTGGTTGAGCGCCGAGGCGGCGCGGGCCTCCCGCTGGAAGCGTTCCAGAGCTTGGCGATCCCTGGAAAGCTCTTCAGGCAGGAATTTGAGCGCTACGAAGCGGCCGAGCTTGGTGTCTTCGGCCTTATAGACGACACCCATGCCCCCGCCACCGAGCTTCTCCAGGATGCGGTAGTGGGAAACGGTCTGGCCGACCATGAGGCGATTACCTCGCAGCAAGATGACACGAATTTCGATTGCGGCTAGCATACGCCGCGTGTACCGGCAAGTCAACGCAACAGGGCTATCCGGGACAGTTCAAGTGGCGGAACAGTTCGCAGGAGTGCTGTCTGCGGCAACACCTCTGTGCTGGATCAGCCGCAAAGTGGTCTCGGCTGCAGACGGAGATTTCCCCAGGCGCGCCTCTGCGCGTCATGGGTGCTGGGCGCGCGCAAAATGGATTGGGAACGAAAAGTCGGCTTCACGCCAAATGAGCGCCGTGCACTTGGCATGAATCCCATGCTCGTAGAACTACAATCCCCGGAGGAGCATTAGGCAATGTTGCCGGCCACGGGGTTTTCGGTAGGAGCATGACAACCCTCCCGGGACTGCAGGTCTGCTACCTGCTTTCCGAGTGGCCGACAATCCGAGAGTTATCGCGTGGTGGCTCAGTCCGCGATGATGACTCTCCTCCAAGTCACTTCACGGTGTGACCTCCGTCGCTGCTGTGTCGTCGCAAGCGATGTTTGACTCCTTGTGAGATAATGGGTGCCCGTTTTGTTCGAGGGGGGACTGCAGCGGGGCAATGATGGACGGCCCAGCGCTTGGCCCCGGTCAGGAGGCTCGTTTACACATGGCCGATGTCGAAACCAAGTCGCTTCCGGAAAACGCGTACCAGCCGTTGAAGGACGGCGAAGTCTATGTGCCGCTGGTGCCCGCCAGCATGGCGCCCCCGGAAGTGACCTGGCGCGCGGTGCTGTGGGGCACGTTGCTGTGCATCGTTTTCAGCGTTGCCACGGCCTATTCCGCCCTCAAGGTCGGCCAAGGAATGGAGGCGGCGATTCCCATCTCCATCCTCGCCATCGGTCTGGCGCGCGTCTACCGGCGGCGCTCCACGGTGCTCGAGAACATGATCATCACCGGCATAGGCGCCGCCTCTGCCAGCGTGGTGTCCGGCGCCGTCTTCACCGTGCCGGCGCTCTACATTCTCCACCTCGATCCGCATCCGGTGCAGGTCATCTTCATCTGCTTGGCCGGCGGCTGCCTGGGCATCCTCTTCCTCATTCCGCTGCGGCGCTATTTTGTGCGCGAGATGCACGGCAAGCTGCCCTTCCCGGAGGCCACGGCGATCACCGAAGTCCTGGTCACCGGCGAGAAGGGCGGCTCTCAGGCCAGACTGCTGATTCAGGCCACGGTCATCGCCGCGGTTTACGACTTCTTTGTCACCACGTTCCACGTCTGGAAGGAGTACCTGAACTTCCAGTTCGTACCCGTGGTCCGGTCACTGGCCGACCGCGGGCGCATGGTCTTCAATTTCGACGCTATCAGCTTCATCCTCGGCCTGGGCTATGTGATGGGCCTGCGCATTGCCCTGATTTTCTGCGCCGGCGGCATTCTGGTGAACTTCGTGCTCGTCCCCATGATCTGGTTCATCGGCAGCCACATGGGCGACGTCACGGTGTATCCTGCTGCCATTCCCATTTCGCACATGGGGGCCGCCGACATCTACCGGAATTATGTGCGCTTCATCGGCGTGGGCGCCATCGCGACCGCCGGCCTCTTCGGCATCCTCAAGTCGCTGCGCGTGGTTGCCGGATCGTTCGGCATCGCGTTGCACGCCTTCCGCCACGGAGAAGCGCCACACATGGAACGCACCGACCGTGACATTCCCATCATCACCATCCTCCTCGGCGTGGTGCTGGGGGCAATCGGAGTGGCCGCGCTCTTCAGACACCTTCATGCCTCGTGGACCGTGGTCGCCGTGGGCCTGGCGCTGACCCTGCTCTTCTCATTCTTCTTCACCACGGTGGCTGCCAACGCCATTGCCACTACGGCCAACAACCCGGCCAGCGGCATGACGTTACTGACCGTCATCGTCTCCGCGGTGGTGTTGCTGAAGTTCGGGCTCTCCGGGACCACCGGCATGTTCTTCGTGATGGCCCTCGCCGGCATGGTCTGTGTAGCCCTCTGCGCCTCGGGACAGTTCATTACCGACCTGAAAGCTGGCTACTGGCTCGGCTCCACGCCTGCGGCGCAGGAAAAGGCGAAGTTTATCGGGGTCGTCGCAGCGGCAATCACCGCGGGCTTGACCATCATCCTGCTGGCCAAGGCCTTCCAATTCGGAGAGGCCGTGCCCGGCGACCTGCGGCAGGTCCTGGTCGCGCCCCAGGCCTCGGCACTGAAAGCCGTGGTGTCGGGATTCATGAGCGGCCAGCCGGTCGCCTATATGTTGTTCGGCATCGGCGCCATGATCACCGTGGTGTTGGAGATGCTCGGCCTCTCTTCCATGGTCTTTGCGCTGGGAGTCTATTTGCCGCTGCAGTTGACCACGCCGATCTTAGTCGGTGGATTCCTCTCGCACCTGGTGAACAAGCGCGGGGAGAAGGTCGGCGGCCAGAACGGCAATGCCATCCGCGAGCGCGGCATCATCATTGCGGGCGGCTTGATGGCGGGCGGCGCACTCGGTGGAGTGATTGGGGCGGCGCTGCGCGTGCTGCCGCACTTCAAGGAAGAGTGGATTCAGACGCCTTTCTACGCGCACGATGCCGTGTCGCAAAGCGTTTCCGCCCTGCTGTTTGTTGGTCTGTGTCTGTATGTGTGGTTCAGCTCGCTGAGGAAAAAGGCGTAGCGCGGACCACCGCTTTTGTGGTCCGCGTCTTTTCAGCCCTCTTGGTGGAACGATCAAATTCGCGGGTGGCGCAGACATTGCCTTTGATGTCTGCGCCCTCGGCCAAGTGATATAAACTGTCCCCATGCCACGTCTGAAGCATTTCTTCGGTCAGAATCATCTCCACTACCTGACCGCCAACACTTACCGAAGGGCCCGCATCTTTGACTCCGACCGCTACAAGCGCAAATTCGTTCAGACCCTGGATGACCTTCGGACCGAGCTGGGCTTCAGGATTATCGGCTACGTACTCATGCCCGAGCACTCCCACCTGCTCATCTGGCCGGGCTCCCTGGCGAACCCTTCCCAAATCATGCAGAAGCTCTCGGAACGCACGGCCAATTTCATCCTCCGCAACCTGCGTGAGAACTTGGCCTTCCCTTGGTGTCGGAAGATGCTGAAGCGCTTTGCATTGCCGCCCACCGTGCATGACCGTGCGCACTATCGGGTCTGGAACCGCCGCGGGTACGACATGAACGTCTGGAGCGAAAAGAAGATCCAGGAAAAGCTCAACTACATGCACAATAACCCCGTAAAGCGCGGGTTAGTCGCGCAGCCCGGTGACTGGCCCTGGTCAAGTTGGAGATACTACTACCTTGACGACAGTTCAGTTCTGGCGATGGACCGGCTACCCTAAACACGGGCCTGAGTAGTTGGAATGCGACGGAGTGGGTCGCAGACATAAAAGGCAATGTCTGCGCCACCCGCGCTGCAGAAAAGTGAGGAGCGATCAATGGACGCAATAGGACGATTTGTGGCAGATGCAATTCTCGGTATCGACACGCTTTGGGGTGGCGATGTCATGTGTCCCTCGGGCACGGGACGATTCATTGCTGACTCATGGTTCTCGGATGAGCCACTGCCTGCGGCCTACAAGGTTCCGGCGGCAGCGCGGTTGCGGGACTGCGGTGGGGTTGCAGGCAAGAAGGCGGATCGACAGGCGGTGGAGGAGTATCTCGCTGAGGTGGATATCCCGCAAGCCATCGCGGGTGTTCGAGATGAGGCACGGAAGATTGGTGGCCTGCGCGGTCAGTATCTGCATGGCCTGTCGCTATGTCTCGAGACCATGTGGGACCTTGCCATGGAAGTGCTGGGGAAAGGCAAGCCGGTTCCATACGTCCGATGTGTTGAGGCCTCGACCGGCCGTCCACCGGAAGCCTCCCACCCGGAAGCAAAGCGGGAGCGTGTGGCTGAGCTGTTGGGCCGGGCGGGTTACGCGACCTCTGGTTCTGCCGGCCTTCTGGGGGCGGTCGATGCGTGGCGACGGGATCGGTTGGTTCCGATGGCTTCTGTCCGCGCCCTCGGCGCTGCCATGATCGCCTACTTTGACCGCCTCAGCGCGGTCAACTTGCTTCCTTATCTTCCGCGGCAGCTCGTGTCGGTACCTCGGGCCAATATTGAATTCTTGCCCATTAAGGACGCATGGTTTTCGGGCTCGATGAACTACCTTGGGCGAGCGCGGACGGCGGATGGCAGGCCGCAGTACGAAGCCACCTATGAGATTAACGCTTCGCTTCAGATCTCTGTGCCGGAGTTCGAGCAACTGGTGAGCCATGAAGTCGTGCCCGGGCACGTTACCACGTTTGCCTACTTGCAGGATCTCTATATCCGCGGGAAGGTCAACTTCGAAGCCACGGTATTGACCATGAACACCCGCTCCGCCACCCTGTTCGAGGGAATCGCGAACAATGCGATTCTCATCGCCCATGGCGTAACCGAAATCGAGCGACTGCCCGACGAGGATTTGCAGATCGGCGTGTTGCTGGCGTTACTCCAGGACGATGCCAAGAATCAATCTTCATACCTAACGTGGGGAGAAGGAGTGCAGCGCGAAGAAGTGGCTGCCATTCTTCGCAGGGATTTCCTGGTCACCGAAGAGCGCGCGGACAAGCTCTCCGGTGCATGGGGTCAACATCCGCTACTAGGCCGAATGTATCTTCCGGCCTATCGGGCGGGAACGGAGAGAGTCGCGCAATGGCGACGCATTCACCCGGCGGATCACATTCTGCCGGCAATCTATGGCTGTTCTGGGCTAGCTGATATCGTGACCATCGACGAGATGCTAAAGCGAGAGTAGGTAGCGCAGACCTCATGCTCTCCGAGGTCTGCGGCTCTTCTGGTTTCGCCGGTGGAGTCAGAGATCTCCACGCCTGGTATCCTGATGACGGGGCACTCGAAAACAATTCCGGTTCAGTGGGAGTCTCGCAAAAGCACCGATTCGGCGCCGTAATTCTACTTCAGTTTTACTTCAGTTGGCCTTTTAGTGGCTGCGGCAGTCACGATCGAATTCAGCGGAACTAATTAGATTTCGTATGGTTAAAGCGGTAGGCTGAACGAGTTCCGAACCCGTTAGGAGGGTTGCAATGCTACGACAATGCGCGACTTTGGTTTCTGTCCCACTGGTCTGCCTGATGGTCCTGAGTGGGGCCCAGGCGCAGACCACCGACAAACCCGATCTGAGCAGGCAGCCAAACCTGTACGTGGTCGGTTATGCCCACTTGGACACGGAATGGCGATGGGAGTATCCCCAGGTCATCAACGAGTATATTCGCAAGACCATGGAGGATAATTTCAAGCTGTTCGACAAGTACCCACACTACGTTTTCAATTTCAGCGGCGCCAACCGCTACCGTTTCATGAAGGAATATTTCCCGGCTGACTACGAGAAGTTGAAGCAATACGTGGCGGCAGGACAGTGGTTTCCGGCGGGCTCCTCCATGGAGGAAGGCGACGTGAACACGCCCAGCGCCGAGACCATCATCCGACAAATTCTATATGGGAATGACTGGTTCCGGAAGGAGTTCGGCAAGGCCAGCGCGGAATACATGCTGCCCGACTGCTTCGGATTTCCGTCTTCGCTGCCGACCATCCTGGCGCACTCCGGGGTGAAGGGCTTCTCGACCCAGAAGCTGGTGTGGGGCTCCTCCGCCGACGCCGGAGGTCCGGAATCGCGCGAGAAGACGCCGGAAGGCACGCCGTTCAACGTGGGTGTCTGGGTGGGACCGGATGGCGAGAGCGTGCTGGCAGGTCTGAACCCAGGCAGCTATGATGGCGGGATCGAAGCCGATCTCAGCAAACCGCTGCCTCCCGAACCGCCGAGCGCCACACTCGAGGAGGTTAAGAAGAAGCTCCACACGTTGCGAGAGAAACTGGAGCAGGTCCAGCGGGACAAGCAGCCGGTCGATCAGAAGGACGTTCAGGAGTACATAGCCCTTCAGAGCCAGCAGGAGGGGCTCGCCAAGGCTCAGCAGGACCGGGAACAGGACCGGTATCAGGACAACTGGGCGGCTCGCGTGGAGCAGAACGGTAAAGTGAGTGGCGTATTCACGGACTATCACTATTACGGCACAGGCGACATCGGCGGGGCTCCGGATGAGGACTCTATAAAGCACCTGGAAGCCATCGTCACCAAAGGGACGGCCAGTTTCCCGCCGCCGGGCGTATTCGTCATTCCCGGGCAGCCGCATCCGGAATGGCCCGCGGTGCAGGTTGGCGATGGGCCCGTCCATGTGATCTCGGCAACGGCGGACCAGATGTTCCTCGATATCACGCCCTCTGAGGCCGCCGGACTCCCACGGTACACAGGTGAGATGGAGCTCACCAACCATTCGGCCGGCTCACTCACGTCGCAGGCCTACCAGAAGCGCTGGCTGCGGAAGGAAGAGTTACTGGCCGAGGCGGCGGAAGAGGCCTCGATTGCCGCGGAGTGGTTGGGGGCGCGGCCGTATCCACTCCAGCGCCTGAACGACGCCTGGACGCTGGTGATGGGCGGCCATTTCCACGACATCGCCGCTGGAACGGCTACTCCCAAATCGTACGAGTTCGCTTGGAACGACGATGTGATCGCGCTGAATCAGTTTGCCGGGTTGCTGACCAACGCCACCGAAGCCGTGGCCGCCGTTCTTAATACCGAAACCAAAGGTATGCCGATTGTGGTCTTCAACCCGCTGAACATCGCGCGGGAAGACGTGGTGGAAGCGAGCGTCACCTTCGCGGGCGGTATGCCAAAGGCGGTCCACGTGACGGGTCCGGACGGCAGGGTGGTTCCTTCTCAGATTTCGGGCGGCAAGGTGTTGTTCGTGGCCAGAGCGCCTTCGGTCGGGTATGCAGTTTACGACCTCGAGGCCGGCGCCGACGGGGCCAGCGCCGCCTCGACACTCGAGGTATCGGAGAATTCTCTCGAAAACCAGTACTACCGCGTCAAGCTGAATGCGGATGGCGACGTCGCCAGCATTTTCGACAAGTCGATGGGGAGGGAACTGCTGGCTGCTCCGGCGCGTCTGGCGATCTCCTATGATAACCCCCAGCGTTGGCCGGCGTGGAATATGGACTGGGACCAGGAGCAGGCGGCGCCCAAGGCGTACGTCGGCGGTCCGGCGAGGATTCGAGTGGTGGAAAACGGTCCGGCACGCGTGGCGGTTGAAGTCTGGCGTCAAGCCGCAGGCTCCGGCTTTGTCCAGACCGTCCGGCTTGCGGCGGGCGACGCCGGAAAGCGGCTGGAGTTCGCAAACGCAATCGACTGGAACACCCGCGAGTCGAACCTGAAGGCCACTTTCCCGCTGGCGGCTTCGAACCGCATGGCCACCTATAACTGGGACATCGGCACCATCCAGCGTCCCAGCGCGGAGCCGAAGAAATTCGAAGTGCCCTCGCACCAATGGATCGACCTGACTGACATGACCGGCGAGTTCGGCGCCACCATCCTGACCGATTGCAAAAACGGATCGGACAAGCCGAACGACCACACCATCCGGTTGACGCTCATCCGGACCCCTGGCACGCGCGGCGGCTATCCCGACCAGGGCACGCAGGACCTCGGACACCACGAGTTCGTCTACGGCATCGCCGGGCACGCCGCCGACTGGCACCACGGCGGCACCGACTGGCAAGGGCAGCGCCTGAACGATCCACTCATTGCCTTCGAAACCTCGAAGCATCCGGGGGCGCTTGGCCGGGAGTTTTCTCTGCTGAACGTCAGCAACCCGCGGATTCGAGTTATGGCGCTGAAGAAAGCGGAGCATGGGGACGAGGTGATCGTGCGGCTGGTTGAACTCAATGGCCAACCGCAGGCGAACGTCCGGGTGTCGTTCGCTCGACCCATCACCGCCGCGCGCGAAGTGAATGGACAGGAGCAGCCGGTCGGACCGGCAAAGGTCACCGGCGGCGCGTTGGTAACCTCATTCACCGCGTATGAGCCGCGCACCTTCGCGGTCAAGCTGGCTACGCCGCCAGCCAAGGTTTCGGGCGTGCGTTCCGCGCCAGTGACGCTGCGATATGACCTCGCCACAGCCAGCAATGACGGCACGCCGTCCACGGAGGGGTTTGACGGCAAGGGCAATGCCCTGCCGGCGGAGATGCTGCCCGCCGAGATCACGCTCAACGGGGTCGAGTTCCGGCTCGCCCCGGCGAAAACCGGTACGCCCAACGCCGTTGTCGCGAAGGGGCAGACGATCGACCTGCCAGCGGGGCGGTTCAACCGCGTCTACGTGCTGGCTGCCTCATCGGACGGCGACCAGAAGGCGAGGTTCGATGTGGGTGCCACAGGCGTCGATCTGAACGTCCAGGACTGGGGCGGGTTCATCGGGCAGTGGGACGACCGGCAGTGGGTGGCGAAGGATACTCCTAGCACGGAGAATCCAGGGCAGACCGAGCATGACGATTACGCCGAGATGACCGGCATCGAGCCGGGCTACATCAAGCGCGCGGACTTGGCGTGGTACTGCACGCATCACCACAACGTCAAAGGTGAGAACGTGCCCTATGGGTACTCTTACCTGTTCGCGTACCCCATCGACATGCCATCCGGCGCGAAAACCATCCGGCTGCCCGATAACGATAAGATCCGGGTTCTGGCCATCTCGGTGGCCAATGAAGATCCTGAGGTGGAGCCGGCGCAGCCACTCTACGATGTACTTCCCCCGCCGGCTATTAAGTGACTTCGCCCTTTGGTATGACGCGGAGGGGATTTCCATTTGCGCCACTTGTCTCAGTTTTTTGAAGCATTCTGCGCCGGCAACCCCATGCCCCTGTTTATTGTCAACAGGTTAGAAGCATCCCAGGAATATGCCTGAAACCACATATATGTGGTATTTTGCCACATTTTGCGGTTCGCCCACCTAATAGTACGCTACATACATAGCCCAGTCCACGAAAGCGCAAAAAACAACTGCGGCCCGCCGCGGCGGGTTCACCCCGACTAGTCGGGACTCAGCATGACACTGAGCGGACGCAGATTGACAGAATGGTCCCGTCATGCCAGGTCCATTCGCTGCCCACAGGGTAAACTCCGCCAAGCGTCTCTGTACTTTGTATGTGGCCAGGGGGCAGAAAGGGCAGGTTTCCCGTGCCCTGCAAGGGCACAAGATAGTAGCCGGGGGCAATGCCCCATAAGCGCCAAGGTAAGCCCATCTCAAATGGCCCCGGCAGGGGCCAACGGTGAATAGCCGCACTCCCGCAGGAACCAAGTGCTTTTGCCCCCCCCAATGTCATAAGCAGCCGATGTCCTCGCCTTCCTGTTGTATCGCCAGAGTTCCAGTCAGAAGAGCTCAACCGTCATAGTGTCCGCCGGCTCGCTTAAAACAATCTCTTCCAGAATCTGTCGTTTGTCATTGTGCTGGCCGACTGGGCAAGAGTACTCTCGCTCCATCTTCGTGCGACATTAGAGCTGAGTCTGAGATAAGTGGCCAACGGCGAGCCTGAGATCGGGTGGGCTCCCTCAAGAATTCCCTCCCTTCGATGGTTGCATGTGGCCACGAAGCAACAGGCCCCGCTTGGCGGATAACATGCCGTCCACTCCCGCTCCCGGTGAAATCGAAAAGCACACCCGGCTA
>Ga0326727_10011507_pt1 | contig 20562 bp, 16 predicted proteins | sample MB2enrmetagenome_FD_207643 | JGI IMG/M metagenome (GOLD analysis project Ga0326727, IMG submission 207643) | Lab enriched peat soil microbial communities from McLean, Ithaca, NY, United States - MB29MY | ecosystem: Environmental > Terrestrial > Soil > Wetlands > Peat | place: USA: New York...
TGCCAGCGAAGTATTGTTTCGCGTGTCACAATACTGCAGATGTCGGCCAGTACCCTCCTACCCAAGATCTAACCCTTAATTGCCGATCGCCGGCGTTGGAAATCATTCAGCAAAATTCGTTTCTTGCCGATCTCTTCTCGTAATATGCGATTTTCGGCAAGCAAATATTCAATGACATCGTGCTGGTGCCTTGATCCAGCCCGCCAGAATTACCAGCAGGACCTACCAAGGTTGCAGAACGAATTTTATGCCAACTCCGGATGCATGTTATTGGGAAGCGACAGCATCTGGAATCTTCAATATAAGGCCAATTAGCCGAGAAGCTATGTTTTTGGCCAAATACAAGTCTTTTATCTGCTGCTATTTACAGTTGGGAGGATTTTTTGCCCCTAGGGGTTTGAAGCCAGTCTGCGAAAGATATCGGGCAAAAAAGCGAACAGTTTTTGGTCCGCGCTTGAATCTCCCCAAAGCGTCGTTTTCTTCAATTTTTCAGGGTATGTCAGGAGATCTGAAATTAATGTAAAATATGCAAAATACACCCGCGAGGGAATATTAAACCCTACGGTGTGCCCCCCCTTTTCCGTTCCACGAGGAGACCAGCACAAAGTTATGAAAAACCAATTGCGTTCAGTATTCCCGATGCTGTGCGTCGCTGTGGCGCTCGGCACTGTAGCGATGCCTGCGTTCGCGCAAGGGCAAGGTGACCCGCCGGGCTTGGCCGCGCGCTTGTCCTACATGAGCGGGCCTGTTTCCATGCAACCGGGCGGTATGGACGATTGGGCGGGGGCAACCCTCAACCGACCGTTGACAACTTCTGATCGCCTTTGGGCCGACCAGGGCGCACGCGCGGAAGTCAGCATGGGCAACGTGAAGGCCCGCATTGACCAGCAAACCAGCCTTACCATCGTCAACCTCGATGACAGGATCACTCAACTTGGGCTCGATCAGGGTTCGCTCTTCGCCCACGTGCGCCGCATGTTCGATGGCGAGTCAATTGAAATCGATACACCTAACGTGGCCTTCGTCGTAGATCACGAAGGCGACTACCGCTTCGATGTTGATCCTAACACCGATACCACCTACGTTTCCGTCCGTGGTGGCGATGGCGTCGCCACGGGCGAAGCCGCTGGTGTCCATGTGCGTTCTGGCGAACAAGTAGTATTTAGTGGCGGTAATTCCGGGCGGAACCAAATGGCTGAACTTGGCAATCCGGATGATTTCGACCATTGGAATATGGATCGCGACCGTCGCCAGGACAACTCTCGGTCGGCACGCTATGTTTCTCCCGGGATGGTCGGCTATGACGATCTCGACGATTACGGTGCGTGGATGGATCACCCTGAGTATGGTCCGTTGTGGCGCCCGCGCGTAGAGGTTGGCTGGGCACCATACCGAGTGGGTCACTGGGCGTGGATTGACCCCTGGGGTTATACCTGGGTGGACGATGCACCTTGGGGCTTTGCGCCATTCCACTATGGGCGCTGGGTGTACGTTGGTGGATCGTGGTGCTGGGCCCCCGGACGTCCAGCGGTCTATCGTCCCGGCATCCCGTACGTTCGCCCCGTGTACGCACCGGCGCTGGTTGCCTTTATCAGTGGTCGTAATTGGGGCGCAGGCATCGGGATTGGCGGCGGTGGTCCGGTGGGATGGGTCCCGCTCGGCTATGGCGAGCCGTATTACCCTAGCTACCACGTGAGTGAAAACTATGTTCGTAATGTAAACGTAACCAACACCCACATCACAAACATCACGAACATTACCAACAACTACACCATCATCAACAAGACGACGGTCATCAACCAGACCGTGGTCTACAAGAACGCACAGATCCCCGGTGCCGTCACGGCTGTTCCGGCGAATGCCATAGCGACTGGCCGTCCTGTGAACCAGGTTGCAGTAAAGGTGGATCCAAAACAGGTGCAGCAGGCGAAGTTTTCGTTGGCACCACCGGTGGCGCCAACGAAAGAAGCGGTGCTCGGCGGAAATGCATCGGCGCAGCGGCATGTTCCTCCGCCGTCGGCGGTGAATCGTCCCGTGATGGCGAAGGCTCCGCCGCCCCCTCCTCCGGTAAAGTTCGAAGCCAAGCAGCAGTTGCTCCAGAAGAACGAGGGGCGTCCGTTGGCTCCGACAGAGGTAAAGAACCTGCCTACTGTACAGCGGCCAATACCGATGCAAGCCGGCAAGCCGCGTCCGCCGCAAGCGGTACAGCAGATCAAAGCCACTGCACTGAAAGCGGGAGCAGCCGCTCCGGCGATTCGTCCTCCGGCAGCGAAGCCTGCGGCTGGTGCTCCGGCAAACGCCGCGAAACCTGGTACTCCGCCAACTCCATCATCAGCGAACAAGCCAAACCTGCCGCCTGCACCAGCGAATAAGTCGAATACGCCGCCAAACTCGGCGCCGAACCGTCCGGCTATACCGCCGTCTGGTGCGGCTGCGGAGCACAACGTGCCGCGTCCATCGTCGGCGAATCCATCAGTGAAGCCGAGCGAGCCCACGACGCCTTCGGCCAAACCAGTGCCACGTCCTCCGACACATGTGCCAACTCCGGCACAGCCGAAGACTGCCACGCCGCGGCCCTCAACAGCACCTCCGGCTGCGGGACACAATGAACCGCGTCCTCAAGAGCGCCAAGCCACTCCGGCTGCGACGCCGCACAACGCTGCTCCTCCAGCAAAGGAGAACAAACCCGCACCAAAGGACAACAAGAAAGACAACAGCGATGAGAAGCCGAAATAACCCTCATCCTGATCGGGTAGGCGGGGGTCTCACGGCCCCCCGTCCTCCCACACCAGCGGACGTACGGTTCCGTATCCGGCGGCTCAGTTAATCATTCGGCTAAATGAACGCTGGTAAGCAGGGAAAGTGCGCCTGGGTCGCAGCGGCTATCGTTCTTAGCCTCATTGCTACAATCAGCCAGGCGTGTGGCCTTCGGTCAGTTCGAGGACAAGGAAAGCTTGTTCCGCCGGACTCCTCCAGCCCGTAAATCGCTGCAATGTTCGGATGATTCAGAGAAGCGAGTAGCTTGGCTTCACGCTGAAATCGTGCAACGCGATCCGTGTCCCGTGTGAACTCTTCCGGCAGGACCTTGATCGCTACGCCCCGGCCGAGCTTTTGGTCCTTCGCTTGGTAAACCTCACCCATACCGCCCTTGCCGAGTTAGGTTGTGATCTGATAATGGCCCAGCGTTTTGCCGATCATTGACATGCGCACATCCGATCAGAGGCTGCCTGCTGCTGTGTTGGTGTTGCCCGGTGAACGGTGGGGCCAATTATATGCGGCTAGTGTTGATGTCGAAAGTGAACTCCAGAGGAGTGGCTCGCAGGACTGAGGCCGCACCGATTAGTGGAATATGGCTTTAGTACGCTTACCCGGGATTGCAGTCCCGAAACGGCGATATGGGAAACGTGCGCCGCCGTCCCCGCCTCCCACTTGCCTCCCAAACCACTTGGCAAAAACTGGTAAAGAATGGTAATCGCGCCGACCTGCAGGACAGGCGCAAAGCGTTTATTTGTTAAGTATTGGCAAGTTTTAATGCTTACCGGTAAAGTACCTGTCCAGGTATATGCCTTTCGTTTCAATAGACGGTATGATCCAGACTTCCTCTTCTTTCGAGCCCTTGGTGCGTATGTTAACGCGAAGCCAAAAACTCAACAGGTACTTTACCGATAAGCATTCGATTTTAAATCCTCGAAAGTGGCCTCTGGCATAGAAAGTTTTCCTCGAGAATCGATGAACGGTGTGGTTCCCATATCATAAGCCTCCCACTGCCAATCTTATGAATTTTGGCTCCACAAAACAGCAGTTCGATCGAGCCCAAGGCCTAAGGCATGAACTTAGAAATGGTAAAATCAGAACATATTTCAGGGAGGGATTGAAAATGAGCGCGATTTATCTTGCTCTTCTGCTTGCAATCCAGACCACATCGGCACAGGAATTGGCGGTGCCTAAATATCCTCCGATGGCTTACCGCGGCGGCAATCTTGTTGCAATCGTCCAGCCGACCAAGAAATCCCCCAAGGTAACGATCCTTCACGCCGAGGAACCATATGTCGAAACCGTTATGGAAGCATTAAGCCAATGGCGCATGGATAAGGACACTGTCGTTGTAGTCAATTTCAAAAGCTGGCTCGATATGGAAAAAATCGAACACGGCATAAGATTCACACCGGCGGTCCGCGAAATCGATTGTCCTCAAAAGGACCGCCGACTGCCCGTTCCGAAACTGATCGTCGATCCGGAGTTGCCCGATGATATCTATGGGTCCATTATCGTCCGGCTAAGCATCTCGGCTTCGGGAGCTGTGCAGGGCGTTGATGTTGTTCAAGGAACTGAGGAGTACAATCAGGCAATCATCAAAGCTGTCAAACAATGGAAATTCCTTCCAGCCCGGGATGAAGCTGACGTTCCTGTAGAATCGGAAGCATACGGCATCTGCGTCTACCGGCTTGTCAATCAGAACGTCAATCCTCCGTATCAACCGTAAAGTACCTGTCCAGGTATATAGCTTTCGTTTCAGTAGACGGCAGGATCCAGACTTTCTCTTCTTTCGAGCCCTCGGTGCCTATGTTAACGCGAAGCCAAAAACTCAACAGGTACTTTGCCGATAAGCATTGCAAGTTTTGATAGCCCACTGACAAAGCACTACGAATCAAAACCCGCGACGCTCAAGTCTCATTGGGTGCGCCTTGCTTTCCCACAATGCGACCTTGTGGGAGTTAGTGGAGATTCCAGCTTTCCGAGTAGCGTTAATCGGACACTTGGCTGAGTTTACAAGTTTAATGGGCCAGACGAATCCCATTCACGAGTAACCTCACCATTGCCAGCGCGGAAATGGTAAGGATGATGTCTGAGCGACTGAAGGAAGATATTGTTTCGGTAGGTCGTCTAGTCGGGAAGTCAAGCGCAGCTCCAACAACGGCAAACGCCCAGAACGCAGACCCTCCAATCGTGGACCGAACCAAAAAGCCCGGCAAGGGCCAATAAACCAGCAAGAGTAAAAAGGTTCCAACCAGCCAGGGTGCAAGAGTCGTGCAAGCGACAGCTTTAGCGCGACTGAACTCGAGGGGCACCCACCGCAACAGTTCTCTCCCTATGTAGTACATGAAGGATGGGAGGAGTATGAAACCAGTCGCCGATGCCAGATAACCAACTGGCTTAGAAATATGCAGAAATGTGAAAGCGTTGTGAAAGTCTCCCCCAAGGGCCGCACTAGCAAGGGGACCGAGGAAGGAATAAATGCCCACCATTGCTATCATTAGGAACGCGAGTCCAGACGGCCTTTCCTTAAGCCGCTGTTTGTAGAGCACCCAACACACTAGCCCCACTGTCAGACTGAAGAGGGGACCAGAGACTGCAATGATGGCGAGTTCCCACGGCATAGCATTGTCTGAATTTGGATTCACCCACATCTGGAAAACCGTCGAGTTGAATCCGAGTACATAGCCAGTGATTGCATGCACAATTTCGTGGGGTGTCGCGTTGAGCGCGAAGGCTACTACAAACAGAAGAGTGGGACGACATGCGATGCCCCAGGTGTTGGAGGCGCTAAATTTAATGGGCTGGCTGTTCATCTTAGGAAATATACTTCCTATTGGCTCGCCTGTCCCATAATTTCCACTGAGCAGTTTGGGCAATATGTTGGCTGAGCATAACTCCTGATTAGTCAGAATTAACCGGCCAACCCCAGCCGCACCTCTAAGCCATTGAAAAATCGGCGGGTCGGCCGGTTATGTCTGTAAACCGGACAAGTGACGCGATCCAAACTTCCGAAACGCCTTCTGGGAAATAGGTCACTTGATGCAAGGCAAACTGCGAGATTCGAGTTCCCGGTTTTCGTTCTCGCCGTCTCAAGGGCAGCAAAGAAGGAAGGTGGAGCTTTGTCGGCCCAACGACGCTTGGCTTTTCGACGATATTCTTTGGTGAGATCGATGATTTTGCCTTCTTTGATGACATAGAGTGGCGTACTAGTCTGGAGCCATATTTCTAGCGCCCGCCTCGCAGCCCTACGGAGAGCTTTTTTGCGAAGCAATGATGTCGCGGTCCTTCGAACTCATCGCTTTTCTCTTCATATATTATCTCCAGCGGCAAGCAATCTGGCACCGACCTGGAATCGTCAAATAAAACCCAACTGTTTACCAGATCTCGATAGATGGTTTAGAAGCTTCTCAATCCCGCATTAAACCGTCTTCGGATCACTCCTCCGGTGCCTGATGTCCGCCTTGGGCAACACGAGATGACACTCTTGCAGCCGCCAATTCGGGTGTCGGCAAACTGAGGAAGAAAAGTTTTACGTGATCCCTCTCTGCGCCAGTCCTGGAAAAGCCGTGCTTAGTGACGGCCGAATAAAGTTGTTTCGAATGCAAAGCTCTCTCCGCGGCGAATCCGTCTTTGAATCTCCAATATCATCGATCGGCCGGCCCCTAAGGGAAGCCCGTTCAGGGTCAAAGAGCGAAAGCCTTGCCGCTATCAGGTCAACATTAGTGAAATCCGGGCAGTCCGCCTCTTTCGGAAGAAAAATCGATTCCTATTTTTGTTGCCGGACTTTTTGCTTCAGCTCGGCAGATTGACTCCCTGCTTTTTCAGGTTGGCCTGCAGCTCTTTGTAATCGACTCTGCGTGGTTGAATCCCCGCCTTAACCGCGAGCGCCGCGGCTGTCCCGGCCGCCTGTCCGTAACAGATGCAGGGCGGGATGATATTGAACCACTGATTGACACTTGCCTTCGACGAGAACGCACGGCACGCAACCAGAAGCCCGTCTATCTTGACCGGCACCAGGCATCGGTACGGAATGCAGATAGAAGGATGTTTTGCGGATATCTCGCCGTTGTCGTTATTGGACAAAACTACTATTGTATCTTCGAATATTTCGTCCGATTCCATGTCTTTGGGGCTGAGAATATATTCGCCGATAACACGCCGGCCGCCCTGGGTTCCTAGTTGAGGTGCTGCCTGCATGATGAAACACTTCTCACAGCCGGGAACGTTTGTTCGCAGAAATTCATAGGTAATCAGCGCCTTTTTGCGGCCTAACATATCCACGCGCGTTAGTTCTTCGACATCCATGGCATCCGAAGCTATCTCCTGAACAAACATCGGGTGAAACCAGAGGACTCCCTCCTGGTTTTTCAAAAGCCCATTGAAAAAGAAGGAATGGCCGCCCTTTTCCGTGAGATCCTGCATCAACTGGGCGTATTTCATCGGATGGGATTTGCGGAAATCCTCCAGCCTGTTTATGTCGACATTGGCAATCCAGAAAGTGAAAGCAAGAGCAGTCCGGAAATTGCTTTGGAGTTCGTCATCAAATTCCGCTCCCGCCGCGACAAACATATCCCCGTCACCGGTGGAATCGATGACAACTTTGGCGAGTATCGCATGCCGGCCCGACTTGCTTTCGAAGAAAACTCCTTTGACCGTGTTCCCTACCATTATCGGGCGCGTTCCCCAGGAATGGAGCAGCAGGTCGACACCCGCTTCCGCCACCATGTCGTTGAGCTCGGCTTTGAGCACTTCAGGATCTAGGACAGCGGTATAGAGCAGCCTCTCCCGTCCGCCGATGTTGGGATCTTGGCGTACATAGAACCATCCCATATTGGCGTTCAAATAATACTCGAGCACCTTGCTGTCGGTGGTCCCCCAGTCTTCCTTTTTCGGGCAGAAAGCGGCGTTTTTGGCTTTCATCCGTTCAATGATTTCCTGATTGAGCCCGAAAATGTGTTGCTTTCCGCTTATGTCGCTGAGGTTCGGAAAGATGTTGACCAGCCCACCGGTAGCCATTCCGCCGAGATGGCCATATCTCTCGAGAAGAACCGTTTTAGCACCGGATCTGGACGCGGATATGGCTGAAGCGAATCCGCCGGGTCCGCCGCCCACCACGACTACATCAGCTTCTTTCAAAACCTTTATCTCCCGTGCCGGTTCATAAATCGATTTGCCTGGTGTTTGCGCTGTCATTTGGTCACCTCTCAGACATTTGGCGCATCATAGCACAAATGCTGTATGCTCTCAGCCCCAGCCTTTGGGCAGATCGCAGCATCTCCTTTGCCGGGAACACGGCCCTCTCGGCCGCTACGGCTTTACGTTGACTGCAAAAAAACTTGGTTTTGTGTTTTTTTATGAGGCAGGCGCCCGCGCTTCCGGCATACGAACCCCAAACCATTCTTCCTTTCAAAGTTCACGTTCAATAATCTGGAACATCCCCCTGATCACCAACTTCCTGAATATAGGGAATCGGCGATCCGGGGGAGAAATGGGAATGAATTTAGGTTTGGGAAATCAGGCTATCCGGGCCGGTGGCATCTGCAGGATAGGTTTTGTCGAATTGGGGAATGGAAATCGGATTGGCATAAGCTCTGCCGGATCTGTAATCGGTTTTCGACAAAACCCGATATTCAAGCTTTGCTATCTTCCAGCTTCCGTCCTTTCTGCACTTTGTATAGGATATTTCATAGATTCCGCTTTCGCACCATTTCATAATTCCTTCGCCATGCAGGCGCGCCATTTGCACCAATGATGAATTGGACAGCATGGGAGCGCCAACTTGGATGGAATAAGGAAATTGGGCTTTGGCGAACTTGCGATCTTCAGCCACACTAACGGTCTCTGGCACAGCTTCGATGCCTGGCGCCGGACCGAGTTTCTTGCCGGTCAAACCGGCGCTGAAGTGATCCCGATAAAGCCGGGCGACGCTATTTTCGCCTTCGAAGACTCCGCCGTTGAATACAACGACAGCATCTTCTTTGAATAGACCGGCTACTTTTTCATAGTTGCCGCTGTCGAGAAGTGCTTCATAGGTCTGATGCAGTGTTCGGATGGCCGTTTCGTCTTCAAGCATTCCCAATTGATGAGCCAGCATCTCCGCTTCGACGTTCTTGCCAGTACTGCTTTTCGCCATGCCGGGAACAACGGCTGCGGCCGCTGCCGTCATCGCCGCGCCCGCTTTCCATAGAAAGGAGCGCCGTCCGGTATTCGGCTTGGATAAAGATTTTCCCATCCTAGGCTCCTTTCTTGTGAACTTTGGGGCCGAAGAACTTCTTGATATCGAAACACCCGATATGACGCCCGATAGCGCCCGTCAATCCGAGATTCACACCGTTTGCTCCGCCCATATAATTGAAGCCGCAGTCATGCGATATCTTCGTATTGATCAACTCGATCATCTCGGCGCCGTTGCAGGCTTCTTCATTCTGTGTAAAGATATAAATTCCATCCCGGAGTTTGACAAAGATGCAGGGGGATCCCCACTGCGCGCCCATGGTCTGGTTGTCGGTGAAAATGGTCCAAGTCATGGAGTGAGGGGATGTATACACATGCATCGAGGTCATCTGGTCACTGTACGACCATGAGAAAACATGACCTACCAGTTCATCGGTACATTCGTGGCGCATATATTGCGGAGCTTCGAATCCTTCTCCTTCAGCCACTCCGAAAAGTGCGCGATAGGTTGTTTCATTCCCATAATACTTGGTTCCCATATGGGAGTAGATGCAGGTGGTCAACCCGTTTAAGAGATCGACGGCGATTGCCACGCTCGAACGAGGCTTGCTGTCCTCAAGAATATGCGCGAACCATGCCAGTTTTTCATCTGCTTCGTAGGCTCGATACTCAACTTCATGCCACTGAGTTTCCTTCTCTTCTTTATATTGGAGTTTGAATTTTTCTGTGAACTTGTATTGCCAACAAGGTCCGCCGTTATCATACCGGAGCGTGAATTCTTTGCCGACCAGCATATCGGTGAAGGGCAAATTATTTCCGGTGACATTTGCCTGAGGGGCCCCCATAGGTCCGCCGCTGAAGGCTTTGGTGCTCTTCATCGCTGCTTGGTGCACCTCTTCATCGGTCATGTACTGGAAATCTCTCACAGGGCGGTAGACCAGTCGCTGCCCTTTTCCGGGAGCTTGCGGATCGGTTTTTGCCTGGACAACCATGCCCTTTTCGCCATGATCATCGAACGGTTCCAGGTAGGCAATCTGGCCTACGACTTTGCCGGTTCCGCGGAACATGTAGTAATTCAATTCATCCCTTTCATTAAAGCCGAGGCGCACACCCGCCTGGGTCTCCGAGAGAAGATCGGCGACAAAGAGCGTGAAGATTCCGGAAAATTCGCATTCAGTCCGGGAATAAATGAACATGGTGTCGTTGATTAGGACATAATCCGAGGGTGCGCAATAGCCGAGATCGTCTACGTGCCGCGTCAGTTCAACAAAGTTTGAGGAGACAACCGAGGTGTATAGTTCCAGTGTTTCGATGCCGTTGTCCTGCGTCCAATGTATGCCCTTCCCTTCAATCCTGTTGGTACGGGTGTGGCGTGTTTTCGGAGGCTCTTTCCCGGCAATTTCAATGTAGCCGAAATAGATCTGGCGTTGTACTTCTCGAGGATCCAGGCCGACTTCTTTTCTTGACAGAGTAAATTCTTTCTTGTCACTGCAGAGCCAGATTTCAAACACTGTGGCAAGATTTGTCTGGAGATCTACGAATACGTTAAAGCCCCTGAAAGTTCCGGGGATCATGTGGGAGAAAAAGACTATTTGCTTTAATGTCAGTGCACCATAAGCAGTTTTGATTTTGGCGCCGTTGTTTTCAGACAGCGTCAATTGATTCTTGCTGGTGAACTCATAATTTAAAACTGGTCCATTATCCGTCACGATTTTGTAAGACTTGCCGGCAAGGATATCCGATAATGCCGAGGCGGATTTCGGTCCAGCATCGGTAGCCTTGAGTTTTTCCCCAATCTGCTGTGGTGTTAGCCTCGCATATTTGAATCGATGCATAGGAATATTCATGAGCGCGTCTCCTCTGAATCGCTCCGGATTTACCCGGAGATCTGGTTATTTGAAGTCATGCTATCATAATTGATTCTGCCGGATTCCAATAATAGTTCCTCAGAGATTCTACGGTCTGCCAAACGCTTCGCCATCAATTACCGGGCGGATCACCCAAGATCCTGTTAGCACTGGCGTTGACCGGCTTTGGGGGTAGTCCAGAAATACTTTCCCGAGCGCGATCTAGAGTCTCACTAGTGAAACCAAGTCCTGCAAAGCGGTTGCATGCCGCATCCAAATTGCTGCGTGGGAATTTATGAAATTCGAGAAAATTCTGGAGCCGGGTCAGATAGGAACACTACGCATCAAAAACCGTATCATCAAAGCTTGCGGCGGAGCCGAAGATGTCGGCGCATTAACCGTGACTTTCTTGATTCTATCGCCCGGGGCGGAGTAGGCCTGATTATCTGGGGCGATGTCGCGGTCGAATATCCCCGGGGTGTTACCATCCCGATTACCCCAAGGCATCTCGCGGATGATACAAACATCCCTGTTTTTGCAGAGATTGCAGATGCAGTTCACAAATCTGACTGCCCGATATTCATGCAATTATTCCATGCCGGTTCCCAGGCGATGATGCTTTGAGAAGGTCTCCAAACAGTATCCGCTTCAACCCTGACGGACAGGGAAGTCGCCGAACGGACCGCCTCCATGAGACCGCACGAGCTGACTATTCCCGAGATTGAGGACCTTATCGGCAAATTCGGTGACGCGGCCATCCGGGCTCAGATGGCCGGGTTCGATGGCGTAGAAGAAACGCCGCCCGGATGCACTTGCTCAACAGTTTTCTGTCTCGCGCCTGGAATAAGCGCCGGGATCAATACGGCTGTGCAAGCCTGGAGAACAGGGCGCGTTTTCTTGTGCAGATCATCCGCGAAATCAAAATTCCTTTAGGCCGGGATCACCCGGTAACGACGCTGATCAATGGTGTTGAGCTAAGGATAAGCAAAGGCATCACCGTAGAGGAGGCGCAAGGACTCGCCAAAATACTGCATTATGCCGGCGTTGATGCGGTACATGTGAGAGCCTTCGGACATAACGGGTTTCAAAGCATCGGTGCGTCTTCGGAGGGGATATATCATTCCGAAGATACCAAGCCTCTGCCTAAGGAACTCGACTGGAGCCGGAAAGGGAAAGGATCCCTGTTGGCCTTGGCGGCCGCTGTGAAACAAGTGGTTTCGATACCGGTCATTACCGTGGGCCACCTGGATCCTGTCGTCGGTGAGACGATCCTGCAGGAGGGAAGGGCGGGTTTCATCGGCATCTGCAAGGGCTTGATGGCGGATCCGGAATTTGCCAGCAAAGTCGCGGCAGGAAAAACTGACGGCATTGCCCCTGCACAGGTTGTGGAGACTGTTCCAGGGCACTGTTTTTGAATGTTATCCGCGGTGAGTTCGTACCGATTCGCTGCAGGATGAATGCGGTTCTGGGCAGCGATCAGGATTGAGCTTCGGCCGGCGCAAACCAAGAAAAAAGTAGTTGTGGTCGGGGCCGGACCTGCGGGAATGGAGGCGGCACGAGTCGCTGCGATGCGGGGACACGAAGTAATATTGTATGAGAAGGAGAAGCAGCTGGGGGGGTTGTTGCGCTGGGTTGCCCTTATCAAAGGACTTGATGCCGATAGTGACGCGACAATCCTGATCGACTACCTCAAAAACCGGATCACGAAACTCGGTGTCCAAATAACGCTGGGAGAAGAGTTTAAGCCGCTACTGCTGCCAATCATAAATCCGGACGCCGTTTTACTGGCGACAGGGAGTATCCCGACTTTTCCCAAAATACCTGGGTTGGACAGAAGCAACGTAATTGGGGTTGATGAGCTCTATTGCAGAATGAAGGACGATCTCGAACTGGTTGAGCCGAGCATCCTGAGGTGGGTGAGCAGATATTGGGATTTTATTGGGAAAAATGTTGTGGTCATCGGCGGGACCATCCAGGGTTGTGGGATGGCCGGCTTTCTGGCCGAGCGATGCGGAAATGCAACGCTGGTGGATCAGGGGCGGATATTGGGCGGTGAACCGTTGATGCGATTTCCGTCCATGAAGAAAGTAGCCACAATGCCTGAGATCCGATATCGGGAAATAACGTCCAAGGGGTTGGATATCACCACAAAGAAAGGCAGAAAACAGACGCTCCAAGCCGATACCATCATAACGGCAATGAGTCAATGCGGCCATAATGTTAATTGTCGGCTCCAATGCTGGTTTTCGCCGCTGATTTTGAAGCTTCCTAGATGCCCGTTTATCGAGAGTAACGGCATTCGGGCGGAAGAACAGCGGGATCAACTAAGACGTGCGCTGATAACTTGCGCTGCCGAAGGTCGTAAGCAGAGAGCCAGGTTTCGCCCATATGCCTGCAGAAAGCCCATCATTCCGATAGCATGCTGTTGACACTTTGCCACGCTAAGTATACAAGTGAAGTTACACCCCAATACGCGAGCAACAGGGATTCCTTAGATAGACTTCCCAAGCTAGACTATTGTGGCGACCTTAGAGGAGGAGATTCCAATGAGACGCCTTACAAAAGCGCTAACAGGGCTTGCCACCCTGTGCATCGTGCTCAGCATCACGCCATGTGAGTCAGTGGAGAACCGTACACAACAAAACGGTGATGAAACGGCCGACGTCGTTATCGTCGGCGCGGGCGTTTCTGGCGAGACTGCGGCCCTCGAGCTGAAAACACAGACTCCCAACATCAAATTGGTACTGTTGGAAAAACAGGCTACGACCGGCGGATCCCTCCGCTATTCCAGCGGCTATATCGGCACGAGCTCCAAGCTTTCCAAGAAATCATTCAACACGAATACGGTCGACGATGTGCTTGCCTTCCTGGACAACTACATCGGGAAGGACAACGTCAACCACGCCTTCGTGCGCAAGCTGTATGATCTGTCGGAATATGTCACCGATAATTTCATCACCTGGGGCGTTGACTTCGACGGAGCTAATGCAACCCGGGCCCAGGATCCGCACCAGGAAAGGTGGACCCGGGAAGGAAGGCAGCTGTGGTATTACATCCCCGCGGGGAGAACGAATTCCATAGCCAATGTCCTGGAAGACCAGCTCAAGAAGCAGAAGGTGGATCTGCGGCTCAACGCCAAGGTGACGGATCTCATCATTGCCGACGGGAAAGTCCTGAGCGTGAAGGTCCAGACCAAAGACAAGAGCTACACCATCAGCGCGAAGGCGGTCCTTCTCGCAACCGGAGGGTTCTCCAGCAAAGGGGATCTCGTTAAGAAGATGACCGCAGGGATGTATAAGAACGTCCCGACGGGACCGAATCCCTACTCCTCGAACCCCGGCGCAACTGGTGATATTTTTGGCCTCGTAGAGAAGCTTGGTGTGCCGACAATCGGGACCGGAGTCATGGCTTATGCGGGATCACTGGGCGGCGGATCAATTCCCTCGCGATTCTACGTCAACCAGGACGGCAAACGCTACATGGATGAGTACTCCTGGGGCTACAACATCACTTTCCAGACTCAAAAGAACACGACGAATTGCTACAGGCTTCTCGATACCACCGTGCTCAACGGGCAGTCTGAAAGCGCGAAAGCAAGCGTCGCGGCAAAGGTGAAGGCAGGAACCGTATCCGAATATGACACGATCGATGAGCTTGCCAAGGGCCTCAGCATCAACGCGGCTCAATTGAAGCAGACCATCGCTGCCTACAATGCCGCCGTTGACGCGGGGCAGAACCCGGAGTTCGGCTTGCCGGTGGGAAATGCGACGCCGATCAAAGACGCGCCTTTCTATGCCGAACAGATTGCCTACACGACCGCTGGCTCTCTTGTTTCCATCAAGACAGATGATGATGCCAGAGTCGTCAACGGCAATCTTCAGCCCGTTCCTGGTCTCTATGCCAGCGGTGAGTGCGCCATCTCCAACCAGTTCTGGGGCGGACTCTACGCAGGCAGCGGATTCGGCGTTGGCTCTTCCGCCTATAACGGCGTGCTTGCGGCGCGCACTATCGTGAGTGATCTGAAATAGATCAGAGGGGAGAAGCAGCCCGCACGAAGACGGGGAAGCGATGTATCCCCGCCCACTCGAATTTTGGAAGCCTTGACTGAAACTGCGTGAATGATTACAGACGTTTTCTTCCGTGCCTTCTGCGCAAGTAGCTATAACACCTCAAAAGGAAGGATTCCCATGAATAGACATCGCAATGCAGTCAGGGACTCGATAAGTAACATTGGCGCACTTTTCGCTCACCCCCAGCAAACGACCATCGCGTTTCTGATAAACATGCACTATGTAACCTGTAAAGCATCCTTGAGCAAAGCGCATGGAGCCTTGACGCAGATGCTGATGGCCTCAAATTGCGATAACTCCCACGAAGTCGCATTCTCGGAAATGGCGCCAAAATGTCAATTGAGTCTTTCAATTAGCCGGTTAAGCTCGTAACTCGGCCGAGTGGATATGAGAGCCAACCACTGTGAGAGAGATGATAGCTTTTCCTGTTTGAACCACCGGGTCGGTTTGCCTTACTTAGACCTTTCGAACTCGAAATCACAGTTACTGACTCGAACTTCCTTGAGCCGGCCCAAACGAGAATACTGAAATTGAGTGTTATTTCTCCCGGATGGCTATCAGGCTCGCACTAGTCCTGAAGTACAAGACTCCCTCCGAAATGGCAGGGGTTGCCATGCAGACTTCGTCCATGGAATTCGTAGCCAGCAACTCGAATTGGGGTCCGGGCTTCACGATGTAAACGTCTCCCTCTTCACTCGTGTAGTACAGTTTCCCATCCGCCGCCACACCCGAAGCGGTAAAGCCGGTTCCCCCTTTTCCCAGCCTCGCCTGGTACATGCGTTTCCCGGTGTTTGCTTCGTAGCAGCTGAGTACGCCATCGATCTGACAGGTATAGAGGTAATCGCCATAGACCAGTGGGGTCTGCATGTAGGCCCCCCCGTTGTCCTCGGACCACGCAATATACTGGTTGACGCGCACAATTCCTTTGATTGATATATCTCCGGAAGCCGTGAGTCGAATCGCATAAATGGGAGACATCTGGCCGTGGGCGCTCATAAGAAAGATCAGGTCATTCGCAACGATGGGAGTCGGAACAGGGATGTCCCCTCCACCGCTCAAGTACCAAAGACGGGCTCCAGTTCTCGCATCGTAACCCGCGGCCTCCTTGTCGCCGTTTGCGATCAGATACAGCCGGTCCCCTGATTTATGGATTGTAGGAGTGCTCCAGGTGGGAACATCACTGCGGGGAGTCCTCCAGACCTCCTTCCCGTCTTCCAAGCGGAACGCCGCAACAAAAGAGTTTTTCAGCACGTCGCATTGCAGATAGACGGCATCCTCATAGATGACCGGCGAGCTGCCGGTCTCCCACTGGGCTGAGGGCACAACATAATATCCGGAATCCAGTACGCCCAGGTCCTTGGACCACAACAGTGTTCCGTCAAAATCGTAGCAGTAGAGCCCTTCCGATCCGAAAAAGACCACAAGGTGCTTCCCATCGGTGGCCGGGGTTGGGTTCGCGTGCGTTGATTTCGGGTGCCGCTTGATTTTGGGGATGCCTGTGTGGGCGGTGCGTTCCCAAATCACCCGGCCTGTCTTCCTGTCGAGGCAATATACCTTCCATGAGTAAACACTGCTTTCCTCGACCGGAGCAATGTCGCCGTAGAGCCCGGGCTTCAATACCTGCGGCCCCTCCGCGCTCACTGCCGTTGTAATAAATAACCGGTTTCCAAACACCACGGGACTTGAGTGGCCCATGCCCGGTATCGAGATTTTCCATTCCACGTTTTGCCCGTTCTTCACATTCCACTGAACCGGCGTCCGATACCCTTCGGCAATTCCGTTCGCGAACCAACCCCGGAAAGATGGCCATCCGGGCGGAGTGGCCGGATTTTCACCAGACCCGATGGGACAAAGGCTGATCGTTATCAGCAAAGCTGCACATAAGGTTCGCAGTATGCGGCGTTGCATTCGCATTCTCCTTTCATGCTCCAGTGAGACCGTAAAATTGTCCTATTTATTCGGCTGGTGTTTGGCTCCCCGGGTAATAGTCATTCGAAGCTCAGCGCCGCCGGCTTTGTAGGTGCCCGACAAGGTATTGCCATCCACTTTCCCGGCGAACACTCCTCCGGTCGCTGGAATTCTGAGACTCAACTGATCTCCTTTCAGGGATAGATCTGTAATCGGGAAAGCGTCCGGACCTGTTTCGGGAGCGCGGGCTATAGCGGATAGTTTACCATCCATGGTTCTTTCGAATGTCCACACGATCGTATACGCTGGGCCGCCTTGCTCGTATTTGCCTACCCACTCTCCTTCCAGGCGCTTCATATCCGCCGGCGGCACTTCATTGATGCCCGGCCGATACTTCCCCTTTGCGAGGTTGAGTTCCTGATCGATTTTGTTGAATTTAATAGTTCCCTTGATACTGTTCCCGGATAGCGTCCCTGTGTAAGTATCGCCTGCGGGACCCGGAAGTTCTATCGTAACCTCATCCCCCTTCATTGCAAGGTTTTTTACGGCAACACCTCCTACGCGCTGATCCGGACCATCCATAAAAACGGCAAGCTTCCCTTCCGAAGTGGTTTCAAACCGGAAAACAATCTCTAGTTTGTTAGGTCCGGTGGTCCCTGCCCATTCCCCCAAAATCCGCTTCATCTCTGAAGCGGGTATGCTATAGCCTGCAACCTCATATTTGCCTTTGACCAGATTGAGTGCGATTTCCTGTCCGCCTTGCTTGATCACCCCGTCCATCCTGGTGCCGCTCAGCTTGCCCGTATATTCAGCCTGGCCCCCGGCGATTTTAGCGCTCACCTGATCATTCTCGAGCAGGACATTATCCAGCGGGATGCCCGACTGGCCCTGTTCCGGGATAGACGCGAATGCGGCGAGTTTACCGTCTCTGGTTATCTCAAAACGAAATACGACTGTCACCTTTGTCGCTCCGGGCGGCGTAAACTCGCCTATCCACTCCCCGAGCAACGGTTTCAGGGTACTGAGGTCCGGTGCTTTATATCGTGTTAACACCAGAGGAAGAGTGATCCCTTCCTGCTTCCATTCCCCCGTGATGATGCCTTTGCCCACGGTCCCCGAATAAGAACCATTCAGGCTCGCCACGTCGATGGTCAGGATGCCGCCGGCAAATTTGACCGCGGTGGCGGGAATATTCTTGATGGCTACCGTATCCGGAGAATTCACCACCGCGCTGTATGAGCCGTTAGCCTGCTTTGCAAGGGTGAATTGGACAGTCATTTTTTCATTCGGGCTGCTCGCCAGTTTCCCCTGCCATGTACCTGCAAGATCTATCTGGGCAGCAGCGCCTTTATAAAAAAGAAAGCTGCAAATCAGAGCCAATTTTATGTTCTTTTTCATCGCATCTCCTTGTTGTCCGGAAAAACGGGCTAAAACGCGGGTATTGAAGTGTTAGACGGCGGAATTCTTCCTTAAGTTCCCTCTAAATCAAATTTTTGATTCAAGGATTCTAGAAGGCCGGAAGAGAAGGATAGGAAATTTCCGCGGCGGCCGACTCCATAAAAGGTATAGCTTTTTAAAAAGCTCCTTCGGTTAACCGCAAACTACCAGCCGGGGCCGGATTTAAACGAACGGGGAAATGGGATTGGAGCGCCACTCCTCCTACAACAACGGCTTTTTAGAACAAAAACCCATAAACGCATTCGAGGACGGAACCCGCCGATCCCGCCAGGCAATTGGTCGGCAGCTGGATTACTTCCCGCGCCGCGACCTATGTCCCGGACCCATAGCCGAATCGCTCACGTCAAGAAATGGTATGTAGGGCTGTTTCAAATCCATCGGGCTATGGTTTTGAGGACATCTGCTTCTTTGTTCGAAGCCGGTCCGCAAATATTTGTGCCTTGGTTCGTGTCCATCTCCGAGCTTGTGCCGGGAATGTGTTCTGAGAGTTGTTCAATTTTTTGATTCCCTCGTTCGACTTCGTTGTAAGATTCCAATTTCGAATCGTCCAGAAACCGCTTTGCGGTTAACATAGTGCAGGATTTATCAGAAGATGAAGCCGACGAATTCCAACCAAATCAGCGCATGAGGCCGGAGACGCGCATGGAGGAGGGAACGATGCGCATAAGAAAGCTTGGAATGTCGATCTGCATGGCTGCCGGATCGCTGGTCCTGATCGCGACAGCGTTCCCTCAAGCTACCACAGATCAAGGAGAGGGAAATGCCATACTGACAATCCTTCCCAAAAACGACATGAAAGCACCCGTAAACATCCTCCAGCATGACTTGCGGTTCAAGGTGAACGGAAAGCAAGCCAGCATCACCGGTTGGGTGCCACTCCGCGGTTCAAACTGGGACCTGGAGCCGGTGATACTGATTGACGATTCTGCCCGCGACAGTCTCAGGCGCCAGTTCGGCGAAATCGCCCTCTTCATCGAGCACCTGCCACTGATGTGGAGATTGCCCTCGGCGATATGGCTTCGGGGCGCGCCAACTTAGTCGGACCGCTCTCGACCGAGCATGCCCGGGTTGCAAGCAAACTCCGTATTCCCAGAGGCATTGCTTCCAACGGCGGTCCTTACTTCTGCCTTTCAGATCTGGCGAAGCACGGGCCTTCCAAGGATCGCTCAGCGCAACGCGAACCTGTGCTAATCACCGACGGAGTGGACAGTCCATACGGACTCTTGAATCCAGAGGATCCGAATGTCGATGCCGTCATCGCCGATTCAGTCCGGGCGGGACTGGTGGTCCATTCCATCTGTTGGACCGGCTGGGGCCGCAGGGGGGATGAAATCTCTAATGGCGGCTTGATGTTGAAGGTGACCCGGACAACCGGCGGAGGCTACTGTTGTGAGGGCAACGGAGATCCGGTTTCGATCGGCCCATGCTTTGGCGGAATCGCATGGCAGCTCCAGAACCAAGATCGGCGAAGCTTTCGCTCCGTCTTGAAGGGCAAGCCTGCGGTCCAGCTCATGGAACTCAAGGTCGGCAATCCGAGGGTCAAAGTCCGCGCGCCGCGGCGGGTTTTTGTTGCGCCTATGCATGGAGAGTAAACACTGGGGGCAGGTTTTAAGTGTTCGGAATGATCAATCAAACGTAAATCGTATCAGCCCGAAGAACGGATGCGCTGCTCTATCCCCCAAACAGGGTTCTGTCCAATAATACGGGACCATGATTTCAATCCGGGCACGACTCCGAGCGAAGGAGGAGTGCCGTTTTGTCAGCTCCAAGGCGGATGACTTGTGACAAGGCCGGTTTTCGGTAGTTATCTTTGAGCAACTACGCTGCACACCACTGCTTCCCAGAACCCAGGTATAATCGTTCCTTCTCTGGGAGGGATCATGATGCAGACTCGAATGGTACTCGCCGCGTTTTTAATCCTCGCCTGTTCCGCATCCGGCCAGCAGCCCAAGTTTTCCGAGCTCACGGCCCTGGATTACTTTCAAATTCAGCAATTGGTTGCAAAGTATGCCCGCGCGATCGACACATGCTCGAACAACGGCTATGACTATGCCGATCTCTTTGTGCCCGATGGATATTTTGCGCCCTCCATGAATGGCAAGATCGGCCCCAAATGGCAAGGGCGGGAGCGGCTGGCTGAAGCATCCGGTGGCGGGGCGAAAAAGTGCAAGAATGTCCCCTGGATTGATCAAGGCATCCATCACCTTTATGTCAATCACACTATCACGCCCAGCGCCGCAGGAGCGACGGGAACGGTCGACATGCTGATGATCGGGCTAGGGGGTGATCCGAATAAGATAGAATATGATGGCTATTATGAGGACGTTTACGTCAGGACGCCGGCGGGC
>Ga0326727_10011508_pt1 | contig 20561 bp, 16 predicted proteins | sample MB2enrmetagenome_FD_207643 | JGI IMG/M metagenome (GOLD analysis project Ga0326727, IMG submission 207643) | Lab enriched peat soil microbial communities from McLean, Ithaca, NY, United States - MB29MY | ecosystem: Environmental > Terrestrial > Soil > Wetlands > Peat | place: USA: New York...
ATTGCGCGGCTTACGGATTCTCCGGCGCTCTATCTGGCCGCGTGGGTGGTGACCGCGGTGATGACCATGATCTGCGCGCTCAGCTATGGCGAGTTGGCCGCGATGATGCCCAAGGCCGGCGGCCAGTACGTTTATCTGCGCGAATCGCTGGGGCCGCTGTGGGGATTCCTCTACGGCTGGACGCTTTTTCTGGTCATTGAGACCGGCACCATCGCCGCCGTTTGCGTGGCCTTCGGCAAATTTCTCGGCGTCTTCTTTCCCTCCGTTTCGAGCACGCGCTGGCTCTGGCACATCGCACATGTTCCGGCCATTCCTCTTGGCCCCATGGTGCTGGGCAACATGGAGATCGGCATCAGCACGGCGAATCTGGCCGGCATCGTGGTCGTCCTCTTCCTTGCCGCCGTGAATATCTTCGGCATGAAGTTCGGCGCTCTCCTGCAGAACATATTCACCGTGGCCAAGGCGTTGTCGCTCGCGGGGCTCATACTTCTGGGATTCACTGTTGGCCGCAACAGTCTCGCCATCGCGGCGAACTTTGGCGACCATTGGAGCCAGTTCTGGCGTAATGCCGGCTGGAGCGCGCTCCATCCCGTGCAAGTGGGCGTGCAAGGGCCGATCGTGATGGTCAACCTGATCGTGATTCTGGCGGTGGTTCAGGTGGGCTCTCTGTTTTCCGCCGATGCCTGGAACAACGTCACCTTCACCGCGGGCGAAGTGAAGCACCCGCGGCGAAACGTTCCGCTCTCGCTCGCCTTCGGCGTGGGCTTCGTGCTGATCACGTATTTCCTGGCCAGCGCGGCGTACATCATGGTGCTTCCGCTGAAGGGCGATCCGCACGGAGCGACGATCCTTGCGCGCGGAGTGCAGTACGCTGCCGAGGACCGCATTGGCGCGGCGGTGCTCCAGCAGATGTTTCCGCATGTGGGCGGCTACCTGATGGCGGCGGCCATCATGATCTCGACGTTCGGCTGCGCCAACGGGATCACACTGGCGGGCGCAAGGGCATATTACGCGATGGCGCGCGACGGTCTCTTCTTCCAGTCTGTCGGCAAACTGCATCCGCGCTACCGTACGCCCGCCGCCGGGCTCATCGTGCAGGCCATCTGGACGACGTTTCTGTGCGTGTCGGGCTCCTACAGCCAACTGCTCGACTACATCGTCTTCGCGGTGCTGGTCTTCTATATCCTCACCATCCTCGGACTTTTCGTGCTGCGCTTCAGGCAGCCCGATGCGCCACGGCCCTACAAAGCCTTCGGCTATCCCTTCCTGCCGGCGCTGTATATCGTGATGGCGACGGGGATCTGTGCGGCTCTGCTGCGCTACAAGCCGCAATACACATGGCCGGGGTTGATTCTGGTGCTTCTGGGGGTTCCGGTCTACCTGTTGTGGTCGCGGAGCGCGAAGGCGGTCGATCTCGCCAATTCGTGAGGCAGTGCGAGCGCGGCTTGGATCACTTTGCTTCTGCCGGCGCGGCGTAGATTGTGGCGTTGCCGGCCAGCGTTGAATCGACCAGCGGCTTGGTGATGATGTCGGTCCACGGCTCGCCGGGGGACTTGCCGGGATGACGCGTAGCCCAGAACTCCGTCCAGGCGGGCGGCTTCTGATCGGAGAAAAGAGAGAAGGTCTGGGGCTCGGATGCATACTTCTTCACCAGGCCGGGGTTGGCGGAAGCGCGCACGAGGAAGTCGACGGCGTCGTCGATGGTGTGGCCATTCACGCGCAGGCTGTAGAGATCGATGCCTTGGCGCCGAGCAAGCTCGGCGATCATGACCAGCGGCGCAAGCGCGAAGCTCTGATAGTGAAGCGCGTTCTCATGGCGAGCCATCTCGAGAGGGAATGAGCCGTCGCGATTCAATTGACCGATGGCACGCACGTACTGCGCAAGGCCGCGCCGATAGAGCTTGTTGTCCGAGGTGAGGATGCCGACGGATGTGGCGCAAAGGGCGCGCCAATAGGCGTGGTTGTTCTCATGATCCGCGTCGCCGGGGCGAGGATCCTGATCGAACATGTATTCCGATACTTTGTGCATCCAGCCAAGGATTGCGGCGCACTGCGCGGGCGGAATAGCGGGGTCAGTCTGCACGACGGACCAGGCGAGCGAGATGGAGCTGAGCGTCCACTCCACCTGGTACCAAGCCTGGCTGCTTTCCTGGAAGCTGTAATCGAGCAGGGCCTTCGCCGCGGCCCAGCGAGCCAGCAAGTTCGCCACGCAAACGGCTTCAGCCGGATTGCCGGTGGCTACGTATCGACCTGCGCCATTGCTCACTGCTTCCTCGAGTTTGCGGTAGGGGGCAGTGGCGATGTTCTCCGCCGGATTGATGGGGCCGTTGCTGCCGCTGATGTAGTGATGCGGGATGAACATGACGCCGGATGGCGGCGAGGGCTGGTCTGAATTGATACAGGAGGACTTCCAACTGAGAGCCTCAAGCAGGCGGGGGGTGGTGGCGTGGGTCAGTTCGGCGCGGCGAGCGGGGACGTCAAGGAAAGAGGCCGAGGGGTCGGCGACGGTGGCTTTGGCGTAGGGGTCTTTCTCGGCGAGGCAGAGCGAAACGCCGAGGGCCAGGAAGAGGACGGAAAGCAGGGGTCGAAGATGCATGAGGGTCCTTGTCACCGAGTTCAATATAGCCGTTTGGGTAGGAGTCGAATTCAATTCAAGGCGTAAATCGGTTGCTCCTGGGTAGTTTGGCATTAAGCGGAAACGGAATACAATTTGGGCATGAGCGTGGACGAGTCGAAGTTCGACTACAACTATGTGCCGGAGCACCTGAAGGAGAGGAAGAAGAACTGGCGCAGCCTCTCGGTCGCGGAGCGGATGGACCTGACCACAGAACTGAGCTTGGCGGCCTGGGAGAAGCTGGGAGTTGTCTACGACCCGAACAAGCCGGTGGATAAGACGATTCGTAGATTTCGCCGTAAAGAGAACGGAGATCTGGAACCCTATTGATCGGGGCTGACGCTTAACGGCGGACCTCCCAGGCCCCAAAGGCGAGACCTGGGGCATCCGGCCTTGGCCCTGGTATGATTCTCGCGCCAGGAACTATCTGGAAAAAGCAGCGCTGAACCCTGACAAGGCAAGGGAAAATGGAATAGCCGCGCGTGAAGAGAAGATATATTTCGCTGCATGGGCGCTCTTGGGGCGATTGGCACTTCGACGAAAGGCGGCTTTATCTAAGCGACGCCCGGCACGCTTACGACGTTTCCATTGATAATTCTCGCCTCGTGGCTCAAATGGTCTTCTGGCTTAGGCAAGTCAGCGGCAAGGACTGGGCGACGAATGACACACTAATGGATTTGCTCAACGCCTTCACGCAGATTTTTTCGGAGAGCCCCAAGCTACGTGCCGCATTTTCGGCGGAAGTATCCCCGCACCTGGGCCAGTGGGGCCATCTAATTTCAGGCCTTGCCTTCGAGATTCGCAAGAGGGGAAGCGACTCACAGAATTGGAGTCGAGCGCTGACTGAGTCGCTCGCGGTTTTCAGCAGGGAGACGTCAACGGAACCTGGCACGTTGCTCGATCTTTTGCAGGATTGAGGCTTAGGGAACCCGGATCCAAACCGCGTGCCAATTCTTGGTGATTGGGCTTTGCTAGTCGGTTTTCAAATTGATCAGACCGGAGGCGAGTCATGAGAGCTGGACTAGTCGTAATAGCTGCCTTGACGCTCGCGGCAGCATCTGTAGGTTTAGCGAGCGCGCAGGCGCCTGAAAGGAAAGGGCTGAGCGTGTACTTGACGTCCGACTGCAATGATACCGTGGGAGCAAACGCCGCATCTGCTCTTCGGGAGAGAATTCGAGGGTCGAATGGCTACTCGCTTGCGTACGGCCCGACGAAGGGCCATTCTGGCTACGAGATCGTCCTCACCTGTGTGGCGATACCAGGTCGCGCTGCCGACGCTTCGGCAGTCTCTTACGTATTTGCCGTGGTGTTACCCGATGAGGCGCGATACTTCGTTCAGCCCGGGATTGGAGTGGTCGGGGCCGAAGGAGTAGACGGATGGACTCAAAGCGTGTTTTCTCAATTCGACAATTGGGTAAGTTCGGTCTTAAAGGCAACCAGCAATTAGGTGTTGACCGTCCGAACAGCGACCTGTCAAGAGCGTAATCGCTTAGGTCTGCTCTGTGGGGGGTGGGTCGATCCGCTCAAGCTCCCCCTCGGTGAACCAGAGCCTCGTGCCGAAATTGCGGTCGAATTCGACCCAGTACTTGTCCGAGTCCTGATGCCATTGTTCAATGCGACCAATGGCGCCTGTCGCGATCACCTTCACATACTCTTCTACTTTGAGCATCGGTCTCTCCCGCGCACATTCTATAGCGGCTAGGTGCCTCGGCCTCTTCGTGGTGGCGAGACGTTATCGAAGGAAATTGTCGGGTTCGCAGTCCTATTGCAGGAGCGGCGGCTGCTCTTCGTGGTTGTTGCCGTTGCCGTTGAGTTCTTCGGGCGGGATGATGACTGTTGCGGCGACCTTGTCGTCCGGCTCGAGGTTGAGGATGCGGACGCCCTGAGTGGCGCGGCCGGCCGAGCGGATGGTCTTGGTATCGCAGCGGATGATTTTGCCGAACTGGCTGATGACCATCAGCTCCGAGGTCTCGTCGACGAGTTGGATGGAGTTGACGCGGCCGACGCGATCGGTGACGGAGAGGTTCTTGACGCCCTTGCCGCCGCGCGATTGCAGGCGATACTCCTCGACATCGGTGCGCTTGCCAAAGCCGTTCTCGGTGACGGAAAGAATGCGATAGGCGCCTGGGGCGTGCTCCTTGGGCGTGACCACGGTACCGACCACGTAGTCGTTCTTGATGAGGGTGATGCCGCGGACGCCGTATGCGGGGCGGCCCATGGAGCGCACGTCGCTCTCTTCGAAGCGGATGCCCATGCCCAGGTGTGTGGCGATGAAGATGACCTGCGAGCCATCGGTGATGCGCGCGGCGACGAGCTCGTCGTTCGAGTCAATCCCGATGGCGATAATGCCGCGCGCCATGACGTTGGAGAAGTCCTTGAGCGGGGTCTTCTTGACCGTGCCCTTTTGCGTGGCGAAGAAAATGTACTTGCCCTCTTCTTCAAGATCGCGGACGGGCAGGATGGCGCACACTTTTTCGCCGGTCTGCAGATCGAGAAGGCTTTGCATGGACTTGCCCTTGCCCGCGGCGCCGACGTCGGGAATCTCATAGACCTTGAGCCAATAGACGCGGCCTGTGTTGGTGAAGCAGAGCAGGTAGGCGTGCGTGGAATTAACGATGAGCTGGGAGACGAAGTCCTCCTCGCGCGTCTTCATGCCCATGCGGCCGGTGCCGCCGCGCCGCTGCTGGCGATAGATGGAGATGGGCGTGCGCTTGAGGTAGCCCTGGTGGCTGACGGTGACGGCAACTTGCTCGTCGGCGATCAGATCTTCGAGCTGCAACTCGACGCTTTCGTCCAGAATCTCAGTGCGCCGCTTGTCGCCGTATTTGTCGCGCACCTCTTCGAGCTCCTTGACGATGACGGCGCGCAGCTTCTTTTCGCTGGCCAGGATCTCCTCGTAGTCGGCGATCTTGAGGCGGAGCTCCTTCAGCTCGTTGAGCAGCTCGTCAATGGAGAGCTGGGTGAGGCGATAGAGCTGCAACTCGAGGATGGCGTCGATCTGGCGCAGGGTCAGTCCGCGCTCTTCGTGGCGCTGCAACTCGCGGTCAAGCGCGATTACAATCTCCGTGCCCTTGCCCCAGGCGTAGAGGTTTTCACGCGCTTCGGCCCGCGAGGCCGATCCGCGAATGATCTTGATTACGGTGTCGAGGTTGTCGAGCGCGATCTTCAGGCCTTCGAGGATGTGCTCGCGCTCGCGCGCCTTGCGCAGCAGGTAGACCGTGCGCCGCTGCACCACGTCGATGCGATGGTCGATAAAGACACGGATGGCTTCGGCGAGGCCCAGCTCGCGCGGCTGGCCGTTGACCACGGCCAGGAAAATCATGGAGAAGCTCTCCTGCAGTTGGGTGTGCTTGAAGAGCTGGTTGAGCACGATCTCAGGCTGCGCGCCGCGCTTGAGGCCGATGACGAACCTCATGCCGTCGCGGTCGCTCTCGTCGCGCGTGCGGTCGGGGCTGATGTCGATATCGGAGATGACCTTGTTTTCGACCAGCTCGGCGATGCGCTTGAAGAGCGTGGACTTGTTCACCTGATAGGGGAGCTCAGTGACGACCAGCGCCTTCAGTTCCTTGGTTGCGTTTTCAGTGGCTACGCGGGCGCGCATGAGGAAACGGCCACGGCCGGTGCGATAAGCGTCCACAATGCCAGTGCGGCCATAGAGGATGGCGCCGGTGGGGAAGTCCGGGCCATGCACGTGCTTGAGTACTTCGGCCAAACCGGCCTTGGGGTTCCTGACCAGATCGATGGCGGCATTGACCACTTCGGTGAGGTTATGCGGAGGAATGTTAGTCGCCATGCCCACGGCGATGCCGCTCGATCCGTTCACGATCAGGTTGGGAATTCGCGTGGGCAGGACGGATGGTTCAACCGTGGACTCGTCGTAGTTGGGGACGAAGTCCACAGTCTCCATGTCGATGTCGGCCATCAACTCGCCAGTGATGCGCTCCATGCGGCACTCGGTGTAGCGCATGGCCGCGGGCGGATCGCCATCGACGGAGCCGAAGTTGCCCTGCCCGTCGACCAGCGGATAGCGCATGGAAAAGGGCTGCGCCATGCGCACCAGCGTGTCGTAAATCGCTGTGTCGCCATGAGGGTGGTAAACGCCCATGGCCTGGCCCACTACCTTGGCGCACTTGGTGTACTTCTTGTTGTGCTCCAGGCCCATCTCGCTCATGGTGTAGAGCACGCGGCGATGCACGGGCTTGAGGCCGTCGCGGGCATCGGGCAGCGCGCGCCCGATGATCACCGACATGGAGTAGTCGAGATAGGAGCGGCGCATCTCCTCTTCGATGTTGATGGGAATGAGATTCGTGCCGCCGGGAGGGCTCGAGCCGTCGAGAGGAAGCTGAGGATTCTGGTCGTCTGGCATAGATTCTTTGTGGCCTGCGGGAAGGCGGCAGGAAGGTCCGGTGAGGGCGGGGCCGGGTCCGCAGGTTTCTGCCTCTATTCTAGTGGTCCGGGCGGGGTTTTAGCAAGGCGGAAGGATGGAAATAAGTCCTTATTTTGCATAATGTTATGAGTAAAGGCCCAACTCGCCGGTGACGCCATCGTTTCCACAGGCAGCGGGCCCGGTTTTGGCGCGGAATTAGCGACTTTTAAGGCCCGCTTTCGGAGTCTCAGGTGTGGCGCGCGGGCGCAGCGCTACGACCGCAGTCCACGGTCGCTGTTCTAGATCAGGCCCGGCAAGCTCAGTATGCACAAGACGGCTTGCAGAAGAACGATCGCTGCGCCGGCGCCGAGCGCCAGCCGTCCGCGTGGGCCTTCGTATGCGTCGGCAAGCACGCCGCCAAGGAACGTAAGCAGAAATGGCAGCGACCAAAGCCAGGGACTTCCGGGCGCGCCGGTCATGACGAGCAGCATCAAAACGGCCGCGCAAAACAGCGGAACCGTGTTGCCGAAGTAGCGTGATTTGCGCGCCGCCAGATACAGCACGACGGCGGAGCAGGAGGCTACTGTGACTCCGCCATTGGCAAGCGTCAAGAAGAATCGCCGAGCTGGGTCGGTTGAGAACCACAGGAATCCCGCCGACGAGCGGAAGACATAACTGAATGCGTCCGGCGAGAATCCATAACAGGCGAAGACCAGCACAAGCGCGCCCGCCGCGGCTACCAGCACGACGGGCAGGGTCTGGCTCCTGCGGCCCTCGGCGATCCACACCATGGCCGCCAGCCCCAGCAGCGCGGTAACGGGAAGCGCCGCGATGTGCGCAGCGGCCGCTACACCGAAAATCACCGTAAGCAATACGATGCGTGGACGCCATTTCCCACCCCAGCGACGAAGACCTGTCGCTGGGGGCCCCGGCTTGCGACGCGGCCCCAGCATGGCGTGGGCCACGCCAATACAGGTATACACGCCGCCATACACGCCGAGAGCGGCAAGCACCTCAGGATTGGGCGCGACGCAGGCTTTGAGGATGGCTGGCGAGAAGCAATAGAGAGCCAGCGCGGTGTAGCCGCCAAGGTTGCCGTAGAGGCGGCGGGTGACCCACCAGATGCATCCGCCGAGCGCGCATCCGGCGAAGAGGAACGGCAGGCGCAGGAGCAGCAGGATGTGAGTCATCTGATGGCGCAGTTCCCAGGTGCTCAGCTCAGCGCCCGAGTTTTCTGACCCCGCGGGCGAAGACCCGTCCGTGGGGACCCCGGTTTGCACGACGCGATTCTCGGGTTTGCGAAAGAGATCGAATCCGCGCTCGAGCAGCAGGTTGAGGGTGAGGGGAAGGCCAGCGAGGCGGTAGACGAGAATACCGTCGTGGATATTGCCGCAGGAGGTATAGTAGCCGGCCAGGGGCGAGGGCTTTTCCCATGTCTCGCGGCCGCAGCGCGCATATTGGTAGTCGGAATCCGTCAGCGTTTGGCGGCTGGTGAGCCAAAACCCCTGCAAAAGAAAGAGCGCCAGCAACGCCGCAGCGATGCGTTGCGGCAGATTGAAGCGAAAGCGGCGAAGGATACCAAACCGGTGGGCCATCACGTTCAAGGCAACCCTACCAGTCTAAACCGCGATTCGACTGGCCAGCCTGCGATCCGGGATCGCTGCGTTTGTTCGCGAACCATGAATCGCGCACTTGACAACAAGAAAGCCGCCCCGAAGGGCGGCTTCCTTGGCTACTGCTTTCCTCCGAGCTAATTAAAGATCGCTCCGACGGTGTCGTCGAAGGTCATCGTAACCACGCAGGTGTTCGGTCCGGCCGCGGTAATGGGGCCCGAAGTGGATGGGCAGTTGTAGGACCATCCCCCGAAGGCTCCTGCTCCGGCTGGCGCCGTCAGGGTTACGGTGGTGCCGACGGGGTAAGTCGCCACGCAGACTGACCCGCCAAAACCGGCGGCATTCGAACCTGGGCCGCAATGGAGCACATCCGGCGTGCCTGTGGCGGAGGGCGCCGTCACCAGCCAGTCGGTGGTGTTCAAGCCCTCGTTGTAGACGGTCAGGGTTGCCAGGAGTGCAGACGCCTCGGAGCCCGGATAGCATGAACCTGCCGTGTTCGGCGTGGGCAGGACCAGCGGGCAACTGAAGGTTGCCGTAGCGGTCTGGATGGAACCGGTGGTTGGATCCGTGGCTTCCGCGATAATCGTGGCGCTTCCGTTGCCATATGCGGTCACGACTCCGGCGTCAGCTCCCGGATTCGCCGCCCCCGACCCGTTGGTGTTCACCGGGAACACGCTGGGAGCGGATGTGCTCCAGGTAACCGAGTTGGTCAGGTCCCTGACGGATGGCGCGACCGAATAGGTTCCGATAGCCAGGAATTGCCCGGCATCCAGCAGATTGCCCACCGAGATGGAGCCTGGAATGATAGTGAGCGAAAGCAGCGGCTCGGGCGCCGGCGTTAAGGTCACCGAGACGGTGGCGGAATTCGACACCAGGGAGCCATCGGGGTTGGCCAGTAACGCTGTGATGGTGCTGGTGCCCTGACTCACTCCTGTGGCAAGCCCGCCGGATGTGATCGTAGCAACGGTGGGAATGCTGGATAGCCACGTGAGCTGCGGGGAGTTGGTTACATCCTCCTCAAGGCCGGTGGTGCCCGATGTTGCAAGCGCGATGAATTGGCCAGCCTGGCCGGAGGCCGAGACGGACTGCGAGCCGGGAATGACGGTTACCGCTGTATACTCCTCGGTCGTTCCTCCCAGCACTGTGAAAGTCGCCGTGCCGGTCAGTGTATTCGCGCCATTGTTATACAGCGCGGTAATCGTCGCCGTGCCCTGGCTCACCGCTGTGGCAAACCCGGTGCCTACGCCGATGGTGGCAATTTGCTGGCTGCTTGAACTCCACGTAACCAGATTGGTCAGGTCAACAGTAGACCCTGCAGACGTCGTCCCAATGGCGAGGAATTGAGCAGTTTCCGTGGGCACGGCAACCGATTGAGAACCCGGGATCACTGCGACAGACACCACCGTCGTTCCCGGCGCAACTCCTCCGCCTCCCGATGAACCTGTCACGGTAAGTGTCGCCGTGGCTGAAACAACGCCCGTAAAACCGTTCATGCTCGCGGTGATGGTCGTTTGGCCTGCCGATATCCCAGTCGCAACTCCGACGGAATCGATTATGGCCACGCCGGGCACGCTGGAAGTCCAGGTGACTGAGTCAGTGATGTTCTGTGTGGTCGAGGGATGATTACTGCCATGACCGTAGACCCCCAGCGCGGTAAACTGCACAGTTTGAGCGACCCCAACCGATTGCGATGAGGGGGAAACCGTGATGGAGTCCACTAAGGGATTCGTGCAACCAGCCAGGGGCAGAGCGATCCCTACAAGAAGGAGGAGCAGGCGCGGCAAAAGACGATTATGCATGGTTGACCTCCGGAGCCTGCAGCCCGCATTGACATTCATCGTTCATCCTGAAGGCAGACTCTCGCTGGTCTGTATGCCTTCGACTATAGGACATCTCCTGACCACGCCGCCCTCACACTAAGGTGTTACTTTTTGTTTGGCATCAAGACAGTCAATAAGCTCTGTCGCGCTGGTTCTGGCAGGCGCGCCGAGCAGGATGATTGATCCGTCTGCGGAACAAAGGTGCCAACCTCGCAAGGATGAGAATTTTGCGGCGCGAGATTCGCCGGCCGGTTTCCTTTCGCTACTTCTTTTGGGTCTTTGTTTTGCCGCCACCGCCAGGAACCGCTACACTTCTGCTCAGCATGACTATGGCGCGCGACAACACTCCGGAACGGCTTGTCAGCGCCCTGCGCGCCGACGAAGAGCAGAGTTTTGAGCTCAAGTTGCGCCCGCGCTGGCTGCGCGAATTTATCGGTCAATCCAAAGCCAAGGAACAGCTCGCGATTGCCCTTGAAGCGGCGCGCTCGCGGGGCGAGGCGCTGGACCACGTGCTGCTTTCCGGCCCTCCGGGATTGGGCAAGACCACGCTGGCCACGATCATCGCCAACGAGCTGGACGTCGGCTTTCAGCAGACCTCGGGTCCGGCCCTCGTCATCCAGGGCGATCTGACGGCGATCCTGACCAATTTGCGCGAGCGCCAGGTGCTCTTTCTCGACGAAATTCACCGCCTGCAGCCGGTGCTCGAAGAAAAGCTCTACACCGCGCTCGAAGACTACAAGCTCGACATCATCATCGGTCAGGGGCCGGCGGCGCGCACCCACGTAATGGAGATTCGGCCGTTCACGTTCATCGGCGCGACTACGCGGCCGGGTCTGATCAGCTCGCCGCTGCGCTCGCGCTTCGGGATCCTGTTGCGCCTGGATTTCTACACGGAAGAAGAGCTGCGCGTCATTGTGGCGCGCTCCGCCGAGGTGCTGCAGATCCCCATCGATTCCGACGGCGCGGCGGAGATCGCGCTGCGTTCCCGCGGCACGCCGCGCATCGCCAACCGATTGCTGCGCCGCGTCCGCGACTACGCGCAGGTACGCGGCTCGGGATCGATCGACCGGCCGACGGCCAACGCAGCGCTGACCATGCTCGAAGTGGATGCGCACGGTTTCGACGAGATCGACCGGCGGCTTCTGCTCACCATCATGCAGAAATACGATGGAGGACCTGTGGGCCTGGGCACGCTGGCGGCGACTCTCGCCGAGGAAGAAGACGCGCTTGAAGAGGTCTACGAGCCGTTTCTGATCCAGATTGGTTTTCTCGACCGCACGCCCCGCGGTAGAGTGGCGACGCGCCTCGCCTACGAGCACTTCGGTATCGCCGTGCCGGGGCGGCAGGCGGGGTTGTTTTAGCATTTTGTTGGGCGCGCGATCGCTGCCGCGCTTCGCCGCTCCGCCAACTCGCGAGTTTGCTCACTCAATTGCCTGCCGACACAATGACCTTTCGACTCGGCTATCCTGATCAAGGAGAAGAATTATGTCTCTCACTGAATCCACCATGCTTGCGCTGGGCACGGTTGCGCCGGATTTTGCGCTGACCGATGTTGTTACCGGAAAGACCATCGCCCGAGACGATTTCCGCGGAAAGAAGGCGCTGCTGGTCATGTTCATCTGTGCGCACTGCCCGTATGTCAGGCACATTGAAAAATCGCTGGGCAAGCTGGGCGCCGACTATTCCTCAAAGCCGATCGGCATCGTCGCCATCAGCTCGAACGATGTGACTACGCACCCGGCTGACAGCCCAGCGGGCCTGAAGCAGCAGGCCAAAGACAACGGCTTCGTCTTTCCGTACTTATATGACGAATCGCAGGACGTGGCGCACGCGTACAAAGCCGCCTGTACGCCCGATCCCTATCTCTTCGACGCCGATTTCCGCCTCGTTTATCGCGGGCAGTACGATGACAGCCGACCCGGCAACGGCGTTCCCGTCACCGGCAAAGACCTGCGTGCGGCGATCGATCTGGTGCTCGCCGGCAAGCCGGTTCCCACGGACCAGCGCCCCTCCATCGGCTGCAATATCAAGTGGAAGGCGTGAAAAAGATAGCGGAGTTCGCGGAGTTAGCCGGGTTAGCGGAGCTGGTGGGGTTTGGGCGGAGCCGAGATTTGTGCGATCTCAGGTCCCAGAAGCGGGACCTGGGGCACCCCTGTCAGTGGCTGGATAGCTCCGCATTACAGCGCGGGAGAGTCGTCGCCCAGCATCGCCTCGCGCACGATCTTGATGGGCGGGAATCCCTGGCGCAGAAAATCGTCGTGGAACTTTTCCAGTGAGAACGCCGCGCCCTCTTTTTTCTTCACGTCGTCGCGCAGCTTCATGATCTCGAGCTTGCCCAGCGTGTAGTAGAGATAGGTCGGATCGCCGGCGCCGCGCTTGGTCTCGACGACGGCCGACTCCTTCGACTGGTAGCCTTCCTTCTGAAAGAAGTCCTCGGCCTGCTCGATGCTCATCTTGCCGGTGTGCATCTCGATGCCGACAATGAAGCGTGCATTGCGCAGCAGCGCATCCTGGAGCTGGCCCAGGCGCAGGAACATCGCTTCGCGCTCGTCCTTCGCGCCCGCTCCCGGCTGCCCGTAGCCCTCATCGAGCATCATCTGCTCACAGTAGTGCGCCCAACCCTCGACGTCGGTGTTCGCGCCCAGCAGCTTGCGCACCTTGCTGGGCGCCTGCGGCAGCCAGAGGAATTGCACATAGTGGCCGGGATAGGCCTCATGGACAGCAGTCGAAATGACTGTGCCGATGTTGAAGCCGTGCATGTAGCCGTCGACTTCAGCCGGAGTCATGGACGGGTCGGGCAGCGTGACGTTGAAGTAGGCTTCGGTGGAGTGCGTCTCGTAGGGTCCGGGCGTGTCCATGCTAGCGGTAGTCGTGGCGCGCATGAACGGCGGCGTTTCTTCCACGATAGGCCGCACATCCGAAGGGAGAGTCACGATGTGATGCTCGTGGATGAAGCTCACCAGGCTGTCAAACGTGGCGCGGAAGGAGTTGAGGAGCTGGCCGGGCGCGGGATGATCTTCGCCCAGCTCTTCGAGCACGGCACGCGGATCCTTGCCCGGCTCAAGCTCAGCGGCAACCTGCTTGAAGTGCTCCTGATTTCTGCGCAGGTCTGCCCAGCCGATTTCGAGCAGCTTGTCGAGCGGCAGATCGACCATCTCGTCGTACTCGAGCTTCTTCCGGAAGGCATCCGCGCCGATACGGAAGTCGCCGTTCGATCGCGACAACAAATCGGTTTGCAGCCAGTGCAGATAATCGTTGAGCGCGGCGATCACGGCCGCGTTGGTCTTGCTGAACTCCGCTTTCAGCGCCGCGTCGTCCGCATCGGAGAAGGCCTGCGGCACGTCATGCTCAAAGAAGCTCACGATGTCCGGCAACTGCTCAATGGCGATCTCAGTGAAGATGCGAGGAGGGTTCTGGAGATTCGCATGTGCCGCGGCGAGCAGCGCGGGCATCTGCTTTTCGCGCGCAACGAGCGAGCGTAGCCGGTCGTTGGGCGGCGCAAACTTGCGTTCCATGAGGACAAATGCCGCGTTGGCGCAGGTGCTGGAATAGTTGTCCGCATCCTTCTCCCACGGCCGGATGGTTTCGAGCGTCAACAGTTGCGAGCGAATGTTGGCCAGAACGATCTCGCGGTCGCTGCGGGGAACAAAATCAGCCGCCGCGTCATCGGGATGAATGGCTTCGATCCTTTGCTCGAAGCTCTTGAGCGCGGCGATCTCCTGGTCAATGCTCGGGCGCGAAAAGTCCTCGAGTTGCGAGTCGTACTGGTGAAAGCCGACCTGCGTCGCAGCCGACGGAGCGTAGTGGAAGTACACCTGGTCAAAGTATTCGTCGGCGACGCGCGCGAACTGGTCTTTCCAGTCGGGGGTTGCGGCGTAGCTGGTTATTGTTGTCGACATGCAATATAGAACGCTAACAAACAGAATCACTTTCCTCATCGTTGCTGCCTCGAAAAACATTTCAAGTACTTCTTTCGCCCCTTCGGGGCTTGAAGATTCTTGTTCATCCTTTCCCAGGGCGGTGTCCGCCGCGGCGGACTTGCCCTGGGCTATTCTCTTGCGCTCCCTCCTGGAGCTGGCGGCTTGCCGATACGATTCATTCGCGTCTCATTACGCGCTCACCGGCGCCGGCGCCAGAGTGGCGAGCAATTCTCGAATTTCAAGCAACACTTCGTCGGGACGTGAAGTTGCCAGAGGATATTTGAGCAGCCCCTGCGGCGTGAACTGCGCACCGCGCCGGGCGTTGCGGGAGACCAACTGCATCAGGTGCGCCGGATCCACCAATGCATTTTCAATGAAGCGAATGTGCAGCTCGCCACGCTTGCGGTCGACCTGCGCAACGCCCATACGCTCGCACTCCAGGCGCAGCAAGGCCGCTTCGAGCAAGTAAACAGTGGCGTCGGGCGGCGCGCCGTAACGGTCCTCCATCTCCGCGCGTATCTCATTCACCGCTGCTTCGGTGGCCGCTGCGGCAATCTTCTTGTAGAGGCGCAGGCGCTGGTTTTCTTCCGGCACGTAGCTTTCGTCGATGCGCAGCGCGATACCCAGGTTGAGCTGCGTGGCCGGCCGCTCTTCGCTCGCCTCGCCTTTCAGCTCCTTCACCGCGGCCTCGAGCATGGAAGTGTAGAGCTCGAAGCCAACCGCCTCGATGTGGCCGCTCTGCTCGCCGCCCAGCATATTGCCGGCGCCGCGGAGTTCCAGATCGAGCGCCGCGATCTTGAATCCCGCGCCCAGGTCGCTGAACTCCTTCAGCGCGGCCAGACGGCGGCGCGCGATTTCGGTCAGTTCGTTCTCCGGCGGAATGAGGAGGTAGGCATAGGCGCGCCGGTTGGAGCGGCCCACGCGCCCGCGCAACTGGTAGAGCTCGCTCAAGCCGTGCCGCTCGGCGCGGTTGATGAGGATCGTATTGGCCAGCGGAATGTCGAGGCCGTTCTCGATGATCGTGGTGGCGACAAGCACGTCGAACTCGTGGCGCATGAAGGCAAGCATCACCTTCTCGAGCTCGTTCTCGCTCATTTGCCCGTGCGCCACGGCCACGCGCGCAGCGGGCGCCAGCTCCTGGATGCGCGCGGCAATCTCGTAGATCGATTCCACGCGATTGTGGACAAAATACACCTGCCCGCCGCGTTCCAGCTCCACTTCGATAGCAGAACGCACGATCTTTTCGTCGAACCGCGCCACCACGGTCTGAATGGCCATGCGATCTTTGGGCGGAGTCTCGATGATGCTCATGTCGCGAAGGCCGACAAGCGACATGTGCAGTGTGCGTGGAATCGGCGTCGCGCTCATGGCCAGCACATCGATCTCCTTGCGCAACTGCTTCAGCCGCTCTTTGTGGCGGACGCCGAAGCGCTGCTCCTCATCGACGACCAGCAGGCCGAGATCCTGGAATTTGATGTCCTTCGACAGCAGCCTGTGCGTGCCGATCAGAATGTCCACCCGGCCGGTGGCCACGCGCTCCAGAATGTCCTTCTGCTCCTTGTGGGTGCGGAAGCGCGAGATCATCTCGACGTGGATAGGGAACTGCGCGAAGCGCTGCTTGAAGGTCTCGAAGTGCTGGAAGGCGAGCACGGTCGTGGGCGTGAGCACCGCTACCTGCTTGCCATCCTGCATGGCCTTGAAGGCGGCGCGCATGGCCACTTCGGTTTTGCCGTATCCCACGTCGCCGCACAGCAGCCGGTCCATCGGCGTGGGCGATTCCATGTCGTCCTTGACAGCGCGAATCGCCGTAGCCTGATCGTCGGTCTCGGTATAGTCGAAGGTGTCCTCGAATTCGCGCTGGAACTCGTTGTCTATTGAGAATGCATTGCCCTCGACGGTATGCCGCTCCGCGTAGAGCTTAAGCAGTTCGGCGGCCATGTCCTGCATGGCCCTGCGCACGCGCGCTTTCGTCCTAGTCCATTGCTGCGAGCCAAGCCTGTTCAGCACCGGCGCCGGTCCGGTGTCGGTGGAGCGGTATTTCTGGATCAGGTCCAGCCGGGTGAGCGGAACGTAAAGCTTGGCACCCTCGGCAAACTCCAGAATCATGAACTCGATCGAAAGGCCATCCTGCGCAATCTCCTTGAGCCCCTGGTATTGCGCGATGCCGTGCTCCACGTGCACGACGTAGTCGCCCATGCCCAGATCGCGAAAGTCGGAGACAAAAGCTGCCGTTTTCGACTTCGTGGGAAGCGGCCGCGCCGCCACGTCAGCCTCATCGGATAGGTCGTTGGCGCCGAAGACGATCAGGTTCGCCTCGGCGAAGACCACCCCCGACGCCAGCGGCGAGCGCACGATGACCGGCACGCGCAGGTCGCCGGCCATGTAGCTGGCTTCTTCGAGCATGGTGTCGCCGCTGGAGCGCGGCGCGCGGCTGCCCAACCGGTAGGGAATCTCGTACTCGCGAAGAACGGTCGCCAGGCGCTCCACGTCTCCCTGGTGAGGAGCGGCAAGCACGATGCGCGTCTGGGCCGCCATCAGATTCTTCAATTGCTCGGTCAGCGCGGGAATGGAGCCGTGAAACCGCAGCGTGGGGCGCGTCGGTAACTCGATCTCGCCCAGCGTAGCGTCCTCATCCAGCACGTCCACCGCGCCCAGTTGATCGAGATCGAGGCCCATGTGCGAATCGAGCGAAGCCTCAAGAACCTCGGGGCGAAGATAAATGTCTTCCGGGCGCACCAGCGAGCCGATTCCGGAGCGGTCATGGCGCTGCTCGACCTTGTTCCACCAGCGATCGATCTGGTTGCGCACCATCGCCGGCTCATCCACAAACAGCGCGCATCGCGGCAGCAGGGTCAGGAGCGAACGTTCCGCGCCCGCCACCGGCGAGAAGAACTCCCACCCCGGAAAGACGCTCAAACCGCCCGCCGCCGCAGCCTCAGCGGCCATCTCCTCATCTTCGGCCTCGATGCGCTGCCGGCTCAGCCGTGCATTCACAGCGGCCAGCAGATGCTCCGTCACCGGCGTCTCCGTCAACGGCAGCAGTTGCGTCTCATCCAATCCAGTGTGCGAGCGCTGCGTCTCGGGATCGAATTTGCGGATGGTCTCAATCTCGTCGCCGAAGAATTCGATACGCACGGGACGGTCCGACTCCGGCGAGTAGACATCCAGAATTCCGCCGCGGCGTGTAAACTGCCCGGGCATCTCGACGAGATCCATTTGCGTGTAGCCCACGCTGGCCAGGTGCGCGGTGAGCACCTCGATGTCGACCTCTTCGCCGCGCTTGAGCGTCACGGCCAATCCTGCGTAGTACTCGAGATCGAAGAGCTTGAGCGCCGCGGATTCGACCGGGGCGATGAGAATATCCACTGCGCCGGTGGAGAGTTTCCACAATGCCGCCGCGCGCTGCTCCTGCACGTCAGGGTGCGGCGAAAGATTTTCAAAGGGAAGCACATCGTGGGCGGGAAAGCGCACCACGCGCGCGGGATCGATGGCGCCTGTGAGCTCGCATCCGGCTTTCAGCAGCGGCTCCAGCGCCTCGGCAGCCTTGTTGTCGGCCACGATCACGATCACCGGTTGCTTGGCGGCCCGCGCCATCAGCGGCAGGTAAAGCGCCCGCGCCGTTGCCGTTAATCCGGACACACGCCGCCGCCCCGCACCCAGGCTCAGGTGCCTGCGAACGCGCTCAAATCCCGGGCCATGCTCCAGCTCCGCGAAAATCTCGCGGACAAACGGGAGGATCATCAGACTTCAGTTTAACAGTGGGGGCGGAAGGGAGATGCGGACGAAGGCTTCGATTCGAAGGCACAATTGGATGGCTGAAGGGAGAGGTGGCAAACGCTGACGTTAGAGGACCCGTTCATCATCAGTATCCAGCTTCCCGTCCGTGCCGGACTGCCAGAATAACCGCTTCCTTTCCATCGAAGTGATACAGGACCACGTAGGCTCCGTGCCCGAATTCGATGAGCCATTCGCGGAACTCCGGAGGCATCTCATCGACGGGGCGCCCAATTGTGGGATGTTTTGCAAGGGCCTTCACGCCCCGGCGGATTGCCGACACGGCGCGTTGCGCGGCCTCACGGCTTTTGGGAGCTAGAAAATCGTGCAGGCGAACCACATCAAGCAGTGCAGCTTGCGACCACCTTAATCGTGGCATTCAGGGGCCTCGGCGTCCTTGCCCGATTCGAGTTTTGCCAGCCAAGCATCGGCTTCCCCTGCTGCAACGTGGAGGCCGGTGGCCTGGTAGTGGTTCCAGGCCGCAAGCGCGTCCTGACGCAATTGCTCGCGTCTTTCCTCCCGGCTCACATATTGCTCAACCGCTTCGCGCATGAGCCAGTGCGGCGACCTGCGTCGCGCCGCCGCCAGACGCTGCACCCGCTTCTTCAGTTTCGGGTCGAGTTTAAGGCTGGTGGTTGTGGACGCAGGCATTTGGTGCTCCAAGGTGTTACCTTGTCACACTCTAGCACTCCCGCCTGCCGTACGACAAGTTCTGCCACCGGAACCCAATTGAGGAGTTTGACGTCAGTCGATGCGCGGCGTTCCGCGGCGCAAAACCAGCCCGGCGATGCCGAAGACCACGATCAGTACCAGGGCGAGGAAGAAGTAGTACGCCATGGGGTGCGCCCAGCCCGGCGAATAGGTAAGGTCCTGGCCCACCCAGAGCAGCAGGATCGTGGCGATCACCGCAAATTGGCCGGCGATAACCAGAAACGTGTGTCCCAGGTCGCGGCGCTTGTCCAGCGTCTCCACCTGGTCGGGTGTCAGGGTGCGCTCCTCGAGGGGAAGAAGGGAATTTGCCATCGGATTCTCGTTGCCGGCCTTGCGTGTGACCTCCGGGTCCGGCCCTCCTACTCTCGATTCAATCACACGCCGCCCGACCCACGCCAGCCTTCGCAAAGTCCGGCATTGCCACAGCGCCGGGCCGTGCCGCCGCAGCTTGACACCCCCGCTATTGCGGCGGGTATCCAACCGATTGCGCGTAGAGAACGCTGTGGTCGGCACCAATCCCAAGTTTTGTGGCCACGTCCTGCGCGTGCACGGTATAGAACCAGGCGTTGAGTCCGTCGGATGCCGCAAAAAGGTAAACGTTCTGCGCGATGAAACCGGCGTCCACCTGTGCGTAGTCGTCCCTGACCGGCGCTACGTAGATGATGGTTACCGCCGCGTGGGCCGCAGGCGCCGGGCTGATCGCGCCGCGCACGTCGCCGGAAAGCACCGGGCGCATCAGGTTCTGCTCAGCGTCGTAGACATACACACCGTCGGCCAGCACGACCTCGAGCGTAATGTCCTGGGTGTTGCGTGCCGAGGGCGCGGTTCGTCCCAATCCGGGCTTCACATCGCGCGAGCGGTTCACGCCGAAGGCCGCCCACAGCAGGTTCGAGAGCGTTTGCAGCGGCAGCGGCTTGTCCATGAAGGCGCGCGTCGTCTTGCGTGCGCTCAGCGCCTGCATCAGCGGCATGCCGCCGGTTATTTCAGGCTTGGGAAGCTGGATAGGCTTGAGTTCCGCGGCCAGCACAGGGCCAGTGCTTTGATGGGAATGCAGGATGAGCCCGGCGCCCCAAAACAGGGCGATCAACGCGAACAGGAGGGCCGTCCACCGGGCGGCAGAACGGGCGGAAATGCGCATGATCTCACCTCAAAAGAGAAGGGCTGGGCACGCCCGCCTCCCGAGGTGTGCGGAGAAAGGGAAGAAGATGCGATGCGCTCAAGCAGTTCCACAATGTACGCGCTTTTTGGGCTCCGTGCAAGATGGCCGGCCCCGGGGTAGTGTCCTCATTTCGATGTCCAGTGCGATGAACAGCTCCTTGATGGGCAATAGGCCGAAATAATACAGTGTTAGGGGAGTTCAGTCGTTCAGTCTGATGATCACCAGCATCCACACCCTGATTTACTCCGACGATGCCCCCGCAACGCGCGCATTCCTTCGCGACGTCCTCGGCTGGCCCTACGTCGAGGATGCGCTGGGCGGAGGCGCGGGCTGGCTGATCTTCAAGACCGGGCGGAGTGAGATGGGCGTGCACCCGACCCACAGCGTCTACGATGGCAAGACGTACGAATCGCCGCGACACCATCTGATCTCCCTGATGTGCGACGACATCTCACACACGGTCGCTGAACTGAAGGGCAAAGGAGCGGAGTTCCACGGCGAAGTTCAGGATCACGGGTACGGACTCGTGGTCATGATGGCCGTACCTGGCGCGGACGACATCATGCTTTACGAGCCCAAGCATC
>Ga0326727_10011511_pt1 | contig 20554 bp, 21 predicted proteins | sample MB2enrmetagenome_FD_207643 | JGI IMG/M metagenome (GOLD analysis project Ga0326727, IMG submission 207643) | Lab enriched peat soil microbial communities from McLean, Ithaca, NY, United States - MB29MY | ecosystem: Environmental > Terrestrial > Soil > Wetlands > Peat | place: USA: New York...
TCGGCAGCTCCTTGACGAAGAAGTCGAAGAACCCGTTGACGATCATCGCGGTCGCGTCGGCTTCGCTCAACCCGCGGCTCATCGCGTAGAACAACTGCTCTTCGCCGATCTTCGAGACCGACGCTTCGTGTTCGACCGTCGACTGCTGCTCGTAGACTTTCATCGTCGGCTTGGTGTCCGACGACGAGCGGTCGTCCATGATCAGCGCGTCGCACTTCACGCGCGTCTTCGCGCCGACGGCGCCGGCGTGAATCTCGACCAGGCCGCGGTACGTCGTTTTGCCGCCGTGCGCCGAGACCGACTTGTTCGTGACGACCGAGGTCGTGTTCGGCGCGCCGTGGATCACCTTCGCGCCGGCGTCCTGATGCTGGCCTTCGCCGGAGAACGCGGCCGAGAGGATCTCGCCGCGCGCGCCTTCGCCCATCAGGTAGATCGCCGGATACTTCATCGTCAGGCGCGAGCCGATGTTGCCGTCGACCCACTCGACGGTCGCGTTCTTGTACGCGACGGCGCGCTTGGTGACGAGATTGTAGATGTTGCGGTACCAGTTTTGGATCGTCGTGTAGCGGATCGACGCACCGTCCATCGCGATCAGTTCCACGACGGCCGAATGCAGCGACGACGTCGAGAACTTCGGCGCCGTGCAGCCCTCGATGTAGTGCACCTTCGCGCCTTCGTCGGCGATGATCAGCGTGCGCTCGAACTGGCCCATGTTCTCGGTGTTGATCCGGAAGTAGGCCTGCAGCGGCGTTTTCACTTCGACGCCCGGCGGCACGTAGACGAACGAACCACCCGACCAGACCGACGAGTTCAGCGCGGCGAATTTGTTGTCGCCCGGCGGGATGACCGTTGCGAAATACTTCTCGACGATCTGCGGATGCTCGCGCAGCGCCGTGTCCATGTCGCAGAAGATCACGCCGTCCTTGGCCAGGTCCTCGCGGACCGAATGGTAGACGACTTCGGATTCGTACTGGGCCGAAACGCCGGACAAGAACTTCCGTTCGGCTTCCGGGATGCCCAGCCGGTCGAAGGTGCGCTTGATGTCGTCGGGGACATCGTCCCAGTTGACGCTCTGCTTCTCCGAGGCTTTGACGAAATAGTGGATGTCGTCGAAATCGATCTCGGCCAGGCGGGCGGTGTCGCCCCAGTCGGGCATGGGCTTGGCCCGGAAGAGCTCGTAGGCTTTCAGGCGGAAGGCCGTCATCCAAGCCGGCTCGTTCTTCATAGAAGAGATGCGCTCGACGATCTCGCGCGTCAAGCCCTTGGCCGACTTGAAGGCGTACTTGTCCTCGGGATCGTGGAACCCGTGACGGTAGTCTTGGTCGAGGGCCGCCGCGTCGGACAGAGGCGCCGGGGCAACCGGATCGGCCGGTCCCGCGCTAACCGTGAATTCCGTAGCCATACCCGCTCAGGCTACGCGGACCGGGCACGATAGTCAAGATAGCACCGGGTTTTCTTCATTATCTTTCGGAAACTGCCCTCCAAGTGCTTTACAAGGGGGGGAGGGGGGGGTATCATATCCTTCGGACCCGAGACGAGGGCTTTCCTCGACTCGGGTTTTGCGCCGTAAAAGCGGCTGGGGGGTAGGCACACCCAATGTGCCATCGCGGTGAGACGCCCGCCTGATCGAGATGCTCGACAGCGCCGGCAAGAGCTCGCCGATAGGTCGGGGACGCAAGTGCACCGCACGCGCCAGCCGACGAGCCTGGAGGTGGGATTTCCCAACCAAACCCGAGGAGACGAGACAAGAATTGGAAGCACGTGGGACGCACATCATCTGCGAGCTGTCGGGCTGCGACGCGCGCACGCTCTCGGATGTCGACCGGGTCCGGTCGATCATGGTCGCCGCGGCCAAAGAGGCCAACGCCGAAATTTTGAAGGTCGCTTTTCACCGGTTTCAGCCGCACGGCGTCTCCGGCGTCGTGGTTATAGCCGAGTCGCACCTTTCGATCCACACCTGGCCCGAGTCGGGCTACGCCGCGGTCGACTTCTACACGTGCGGCGACCACACCGATCCCTGGCGCGCTTGCCAGTACGCCGCGCGGGAACTGCACGCGGGCTCGATGCTCACGACGGAGGTCAAGCGCGGTATCGCGTCGACCAACGGGCAGTACACGCACGTCGTCCACGAGCACGCGGGACGGGCGACGGCGAAGCGCTCCGCGTAGCAGTAGACCGGCCGGCCGGCCCCGCCGCTTCCGGCCGCGACCAATAAGGGAACCCTCCACTTTGGCTCGACTGACCTCGTTCCGCCCGCGCCCGTTCGGCGTGGCCGTCGCCTTGGTGGCGCTCGTCCTCGCGGCGTGCGGCCACTCCGGCACCACTCCTACGACGAAGGCAACACCCACGCCGCTCCCAACGGCCACCGGAACGTCGCAGCCGGCCTGCACGGACAACTCCACGGGCATAGCCTACCTGCCCGACGGCGGCAACGGCGGATCGTTCCAGGGTGTCGAGCTGATGCATTTCGAGGCCATCGGCGGCCAGCTCTGCGCCTTCCCGGCGGTCGTCCAGGTGCCGTTCGAAGGCGCGGTCGGCCCGTTCTGGATCTCCTCCGACGGCACGTTCGCGGCGGCGGCCTATTCGACGACCGGCGGACCGCCGTTCACGCAGGTTCAGGCGGTCGGCTTGGCTGCCGCGGGCATCATCCCCGAGGGCTCGGCGTACGACGTGACCCAAGTTCCGACCCCGGCGCCGAGCGTCACGCCGACGGCCTACCCGAGCGTTCTGCCGGTGCTCAGCGACGTCGGCGCGCTCAGTTCGATCGGCACCAAGACGTCGGGCGTCGATCTGGTGGCCGGCTTCGGCAACGGCCTGCTCGCGCTCAACTCGCTGCCCAACGTTCCGCTGCAGTTCGGTGGCTTCGCGCCCTACGAAGGCGCTACGCCCGGACCGGGCTACACCTCGCGGCCGACGATCGTCGCTTCCTCCGAAACGCCGCCGACCACCGTGCTGCTGCGTGGCTCCTACGACATTCTCGGCTACCACACGTCGCTGGTGGCGACCGGCTATCTCTTCAAGCAGGTCTCGCAGGCGACGAACCTCGGGTACGGCGCCGGCCGCGTGCTGCGCGGCAACGGCGGCATGGCCCTCAATCCGGCCGACGCTTCGTACGGCATCGTCATTCAAGCGCCGCAGCTCAACAGCGTGACCGCGCTCTCGAACTTGCCGAGCGCGATCAACGTCGGATCGATCGTTTCGCTGCCCTCGACGCCGCGCTCGGTAACCATCTCGACGGGCGGCACGATCGCGGTCGTCGGCGCCGACAATGGCTTCTACGTCCTCTCCGGAGCCAAGACGGGCGCGCTCTCGCTGGTCCATCCGTTCGCGCCGAACCCGGCCGACGCGTTGGCCAACGCGCCGCTGTTCGTCGGCTGCGACGGCGCGCTGCACAGGATGACCAACGTTACCTCGGTGCGGCTCTCGGCCGACCAGCGTTATTTGGTGGTCGTCGGTTCGCCGCCGAGCCAGGTGTGCTCGGGCGGTGCGAACGCATCGCTGATCGCGTTGCCGTTCAATACCGCCACGGGCGTGCAGCCCACGCCGTCGCCGGTGCCGACCAAGGGTCCGACGCCGGCCCCGCCGGCAACGCCCAGCCCGCTGCCGACCGCGGCGCCGACGATGTTCACGGCCAACGGTCTGATCAACCAGCCCGGCGACACGGACTACCTGATCGTTCACTGACGATCGCGACGCATGCCGAAGACGGAACACTGGCAGTGGTACGTGGAGCAATTCGCTCCGACGGAAGCGCATCACCATGCCATCGATGAGACGTACTACGCCGGACGGACCGCCTTCCAACACGTTGCGGTCATCCGTACGCCGGTCTTCGGCAAGATGCTCGTCCTCGACGGCGACACGCAGAGTTCGCAAGCGGACGAGCGGATCTATCACGAGTCGCTCGTCCACCCGGCGCTGGCCGCGCTCGAGCGCTGCGACGAGGTCTTGATCCTCGGCGGCGGCGAGGGCGCGACGCTGCGCGAAGTGCTGCGCGATCCGCGCGTCGCCCGCTGCACGATGGTCGACATCGACGGCGAGGTCGTCGAGCTTTCCAAACGCTTCTTGCCCGAGTGGAACCGCGGCGCGTTCGACGATCCGCGCGCCCGGGTGATCGTGGGCGACGCGCTGGCCTTCTTGCGCGAGGACGCCGGCAGCTACGCGGCGATCGTTTCCGACCTCACCGAACCGCTCGAGGACTCGCCTTCGAATCCGCTCTTCTGCGCGGAGGTCTTCGCCGACATCAAGCGCAGGCTCGCGCCCGGCGGCGTCTACGTGCTCCAAGCCAGTACCGCCGGCTTTCACAACATGAGCCTGCACGCCAAGATGGCCCGCACGCTGCGCGGATACTATCGCTACGTGCGCTCGTTCTACACGCACGTTCCGGCGTTCGACAACGATTGGGCTTTCTTGGCCTGCAGCGACGGCGTCGACGTCGCCCGGCTGCCGGACGAGCGCATCGAGGCCTACGTCGCCGCGCTGCGCGGCTCCAACTACTTCTACGATGCCGAGACGCACCGGCGCATCTTCAGCCTGCCGCTCTACCTGCGTCGCGAACTGGCCAAGGACGGGGACGTATTTTGAACGAGTTCATGGCCGACGTCGAACACGCCATCCGCACCTGGGACAAGCAGAAGGCAAACTTCATCAAGACGCTCGACCTGCACCTCGAGGACGTCGGCGACGGCAAAGCGCGGATGCGCATGCCCTTTCGCAGCCAGGTGATGAACGGCGCCGGCGCGATTCACGGCGGTGCGATCGTCAGCCTGTGCGACACCGCGTTTTGGGTGGCGCTGGCCTCGATCTACGGCGTGATGCAGCCGACGGCCACCGCCTCGCTCACCTGCAGTTTCTTGCGGCCCGCGCTGCCCCCGCACGACTTGATCGCGCACGCCACCGTGCTCAAGCCGGGCCGGCGCATCGTTTACGGCGAAGTGCACGTCTATAGTGGACAGAAGCTGGTGGCGCACGCCACGCTGAGCTTCCTCAATACGCCGGCCGGCGAACGCGCGAACGACCGCGACGGAGCGACTTGATGCAGACCACCCCCACGCTGCGCCGCACGGCGCTGTACGCCGAACACTTGGCCCTGGGCGCGCGCATGGTGCCCTTCGCCGGGTTCGAGATGCCCGTGCAGTACGCCGGCATCCTCAAAGAGCACGACGCCGTCCGCGAGCGCGCGGGCTTGTTCGACCTCTCGCACATGGCCCAGTTCGAGCTTTGGGGAGAAGGCGCGGCGGCCTGGGCCGACACGCTGACGGTCAACGCCGTTGCGACGATGAAGCCGTTCCAAGCGCGCTACAATCTGTTTTGCAACGAGTCCGGCGGCACGCTCGACGACGTGCTCTTCTACCGCTTACCTGATCGCCTGCTGCTGGTCTGCAACGCGGCGAACGCGGACAAGATGTGGCAGTGGCTGACCGCGCACGCCGTCCCGGAGGTGGGCTTGATCAGCCATCACGGTTCGCGCGCGCTGATCGCGCTGCAAGGTCCGCGCGCGGCCGAGATCCTCGCGCCGTTTGCCGACATCGACGTGGCGGCGCTCAAGTATTATTTCTGCGCGGAGGCGGCCGTCGACGGCGTGGCGGCGGTCATCGCGCGCACCGGATATACGGGCGAGGACGGCTACGAACTGTTCGTTTCGGGCGAAGAAGCGCCCGCGCTGTGGCGCCGTCTGCTCGACGCCGGCCGTCCGCTCGGCCTCGAACCCGCCGGGCTCGGCGCGCGCGACATGCTGCGGCTCGAAGCCGGCATGCCGCTCTACGGCTTCGAACTCGGCGAAGACCTCTCGCCGCTCGCGGGCGGCCAACGCTGGGCCGTGAAGCTCGACAAGCCGGAGTTCGTGGGGAAGGCCGCGCTCGCGGCGCAAGCCGCAGCCGACGACTTTTCTCGCATCGCGGGCTTCGTGATGGATGGCCGGGTCCCGGCGCGCACCGGCTATCCCGTCTTCCTCGACGGACGGCGCGTCGGCGAGGTGCGCAGCGCGTCGTTTTCGCCCTCGTACGGCGGGCGCAACATCGGCACCGCGCTCGTCGAAAAAGCGGCGGCCGCAGAAGGCGGCGTCCTCGGCGTCGAAGTGAGGGGCGCCGTTCACGGCGCGCACGTCGTGCCGCTTCCGTTCTACAAGCGGCCGAAGTAAGGAAATCGAGAAAGGATCAGCATGGCTCAGCCCGAGGGTCTCCTCTACAGCAAAGAACACGAGTGGACGAAGGTCGAGGGCGACACTGCGACGGTGGGCATCACCGATTACGCGCAGAATTCGCTGGGCGACATCGTCTACGTCGAGTTGCCGCGCGTGGGCCAAGTGCTGAGCAAGCACGCGAGCATCGGCGTGGTGGAATCGGTCAAAGCGGTTTCGGATCTGTTCACGCCCGTCGGCGGCGAGGTGATCGAAATCAATCCCTCGCTCGAAGCCGATCCGGCGCTGGTCAACCGCGAGCCTTTCGCGGGCGGCTGGCTCTACAAGGTGCGCGTCGCCGATCCCGGCTCCGTTGCCGAAGGTCTGCTCTCGCCCGCCGACTACGACGCGCTGGTCGCCGAAGGAGCGCATTAGTGGCCCCAAGGGCCCGCTAGGCATCATGTACACACCCCATACCGATTCGGAAATCCGCGAGATGCTGGCCGCGGTCGGCGCGGACTCGCTCGAAGAACTGGTGGCCGTGCCCGACGCGATCGCCTTACGGCGGCCGCTCTGTCTTCCCGCGGCGCAGCCCGAGACGCAGCTCGTGCGCACCATGGAAGGCTACGCCGCGCGCAACGGCGCGACGGCCTATTCGTCGTTTCTCGGTGGCGGCGCGTATCGCCACTACTGTCCGCCGGTGGTGATGACGCTGGCCATGCGCGGCGAGTTCGTCACCTCGTACACGCCGTACCAGGCCGAATTCTCGCAAGGTTATTTGCAGGCCATCTACGAGTGGCAGAGCTACATCGCGCTCTTGACCGGTCTCGAGGTCGCCAACGCTTCGGTGTACGACGGCGCGACGGCGCTGGCCGAAGGCGCGATCATGGCGCTCAACGCGACCGGCCGTCGCGCGGTGCTGGTCTCGCGCGCGGTGCACCCCAACTATCGCGAAGTGCTGCGCACGTATTGCCGCGGTCTCGAGGTGGAAGTCGACGAGTTGCCGGTGGGATCGGACGGCACGACCGATCTCGCATCGCTCGAGGCCCGGCTGGCCGAGGGCCGGTACGCCGCGATCGCGCTCCAATCGCCCAACGTGTTCGGCGTCCTCGACGTGCTCGCGCCCGAAGCGCGCGCGCTGATCGAGAAGAGCGGCACGATTCCGATCGCGGTCGTCGGCGAAGCGCTGGCGCTCGCCGCCTTCGCGCCTCCCGCTTCGTGGGGCGCGCAGATCGTGGTGGGCGAAGCGCAGTCGTTCGGCGTGCCGCTCGAATACGGCGGCCCGTACGCGGGCTTCATGGCGGCCACCAAGGAACACCTGCGCCGCATTCCCGGACGCCTGGTGGGAAAGACCGTCGACCTCGACGGGCGCACGGCCTACGTGCTCACGCTGCAGGCGCGCGAACAGCACATCCGGCGCGAAAAAGCGACCTCCAACATCTGCACCAACCAGGCGCACTGCGCCTTGGTCGCCACGATCTATCTGGCCGCGCTCGGGGCTAGCGGCTTGCGCGCCTGTGCGGCGCTCAATCTGGCCCGGACGCAGCGTTTGATCGAGCGGGTCACCGCGCTGCCCGGCTTCGCGCGCGCCTTCAGCGCGCCGGTGTTCAACGAGGTCGCGATTCGCGTGCCGGCGGGAACCACGGCGTCCGCGGTGCTCGGCGCCTTGGAGGCGCAGGGCATCCTCGGCGGCATCGACCTCGGGCGCTGGTATCCCGAACTCGCCGATTGCATCCTGATGTGCGCGACCGAATTGACCACCGAAGCCGAAATCGACGCGCTCGCCGGCGCGTTGGCCGGCGGCGTGGCGCGCGAAACGGCGGCGGTGCGATGAGCGTCGACGCAACGCAACGGACGCTGCCCGCGACGATGCGCGCGATTCCCGAACCGCTGATCTTCGAGAGCGGCGCGCCGGGTCGGGCCAATCGTTATTTCGAGGCCGCGCCGCCGCTCGACGAACTGGTGCCTGCCGGTCACGGCCGCGCCGATTTGCCCCTGCCCGACAACAGCGAACTCGACGTCGTGCGCCACTTCACGCGCCTCTCGCAGCGCACGTTCGCGATCGACCTGGGCTTCTATCCGCTCGGCTCGTGCACGATGAAGTACAATCCGAAGGTCAACGACGCGATGGCCGGCCTGCCCGGCTTCCGCGATCTGCACCCGCTCGCGCCCGACGCGCTCGCGCAAGGCGCGCTGGCCGCGATGTACGATCTCGAGCGGGTGTTGGCCGAACTCTTCGGCATGGCTGCGTTCTCGCTCAACCCCTCGGCGGGCGCGCACGCGGAACTCACCGCGCTGCTGATCGCCAAGGCGTACTTCGCCAAGAAGGGCGAGGGCGCGACGCGACGCACCGTGATCGTGCCCGACACCGCCCACGGCACCAACCCCGCCTCGGCGGCGATGGTCGGCTTCAAAGTGCTTTCCCTCAAGAGCAACGCGCGCGGACGCGTCGACTTGGCCGCGATCGAAGCGGCCGTCGGCGACGACACGGCCGTCTGCATGATGACCAACCCCAATACGTTAGGCCTGTTCGAAGACCAGATCGCCGAGATCGCAGCGGCGGTGCATCGCGCCGGCGGCTTGATGTATTACGACGGCGCCAACGCCAACGCGCTCATGGGCAACGCTCGCCCGGGCGACATGGGCTTCGACCTCATGCACCTCAACCTGCACAAGACGTTTTCGATTCCGCACGGCGGCGGCGGTGCGGGCCTCGGTCCGATCGGCGTGGCCGCGCACCTGGTCGACTATCTGCCGACGCCGGTGGTGAGCGCGACCGGCGACGACGGCGCGACGGCGTACCGGCTCGACTTCGACCGGCCCGACTCGGTCGGCCCGATGCGTTCGTTCTGGTCGAACTTCGCGCACGTGGTGCGCGCGCTGTCGTACGTGCTCTCCAACGGCGGCGACGGTCTGGCGCGCGTCTCGCAATTGGCCGTGCTCAACGCGAACTATCTCCGCGTGAAGGTACGCGAGTTCTTGGAGACGCCCTACGACGAGCCGTGCCGCCACGAGTTCGTGGCCAGCGCGCAGGATCTCAAGCGCGAGACGGGCGTTCGCGCGCTCGACCTCGCCAAGGCGCTGCTCGACCACGGCTATCACGCGCCGACGATCTACTTTCCGCTGCTCGTCCCCGAGTGTCTGATGATCGAGCCGACCGAGACCGAGTCGAAGGAGACGCTCGACGCCTTCGTCGACACGTTCCGGGAGGTCGTCGAGACGGCCAAGCGCGACCCGCAGCAGATTCTCGACGCACCGACCGCAACGCCGGTGCGCCGAGTGGACGAGACGCGCGCGGCGCGCGAACCCGACCTGCGCTGGCGTCCCGTCGCTTAGACGGGCGCCGTTTGCTTCGCTGAGAACGCGCCGAGGCCGATCGATTCGAGCAGCTCGCGCTGCAGCGGTTCGACGGCGGCGTTGAGCGCCTCGACCGGCGAGCCCTTGGGCATGGGCGTGCGCAGTGGACGCGCGCCCGCGGGTAGTGCGACCAGCGCGGCGATGGCCTCAGCCACTTCGATCGGATCGCGGGCGCTCGCGGCGAGTCCCGCGCCGATCGCCTCGATCGTTCTCGCGACCTCACCGTAACTCGCCAGACGCTCGGCGTCGTCGGGTCCGATGCTCGCGTTGCCGATATTGGTCGCGTACGGCCCGGGTTCGACGATCGCGACGTCGACGCCGAAGGGGCGCAGCTCGTACGAGAACGACTCGGCGAGACCTTCGAGCGCCCACTTCGAGGCCGTGTACACGCCGGTGAACGGGATTACGAAGCGGCCGACGACCGAACTGACGAAGACGACGAGCCCGCTGCGCTGCGCGCGCATGCCGGGCAAGAACGCGCGGCTCACCCGGAACGGTCCGCCGACGTTGGTCGCAAATTGGAGTTCGAACGATTCGGGCGTGAACGCTTCGGTCGTTCCGAAGTGCGCCGACCCGGCGTTGTTGACCAGCACGTCGACGCGGCCCGCGGCGGCGAGGATGGCTGCGGCGCCGCGGTCGACCGAAGCCTGGTCGGTGACGTCGAGTTCGACCGGCGTGACGCCGAGCGCGGCGAGCTTGCGCGCGTTGACGGCGTTACGGCCTGCGATGTCGCGCATCGTGCCGAAAACGCGGTGACCGGCCTCCGCCAAAAGGCGGGCGGTTTCGAAACCGAAGCCGGTGCTCGCGCCGGTGACGACGGCGACTCGTTGTGTGGACATGGGACCCTTTCCTGAGGGGAGTGGACTTGACGGCGCCGAGCGTATCACCTAAGCTTACGAAATGAAAGTACTTACCGAAAAGTAAGTATGGGAACGCGCTCCGCTCCCATCCGCCGCGAGGTCGGCGATTGCTTCAAGCGCAGTTGCCCGAGCCGCGCGGTGCTGGGCCACGTTACCGGCCGCTGGGGTTCGCTCGTCGTCGCGGCGTTGCGCCAGGAGCGCGTGCTGCGCTTCTCCGAACTGCGCGAGCGTATCGACGGCATCTCGGAGAAGATGTTGGCGCAGACGCTGCGCGAGCTCGAACGCGACGGGCTGATCCTGCGCACGAGCCGTCCGGTCGTTCCGCCGTACGTCGATTACCGCTTGACCAAGCTCGGCGCCGGCGTGGCCGAGCACGTCGAGGCGCTCGTGCGCTGGATCGAAGTCAACGTCCGCGACGTCGTCGGCGCGCAGCGCGCGCACGACGCGGCGGAGTAGCTTTCAGTCTTTGAGCGTGCGCGCGAAGAGCGCGAGCGCTTCGGCCCAGGCCTTCTCGGCTGCGTCGCGGTTGTACGACGGGGCGCGGTCGACCGAGGCGAAGCCGTGACCGGCGCCTTGGTAGACGTGCAGGCCGTACTCGATCTTCGCTTCGGATAAGGCGGTCGCGACCCGGCCGTGTTCGGCCGGAGCGATGTGATCGTCGTCCGCGCCGTAGCAGAACAGCGCCGACGCTTTGATCTGCGCGGCGCGGCCGATCAGGATCGGGCGGCCGAAGCTCGGTTCGTCGGGTGCGATGCCGCCGCCGTAGAACGCTGCGAACGCGCCGATCTTGGCGCCGCGTTCGGCCGCGGTCAGAAACGCGAGCCGGCCGCCCATGCAGAATCCGATCGCGCCGTAGCGATCGTGACGCACCGCGTCGTGCGCGTCGAGGTGCGCGATCGCGGCGTCGACGTAGCGCAGCAACTTGGCGTCGTCGAGCGAGCCGAACTTCGGGGCGAGCTTTTGCCACTCGTCGTAGCCGAAGACGTCGCCGTCGAAGAAGTCGGGCGCGAGCGCGACGTAGCCGTTGGCCGCTAGCCGGTCGGCCTCGCCTTGCACGTAGGCGTTGACGCCGAACGCTTCCATGTAGACGAGCACTGCGGGGTGCGGGCCGGATCCGGCAGGCAAGCTGAGGTAGCCGCGAACGCCGTTTCCGAGGTCGACGAATTGTCCTGAAGCCATGGCGCCCTGGGCTACCAGCCCGTGCGTCCGCGAACCTGCATCTTGTACATGGTCGACCAGATATCCATGTACGCGTCGTGGCGATCGGGATCGACCACCGTGTTCTTGAAGTTGGGATACGAAATCGAGCCGATGAATTCCGAGAGCCGCTCGGCCACCCGCCCGCGCGGAACCGACGCATGGTAGAGGTAGTCGGCTTCCTTGTCGATCACGGCCGCGACCTCCGGAAAGGCCCGCTCGATGTCGCCCTGACGGCGCGCGCGCACCTCGAGCAGTTCGGGGTCGGTTGCGTGCGCGACGATGGAAAGAAAACTATCCGACATGAAAACCCACATGACGCCTTTACTCTCAGTGCTCGGAGCCGGCGGTTCCTGTCGCGGTGGCCGTCCGGGCGGGCGGTCCCTGCGCGTCGAGCCGTCCGGCTAGGGCGAGCGCGTCGCGGACGTTGTCGCCCAGGCCGAGTCCGCGGAATGCGTTGCCGGCCACGTCCAGTCCGGGGAGCGCGGCCAAACGCGCTTCGATGCGCCGCACCCGCGCGCGATGGTCGAGGCCGTACTGAGCGATGGCTCGAGGCCAGACGTATTCGTGGTAGAGCAGCGGTTCGGCGGTGATGCCGAGCGTCGTGCGCAGGTCGGTGCGGACGACCGCCTCGGCCTGGGCCCGGTCGAGCGCGGCTCCGCCGGGATCGAGCGCTCCGCCCAAAAACACGCGGAGATAGGCGACGCCCTGCGGGGCCTGCATCGGGAAGATCGTCGAGGTGAAGAGCGCGCCGAGGATGCGCACGCCGAAGTTGCGCGCGACCAAAAACCCAAAACCGTCGAGTGGTATCGGGACGTCTTGCGGCCGGTAGGCGATGCCCGCGACGCGCATCGGCGCGTAACCGATCGCGCGCAGCTCGGCGCCGAGGCGCTCGTCGAGCGGTTCGAGCAACTCGGCCGCGTCGTACGCCGGGATGGCGAAGATCGCGCGGTCGCACGCGAACCGGTCGCGGACGCCGTCGCTCTCGACGGCCAGTTCCCAGTGACTGCCCTCGTCGCGCACGCCGAGCACGCGCGCGCCGGTGCGCAACCGTTCGCCCAGACGTTCGGCGAGCCGTTCGATCGGTCGCGCCATTCCGCGCGCGCCGAAGTTGCTCAACCGTCCCGGACGCCGCTTCGAGGCGAAGGCCGCGCGGATCAGCGAACCGTGATCGCGCTCCATCGCGCGCATGCGCGGAAAGACTGCGTCGAGGCTCGTCGCGCGCGCGTCGCCGCCGGTGATGCCCAGCAGCGCGGGCGAGATCAAGCGTTCCGCGAATTGCGGACCCAAACGCCGCGCCACGAAGTCGTAGATGCTCTCGTCGCGATCGGGATCGCTCTGCACGTAGCGCCCGACGAACAATTCGCGCAGCGCGCCGAGCTTCGCACCCCACGAGACGAGGTCCAAGCCGAGCGCCTGCTGCGGCTTCGCGGGGAGCGCGTGCAGCGCTCCGTCCCAGAATATCGAGCGCTTCGCGGCCGCGGCGGAGGCTTCGACCAGTTCGGGTCCCAGGCCGATCTCCTCGACGAGCGCGCTCAGTTCGGCCGCATTGGAAAGAAAGCCGTTCGGGCCCCATTCGAAGAGATAGCCGTCGAGATTTTGCGAACGGATCTTGCCCCCGGGCGCGGTCTCGCGTTCGAAGACGGTCACGTCGTGCGCGTTCGAGAGGCGGTAAGCCAGCGCGAGTCCGGCGATGCCGCCGCCGACGACCGCAATCTTCACGCGACGGCCCCGGCCGGTTCCAGACAGAGATGCGCCAGCGCGTCGATCCAGGCGGGATCGTCGTTGAGGCAGGGCACGTACACGAAGTTCGATCCGCCGGCTTCGCGGAACGTCTCGCGACCGCGCATGGCGATCTCCTCGAGCGTCTCGAGACAGTCGGCCACGAACGCCGGGCACACGACCATCAAGCTATACACGCCGCGCTTGGGCAGCTCGGCCAATTCTACGTCGGTGAACGGCTCGAGCCAGCCGCCGCCCAGGCGCGATTGAAAAGCGTAGCCGTACGTGTTGGGTGCGAGCCCGAGACGCTCGGCGACGCGCTGCGTCGTCTCCAAGATCTGATGGCGATAGCAGGTCGCGTGCGCCGCCGAAGGCGTCTCGCAACACGTCGGGGTCGCCATGCAGTGGTTGCGCGTGGGATCGACCTTGGTCAGATGACGCTTGGGGATGCCGTGGTAGGAGAAGAGGATGAATTGATTGTCGATCGTGATCGCGCGGCCGATGCTGCCGGCGAGGGCGTCGAGATACCCCGGGTCGTCGTAAAACGGCGGCACGAAGCGAACCTGGCCGTACCACGGCTGCGCCGAGGCGTCGGAGGCCGCGAGCGCCTCGCGCATGGCCACCTCGACCGTTTCGTAACTGGCCATCGCGTAGTGCGGGTAGAGCGGCGCGACGATCAACTCGTCGAGGTTCGCGCAGCGCTCGCGCAACTCGGCCAGCCCGTCGCGCAACGACGGCTTGCCGTAGCGCATCGCAAGTCCGACCGGTACGCCGGTCTTGGCTTCGAGCGCGGAGCGCTGCTTCTGCGAGATGGCGATCAGCGGCGAACCTTCGTCGGTCCAGATTTTGGCGTACGCCTCGGCCGATTTCGCCGGCCGGGTCGGCAGGATCGCGCCGCGGACGAGCGCCGCGCGCGCCAGCCAGGGGAAGTCGAGCACGCGCGGGTCCATCAAAAATTCGTCGAGGTAGCGGCGCACGTCGGCGACCGACGTCGAGGCGGGCGAGCCGAGGTTTACCAGCAGTATGGCGCGCGAACTCATGACGTCGTCTCAGACGCCCGCAGCGAAGGGATCGTCGCTCAACCACTCGCGTGGTTGCAGGTAGTTCTGCAGCGCGGCCTCGGGCGAGCCGGGCTCGGGCCGTTCGTCGTACGCCCAGCGGACCAGCGGCGGCAGTGACATCAAGATCGATTCGGTTCGACCGCCGCTCTGCAGTCCGAACGTCGTGCCGCGGTCGTAGAGCAGGTTGAACTCGACGTAGCGTCCCCGGCGCAGCAGTTGAAAACTCCGCTCGCGTTCGCCGTACGGTTCGAGCGCGTGGCGCTCGACGAGCGGAAAGTACGCGTCGACGAACGCGCGCCCCGCGTCGCGCATGAACGCGTAGAGTTCGTCCCAACGCTTGTGCGTAGCGTGCTCGACGCGCTCGGTCTCGCCGTAGCCGCGGCCGTCGAGATAGTCGTAAAAGATGCCGCCCACGCCGCGCGTCTCGTCGCGATGCTTGAGGAAGAAATACCGGTCGCACCACGCTTTGAAGGCCGGATAGTATGCGGCGTCGTGCGCGTCGCACGCGGCCTTCAGCGTCGCGTGAAAGTGTCGCGCGTCCTCGAGCACCGGATAGTACGGCGTGAGGTCGGCGCCGCCGCCGAACCACCAGATGCCCGGGCCGCCGTCCGGCGCCTGGGTTTCGAAATAACGATAGTTGCAGTGGGCGGTCGGCGCGTGCGGGTTGCGCGGGTGCAACACGACGCTGACGCCGCAGGCGAAGAAGCCGTGGCCGTGCGCTTCGGGACGCTGCGCCACGACGCTCGGCGGCAGCGTGTCGGCGGTGACGACCGAGACGTTCACGCCGCCTTTTTCGAAGGCGGCCCCGTCGCCGATCACGCGCGTGGAACCCCACCCGCCCACGGCCGCACCCTCGCCTTCGCGCTCCCAGTAATCTTCTTTGAACGTCGCCGCTCCGAGCGGCGACTCCGTGAACGTCGCCGCTCCTAGCGGCGACTCCGTGGCGGCGGCGCGTTCGACGGCTTCGGCGCCCGCGCAGATGCGCGCTTGCAAATCTTCGACCAGTTCGGTGACGGCGCGGCGGCTGTCGACGCCGAGCGCGGTGTGCGTGTGAATCATGCGCGCGCGTACTCGTGAACGACGTCGACCAAGCGCGCGACCGCGTCGGGCGACACGTCGGGCCAGATGCCGTGTCCCAAATTGAAGACGTGCGCGCCGCCGCGCCCGGCGTCGAGCACGGCGCGCGCTTCGCGTTCGAGCGTGGCCGCGTCCGCGTAGAGAACGGCCGTGTCGAGATTGCCCTGCAAGGCGCGGGCGCCGAAGGCCGCGCGCGCCGCGCGCAGATCGGTGCGCCAATCGACGCCCACCACCTCGCAGGGCAGTTCGGCGATCGCCGAGGTGAGGTGCGACGCGCCCAGCGCGAAGAAGATGCGCGCCGCGCCCAAGCCCTCGAGCGCCTCGAGAATGCGCCGGTAGTAGGGAATGCCGAAGGCGCGATAGGTCGGGAGATCGTGCAGCCCGGCCCACGAGTCGAACAGTTGCACCGCCTGCGCGCCCGCGGCGATCTGCATCTTGAGATAGTCGATCGTCACCGTGGTCAGCTTTTCGAGCAGTTCGTGCAGCGCGGCGGGCTCGGCGCGCAGGAAAGCGCGGAAGTGCTCGTATTCCTTCGAGCCGCTGCCCTCGACCAAGTAGGCGGCCAGGGTCAGCGGGGCCCCGGCGAAGCCGATCAGCCCCACCTGCTCGGGTAGCTCGGCCCGGACCAGCCGCAGCGCCTCGCCGACGTAGGGCGCGATCTCGGCGTCGGGCGCGCGCAGGGCGGCGATCTGCGCGGGCGAGCGCAGCGGCTCGGCCACGTGCGGCCCCGGCGTGAAGGCGATCTCGACGCCCAGCGCCTCGAGGGGGGTCATGATGTCGCTGAAAATGATGGCGGCGTCGAGCGGGAAGCGCCGGATGGGCTGCAGCGTGATCTCGGCGGCCAATTCCGGGGTGCGGACCATCTCCAGGAAGCTCGAGCGCGCCTTCAGCGCCCGGTATTCGGGCAGATAGCGCCCGGCCTGGCGCATGATCCAGATGGGCGCGCGCGGGGTGTCTTCTCCCCACGCGGCGCGCAGGAAGGGCGCCGTCGAGACCGCGCCGGGGACCGAAGCTTCGAGCATCGCGTCCGGGTTCGCAGGCGCGAGGCCGGTGCCCCGCTTGCCTCACCGGGCGACGGGCCTAAAGAAGGTCGGCCCTTTGGCACCGTTTCTTCTTGGCGCGGGTTGTTAAACTGAGAGGTAAGAAGCGCCGCGGATGTACCCGGCGCATTTTCGACGGAAAGCGACTGATGCGGATCAAGTACGAGGTCTCGGCGGGGGGACTCGTCCTGCGGAAAAACGGTGCCACACTCGAGGCGCTGTTGATCGGTCGCGGCCAGCCGCGCGTGTGGAGCCTGCCCAAGGGCCACGTCGAGCTGCGCGAGACCCACGAACAGGCGGCCCTGCGCGAAGTTCGCGAGGAGACCGGCTGCTGGGCCGAGATCCTGACCAAGCTCTCCGACATCTCGTACTGGTTCTTCCTCAACCGGACCAAGCACAAGAAGGCCGTCCACTTCTACCTGATGCGCTACCTCTCGGGCGACACGGCCAACCACGACCACGAGGTCGACGAGGCCGCCTGGTTCGAGATCCGGGCCGCGAAGCGCGCCCTCAAGTACGTCAACGAGAAGCGGCTGATCGACCTGGGGCTCGAGCATCTGGCTCAGATGGAATCCGACCCGCTCGAACTCGGCCCGGCGGCCGCAGCCCTCGCTCAGGAACCGGCGGTGCGGGAATCGGCGAGCCGCTGAGCGCTGCCCCCGCCGAGCACGGCCTGCGGGTCTCGCTCGACGGGTTCGACGGGCCGCTCGACCTGCTCCTGACCTTGGTCAAGGAGCATCAGCTCGACATCGCCACCGTGCCCCTGGCCTCGGTGGCCCAGCAGTACTTCGACTTCGTGGCGGCCATGACGGCTCTCGACGTCGAGCTGGCCGCCGAGTACTTGGTCATCGCGGCCACCCTGGTCTTTCTCAAGTCGAAGTCGCTGTTGCCGCCCGTTCCGGCCGAGTTCTTGGCCGAGGGCGAGGAGACGCCCGAGGAGGTCGAGGAACGGCTGCGCCGGCGGCTCATCGCCTACTCGAAGTACAAGGGCGTCGCCGAGGAACTCCGCCGCCGCCAGGACGAGGCGTCGGCCTACTACTACCGCGACGCGGGCGACCCCGAGACGCCGGTCGTTCAGCGCTACGCCATCGCCCCGGGGCGGCTCTCCGCGGCCTTGCTGGCGGTGGTGCGCAACGCCCGGCCCGAGAAACGGACCATCGCGCGGGAGCGCTTTTCGCTGGCCCGGCAGATGGATTTCGTCGTGCGAGCGGTGCGCGAGCACGGGTGCGTCGAATTCAGGGCCCTATGTCGCGGCTTGAACCGCGAGGGGGTCATCGCCACCTTCCTCGCCATCCTCGAACTGATCCGGCAACGCCGGCTCGGCTTCGAGCAGGAATCGCCGGAGCGCGAGCTGCGAGTGTTGCCGTTCGAAGCCGGCGAGGTCTATGCAAACTGAGCTGATCGCGACCGGCGAACTCAAGTGCTCCGTCGAGGCGCTGCTCTTCGTCGCCTCGGAATCGCTGTCGATCGACGCGATCGTCAAACTCACCGGCGCGACCCACGTGGAAGTCGCCGAAGTGCTGCAGCAACTCACCGAAGAGTACTCCGCGCGCGGGATCGTGGTGCGCGAGATCGCAGGCGGCTACCGCTTCGCGAGCTCGCCGCTGGCCCGGCACGTGGTCGAAGCCTATCTGCTGCCGCCGAAGACCAACCTTTCGCCCGCGGCGATGGAGACGCTGGCGATCGTCGCATATTTGCAGCCCGTCAGCAAAGCCGAAATCGAAGCCGTGCGCGGCGTCAACGTCGATTCGGTCGTGGCGACCCTGATCGACCGGCGGTTCATCGCCGAGGCCGGCCGGCGCGACGTTCCGGGCCGGCCCATGGAGTACAAGACGACTCCCGAATTTTTGGAGTCGTTCAGCTTACGTTCGCTGGCCGAGTTGCCGCCCGTCGATTTGGACGCGGCGACGCTCGAATTACCGCTGCCCATTGCGGCGGCGGCGCCGGCCGAGCGTTCCGAAGGAGAGACGACACCATCAGAAGTCAAGTAGAAGACCTCCCGCGCGCGGTTTGGGAACGCGTCGAGGCCAACGCCCAAGCGGTCGCCGAAGCCCGCGAATTGGTGCAGCCCGGCGAAACGTTCGCGCTGACCGACGACCAGACCATGGCGATCGAAACGATCGGCGCCAAGCTCGCCGCCGGCGAATTCGAGTTCTTGCTCAAGGCTCCGACCGGTTCGGGCAAGACCGAAGTAATGGTCCGCGTCGCCATCAACGAGGCGCTGCGCACCGGCGGATACGTGTGCCTGGTGGCGCCCACCCGCGACCTCGTGCGCCAAGACTGTACCTATTTTCGCGAGCGCCTCGAAGGCACGGGCCTCGGCGTCAGCGAGATCCACGGCGGCATATCGCCCGGCGAACGGCGCGGCTTGAGCGATGCGCTGGCCAAGCGCTCCGTACGCTTCGTGATCGGTAGCGCGATGATGATCGCCAACGACGATCTGTGGGACGTGCTCGATCGCAGCGCGCTGACGATCATCGACGACGTCAACGCCTTCGACGAGCGCGAGCACCTGCGGCTGCTCGAAGATCTCGACTGCCCCTTGCTCTTCGCCTCGGCCACGCCCAACGAATTGCGCACGTTCCTCGAGCGGGTGGGCGCGTTCGGCAATCAGATCACCATGCGCGCCATGCCCTTCGACGTGCAGCCGACCAAGGTCCACAAGGTGACGGGCGTGTGGGGCGAGCCCGCGGCCGAACAACTCGCGCGCGCCGACGACCTGATTCGCGATCACCTCGAACGCAAGTCGCGCATCTTCGTGATCGGCCGGACCCGCGGCGACGTGCCCAAGCTCGCCGCGCGGCTGGAAGAACGTTACGGCATCGACGTGCAGCAGTTGCGCGGCGACATGGCCGACAGCGCCGAGCACGGCAAGCGCGTGCGCCGGCGCGGCGTCAGCGTCTACGGCGGCACGACGCGCGTCGCCGAGATGCGCGCGTTCACCGAGAAGGCGCCGTCGATCCTGGCCGCGACCAATTTGGTGGGCAGCGGGCTCGACATTCCGGCGGCCGACTTGATCATCGTCACCGATTCCGACGCGTTCGGCGAGAGCGAGATCGAGCAGTTGATCGGCCGCGTCGGCCGGCGCGAACATCCCAGCGACGCGGTGCTGATCACCGAGACGACCTTCGAAAAGAACCCGTCGCGGGCGATGGGCGGCGGCCGCGTGCAGACGTTCATGCCCCGCGGCATGCGCGCCAACAAACTGCGCTTCCGCCGCTAAACGGCGCCATGCGGCTCGGCCTGCACGTCGACATCAAACTCGGCCTTCTGCCCGCCGTGGATTACGCGCGCAAGCAGGGCTGTACCGCGGTGCAGATCTTTTCCAGCAATCCGCGCAGCTATCGCCCGCTCAAACTCGACCGGGCGGCGTTCGGCGCCTTCGCCGCCGGCTGCGCCGAGGCGGGCATCGCGACCGCGGTCATCCACACCGCCTATCTCATCAACCTGGCCAGCGACGATCCCAAGATCGTCGCCGGTTCGTTGCGCCTGCTCGAAGCCGACCTCGAGGCTGCCGCCGCGGGCGGCATCGCGTACGTCAACACGCACCTCGGCTCGTACGGCACGCGCGACCGCCGGGAAGGCTTCGCCGCCGTCGTGCGCGCGCTGGAACAGGCGCTGACGAACGTTCCGCCCGGCGTGACGCTCGTCATGGAAAACTCGGCAGGCGCGGGCAATCTCTGCGGCGGTACGCTCGAAGAACTCGGCGCCTTCGTGCGCGCGCTCGGCCATCCGCAACTCGGCGTCTGCCTCGACACGGCCCACTCGTGGGCCGCCGGTTATGCGATCGACACGAAGTCCGGCGTCGACGCCTTCGTCGAACGCGCCGATCGCGAGATCGGGCTCGACCGGGTGCATCTCTTCCATTTCAACGACACGCAGATTCCGCTCGGCGGCCACCGCGACCGGCATTATCACATCGGCGAAGGCTTGATCGGCTTCGACGGATTCCGCGCCCTCGCCGCGCATCCCGAACTGCGCGGCAAAGCTGCGATCCTGGAAACGCCCGGCGACGAGGCCGACGACGCGCGCAACATGGCCACGATTCGCCTCATCTTCGAGGGCGCCGGCGTCTGAACGGCGCGGGCGACCGCATCGCGCTCGCCGATGCGTCCGACGAGA
>Ga0326727_10011512_pt1 | contig 20553 bp, 12 predicted proteins | sample MB2enrmetagenome_FD_207643 | JGI IMG/M metagenome (GOLD analysis project Ga0326727, IMG submission 207643) | Lab enriched peat soil microbial communities from McLean, Ithaca, NY, United States - MB29MY | ecosystem: Environmental > Terrestrial > Soil > Wetlands > Peat | place: USA: New York...
TCAGTCGCGGACGGGTTGTTGCGTCTTCAAAATGAAGCGAGGCTGTTTCCAGCAGGTTGGCACGGAGTTCATCCCAGTTTTCGGCTTCGGTGAAAATGCCATGGCCCAATGCGCGCGCGTAGAAACCGCCTTCCTCTGCGTCGCGGACTTCGAAGATCAACTCCATGAGTCCAGGATAGCGCTGCCCGGGAACAAAGCGCCTAGGTGGAACGTATCAGCTCACGATGGCACAGCGCGAACTGCGGTTGTGGCCCGGCGTTGCCGTGGTCTTGCTGCAGTGGTTGGTGCGGTTTGTCCTGCCGATGATCTGGCCGGAGACCGTTGGCATCGGAGTGATTGGCGGATTGGTGGGGGGCCTCGCTGTCCTGGTGTGGTGGGCGTTCTTCAGCCGGGCGCCGCGGTTGGAGCGCTGGGGCGCGGTGGGGCTGATGATCGTCTCCCTGGCCGCAACTTCGCGGATTCTCCACGTCTCGATTGCGACGGGGATGATGGGGATGATGTTCGTGATCTACTCCGTCCCGGTGGTGAGTCTCGCGTTGGTGGCTTGGGCGGACGCCAGCCGCCGCCTGACTGGGGAACTTCGACTGGTGACGCTGTCCGCTACCATCCTCATTGCCTGCGGGGGCTGGGCATTGCTGCGCACCGACGGCATCACCGCCGACGCTCATTCGCAGTTTGCGTGGCGTTGGGCGGAGACACCCGAACAGAAGCTATTGGCGCGCGGCGGTGAGCTTCCCGCGCAATCGGCCCCTGCGCGTGTCAGCGGCGATTGGCCGGGTTTTCGCGGGGCTCATCGCGATGACATCGTCAACGGCGTGCGGATTAAGACCGATTGGGCTGCAGCACCGCCGGTCGAGCTGTGGCGGCGTGCGGTCGGTCCGGGCTGGTCGTCCTTCGCGGTGCACGACGGTCTCCTTTACACGCAGGAACAGCGCGGCGATTTCGAAGTGGTCGCCTGTTACAGCGTGGCCACGGGCAAGCCGGTGTGGGCTCACCGCGATGCCGCACGATTCTGGGAGTCCAATGCGGGCGCGGGTCCTCGCGGGACGGCGACGCTGCGCGACGGGCGCGTCTATACGTTTGGCGCGACGGGAATACTGAACGCGCTTGACGCTGGTAGCGGCGCCGTGGTGTGGGTGCGAAATGCGGCGTCCGACGCCAAGGCCAAGGTCCCGGAGTGGGGCTTCGCGAGCTCACCGCTGGTGGTGGATGACATGGTCATTGTCGCGGCGGCCGGCCGGCTGGCTGCCTACGACCTCGTCACCGGCCATCCGCGCTGGCTGGGTCCGACCGGCGGTGGCAGCTACAGCTCGCCTCAACTGCTGACTATCGGTGGGGTCCCGCAGGTTTTATTGTTGAGCGACGCCGGCGTGACCAGCGTCGCGCCAGCGGACGGCCGAGTGCTGTGGAAGCACGCATGGCGAGGGTTTGCCATTCTTCAGCCAGCCCAGACGGAGGATGGTGGGGTCCTGCTCGTCACGGGCAGCGCCGCCGGAGGGATCGGTACGCTGCGTCTCGCGGTTACGCAGGGGTCGGGCGGATGGAGCGCAAAGGAGGTGTGGATGTCGAGCGGGCTGAAGCCGTACTTTAACGACTTCGTCATTCACGACGGCTATGCCTACGGATTCGACGGCGGCATCCTGGCTTGCATCAGCCTCCAGGATGGCAGCCGTAAGTGGAAGGGGGGACGCTATGGTCATGGCCAGTTACTGCTGTTGAATGATCAGAGTTTGCTGTTGGTGCTGTCGGAGCAGGGTGAACTTGCGCTGGTGTCGGCGGCGCCGGACAAGTTCAGGGAGATTGCGCGGTTTCGCGCGATGGAGGGAAAGACTTGGAACCATCCGGTGCTGGCCGGCGATATTCTGCTGGTTCGCAATGGGTTGGAGATGGCTGCGTTCCGGCTGGCTTTGGTGAAGGGGTGAAGGCTGCTTCGCAGCCGGGCAGACCACACAAGACGATGGTCTGCCCCACGGGCAAGCCAAAGCGGCGAGCTGAGTCTCGGCGCAGCAGACACGAGATCATGCATCGTTGAGTGGGCTACCTTGAAAGTCGGCGGGGTTGACAATCATGGAATTCATTTCAAGAGCCATTGAGAAGCTTCCAACATGGGCGAGGTTGATTCTTATTGTCTTCACGGTCTTTGGGAGCGTGTACTACATCGCCCGCTACGGCTTCATCTCTTTCCTGTTGGGTGCGATTTTCAGTCCCTAGACTGACCAACCATGATGATTCTTTTCAAAGTAGCCCACTACCCAAGTGGGCTTTGGCTGGTGGTCTGTGGGGCTGGTGGTGGGCTCGTCCGCTGGCGGTGGAATCGACCCAGGAACGGTTTCAAGCGTCTGGTGAGGTTCCTAAAAGTTCCCCGGAAACACCAAGTCCCTGGCGTTTCCACCAGGGCCTTTTAGAATCAACGCCGCACTGGTGCCCACTAAGAAAACACAATCGAGTGTCTGCGCCATCAGCGGCAGGCATGGACCGACTAAGTGAACAGTACGGCTCAGGGGGTGGCTCCGAAGCAGTATAGTCTTCCGTCTTGCGCACCGATGACGATGCGGCCGTTGGCGATGGCCGGCGAGGCGGAGAGCGGGGCGCCGGCTTCGAAATCCCAGAGCTTTTTCCCGGATGCGAGATCCAGCACGTAGAAATGGCCGTCGTTGGAACCAATATACACGCGGCCATTGGCGATCGCCGGAGAGGATTCGACACGGGCGCGGGTGGGGAAAGTCCAGATCGCTTTACCGGTTTTCAGATTCAGGCAGTGGACCTTTTTGTCGCGGCCGCCAAGCACCATGCGATCTCCGCTGACCGCTCCCGAGGAGTAAAACGGGAAGGCGCTGGGGTAACGCCAGGCGATGCGCTTGCGGCGCGTGTCGGCACCGATCACTTCGTTGGCGAAAGTGCCGTAGTAGAGCCAATCGCCCACGCTGGCCGGGGATGCTCCGGTGTAGCCTCCGGAGGGGAATTGCACGGTTTCCTGCCCGTCCGCGAGGCGGATGCCGTGCAGCAATTCATCGCAACCGGCTACCCAGGCGAGGCCTCCGGCGATGGCCGGGGTCGCGTGCACGTAATTGGAGGTGACGGCTTTCCACAGCAGCTTGCCGGTCTTGCGGGAGAGGGCGTAGAGGTTGTCGTCGTAGGAGCCGATCAGTACGCGGTCGCCGGCGATCACGGGGGAGGATTTGATCTCGGCGTCGGTCTGGAAAGTCCAGCGGGGCTGGCCGGTGGCGGCGGTTACGGCGTGGAAGACTCCGAGGAGGTCGCCTACGTACACCTCGTTATCGGCGACGGCGGGGGAGGATTCGCCGATGCTATCGGTGGCGCGATATTTCCAGCGCAGTTTGCCGGTCGAGAGGTCGAAGGCGTAGAGGAATTTGGAGTGCGATCCGACGTATACCGTGCCGGCGGCGATGGCGGCGGAGGATTCGATGGATTCTCCGGTGTCGTAGGTCCAGAGAAGCTTTAATGTGGCTGGGACGGGGTCCGCGGCGACGCCGGTGAGTTGGGGATTGCCGCGGAATTGGGGCCAGTCGGCGGCTGTGGCTAGGAGAGCGGAAAGGAGGCAGAGGGCGGTTGCAAGCGGCCATGGCAGGCGAAACCGCCTGCCCCACCATCCCTTAACCTCTGGCGGCGACGACGCCCGGTTGGCCACAAAAAACGATGGCCTGCCCCACGGGTAGTTAGTGTCTTGCATCGGCCAGGGCGAAGAGTTGGCTGCGGTTGGTCACGAACAAGGTTCCGTTGGCTGGGACTACTGTGGAGTAGACGTTGCTTCCCATGTTGGTCTGGAAGAGCAGTTTCTTCTCTTTGGCGGCCTGGAGGACCAGCAGATCGCCGTCTTCATCGCCCAGATAGACCTTGCCGCCGATCAGGATAGGCGAGGCCCAGACCTTGGATAGCAGGTCATGCGTCCAGTAGGGTTTTCCGGTATTGACATCGAGGCAGTGGAGGAAGCCGGCGAGATCGGCAATGAACAGCAGGCCGTTATCGATGGCCACGTTGGAGATGGTGCGGGACACTTTGTCGTATTGCCAGATACGGCCGGTGGTGGTGATGTCGCCACGCCGGGTGGCGTCGATGGCGTAGAGGTGCGCCGGACCTGCGCCGGCTTCAGGATCCTGTCCGTTGGCGATGTAGACCTTGTTCTGCCAGATCACCGGCGTGGCTATGATCTCATTGCGCGTGTTGGGCCATTTGGAATCTTTGGGATTGGTGTCGAACTCCCAGAGCTTTTTGCCGGTGAGGGCCTCGTAGGAGCGCACCCAGCCGTCGCCCTCGCCGATGACTACCTGGGGCGTGCCGGCGATGGTTGCGACGGCCGGCGACGACCACTGGCCGTCGAGGATTTTGCTGCCGACACTGTTTACCTGCCAGACGACCTTGCCGGTTTTCTTGTCCACGGCAATCATGGAAGGAGCACTCGGGGCGGGAACGCGTTCGCGATTTTCATCCTGGCCATTGGCGGTGCCGGCAATCACCAGGTCGCCAAAGGATAGCGGGGAGGAGTTCGCCTGGTTCTTGGGGGAGACGCCGAGCTGTTTCATCATGTCCAGCTTCCAGATGACCTTGGCGTTGCCGTGGCCGTCGCCATGCGGGTCGAGAGAGACCAGCTCGCAGCGGTTGGTGACGTAGAAGAGGCGATCGGGTTCGACCAGAGGCGAGGAGCAGGCGCCGACCTCCGGCCAATCCTGCGCTCCACCGGACGCCAGCTTCGGGCTGGTGTGCTGCCAGAGGAACGTGCCGTCGGATTCGCGGAAGCACATCAGCACGCTGCGGTCGCCCGGTTCTTTGGGGTTACGCACCAGTTCGTTGTTGGTGCCGACGTAGACTTGTCCGCCCGCGACGACGGGGTTGCCATAGGTCTGCGAGCCCAGCTTGGCGACCCATTTCACGTTCTTGCCGGTCTTGATGTCCCAGGCGGCAGGCGCGCCGGTCATGGAAGAAGCCATGTTGCGTTCGGGAGCGCCGCCCCACATCGGCCAGTCGCGGGCCGCGGGAGCGCCGGCTAACAGCAGGCAGCCGCAGACGGCGCACCCGGAGAGAATCAGATGTTTCATCGCTTGATATCGAAGCTATACAGATTATCCTGCTCACGCAGATAGAGACGGCCGTTGGCGACCACGGGCGGCGTCCAGGTGGGGTTGTCGCCCTTGGGGATTTCGAAGCGCGACTTCTCGGTGTAAGCGGATGGGTTAGGCTCGATCAACCCGACGGTGCCTCCTTCGCCCATGCAGTAGAGGCGCTGATCGGCGAAGATGCAGTTGCCTTTGCCGACGCTGCGGTCCTTCCAGGCGACCTTGCCGGTGTTGAACTCCATGGCGGTGAGGATGGAGGAAGAGAAACCGTACAGATAATCGCCCACCAGCACGGAGGTGGTGTAATGGTTCATCATGTCGCGGCTGAAGTAGACTTCGGACGCATCCACCGAACCGCCTTGCGCCGTGAGCTTCAGCAAGGCGCAGCCGGTGTTGTAGGCCGAGGAGAAGAAGATGCGGTCCTGGCGGACGATGGGTGTGGCGATGTTGGCGGTGTGGTTGGCGACGTTGGGATAGCGCCAGAGGAGCTCGCCATTTTTCATGTTGAGTCCGACGGCGGCGCTGGCGGTGAGGAGGGCGAGGCCGTGAGTTTCACCCGAATCGAAAGGAACTGCCGAAGAGTAAGCTGCGCCGTCGCTCTGCGATTTCCAGATGATCGCGCCCGTGGCTTTGTTCAACGCCACGACGGAGGCTCCCGGACCGCCGGGTGTGACGATCACCTTTTCGCCTTCGACCAGGGGAGATTCGGCGTAGCCCCAGTGCGGCGAACGGCCTTTGAAATCGGACACGAAGTTGGTTTTCCAGACGCGTTTGCCGGTGTCGGTTTCAAGGCAGACGAACGTGCCGTCGCCGGCCAAGGCATAGAGCCGTTTGCCGTCCACCGTGGGCGTGCCGCGAGGGCCGTTACCTTTGTCGTTGCCGAGGGCGTGGCCGGTGGGGGTTTTCCAGACGGGTTTGCCGGTGGCGACGTCGAGGGCGAGGACGAACTCTTCGTCCCCTTGCTGTCCCTGGGTGTAGAGGCGGTTGCCTACGACCGCGAACGAAGAGTAGCCTTCACCGAGGCCTTGCACTTTCCAGACGAGGCGCGGTCCGCCGGCGGGCCATTGGGCGAGCAAGCCGGTTTCTTCGGATTTTCCGTCACGATTGGGTCCGCGCCACTGGGGCCAGTCGGCTGCGGGGACAATCGTGGAAACGGAAAGTGTTAACAGACAAACAGCTCTGAACATACCGGAATATTATCATGGGGCAGGATTGGGGCTTGGCCGAGCCGGGTGCTTAACCGTTCTGGGGAAAGCAGCAAGTCCGAGCGCTGCTTTCGTGGGGCAGACGATCGTTTTAGTCGTCTGCCGATTGCGCCCCTGAAAGAAACGGCTGCTGCGCAGCTTGGCAGACCACAAACAACGATGGTCTGCCCCACGGGGACTTGGCACGGTTAAGCACCCCTTGGCCAAGGGTCTGCTCAGCGCTTGCTCCGGAAGCACGGGCCAAAGGCCACTCTACAATTTCTTCGCGGACCCCGACGATTCAGACTATGCCACTCTTGCAACGTCTCCAGTTCCGGCAGCTTGGTCCCCAACCAGGGTGAAGGCACCCCTACCTGGTGTTTTGGTGGGACAACCAAGAATGCCTGCGTTAACTTCTGCCACAGGCTGTCGGCGGGGCACCGTCGTGAGACCGTCGTAGCACGTCGACTGTAACGAACTGTATCCCTTCGCTCAAGGGAATATTAAATTTTGTTCTTTTTTGCTGGCGGAGTTGTTATGCTATGGGCAGTTGAAGTGGCGCGACCGGCGGGACGTCAACGAGAGATCGTGGCACCCGCCGGTTCTATTTGGGTCTTGAGGTACGCCTCGACACGCGCCTTTACGGTGCGGCGATCGAGCCGCAGGCGCCGGGCAGCTTCCTCATAGCTGCCGGTTTGCCGGTAGACCAAGGCTGCATAATAGGCAAGAACTTCTTCGGCCGGGAGCGTGCCCGCGCGAAATGCGGCGGAGAAGGCGTTGTCCGACGTGCCGGCTGGTTCATCCATGACCGGCTGATAGGCGCCCCGGATCATGACATTGCGGACGCACTGTTCCAGTTCCCGGTAATTGCCCGGCCAGGGATAATTGGCGGGTAGATTTTGGGCGATCCAGTGCTGTACCTCGGCGAGGCAGCTTTCCGCCTCGTCACCCGCCACTCTGCGCACCATGAAGAGGGTCAGTTCGTTCAGCACCGCGGGCGATGCGTCGATCTGCTCGCGAAGGGAGGGCGTCCGGATGAGGTCCGCGCACAGCCGGTAATAGAGGTCCTCACGAAAGCGTCCATGGCGGATTTCGACGCGCAGGTCGCGGTTGGTAGCGGCGATCAATTTGCCGCGGAACTCGCGCAAGGCTGTATCGCCTACGGGTGAAAAGCGCCTGGATTCAATGGCGCGCAGCAGTTTCACTTGCAGCAGCAGGTCCATCTCACCGAGTTCGTCGAGGAACACGGCGCCGAGCGGCGGGCAGGTTTCGAGCCAGCCTTTGCGATCCGAGATGGCGCCGGTGAAGGATCCGCGGCGATGGCCGAACAGTTCCGATTCGATCAGCGCGGGTGAAAGCGCGGCAACATTGATGGGGAAGAACGTTTCCGTAACGATTCCGGTGGTGCGGCCGGCGAAATCGAAGCGTTCGGGATCGAAAGGGATGTAGCGCGCGCCGGCGATGGCTCGCGCGACCACTTCCTTTCCGGTTCCGGAGGGGCCGGTGATCAGGGTGGGGAAGTCGCTCATGCGCAAGTAGAGCGTCCGACGGTAGCGGCGCATATCGTGGGTGAAGATGGATTGCCAGATGGAGGCGCGTAGTTTGGCGGCCGGCATGGAGCTGCCGATTACGTGGAAAAAGATGGCCTGGAACGCGCGCTGGATCTGGTAATAGCAGGCGAAGACGTGGGCCGGACGCAGGCTGGTTTCGAAGCGCTTGCCGGGCAGCACAAGGTAGCGATTCCAGTCGGCCAGAAACTCTTTGTAGAAGGGAAAGCGGCCGTGTGCGTCGCGGAAACTCGAGTAGTAGCGCTGGTAGAGCAGCGAGTGGACCGAATCTTCGTAGGCCGTCAGATCGTCCGGGTGCAGGTCGTGCGCCGCGGCAAGGCGTCCATGCAGGCTCTCGATGAGGATGCCCAGCTTTTCGTAGATGCGCAGGATGTTGGGGAGGTCCGCTTCGGGATCGGCTACAGAGACGCTCCAGACCGGTTCGCTCTCGACGTATTCGCGGCCGAGGGCGGCTCGTTCCCATTCGATACGCTCGGGAAGGAAGGGGTTGCAGTAAGCCAGTCCGGCCGCGGCCTGGAGGAAGCGTCGTTCAAGGTTCGATAAGACGGCCATACATGAATTGTACATGGATGTTCATCAGATGCCGGCCGGAGGATGGACTCTTCCGGACGGGATAGTGTAAATAATTGAAAATCCTGACAGAATCAATAAGTCAGACCCGGCAGCCGGAATGCCCTACCAATTACGCATGGATAATTTGAGCCACACACCTTCATCGCCGCATCCCACGGGAGCTTACGCGACGCTGCTCCGCGACGGGGGATTTCAATCGTTCCTGTGGACCCAGTTTCTGGCCGCGTTCAACGACAACGTTTACAAGATGATCGTGCAGGTCACGGCGGTAGCCATCGCAACCGGAGAGCACGAGAGCGCCAAATATCTTTCTATCGCCAACGCGGTTTTCGTGCTGCCTTTTCTGCTGTTCGCCGGACCGGCCGGCCAGATTGCCGACCGGTTCAGCAAGACACGCGTCCTGCAAGTGACCAAGGCATTCGAAATCCTGGTAATGGTGTTTGGCATCTTCGCGCTGATTCATCACAGCATTTATATGCTGCTGGTGGTGCTGTTTTGCCTGGCGGCGCAGGCCAACTTTTTCAGTCCCGCGAAATACGGCATCCTGCCCGAGATCAGCGGCGAGGCACAACTGGCACGGGCCAATGGGCTGGTGGAGCTTTCGACGTTTGCGGCGATCGTGATCGGCACGGGTCTGGGGGCGTTCCTGTTCGCCTGGTGGAAAGACACGCCCCTCTACATGGGACTTACCCTGCTAGGGATTGCGCTCGTTGGTTCACTGACCAGCCTGCGCATAACGATGGCGCCAGCCTCGAGTTCGCGAGAACCTTTCCACTGGAATCCGTTTCATGAAGTCTGGATCGGAGCGCGGAAACTCGCGGGCGAGCGGCCGATGTGGCTGACAGTGGCCGCGATTTCCTACTTCTGGCTGATTGGCGCCCTGCTGCAGAGTACCGTGCAGTTGTTCCGTGTGGAAACGCTTCATGCCGACGAGGTGGTACTTGGATTTCTAGTCTCCGCACTGGCAGCCGGCATCGGGGCGGGAAGCGTGCTTGCGGGCAGAATATCCGGCGACCGCATCGAGTTAGGAATTGTCTCGTTGGGATCGATCCTGATGGGCGTGTTCTCATTCGCAACCGGAGTGTGCACGTCCGTGGGGTGGTCGCTGGTATGGCTGTTCGGGCTGGGGGTGGCCGGCGGGCTGTTCATCGTGCCGCTGAATGCGTTTTTGCAGGAGCGCGCCGATCCGGCCGAGAAAGGCCGCATCCTCACGACCAACAATTTCGTGAACATGATCGGCGTAATCCTGGCGTCGGGAGTGCTTTCCCTGCTGCACGACGTGTTGCACATGACCGCGGCACAGATGCTGATCGCCATAGGTGCGTTCACGCTGGTGGGCACGGTGGTTGCGATCAAGCTGTTGCCGGCGGTCACGCTGCGGCTGTTTCTGCTGGGCCTGATGCATGTGATGTTCCGCATCCGCTACGTGGGCACGGAGAACCTGCCCAAGAAAGGCGGCGGACTGATTGTTTCCAATCACACGTCGTTCGCCGATCCGGTGCTGGTCGGCGGCGCAACCGAACGTTTCATCCGCTTCCTGATGTTCAAGCCGTATTTCGATAACAAATATTTCCGGCCTTTCTTCGAGTTGCTGCACGCCATTCCGCTGAGCACCACCAATCCACGGGAAGCGCTGAAGACTTTGCGCAGTGCAAAGGAGGAAGCCGCGAAAGGGCGCCTGGTGTGCATATTCCCGGAAGGCGCGGTTACGCGAACCGGTAACTTGATCTCTTTCCAGCGCGGCTGCGAACGGCTGATGTCTCCGGAAACGCTGATCATCCCGGCGTATATCGATGGAATCTGGGGCCATCCGCTGAGCACCAAGGGCGGAGGGTTATTCAAGTCGTGGAGCCGTGCGTTGCGTCCGCGGATTACGGTCATTTACGGCGAGCCGGTGCGGGGCGAAACGTCCGCGGCTGAACTGCGGATGCGCATCCTGGAAATGGCGAGCCGGGCGATGGAATACCGCAAGACCCCCGACTACACGCTGGTGCATCAATTCGTGCGAATGGCGCGCAAGAACTGGTCGCGGCTGGCGCTGGCGGATTCCACCGGCAAGGAAGTCACGTTTGGAAAAGCTCTGGCGGCGGGAATCGCGATCGAGCGGTATCTCGATTCCCAGTGCCGCGGAGAGCAGTGCATGGGGATTCTTTTGCCAGCTAGTGTGGGCGGTGCGCTGGCCAATATCGGGGTGACGCTCGCCGGCCGCATCGCGGTGAATCTGAACTTCACGGCCGGACAGGATGCGGTCAGTTCGGCGATCAAGCGGTGCGCGATCAAGACCGTGCTCACTTCTCCAACCTTTCTTGAAAAGGTGAAGATGCAGTTCCCTGAAGGCGTGCGCGTGACCATGATCGAGGACGCGCTGAAGGGTGCAGGTCCGATGGACCTGCTGCGCGCCCGCATGGGAAGGATGAAGCATTTACCGAAGCCCGCCGATCCGGCGTGCATCGTCTTTTCGAGCGGCAGCACTGGTGAGCCGAAGGGGGTTGAGCTGTCGCATGGCGCTCTACTGGCCGATGTGGATGCCGCGGCTCAGGTCTATGAGCTCGGGCCCACGGATTGCATGCTCGGCTCCCTGCCCTTCTTTCACGCGTTCGGTTACACCATAACGCTCTGGCTGCCCCTGGTGCAAGGATTCCGATCGGCATACCATCCCAATCCCATGGAGGCGCAGGCGGTGGGCGAGTTGTCCGCTAAATATCATGCGAGCTTCCTGCTCTCCACTCCTACGTTCTGCATGGCCTATCTGCGCAAGTGCCAGCCTGAGCAGTTCGCGCATCTGCGGTATGTGCTGACCGGCGCGGAGAAGTTGCGTCCAGAATTGGCGCAGGCGTTTGAGAAGAAATTCAACATCGCTCCGCTCGAAGGTTATGGCGCGACCGAAATGGGACCGTGCATCTCCGTGAACCGGCCGGATATCCCCGACGAAACGCCGTTACAGGAAGGCAATCGAGCGGGCAGCGTCGGGCGCACGCTTCCCGGGATTGCGGTGCGTATCGTCGACCTGGAAACAATGGAGCCGAAGGCGCCGGGCGAAGAAGGATTGCTGCTGGTGAAAGGCCCCAGCCTGATGACCGGATATTGGAACGATCCGGAGCGCACGGCGCAGGCGTTTCGCGACGGTTATTACGTCACCGGCGACATTGCGCGCATGGACGAAGACGGCTTCCTTTATATCACGGGGCGCGTGTCACGTTTCAGCAAAATCGCGGGAGAAATGGTGCCGCACCTGCGCGTCGAAGAGGCTATCGGTCTGGACGGCGGGTGCGTGGTGCTGGGCGTGCCGGATGCGCAACGCGGCGAGCGTCTGGCGGTGCTCTACACCAATCAGGAGACCGAGCCCGCGGCGTTGGTGGAACGGTTGAAATCGGCCGGGCTGCCTGCGCTATGGATTCCGAAGCGCGAGAATTTTTATCGCGTGGAGAATATTCCGAGTTTGGGTTCAGGCAAAACCGACCTGCGCGCGGCTCGCGCACTGGCCATTGAGCTATCCGGAAAGGAGGCTTGAGTATGGTAGTCATTTCGTTCGTTGCAGTGATCGCCGCGTGGATTGCAATTTTCGTGTCGCAGCGAAAAATTCGCCAGCAGGAGGAAAGCCTTCACCGGTTGATGCGCCGGGTGTGGGAGTTGGAGCAACGGGGAACTGCGCTGCCTGAAGTGGTTGCGAAGCCGGTTGCGCCTGAGCCGGTTGCGCATTTCGTCCCCGTTCCGCCTCCGTTGCCTGTTCCGCAGGCGTTACGTGTTGCACAGGCGTTACCTGTTGCGCAGGCACGGCAGACCACGAAAAACGATGGTCTGCCCCACGGGAAGCCGCGGAGCAGCGTGGAATGGGAGACGCTGATCGGCGGAAACATTCTAAATAAGCTCGGCGCTTTACTGTTCGTGATCGGTGTGATGTCTTTCCTGGGGTATTACGGAACCCATATGAGTCCGGCGGGACGCGCCGGTCTTGCCGTGCTGGTGAGCGTGGGGCTATTGGGAGTGGGTATCTGGCTGGAGCGCCGCGAGAATTACCGGCTGTTTGCCCGCGGCCTGATGGGCGCCGGTTGGGCCGCGCTCTACGCCACCGCGTACGCGATGTACGCGTTGCCGGCGGCGCGCGTCATCAGCAATTCGTTTATCGGATCGGCGCTGGTGTTGCTGGTCGCCGCAGGTATGATTGCGCACTCGCTTCGCTATCGCGCACAGGGAGTGACGGCGGTCGCATTCTTCTCGGCGTTCGCCGCGCTGGCCATCACGCCGTCGACTCTATTCGGAGTCCTCGCGCTCATCCCGCTGGCGGCCGCAGTGCTGTATCTTGCACAACGCTTCAATTGGTACCACATGGCGTTGATGGGCGTATTCGCGACGTATGGCGCTTGCGCTTCACATGGTTCGTCCGGGGCGCCGTTGATGGAATCGGAGACGCTGTTCATTTTTTATTGGGCACTGTTTGAAATATTCGACCTGATGCGCTTTTCGAGCCGGGTGCGGGGTTGGGCGGTGGAGTTGATCTTCCCCTTGAACTGCGCGGGTTTCCTGGGGCTGTCGTATGCGTCATGGACGGCGAAGTCACCGGAGACTTTGTGGATGCTGTCCGGATGCGCGGCGCTGCTGTATGCGCTCAGCACACTGTGGCGTTTGAAAATCGAAGCCGATCGGGGATTCGATCAAACGGCCGATTTGCCTGCCCGCATCCGCTCGGGGAATTTCGAAGCGCCACTATCGGTGGGTGCATTTTTGGTAGCCGTTGCGATCGTGCAGAAGCTGACGGGCATGTGGGAGAGCACGGCGCTGGCGATGGAAGCCGAAACGCTGTTTATGGCCGGCGTTCGTTTCCGCTCGCGCTGGCTGCGCGGCCTCGCGGTGTGCGCGTTCGTGCCTTCGCTGCTGAACATCGCGGTCACCGCGGCACTCAACCCCGCCCAGGTCAATCTGCTCGGCCACATGACCCACAAATGGGCTCTGCTGCTGTTGTTCGAAGCGCTCCTTTTCTATGTCAACCGCGCGGTATCGCAACCCGGGTCGCGCATCGGCAGGGGCTTCTCATGGGCGGCATCGCTGCTGGTCATGGTGGCGGCGGGGCAGGAGCTTTCTGTCGGATGGATCGGCTCCGCCTGGCTGGCGATGGCTGCGATTCTTTTCGAAACCGGCATGCGCAAACAACTGCGCGAATTCCGCTGGCAGGCTTATGCCATGGGCTTCTGCGGTTGGTTCCAGAGTGTCTTCTTTGTCCAGGAAGTGAAGGCTCATCAGTGGGCCGCCCTGGCCATCGCCGCAGCTTTCACGTACGCGTGTGCGTGGCGCAGCGGCAAATTCGAGGCGGCTGATCCGGATAGAAAAGAGTGGCGTTGGGTGGGATGGTTCGCGTGCGCCGGAACGACGCTGGCCGGTATGGTCCTCATCTTCGTGCAGACGCAGAACTGGTTTGGCAGCGATAAATTCACGGGAGCTGTCGAGTTGGGACTCGCGATTCTGCTGCTCGAGCTCGGCTTACGGCATCTTCCGTGGAGGCTGCGGCGCTTCTCCTATGCGGTGGCGGCGTTTGCCTTTCTGGGAGTGTCAGGGGCGAACGCGAGCCACTTCGTCAAGCACGCGGAACAAGCGGTATGGCTGTCGTACCTCGCGGCGGCATGCGCCGCGTGGATTATGTCCGTGCGGCTAACTGCAACTTCGGATACTTTGATGACGGCCAGGGAACGGCAATGGGGACGCAGTATCTTGGCGGGATTCGGACTGATGTTTGCTCTTTGCGGATCGTGGGTCATCGTACCCGACACTTTCGTGCCCGCAGTGTGGGCGGCGATCGCGTATGGCCTGTTGGAGGCGGGCAACGCTTTGCATGTCCCGGCGTACGGCTGGCTGGCGCAAGCGGGTGCGGGGATCGCCGCGTTTTTCGCGTTCTTCTTCACTCTGCCCGACGGTCACCCGCAGCGCATTCTCGCGACCGTGCTCCTGATTGCGTTTCTGGTCGCATTCCGCATCAAGTCGATCGCCGCGGCTGGACCATATCACATCGCAGCGTCAGCCCTGCTGGCGGCCGCGCTTATTTACCAGGAAGTTTCCGGCAGCATGCTGACGATTGCCTGGGGCGCAGAAGCGCTGGTACTCTTGGGCGCCGGATTCACGTTCCGTGAACGCTCATCGCGATTGCAGGGTCTGGGCCTTTTCCTGATCTGCGTGCTCAAGCTGTTTTTCTACGATTTGCGTAATCTGGATATGCCGTTCCGCATCCTGTCGTTTATTGCGCTGGGATTGATCCTGCTGGGCGTCTCGTGGATTTACACGCGTTTCCGGTCGCAATTGCAAAAGCTGCTCTGACACAGGGCTGCTCCGCAGCCGGCAGACCACGGAAAACGATGGTCTGCCCCACGGTCTGTGTTACGCCTCGATTAAGACTTCGTCGACGTAGCACCAGGCCCAATCTTCACCGGGTTCCAAGGACCGCATAATGGGGTGTTTGGTGGCATGAAAATGTTTGGTCGCGTGTTTGTTTTTCGAGGAATCGCAGCAGCCCACGTGACCGCACGTCAGGCACAACCGCAAATGGACCCACGAATCGCCCGATTTCAGGCACTCTTCGCAGCCGCGGGTGTGGGGCTTCACGTCGTGGATCTGATCCAGATGATGGCACGTCTTCATGGTTTGGCTCCTTGAGGAATAGGCAACCGTACGGTGAAGTGCGTCTCGCCGGGACGCGAGTCGACCCGGATGTCACCTTTGTGCTGCCGCACAATGCGGTAAGCGGTGTCGAGTCCGAGGCCGGTGCCTTCACCCACCGGCTTGGTGGTAAAGAACGGGTCGAAGATGCGGTTCTTGACGTCCGGTGGAATGCCGGGGCCGTTGTCGATAATGTCGACCAGCGCAAACGCGCCGTCGCGGGCGGTGCGGATGGTAATGGTGGCTTTACCCGCGTTCGCCTGTTCCGCCAACGCATCGATGGCATTGTCGATCAGATTGGTCCACACCTGGTTCAACTCGCTTCCCTTGGCGCAAATTTTGGGCAGCGATCGATCGTACTCGCGGCGTACGTTGATACCCTTCTTCAGATCGTGGTGCAGCATGGTGAGAGTGCTCTCCAGACCCTCGTGCAGGTCGATCTCTTTCTCGCCCACCTGGTCCATGTAGGTGTATTCTTTGATGGCCTTGACCAGTTCGGAAATGCGCGATGCGCCGCTTTCGATCTGGCGCAGAATTTTTTCCACTTCGATCGTCGCGGACATGCGGCGGAGGGCGAATTGGAGGGCTTTGCCGGGAAACTGCCCGGACAACCTGGCCAGACATTCGTCGTCCGCTTCGGCTTCCACCAACGCAGGCGCAAGCTCCCACGGCCGCGCGACGCCGCGCTTTTCGAGCCAGGCCGTGATGTGGTCCTCGCGATCGCTGCGCTCCAGCGCATCCATCACCGGCGAACCGGTCATCTCGGCCGCGACATCCTTCTCAATGTCGGCCAGATGTTGCAATACTTCATCGGAAATCTCTTCGCGGCACAATTCAAAATTAGCCGCGCGCAGGGTAGCGAGGGCTTCACGAAGCCCCGCCGCGGAACGCCTTACCGCGGATGCGGGATTATTGAGTTCGTGCGCCAGGCCCGCCGAGAGTTTGCCTAACGCAGCCAGTTTTTCGCGCTGCTGATCGGCGCGCGTGGCTTCGCGAACGCGGTCCGTCAGCAGGCCGACCAAACGAGGCTGGATATCGGGGATGCGGCGAAACATTTCCTCGAAGTGGTCCTTGTGCAGGGCCGCAATGCGGGAGGGCGCAGTGGCGCGAATGTCGGAGGGGAAACTGGTCATGCGCGAGAAGGGCAGCATCCCGGTGATGACTCCTTTCGACGCGATGTAGACGGCGCCGGTGGCCGCGCGCTTGCCTTGCAACTCGCCTTCAAGAATCACAATCAAGCGGTCGGCGGGCGCGCCTGCCTGTACCACGAGATCCCCTGCCGCGTACTCGAGATCCTCGACGTTGGATGCGAACCACTGCAATTGCTCCTCACGCAGGCCGCTGAAAACATCAATCTGTCGAAGCGCCTCAATCAGAGGTGTGTGGGTGACGGTTGCCATAATCTAGACCTTGCTCAAGTATTGATGCACGAATTGGATCGCAATGGAGCCTTCGCCTACTCCGGACGCGACGCGCTTCACCGAGCCATGGCGGACATCGCCCACCGCAAACACGCCCGGTACGCTGGTCTCGAGCAATCCGGGATCGCGATCGATCAACCAGCCTTTGGGGCGTTTGCCGTCGCGAATTAAATCCTGGCCGGTGAGGATGAATCCGCGCTCATCGCGCTCCACTAAGCCTTCCAGCCAGCCGGTGCGCGGCTCGGCGCCAATGAAGATGAACAGCGAACTGGCCTTCACGCGATCCACTTCGCCGGTCGCATGACACTTGATGGCGATTTCCTCCAGCCGCGTGTCTCCGCAAACTTCCACCACGCTGGCCCCGGTTTGGACGCTGATGTTGGCGGTCTGCTGGATGCGGTCGATCAGGTATTTGGACATGGTGCTGGCGAGAGAATCGGCGCGCACCAGCATGACCACGCGCCGCGCGTAGTTGGAAAAATGCACCGCCGCCTGTCCCGCGGAATTCGCGCCGCCGACCACATAGACGTCTTCGTCTTTGCAGGAGCGCGCTTCCACAATGCCGGCACCATAATAAACGCCCGCGCCCTGCAGACGTTCCATGCCGGGGATGGCCAGCCTGCGCCACTGCAATCCCGTCGCGATCACCAGGGCATGGCACCAGACCTCCGTACCATTGGACAGCTTGAGGTAGCGATAGGGGCCCTCGACGCGCAGCGATTCCACTTCCTGCGGAGCGAGAATCTCCACCTGGAAGCGCCGGGCCTGGGTAACTGCGCGCTGGGTCAAATCTGCACCACTGATGCCCGTGGGAAAACCCAGATAGTTCTCAATACGCGAACTCAAACCCGCCTGGCCGCCGGGCGCCTCCCGCTCGATCATCAAGGTCTTCAGGCCTTCCGACGCGCCGTACACGGCCGCGGCCAAGCCCGCGGGGCCGGCGCCGGTGATCACCAGATCGTAGAAGCCGGTTTCGGCGCGAGTCTTGAGACCCATGCGCGCAGCCACGTCGGCGTGAGCCGGTTCGGCCACCTTCGTGCCATCCGGAAAAAGAACCAACGGTAGATGATGCAGATCCTCAGGCGTCAGTTTGGCGAGCGCTTTTTTGGCGTCGTTGTCCAGATCCGCCGCCTCCACATCCAGCCACTGATAAGGAATCCGGTTGCGCGCCAGGAATTCGCGCAGGTCGTAGCATTTGGGCGACCAGCGGCTGCCCAGAACGCGCATCCCCTCGAACGGTGGCGTGTAGTTGGCGGACCAGTCGCTAAGCAGTTCGTCGATCACCGGATAGAGGTTCTCCTGCGGCGGGTCCCAGGGCTTCAGCAGGTAATGATCCAGCTTGATTTCATTGATGGCATGGATGGCCGCGTCGGTATCGGCGTAGGCCGTCAGCAACACGCGGCAGGCATCGGGATAAAGCTTCATGGCCTCGGCCAGGAATTCGATGCCATTCATTTGCGGCATGCGATGATCGGCGAGCAGCAGCGCCACGGCTTCGGTGCGCTGCTCCAGTTTGCGCAGAAGGTCCAGCGCTTCCAGTCCCGATTCGGCGCGCAGGACGCGATAATTCTCGGCGTAATTCTTGCGCAGGTCGCGCTCGATGGCGCGCAGCACATCGGGATCATCGTCTACCGTCAATAGCACCGGCTTAGCCATGAACTTCTATTCCTCCTGTTTGCGGATCGGGCTGCCTGGCGGCCCGGAACGTACGTATTGCACCGGGTAGGGCGCCGGGGCGCCAAGTTCGCGGGCTGCGCGCAGCGGCCAATAGGGATCGCGCAGCATCTCGCGTGCCAACAGTACCAAGTCGGCTTGACCGGTACGAATGATGTGCTCGGCTTGCAGCGGCGAGGTAATCAGTCCGACGGCACCGGTAAGAATTCCGGCATCGCTCCGGATTCGCGCGGCGAAAGGCGTCTGGTAGCCGGGCCCCAACGGAATCCTGGCGGTTGCGACATTGCCTCCCGACGAACAATCGATGAGATCGACGCCGAGGAGTTTGAGCTGGCGCGCCAGTTCGACCGATTGCTCGATATCCCAGCCGCCGTCCACCCAATCGGTGGAAGAGATGCGCACAAAAAGGGGAAGCCCGGCCGGCCACTTGGCGCGCACTTGGGCCACGGTCTCGCGCAGGAAACGAGTGCGGTTCTCAAATGATCCGCCGTACGCGTCCTGCCGCCGATTGCTCAAGGGTGAATAGAATTCGTGGAGGAGATAGCCGTGCGCGGCGTGAATTTCGAGGATGCGGAATCCGGCCTCCAGGGCGCGCTCCGCGGCTGTCGCAAAGGCGATGGACAGACACTGGATTTCGTCGATGGACAGTTCGTGGGGAGTTAACAGAGTATCGGAAAAGGGCACCGCGCTGGGCCCGATCGGCTCCCATCCTCCCTGGTCTTGCGGAATGCCCGCACCGCCTTCCCAGGGCCGCGCCGTGCTGCCCTTGCGGCCGGCGTGAGCGAGTTGGATTGCGGGAAGGCTACCCTGTCCGGCGAGAAATTGTGCGATACGGGACAGTGCGGGAACGTGCCCGTCGCTCCAGATTCCGAGGTCTTGAGGAGTGATGCGGCCTTCTGGCGTAACCGCCGCGGCCTCGGTGAAAACAATACCCGCGCCGCCGACGGCGCGGCTGGCGAGGTGAACGAAATGCCAATCATTGGCGAACCCGTCAGTGCTCGAATACTGACACATCGGGGACACGGCGATGCGATTTGGCAACGTTACGCTGCGAATAGTGAGGGAATCGAAAAGGGACGACATCAGGCGACGATTATATTGGATGCTCGGGAGGCGGTTTGGGTGCAAAAAGGCATTTAGTTTAGCTATCTGTCGCAGTATCGTGGCAAGCCGCAAACGGCTGCTGCGCAACAGGGCAGACCACAAAAGACGATGGTCTGCCCCACGAGCAGGCCAAAGGCCTACTTTACAATTGTTGCGTTAGCGCAGCGCAGCGATGATTTCTCCGGTATGCCGCAGAACTTCATATTGGGCGCGTTCCACCGCGGCATCGGCATCGAAGAACGTAGCCCACTTCTCGGATTCCGCGAAGTGGGCCTCCTCCACCTGGCGCATGGCCACGCGGCCTTCGCCCGCCTGCGCCAACACGATGGAGAGCTGCTCGCGAGCCAGTTGCAGGTCAGCCTGCGCGACCTCCCGCGCGGTCCTGGCCTTTTCCACGTTCTGATAGGCGCGATGGACATCGAGGGCGATACGTCTCTGCAGTTGGCTCTTTTCGATTCGCATGTGCGCAATATCCGCCTCCGCCAACGACATTTGCGCCTTCACGCCCGGACCCAGCAGAAGCGGCATCTGGATGGAGATGCCGATCTCACCGTTATGGGGCTGGAACTGCCGGAAGTACTGCGAGTAGTGGTTGTAGCTGGCAAACAGCGCGTACTGGGCGAGGAGGTCGATCCTGGGGTAGCGGGAGGCGTGATCCGCCTTGACGTCCAGCCCCTTCGCGGTCATGGCCGAATCCAACTTGCGGATATCCTTGTTGGTGGCGATGGCGGTTTCGAGCGCAGCCTTTTCGCTCAAGGGAGTTGCCGGCGCGGGGCGTTCGGCGTCCGACGTCCGCACGCGATCCTCCGGCGAGCGCCCGAGCGCTACCGCCAGTTGCTGTTCTGCGATGTCCTCATCGTCAACGAGGAAACTAAGCTGCTGCCTGGCCTTCAGAATATTGACGTTGGCGCGAGTATTTTCGATGGGCAACTCTTTGCCTTCGTCGACGCGCGGCGCAACGGCTTTCGAGATCTTGATCAGTTCCTCGACCTCGCGGGCGGCTGTATCGCTCAAGCGGCGGGCCTTGTCGGCATCGAGATAGAGCGACACCACTTGATAAGCAACCTCGTCGCTTTTCGATCCGGTGGACAACTCCGCCCCGCGGGCATTCTCCCTGGCCTCGGCAACCAGGTAGCTCTGCCGCTTATTCACAAGGTACTGGGTGGCGACGGCCTGCACGATAGAAGGTCCAGAGCCTTCGACACTCAACGGATAGCCGTTAGTGTAAGCTGCGCCCGATCCCGCGATGATTTTGGGACGGAACGGATCTTGCATGAGGCGCACATTCAATGCAGCTTTTTGTTCATCAATGCGG
>Ga0326727_10011513_pt1 | contig 20552 bp, 16 predicted proteins | sample MB2enrmetagenome_FD_207643 | JGI IMG/M metagenome (GOLD analysis project Ga0326727, IMG submission 207643) | Lab enriched peat soil microbial communities from McLean, Ithaca, NY, United States - MB29MY | ecosystem: Environmental > Terrestrial > Soil > Wetlands > Peat | place: USA: New York...
TCACCAAGGCATGAGTTTACTCGCGGCCTGCAATCTGCTCACCGGTGATGCGATCAGCAAGTGTTTCCATTCCGAGCCCGCGGTCCGGGCAACGGAATTATTGCTGCACGAAAAACCATCGCCCGTCGGCATCCCGTTGGTACGCGATCAAAGCGTCGACAACAGCGCACAGGCTGTCGCCTCCGCCTGATGTGCCCGGAGTTGGCGGCGCGTGCGAAGAAGCGTTGCGGTGTTCTCACTGACGACTGAGAACCGTCTTTCTACTTTTTCGCGGGCCCGGGAACTAACGGGGCCGATTTCACCGGCACGTGTTCCAGCAGCGAGCCGCCGGCCCGATGCGAGACGTGGACGGTGAGGGTAATTGATGTCGCGATGAAGATTGCTCCCAGCACCCAGGTGATTTTGGCCAACAAGGTAACGGAACCTCGCGGACCAAACGCTGCTTGGCTGGTCCCTCCAAACGCCGCTGTGATGTCCACGTTTTCGCCGCCTTGGAGCAATACCGCGCCAATCAAAAGCAGGCAAACGAGGATGTGTAGAATTGTGATCAGAGTAATCATTCGTTAATCTCGCAGCTTACAGCCAACAGCTTGCAACTAACAGGTAACAGTATTTCTGTGCGCTGTCAGCTATCAGCTGTCGGCTGTCAGCTATTTATAATTAATGAGTGCCGTGAATGAATCCACCTTCAGGCTCGCTCCGCCCGCCAGCGCCCCATCAATCTCTTCCTGGGCCATTAAGCCCTTGACGTTGTCCGGCTTCACGCTGCCGCCGTAAAGAATTCGGACGGCCTTCGCTCCCACATCTCCAAACTTCTGTCGGGCCAACTCGCGCAACAAGCGATGGCTTTCCGCCGCCATTTCCGGTGTCGCGGTGCGACCCGTGCCAATCGCCCAAACCGGCTCGTAGGCAATTATGATACGGGAAAAGTCAGAGGGGGTCAACCCGGCCAACCCGCCCTCGAACTGGGTCTCCAACACATCGCCGGTGCGGCCGGATTCGCGCTCCGCCAGGGTTTCGCCAACGCACATGATGGGCGTAAGGCCGACCACCAAGGCCGCCTTGATCTTCCGGTTCACCTGCTCGTCGGTTTCGCCGTGATCGTGACGGCGCTCCGAGTGGCCAATGATCACGTGTGTGCAACCGGCATCCACCAGCATCCCCGGCGCCACGTCTCCGGTGTGCGCGCCTTCCTTGTCCCAATGCACGTCCTGCGCGCATACGGCAACCTTGGATCCCTGGGCGGCCTTCGCCGCCGCGGCCAAAGCCGTGAACGGGGGCGCCACCACCACTTCGCAGTGCTCGGCTTTCGCCGCCACGGGCTTGATCTTCTCAATGAAATCCACCGCTTCCGCGATGGTCTTGTACATCTTCCAGTTTCCTGCAATTACGGGTTTACGCATGATTTCCTTCCTTTGTTAGAAGTAGGCAGTAAGCAGTCGGCAGTAGGCAGTACGCACTAGGCAGTCGGCTGCGAGCGACCTAGAGGGTCTGTCCCCATGTTCTATGGTTCAACTGCTTGCTCGTCGTGATAGCTCACCGTGGAGCAAACTTCTCCGGTTCGCTGACCATCACGTGTAACATTCTGCCGATTTCCTCATAGGCTGACGTCAATTGCTGGTAGTCGTCCGGTGGTAGACGTGCAAATCCTTTACCCCGCCGACTGGTCTATTACGCACCAATGCCATAGGGCGACCACCCACCGTCTACCACCGACTGCCTACTTATCCGTCAAGGCGGCAACGCCGGGGAGGGTGATTCCAGAGAGGAACTCGAGGGAAGCTCCGCCGCCGGTGGAGATATGCGTGATCTTCGCTTCCACGCCGGCTTTTTTCACCGCCGAGACGGAATCTCCGCCGCCCACCACCGAAACTGCGGTGGAATTGGCGACGGCATGGGCGATGGCCACGGTGCCTTCCGCGAACTGGGGAATTTCAAAAACCCCCATCGGCCCGTTCCAAACGATGGTCTTGGCCTTGGCGATTTTGGCGGCATAGTCAGCGCGTGTGGCAGGGCCGATATCCACACCCAGGCGGTTGGCGGGAATACTGCGCGTAGGCGCCACTTCCGCCGCCGCGGCCGCATCGAGCTTTTCCGCCACAATGTGGTCCTGGGGCAAGCTCAATTCGATGCTGCGGCGCTCGGCGAATTGCAGCAGGTCACGGGCCAGATCGAGTTTGTCCGCCTCGACCTTGGACAGCCCCACTTCCACGCCCTGCGCCTTCAGGAACGTATAGGCCATGGCGCCGCCAATCAAGACGGTGTCCGCAAACTTCATCATGTTTTGCAGCAACTCGATCTTGTCGGATACCTTGGCGCCGCCCACGATGGCCACATACGGCCGCTCGGGGTGTCCCACGGCTTTGCCCAGGTATTCGAGCTCTTTCTCCATCAATAAACCCGCCGCGCAAGGGGAGAGAAGATGCGTGATGCCCTCCGTAGAGGCGTGAGCGCGATGCGCGGATCCGAACGCGTCGTCCACGTAAACTTCGGCGAGCGCGGCAAGCTTCTGCGCAAATTCCGGCACGTTCTTTTCTTCTTCCGGATGGAAGCGCAGGTTTTCCAGCAAGAGCACGTCGCCGTCTTTAAGCGCTTTCGCGGCAGCTTCTGCTTCCGGACCGATGCAATCGGCCGCGAAGGCCACGGGCTTCCCGAGCAACTGCGCCAGGCGGATGGCCGCCGGTTTCAGGCTCATTTTGGGATTGGGTTTGCCCTTGGGCCGGCCCAGGTGCGAGGCCAGAATCAGCCGGCCGCCTCGCTCCACGAGGTACTGAATGGTGGGGAGCGAAGCTTGGATGCGCGTGTCATCCGTGATTTCGCCCGCGTCGTTCAGGGGAACGTTGAAATCCACGCGCATGAAGATACGCTTGCCTTTGGGATCAAGGTCACGAACAGAAAGTTTGGCCATAGTATTAGTCCTTTGTCAGTTGTCCATTGTCCGTGGTCCGCTGCTGCGATACTCACCCCGGTCTCCGCAAGAATCATGGGCAACGGCTTCAGTTCGCAGCGAAACGGGTCCAAGAAAAGGCCGAGAGCTGCAAGGGTGAAAGCACCAAGCAGGTTGCAATCTCCCTCCTCGCCGAAAATGGCATCTGCGCCCCCGGCCCGCTCGTCGTACTTGTAGACAGCCGCTCCTTTTTTCCTGGTGATCCGGGAACCATCTGTCAGCCGAAATTCCTGCTGCGCGAGTGGTCGAATGCCGAGCCGCTCAAGTACCACGGAGGGAACCACCGAGTAGTTTGCTCCCGAATCGATTAGGAACTCCACCTTCTCGGCGATTTCGGGCCTGGCAGGATTTGCTACTTCCAATTCCAGAACCGTTGGACCCATTTACTCTCCTCGCGGCTTCCGAAGCGAGGTCGGGATTCGGTTGGCGAAGGGGCTTGCAACGGACGACTGACCACGGACTACGGACAGCCGTCCGTTGCATGGTGCCTACTGCTTAGTGTCTACCGCTCCTCTACAGACCCTTCTTCGCCAGGAAGTTGATCAGGTCGCGGACGCGGCAGGAATATCCCCACTCATTGTCGTACCAGGCAACGACTTTCACCAATGTTCCGTCAATGACTTTGGTGAAGCCGGCGTCGACCATGGAGGAATGCGGGTTGCCGGTAAAGTCCTTGGAGACCAACTCCTCTTCAACAAACTGAAGGATACCCTTCATGGCGCCTTCCGCAGCCTTCTTAAGGGCAGCGTTCACTTCCTCGGTGGTCGTGGGCTTGTCGACCAGGGCCACGAGGTCAACCACCGAAACGTCGGGTGTGGGGACACGCATCGCGTAACCATCCAGCTTGCCCTTGAGTTCAGGGAGTACCAAGCCGACAGCCTTGGCCGCGCCGGTGGTGGTGGGGATCATGCTAAGAGCCGCCGCCCGCGCCCGCCGCAAGTCTTTGTGCGGCAGGTCGAGGATTTTCTGGTCATTGGTGTAAGCGTGAATGGTGGTCATCGATCCTTTGAGGATCTTGAAATTGTCGTGGATGACCTTTGCCGCCGGGGCCAGGCAGTTCGTGGTGCACGAGGCGTTGGAAAGAACATGGTGCTTGGCGGGATCGTACATGTTCTCGTTGACGCCCAACACGATGGTCACGTCTTCACCCTTCGCCGGGGCGGAGATGATGACCTTTCTCACCGTGCCCTTGAGGTGTTTCTTGGCGTCGTCGGCTTTGGTGAACAGGCCTGTGGACTCCACAACCACCTCAATCCCGAGCGAGGACCAATCGATTTCAGCCGGGTCCTTCACTTTGAAAACCCGGATCGACTTGCCGTTGACGATAATGGCGTTCTCGCCGAAGCTAACGGTGGCGTCGAGGATGCCGAAAACTGAGTCGTACTTCAACAAATGGGCCAGGGTCTTGGGATCGGTAATGTCGTTGACGGCGACGATCTCGATCCCAGGGTCGTTCAGGGATGCGCGCAGAAGGTTTCGGCCAATGCGCCCGAAACCGTTGATTCCAACCTTAACAGGCATGATTGCTACCTCCAGTGTATTTCAACAGAATTGATTCAAGTCAAAAATTCTATTCGTCCTGACGAACGAAGTCAAAGCTAAACGGATGAAGAGGACAGCATGTCCCTCTCTCGCATGCGCGAAAAAGCTCAACACGTGGGTCAAACAGGAAGACATCGCACCCGGAATTCCAAAGATGATTACAACCGTATAGGCATTGCGTCGTGAGTAGCGGCGGCAGAGACTTTTGCGGGCGTTCAGCCAAGACCGAGGCGACAAAGGGTGGCATCTGAGGGGCTCAATACTGCTTCACGCCCACCACTTGGTCGCCGTCAAAGGTGACAAAAAGTACGTGGGGAGGGATTCCGTAGATCCAGTCCTCCTGCTCAGCGCCGTTCCGAGTCTCGCGCACGCGCCGGTCCGGCGAGCCTTTGGCAGAAAGCACCGCGTCACGGTCCATGCCCACGATGACTTTGTGATTCTTGATGGCCTCCTTGACCTGCGGAGTGACATTCGGCGAGTACAACACGGTGGGCGAGTGACGCTCGAAATCGAGGACGCCGGAGAGAATCTTCTTCACCTGGGGAATGGTAAGGTCAGGAAGCGCCTTGCCAAAATCCAGCGTGACGGAGGATCCATACGCGGTGACCGGTTCTTGTTGCGCACCAATCGGGCTCGTCTCCCCGCCCATACCGATCTCGATGTGCTGGTACCACTTCTTGCCGGATCTTCCGCCTCCATTGAGCTCGAACATGACCTGGTTCGACTTGAACTCGATCCTGGTGATCACTGCGGGCGTGCCCGCTTTCATGGCCATACCGTTGGCGTGCAATTCCTTTTGGGCGTCCGCCTGGTCCAACTTTCCCTGCCCATCCACGCGCACGCCCCTTTTCCCGCGCGGCAGGGGAATTTTCGTGACCCCCGTTTCCCGCAAAAGGCCACGAATGATTTCAATACGGGAGTTGCGATCCATGCCCTCTTTGGGAAAGGCGAACGGCACGAGGAGAAAGGCGCTGGCGATCCACAAGCTCCGCCATAGCCAATTCCTGGTGGCTTTTGCAGAGCGGGCGGGAGTCTCGAAACACCAGGCGGACATGGGATTCAGTCGCTTTTCGCCTCTTCCTCAAGAGGAGCCGAAAAAATTGTGGTCGGCGGCTCAGGCCACCGCGATGTCACCGGAGCAAAAACCAGGGCTTTCATTTCCTCACTCGTATAGATGCTTTTTGTGAACGACAGGTACACGATCACAACCAAAATTGCTCCCATCGCCAGCAAGCCGCCTTCCGGACCGTAGGTGCCGCCGGTCAGCCAAACGGGTCCCCGCACGCGCGCGGTCAATACGCTGGCCGGAACGTTTAGGCCGCTGACGGGCAGCCCCAGGAAAAAGCCGAGGAGGAAATTCCAGATAAAATGCATTCCTATAGGCATCCACAAGGAGCGGGTCCGTAAATAGGCAATGCAAAAGGGGATTCCCACCAGCGCAGTGTTGAGCGTGGAAATCCACGTCCGATGCGGGTTGCCGAGGTGGACAAGGCCAAAAAACGCGGAGGTGACGGCAATGGCGCCCACGGGGGTAATGGACTCCGCCAGCCGCTGAAACGGGTATCCGCGAAACACCACCTCCTCGTTAGTCGCCGCCACGGCGAAAAACACGAAGCTAAATGATCCCCTCCATAACATCGGATGGGGCGTAAACGTGAAGTGTGCAAAGCCGCAGGCGCCCTCCAACCCGACAGCAAGAAGCAGCATCGCGGCGCCCACCCCCAGGCCACGACCCAGTTCCCTCCACCACCGGGGGTGGAACGCCACGCCCACGGAACCCAGGGAGCGCCGCTCGAAAACCGCCGTCATCAGCTTGAACGCAACGAGAATTGCTACAATCCCCCCGAGAGATTGCCAGAAGGCCGCCATCCACATACCGGGATGGACCTTCGCGATGAGAAAGATTGTGCTCAGCATCTCCCCGGTGATGACGAAAGCCGCGAATACGAGCACAACGGAAAGGAAGAATCGCCAGATGGGGCGCAGGCGGTCCTGGTCAATGAATATTCCGTCAGATTTCATCGCGGTTCCCGGATTCGCTCCACTTGATCGGCGCGAACTTCCAACCCGGTGCTCGAAATGGCGAAGTTAATGATCTGTCCGCCCATTTGGGTCAGGGCGTCTTCAACGGCCTGCTTGGTGCCCGGGCGGACCATGAAGACCACGCACCCGCCGCCCCCGGCCCCGCAAACCTTGGCGGCCATGGTTCCATGCTTCTGGGTTTGTTCGATCATGCGGTCAATTTTGGGTGTGGAAATGCCTTTGAAATTGCGTTTGCGATTCTCCCACTCCAGCGCCAGCAACTCCGCCACATCGTTCCAGTCGCGCGCCAGCAGCGCTTCCCGCATCTGGCTGGCGATGGTGGTTATTTGATCGAAATTCTTGAGGACGCGCTCGTCGTTGTCGATGTGGGCTTTCATGACCTCCCAGTTATTGATGGCGGAATTGCGCGGTTGGCCCGTGTAGCAAAGCACGAAACGCTTTTCCACATCGAGGAACGGCAGAGGCAGGCGCTCAGGCTTCGCGCCGTCGCGCTCCAGGTGGACGGAATTGGCGCCGCCATAGAGCGCCGGGAAGTAGTCCTGCCAGCCGGTGGGCACGCGAATGACTATGGCCTCCACGTTCTTGGCGATTTCCAGGATGGTGCCACGCGTGCATCGCTTTCCCGTGACGCGAGCCAGGCCCCCGCACAGGGCGATATTCAGCGCCGAGGAGCCGCCCAGACCGGCCCCCGCCGGCACTTGCGAGCTGGTCTTGATGTTCAACCCCCGCCGGGGCTCAAAAAACATCACCAGTTCCCGCAGCAAGGGCAATTGCGAGGCGCCGAGAGAGAGGGCGGTGAGATTTTCCCAGCTTTCCCGCAACCCCTGGTCCTGGGAGATGAGGACGATGCGCCGGTCGGCGCGGGTGTCGATTACACATGAGGCATAGCACTTGATTGCAATATTAACCGTTTGTGCTCCGGGGTGAAAAAGGTAGAGCGGCCAAATGTCTACAGTTCCGCCCGCCAAATCCACTCGGGCGGGCGCGCGTGCTTCAACTCGCATAGGGGCTCCTTATTGTGTCACTTGCATCGATTCGTCGATGGAAAGAGTTGGCCAATTGGCTTTGGCGGGGTCCGAGGGCGTGGCCGTGATTTTAAAATGTTGGCCATCGTCCACTTCCGCGGTGTAGCTGTAACCGCGCCGGTTTGCGCCGGAAAAGGTAATTGAGCCGTCCTGCTGGAGTTCGTCAACCGAGACATACGACCCGTGGCTTGCCAGGTACATCCTCTCGGCCTGCGCGATGGCCAGCAGGTCACTCTTTACGCCCACCACGTCAATCACTTCCTTGGGAGGTTGTCCGCCCGTGGGGCCCTGCGTGAACTGCGACTTCACCACGAACCAGATAATCGCCATCACGATCACCAATCCCAGAATGCCTCCTACTGCTCTCATAAGCTCTCCTTGTCTGAAGCCGTCAGTCCGTTGTCCGTGGTCCGTTGTCAGTTATCAGCAAACACTGAAGCAAACAGCCGCTGGCTTCTTAACTAGTTCTGATGGTTAACTCCTTAGAGCTGACGAGTGAAGACTGACTACTGGCAACTGACAACGGACGACGGACAATTCCGCTCGGCCCTATTCTGACGCGATGTGGGCGCGGATGCAACAAGCGAGGCCTCTCAGGGTTCCCTCCGCAGGATAACCCCGACCGGTTTTTCAACTGTGCCGCAATCTGGCCCGGGTTGAGCTGCCTTGCTCTGATTGGGTAATCTGCGTAATCTGTGTAATCTGCGGATGGAGTTATCCTGGCAAGGGGAGGCGGCGGCGTGGCGGAAACAGCCGATGTGGTAATTGTAGGCGGGGGGATTGTGGGCGCGAGCATCGCCTATCATCTTGCCGAAGCCGGAGCCGCGAACGTCCTGGTGCTGGAGCGCGAGCCCCACTTGGGGCGCGGTTCTACGGGCAAGAGCATGGGCGGCGTGCGCGCGCAGTTCTCCACCGAGATCAACATTCGCCTGTCGCTCTATGCTCTCGATTTTTTTGCCCGCTTCGAGGAATCCACGGGTTGCCCGGGCGGCTACCGTCCGCAAGGCTACCTGTTCGTGGCGACCAGCGAGAAGCACCTGGATTACTTGCGCACCAATTACCAGCTCCAGATGGCGTGCGGCGTGAAGACGGTGGAATTGCTCTCGCCCGCTGAGGTGCTGCGCCGCATGCCGCAGTTGCGCGCGGACGACATCCTGGGCGGCAGCTTCAGTTCCACCGACGGATTTGTGGACCCGCACAGCGTCATGACCGGCTTCATGCAGCGCGCCACGGAAAAAGGCGTACGGCTGTGGAAGGGGGCGGAAGCCACCGCAATTTTGCAGGATGCGCAGGGCATCGCGGGCGTGGAGACCACGCGCGGCCGGGTGACCACGCGCACCGTGGTGAATGCCGCCGGACCGTGGGCGGCGCAAGTGGCAGCATTAGCCGGTGTGGAGTTGCCTGTCGAACCCCTGCGCCGCATGCTGGTGCCCACCGAGCCTTTTCCGCTCATCGGGCGCGAGGCGCCGATGACCATCGATATGGCCACGGGTTTTCACTTCCGGCCCGAGGGTTTGGGAATCCTGCTGGCCTGGAATGATCCGGAGGAGACGCCGGGATTCAAAACTAATTTCGATCCGGCATTCATCGAGAAAATTCTTCTGCGCGCCGTGGACCGCGTCCCCTGCTTTGAGGCGTTGGAAGTGAATCCCAAACGCGCGTGGGCCGGCCTCTATGAAATGACTCCGGACCACTACCCCATCCTGGGGCCCGTGCCGCAGGTTCCCGGCTTGTATCTCGCCAACGGCTTCAGCGGACACGGCGTGATGCACTCACCTGCCACCGGCAAGCTTCTGGCGGATTTGATCCTGCGCGGCCACTCCGACCTGATCGACGCCCGCGCCCTCAACCTGGCGCGCTTCGCCGAAGGCCGCCTCATCCACGAAACCGCGGTGCTGTGAGGACGAACGATATGAACAGAAGAAAATTCGTGCAAACTTCGCTGGCGGCAGTCGTGCCGGAAATCCTCGCGCCGATCGGCAGGACCGGAACACTCAGCGCGCCGCCTGCCGACTCCGATCAACAAATCGTTGCCGAGGGTGTGAGGGCTGCCCTTGACAAGAACCTCTACCCGGCCTTGCTTCAGCGCGCTTACCCCGGGCACTTCGCAATTGTCGCGGACGGGAAAGGCTATGGGCCGCAGAACACCTGGCCCGGCCTCGACTCCTGGCAGATGGCGGGAGCTTATCTCCTTCTCGGCAAGCACCGCGAGATCCTGGATTACTTTGATTTCGTGCAAGCTTCCCAGCGCCCGGACGGCAATATTCCCTTCGCCATTTTGCCGGCCGATACGCCGCCTAAGGGGATGGATAGCTTTTTGCGCGGACTCCGGTATCCCGAGGACGTCTACACTTACAAGCCCGTTGTTCGGCCGGGCCAACCTTCGTCAAGCAATATGCTGCCGCGCAAGTGGATCGGCCTCTTCACCCATTGGCAGGTCAAGGTGAACCCCTTGAGCGTGCTCGCGCCCATCTGTTTCATTCTGACCGGGCAGGAAATTTTTGCAGCCACACAATCCGAATCCTGGCTGGCCGAAAAAATGCCCACGCTGGAAGCAACGGCGCGCTACCTGTTGACACGCATAAGCCCCAACGGGTTGCTGAGCGGCGCTGGGTTTTATATGGAGTCTCCACCCCGCAATCAATGGGACGGCGTAACCCAGTGCTATGCCGTTCATGCCTATCGCCAGCTTTCCGCGCTGTGCAAGGTTCTGGGCAAAAAGGATGCCGCGACCGCCTGGAGTCAACACGCCGACGCTTTGCGCACCCGCTTCCTCGAGATCTTCTGGCAGCAAGATCATTTTGCCGAATACCTTCACCCTGAACATGGGCTGGTGGATTCGCACGGATTGTCGGATGTTAATTGGGCGGCAATCGGGCTGGAAATTGCCCGCGATGACCAAGTCAAACGTCTCTGGCCGATGCTTCTGCGCGAACCGATGTTCTGGCGGGGAGGGATGCCCACCCAATTGGTGACCAAGCCGTTCAGTTACCGACCGTGGGAACTCACCGAGCCCTTACCCTTTAAATTCAACCAATACACCAACGACGTCGCGGCGATGGGAAGAGTGTGGTACCTGGAAACGCTGGCTTGCCTGCGAATGAAGGATATCCAGCGTCTGAGGGAATCCGTAGTGAAGGTTTGCCAGATGGGCCAAAAAACCGGAGGGCTCTGGTATGAACGCTATCACCCGGGCGATGGAGACACTGTGAAGCCCGGCGGGGCATTCGGCTACTGCGAGTACCCCGCCATTCTCTTGCGTACGGTCCTGGGCAACCCATCGATTTTCCCCCAGAGGTGATTTGACATATATGCATTGATCATGCATACTTAGGCATATGAGGACAACACTTATTATCGATCAAAATCTGCTCGAGCATGCCAGTCACCTGACCGGGATCCGGCAAAAGACCGCATTGGTGCGGGCCGGGTTAGAGGCTTTGATTGCGCGCGAGGCCGCCCGGCGCTTGGCCGCGCTGGGAGGCACCGAGCCCGGGTTGCGCACTGTGCCCAGGCGGCGGACCGAGGCCAAGCGATGATTCTCGTGGATACCTCGGTCTGGATCGCCCACTTCCGGAAAGGGGGATCGAAGCTGGGTGATTTACTCAGCCAAGCCCTGGTGATGGTGCACCCGTTCGTCAGGGGTGAACTGGCGTGCGGCAATTTGCAGGCCCGGGCGCGCATCCTGAGCGATCTTGAAGCGCTTCCCTCCGCCGTTTCCGCAACCCATGAGGAGGTTGCACGCCTGGTTGAAGTCCGCAAGCTTTGGGGCCTCGGCATCGGTTGGATCGATGCGCACCTCCTGGCTTCCGCGCTGCTTTCGAAGTGCCAGTTATGGACGCTGGACGCAAGACTTGCCCGGGCCGCGGCCGCAGCAGGCGTCAAGCTCTATCGCCCCGCATGACAGATCCTGCCTTCCGCATATCCTCCTTCGTGCCCCCTGCCGACCTCTCGACATCGATCCGATTGGTTGGCGTCCCGAAGGGTGCGGCGATTTCCCGAGGGGACTTATGGAAGCGGATGGCCCATCGCAGTTTGCGCCTCGACCCGTGATAAGGTTTCCTGATGAATCCCTCACAGCTACTGTCTGGCAGCCAGGGAGGCCGTAAACGCTTCTTGGCATTTTCTTTGTCGAGGGACAATTTGTCTCTTGACAAAATCAGTCGAGTGGTATAGGCTATAACTGCGATGAACGTCCGGCGTAGTACGGCCCCCCGGGAAAATCTTCCAAAATCATCAACGAACTCTCAAAATCACCCAACACAAAAAGATGTTAAAAATGAAGGTTGGTCCTCAGAGTTTATTGAAAACAAAGGGGCAAAAAAAGTGGTCCTCAGAGTTTGTTGAAAACAAGCAAGTTGGCTTGTTTTCACGATGAGTCGTTGAAAGCAAAGGAGATAGTGAAGGAAATTATGAATTATGAAGTCTGAATTATGAAGCCCGGTCCACTCATTCTTTATTTGAACGTTGAAGCGAGTGCGACAGGTAATGGGACCGGAAAATCGCAAAATCCGTGCGGAGTGACGAGTGGCGGGCAATCGCCAATCACCAATCGCCCATCACAAATGACTCAATGACCCGATGAACCAATGGCCCAATCCGTCCGTTCCTTGTCAACTTTGGCATGGGGCCTTACAATGGAAGATTGGAGTCTGAGGCCGGAAGTCATCTATAGACTATGGGGAATTTTCTACAGTACGCGTTAGGCAAGGTTATGGGGACGAAGAACGAGCGCGAGTTGAAGCGCCTGAGCGCCCGTGTGTTGGAAATCAATGCCCTCGAACCCGAGATGCAGAAACTCGCAGACTCCGAGTTTCCCTTGCGCACCGGCCAACTGAAGGAGCGGCTTTCCCAGGGGGCCACGCTCGACGAGATTCTTCCCGAAGCCTTTGCCATCTGCCGGGAAGCGGGGCGCCGCACCATCAACATGCGGCACTTCGATGTGCAACTCATCGGCGGCATGGTGCTGCACGAAGGCAAGATCGCCGAAATGAAGACGGGCGAAGGCAAAACGCTGGTGGCCACCTTGCCTTGCTACCTCAATGCCCTGCAGGGCAAGGGCGTGCACTTGGTGACCGTGAACGATTATCTGGCCAAGCGCGACGCCGCCTGGATGGGACCGATCTACCGCCTGCTGGGTCTGAGCGTAGGCGTGATCGTCCACGACCTAAGCGACGATGAACGGCGCTCCGCTTATGGCTGCGACCTTACCTACGGCACCAACAACGAGTTCGGATTCGACTACCTGCGCGACAACATGAAGTTCGACCTCAAGGACTACGTCCAGCGGCCCCACCATTACGCGATTGTGGACGAGGTGGACTCCATCCTGATTGACGAAGCGCGCACCCCGCTGATCATTTCGGGCTCGTCCGACGAAGCCACGGACAAGTATTTCCGCGTGGACAAGGTCATCCCGCATCTGGTTGAGAAAGAAGATTACGAAGTCGATGAGAAACACCGCCAGGCAACGCCCACCGATTCCGGAATCGCCAAGGCCGAGAAATTGTTGGGAATCGAAAACCTTTATGACCCCGCCAACATCGAGTTCAATCACCACTTCCAGCAGGCGCTGAAAGCTCACACGCTCTTCAAGTTGGACCGCGATTACGTGGTGAAAGACGGCGAAGTCATCATCGTGGACGAATTCACCGGCCGCCTGATGCCCGGCCGGCGATGGAGTGACGGCCTGCACCAGGCCGTCGAGGCCAAGGAAGGCGTCAAGATCGAAAGCGAAAACCAGACCCTGGCCACGGTCACCTTCCAGAATTACTTCCGCATGTACAAGAAACTGGCGGGCATGACCGGTACGGCGGAAACGGAAGCGGCGGAATTCGAGAAGATCTACAACCTGGAAATCGTTATCGTCCCCACCAACCGGACTCTGATCCGGCATGAATATCCCGACGTGGTATACCGCACCGAACGCGAGAAGTTCAATGCGGTGATCGATGAAATCAAAGAGGATCACCTGTGCGGCCAGCCGGTGCTGATGGGCAGCATCGCCATTGAGAAATCGGAGCGCTTGAGCGTGGCGCTGAAGAAAGCCGGCGTGGTGCCCGCCCGCCTGCAAGAGGCCGCCAAGGCGGCGGGCTTGGAAGGCCCCAAGCTGAAAATCTGGGTGGAGCGCCTGGCGCAAGCCCCCAATGCGGGGCTGGAGTGGCTGACTCGCGCGGGGGTGGCAGTTTCCACGGTAAAGGAAATGCTCAGTCAGGGCCGCTACCAGGCCCTGGCGGCCGGCGCCAACGGCACGCGCCGGGCATTCCTGGAGGCGGTGCTGAAGCGCGCGCCCCGGGGATACCCCTACGACGGGTTGCCGGACGCGGACGAATCCATTCTTCCCGATCTGTTGGCCCTGGCCAATAACCCGGATCCGAAATGTCTGCCGGTTCTGGATTATCTCATTGAGCATCGGTGCCAGCCGGCGCGCGTGGCGGAGGTTCTGGGCATGAAAGAAGTCCGGCACAACGTGCTGAATGCCAAACAGCATGAGCGCGAGGCGCTGGTGGTGGCGCAGGCCGGACGCGTCGGCGCCGTCACCGTTTCCACCAACATGGCGGGCCGCGGCACTGACATCCTGCTGGGCGGCAATCCGGAAACCATGGCGCGCGAGGAATTCCGCAAATCTCCCGATAAGTATCGCGAACAGGGCATCAACCCCGACCCGCCTGACCGGCCGCCGGAAGGTTCCGGGGCGGATATCTTCGGCGCATACGTGGAAGCTTACGCCGCGTGGAGAAAACAATGGGCGGAATTCGTGGACCGCTTCAAAGTGGTCACGGATGCCGAGCACGCCAAGGTGGTCGCACTCGGGGGATTGCACATCCTCGGCACCGAGCGGCATGAAGCCCGGCGCATCGACAACCAGTTGCGCGGGCGTGCCGGCCGCCAGGGCGATCCCGGCTCCTCCCGCTTTTACCTGTCGCTCGAAGACGACCTGCTCCGCATTTTCGCCGGCGAGCGCATTTCCAGCATCATGCACAAGCTGGGCATGGAAGAGGGCGTGCCCATTGAATCCCGCCTGATCTCGAAACGCATCGAGGCCGCACAGAAAGCCGTGGAGGCGCAGAACTTCGAATCGCGCAAACATTTGCTTGAGTACGACGACGTCATGAACAAGCAGCGCGAGACTGTTTATGGCCTGCGCCGCCAGTTGCTGGAAGGGAGCGACCAGAAGGAGTTCGTCCTCAGTTCGGCCGACAGTGTGGTGGAGTGGTTGGTGGAGAAGTTCTGCCCCAAAGACCAGCACGCCGACACATGGAACACCAGCGGCCTGCGCACGGAATTCTGGGGACGGTTCGGAGTCGACCTGAAAAAGCACGATCTGCCGTTCGAGCCCAAGCGCCTCGACGAACTCAAGGAGCAGCTCAAAGAGTTGGTGCACAAGCACTACAATGAGCGCGAAACGGTGTGGGGCGCCGAGCGCATGCGGATGCATGAACGCATGATCATGTTGCAGGTGGTCGACGCGCAGTGGAAGGATCACCTGCTGGCCATGGATCACTTGAAGGAAGGCATCGGCCTGCGCGGTTACAGCCAGCGCGATCCCCTGGTTGAATATAAACGCGAATCCTTCGACATGTTTGAAGACATGTATGAACGCGTGCAGGATGAAACCTTGCGCTACCTCTTCCTGATGCGAACGCCCGAGGAAGAGGAGGAAATGATCCGGCAATACCAGCAGCGCAAGCGGCGCGAACAGCGGGAAATGCAGATGATCGGCGCGGGGGCGGTGGAAAAACCGCAGCAGGTCATCCGGCGCGAGAAGATCGGGCGCAACGATCCCTGTCCCTGTGGGAGCGGCAAGAAGTACAAGAAATGCCACGGGGCGGGGGGGCCCGCAGCGCCACCCGCCGCCGGGTCCAAGGGTGGCGGGCCGCCCAAGCCGGAGGCGGGCGCCAAGGCGTAGCCGGAGTTGTCGCGATCCTAGGACGCCCGGTTGTAGGGGAACGGCTTGCCGTACCCTCCTCGTTCGGTCGCGCGACAATTTGCAAAGGGTACGGCTTGCCGTACCCCTACCGCGTGGACTCGGCAACAAAGTTCTGTAGGCAATCTATGTAGCTTACACCACCCACTTCCATGAGGTTGTTGTGGCCGGCCCCTTCGATGGGGTAGAAGCGCTTGGGCTCCGGCGCTGCCGCAAACAGTTGCTGACCCATCTCAAACGGCACCACCTCATCGCGCGTGCCGTGAACGATCAGAATCGGCGCGTGCACCTCGCGAATCTTCCGCAGTGAGTCGAACCGGGACTTCACCACATAGGCGATGATGGAAACTGCGAACATGCGCCGCGCCATCGCCCGCGCGCTGGTGAAGGAACTCTGGATGATGAGACCCCCACACGGACGGCGAGACGCCAGGTTTACCGCCACCGCGCCACCCAGCGAATGTCCATAGATGATGATGTCCTGGGCGCGGAAATGGCGCTGTTTGAGGAGATAGTCGTAGGCCGCGTCGGCGTCGTGGTAAACGCCCGCTTCATCGGGTTTGCCCTCGCTCTTCCCGTAGCCGCGATAATCTACGGCCAGGATGTTGACGCCGATCTTCGCGAGGGCCCGCAGATGTTCCAGGCCGTATCCAATGTTTTCCGCGTTTCCGTGAAACCAGAGGAGGACTTGTTTTGATGCGGGGTTCGAATGATAGAAGGCATTGATTCTGACGCCATCCGCGGTCAGCAGCCAAACCTCTTCAACGTCCCGTTCGACGATCTGTGGTGAGGGGAAGCCCTCCGGATAGCGCGGTGGGTAGTAGATGAGTTGATTCTCAACGACCCGAAGGGTGACGACAACAAGCAGAATTCCGGCCGCGACTGCCACCAGAACCATCGTCAAGAGTCTCTTCACCTTCGCGGCGCTCACCATTCCGATTCAACCGGCTCCGGCGCTCATTCGAAGTGTGACCCGGCCCCATCCCTGGGTGGGGTGAGGCCGGGCCGTTAGGATTATTGACCGTCACCGCCGCCTTCGTTCGGGGAGATGACCACAAAGACGCCATTGCCCTGACGATTGATGCGCAGCAGCGTCTGGCCTTTCGCTTGAGGGGCCAATTTGTCGAAGTCCGAAACGTTGCGCACCGGTTGGCGGTTGATGCTCTCGATCACGTCGCCCTCTTGAAGGCCGTATTGACCGGCCGGGCTGTTCGGATCAACTTGCGAAATCACCACGCCCGTCACATTCGAGGGCAGACCCAACTGATCGCGGATCGAGGGAGTGAGGTTTTGCACGGTGATGCCGCGCAGAGTCCCCTGCTGAACGCTTCCCCCACTACCCACGCGAGCGCTGAGGTCGGAAGGACGCTCGCCGAGGGTCACCTTGAGGGTCATTGGTTGGCCATCACGCACGATGTCCAAAGTGGCGACGGCGCCGGGACTCAGGTTCGTCACCTGGGCAGTGAGTTGGCCGGCATCGGCAACGACTTGGCCATTGAGTTTGCGAATGACGTCACCGGTCTTGAGCCCCGCTTTGTCGGCAGGTCCGCCCGCAGTCACGTCTTGCGCGAGGGCACCGGAAGTATCTGGCACTTTGAACTGCTTCGCCAAATCGTCATTCAAATCCGTGATCTGAACGCCCAGGTATCCGCGGCTCACCTTTCCGGTCTTGATCAAATCCTCCATGACGTGCCTCGCCATGTTCGAGGGAATTGCAAAGCCGATTCCAATGAACCCGCCCTCCCCGCCGGGCCCTGAATTCCCGCTCAAGATGGCGGTGTTAATGCCCACCACTTGGCCGTGCACATTCACCAGAGCTCCGCCGGAGTTTCCGGGGTTGATTGCGGCATCGGTTTGGATGAAGTTCTGGATATCTTCAATCTGTCCGCTGGAACGCCCCAAGGCGCTCACGCTGCCGCGCGTGACGGTGAAGTCCTGCCCAAAGGGGTTCCCAAATGCCATGACCGTGTCTCCCACCTTGAGCTGGTCGGAATTGCCGAAAGTGGCGGTGGGCAAGCCACTTCCGTCAATCTTGACGACGGCGACATCGGTTTGGGAGTCCGCTCCCACCACTTTTCCCTTAAACGTTCGTTTGTCGGCGAGCGTCACCGAGATTTCCGTCGCCTTGGCAATGACGTGGTTGTTCGTCACTATGTATCCGTCGGCCGACACAATCACACCACTTCCCAGCGCTTTCTCGCGCTGCTCACGGGGAACCTGGGGAAACATGTTCCCGAAAAACTGACGGAAAAATGGATCGTTCAGGAAAGGTGACTGTTGAACCTTCGTAACCTGGGTGGATTGAATTGCCACAATGGCAGGCGTAACCGCTTTGGCGATTCGTTCGTATGCCTGGTTCTGCCGCTCCAAGATGTCGATATCCGGCCCATCCAATCCTTTCCCCTGAGCCATAGCAAAATTTGGAAACACGTGGTTCCCCTGGTAGAGCATTAGCGACAATCCCAAGGTCAAGATCCCGATCAGTGTCAGGCTCAACCCCCCTAAGTTTTCCCGCAAGAATCGTTTGTCAAATCGCATGGAATCTTCCTCCTTCAGACGACCGGCTGAATCCCATTGCCATTTAGCCCGGCTGGGCGTCACTCCGGTCGTTGCATTCGCGCGAGGTAAATCGCCCTCATCGCGTTAAGAGAGCCCGCCACCGCCGTGTCATTTCACCCCATGATTATTCCCGGGCAATTCAAAACTGAGCCCCTGTGTTCTTAGACGGAAGACCATGGGTTATGTCATCAAGGCAGGTGGTCGGTCAATGTCTTCACGTGGTCTTTCTCCCGAGCAGCTATTATCCTCCGAGTAGCCCTTATACCAAACCACTGCTATTTTGATGCTTAATTGAGGAATGAGGGTTTACTCGTCGTTGGGGCGGGGAATCATTATTCTCCCCAACCAGCGTATAGTCACGAGCCATGCCCCCCACCAAGCCAGGAGAGTCGGGGACAATTTAAGAGGAAGCGCCTGTTGGTCGAAGCATCTCGATCAGGGTCGTCGCGACTTTCGGATCGAATCGGCCCTTTTCCATCCCTTTGCGAATCTCGCTGATCGCCACACGAGTGTCCCAAGCCTCATGATAGGGCCGCCATGAGGTGAGTGCACTGTAGGACTCCGCCACTGCCGTAATGCGCGCCCCCAGGGGAATAGCTTCACCACGCAGGCCGTCCGGATAACCCGTTCCATCCCACGCTTCGTGATGATGAAGCACAATTTCCAGGAGGTGGGGATCGACGTAGCCCATACGGCGGCAGGCCGCCACACTTTCCTGCACGTACTTTTCGATCAACTTCGACTCTTGATCCGTCAAGCTTCCCCCGCGATTCAGAACGTGGTGTGGCACCGCTTCCTTCCCAAGATCCTGGAGGTAACCTGCCAACAGAATGGTCTTCTTCATTTCTTCGTTTAACTTCAGCCGATCGGCCAGGGCGTAGGAGAGAAGCGCCACAACGCGGCAATGGCCGACCGCCCCATCCAACGCTTCCACCGCCAATACCACTTCTTCCGGTATTTCAATGTGCGACTCCGCCTCCGCGTAAGCCGCCGCTATCGCTGGAGGAATAACCGCCGGGTCCCTCCACCGGTCCTTGACCCCTGTCACCTCATAGACTGTGATCTTCTGCAATTTTCCCTTGAGCTGGATCTTTTCAAACTCATCGCGTTTGAAGTTGGCATCCGCATAGGCCAGCTTGATTTGGGTGGATTGCGGGTCCAATGCGAGGGCCCGTTCAAAATAGCGAATCGCCGTGGTGGCATCGTGGAGTTCAAAATTCGCTTTGCCCAATTCATAAAGGAGTTCCGCACTTTCACTTTCCCGCGAGAGTCTTTCCTCCAGGGCGGTCATGCGCTCGAGTAACTCATGGTCTGATTGCCGGCCGTACCCCAGGTTGCGGAGTTTGTTGGCGATCACAAAGGGTTCAACGGAGCGGAACGTCGGTTCGTCGATGAAAACTTTGGTCGGCTCACAAATCTCCTCGAGCCGCTTCGCCACATTAACGCGGTCGCCCACCGCACTGTAAGCTTGCCGCCGCACACCCAGCATGCCAACCACCGTACTTCCGGTGGCGATTCCAATGCGCATACGCCATGGCAGATTCAGTTTCTTGACGTTGGTCTGCATCCTGAGCCCGGCCAAAACGGCCAGGAGGGCATGACGGTCGTAATCTACCGGCGCGCCGAATTCCACCATGATGCCGTCACCCATGTATTTGTCAATGTGACCGCGGAAGAGATCCACGATGGGCTCGATTTGTCCAAGAAAGCGGTTGAGTTCCTCCAGCACCACGTCCGCGCGGTTCCGGTCCGAATAGGCCGTAAAATTGGTAAGATCCGTGAACATGATGCTGATTTCGCGCTTCTCGAACCGCAACTTCCCCTCGGTGGCCAGCTTCGCGACCACTGGATCCATTGTGGCATAGAGGGCTTTTTCCACTTTCTCCTTCATCTCCTCTGTCACGCGGCTGCGTTTCAGCTCATCGTAAAGCTGGCGTGTCTCCTCAAACCCTTTGGCAAGCCTTTCTTGCAGCGACCCAATTGACGCACTCGCCAGAATCAGAAACCCGCCCCAGATCGCCAACACCAGCAGGGCATTAATCCGGGTTCCTTGTACTGCAAAATCACCTGGCCGGTAATACGCAAATAGAATGCCCGACAGGAAGCAAAGGACGGCGCCCATTACCGCTTGGCGTTTGCCCAGAAAATAGGCGGCCATCAAGACAGGGAGATAGAAAAAGTTAAGGAAGGCAATTTTGTATGGGAAGAGATAAAAGACCGCACCGACGATTCCTACCACCAGGAGGATGAACAACCCTTCCAGATGCCGGACGATGAAATTCCGAAACTGAAGCGGCCAAGCTCCACTTAAACCAAACGGTGCGGCGGTCTCGTTAAGCGCTGGCACGCGAGGGTCAGGGTTCGCCATGGTCTGTTTTATCCAGCCCCACTTAAATTTGGACACCAAAAGTCTGTGCGCGTACTATAACTTTGGAATCGCGAAAGGGCAAGTTGCGTTTGTGAAGGCTCTGTACGCCGTGTTTATTAATGTTAAGGTAATTGCCCTTTG
>Ga0326727_10011515_pt1 | contig 20551 bp, 9 predicted proteins | sample MB2enrmetagenome_FD_207643 | JGI IMG/M metagenome (GOLD analysis project Ga0326727, IMG submission 207643) | Lab enriched peat soil microbial communities from McLean, Ithaca, NY, United States - MB29MY | ecosystem: Environmental > Terrestrial > Soil > Wetlands > Peat | place: USA: New York...
GACATCCAAGCCGGAGATGATGATTTCGCCTTCGTTAACAGTGAAGATGTGAATGTCGCAAATTGCTCACTCGTCTCTCGTTCCTCCGCCATACGGCTGGAAAACACGCGGCACAGCACTTTTCAGGACCTTTCTATTCATTCCAACCGAGGCATAGGGATTTATCATGTTGCGGGAGAAGCAACCGAGGATGTGCTGTTCTCCGACATCGTCATCGAGACAAAACTGATAACCGGCCATTGGTGGGGAAAAGCTGAACCCATCTATATCGCGGTCAGTCCCGCCAAGCCGGGGCAAGCCTCCGGGTATTTGCGGGATTTGCGGTTCTCCAACATCATGGGGACGGCCGAGAGCGGCATCGTCATCTATGGGAGCAAAGATGGCGTGGTTAGGGACCTGAATTTCGATCATATCAAACTGCGCATCATCGCCCCGTCCGCGAAGATCAGCGAGTCGGTGGGAGGAAACTTTGATTTGCGCTGGACCGCCACGAGTTTGTCCAATGCGATTTTCAAGCACGATATTCCCGGAATGTACTGCCAGTACTTGGAGGGCCTGCGAATTCACGACTTCGAGCTGGAATGGGGCGAGGGCTTGCCTCCATACTTTTCCAATGGTATTGAGGGTGAGAACTTCCGGGACCTCGAGATTGACGGATTCTCCGGCAGACAAGCGCGGGCTTCCAGCCAAGACGCGGTGATTGTTCTAAAGGACGGCCAAGGGGTGACCATCAGGAATTCCAGGGCTGCTGAAGGGGCGGGAACTTTTGTTGCCCTATCGCGAGTCCGACAGGAACGATTGTTCGTGAACAACGACCTTGGCGCCGCCAAGCGGGCGATGATACCGGCGACCTCAAGCTTCAAGATTTACGGGAACATCCTGCCGCATTAAGTATGAGTACGAATAGGCGGCCTGCTGGACAGTTGTGTGCCGCCCAAAACGCCTCTGCCGCAAACTGCACTCGTCATTCCGACATAAGCGCGACCGTACGCCATGGTCGATTCTCCCGGCAGATTTTGAAGTAAACTAGTCGATGTCATGTTTCGACCTCCAAGCCCCGCTGAATCGCCGTCGCCTTATCCGGCGGCCCCAGAGGATGCGGTTCCCTTCTCGCCTGCACGGCGTTGTTCGGCGGCTGGACCGGGCCTTTGCGGGGCTTTGTTCATTCTGACCCTCGCCTGCGCCACCGCTGCGCAAATGCCGGATCCGCAGCAGTTGTTTCAGCAGGCAGACGAGGCCCAGCAGCGCGGCGACACGGAACTGGCGGTGCGCAAGTACCAGGAGCTCATCCGGCTTCATCCGGAGATGATTGCGGCGCGCGCCAACCTGGGAATCGCGCTCGTCGCGCTGGGCCGTTTTGACGAGGCGATCGCCCAGTATGATGCCGCCCTGACGCAAGCCCCCGACGACCCGGTCCTCCGGCTCGACCTGGCGCTGGCCTGGTACAAACAGGCTGAGTTCGGGAAGGCCGCCTCCGAGTTGGAGGTTTTGCGTCGGCAGCAACCCGACAACAAGCAATCGCTCTATCTTCTCGCCGACTGCTACCTGCGGCTGGGGAGAAATCGAGACGCGGTGAAGCTCCTGGAACCCGCTTATCAAACCCATCCGGACGACCGCGCGGTGGACTATGCTCTGGGGACAGCGCTGATTCGAGACGGGCAGGCACATAAGGGAGAGCTCGTCATCGATCGCATTTTGAAAGATGGAAACACCGCTGAGGCCAACCTGCTGATGGGGGCGGCGCAACTCGTGGCAGGTGACAGCAAGACCGCGGCGACCACGATCCACCAGGCTCTCGATCGCGACCCCAAACTCTCCGGCGGTTGGTCGTTGTACGGACGGGCGTTAATGGAGGGGGGCGACAATGAGGGCGCGAAGGCGGCCTTCGAACGTGCACTCCAAGCGGACCCCAGCGATTTCGAGGCTAATTTTCATTTCGGCCGTTTGCTCCGCCTCGGCGGCAATAACGCCGAAGCAACTCCGTACCTCGAGCGGGCGTTAAAGCTTCGACCCGATTCTCTCAACGCGCGCTTTCAGGTCGGCGCACTCAATATCGCGCTGGGCCATCTGGACGAGGCCCAAAAGGACCTCGAACGCGTGGCGCGCGAATCTCCCGACTTTCAAGAAGTTCACGTGCAGCTTGCTGCGCTCTACTACCGCCTGAATCGCAAGCAGGACGGTGAGCGTGAGCGCCAGATCGTGCTGCGCCTCAACCAAAAAGCTCGCCAGCAAGGCCCCCAGCCCGAACCATGATCGCTCACCGATAGTTTGCTATTCCAGTATTCATGAACAAATTGATGAATAATCTCCTTATACCCCTTATGTGAACAGTATAGGCTCTAGCGGGGCTCCTTGACCCGAAGGATTTGATCTGCCGGCACATTCTTGAGTACCTGGGTGGTTCCCGACGGCCATCGGATCTCGATTTCGTCCACCATCTTCGCCGGACCGAGTCCGAAGTGAACCGGGCCGGCGCTGGAGGAGGCGTAGCCCGAGGCGGTGCTCACATGATTGAACTGGGCGTGCCCCGCGGCCGAAATGCGGATTCGCGCGCCGATGGCGTCGCGGTTGCTTTTCGTGCCTTCCAGCTTGAGTTCCAGCCAGTGATTCCCACCCGGGCTGTCATTCATCCAGATTTCCGCGGGTGCGCTGAGCGCCGTCACCACCACGTCCAGCTTGCCGTCGTGATTGAAGTCCCCGATCGCCGAGCCGCGGTGCCGCCGCGGTGGTTGCGCGCCAAAGCCCCCCTCCTCCGTTAGAGCGGACCATTTCCCATTGCCGGTGTTGCGGAAGACCGTATTGGGCTGGTCGATGTGAGCGCGATCGGCCATGGCCGGTGATTGCACATCGCCGCGGCTGACAAATAGGTCCTTCCAGCCGTCGTTATCGAAATCGTCGATGTTCGGGCTGTATCCGGACATGGAATTGCACAGCGCCGTCATGCCGCTTTCCGCCGTGATTTCCTCAAACCCTCCCTTGCCGGTGTTCCGGTAAAGCGGAAAGGTCTCACCGGCCAGCGCCACCATGGCCAAGTCAGGAAGGCCGTCGTTGTTGAGGTCGCGAAAATCGACTCCCATGTTGGAGATCAGGTTGCCGTTTTCGGGCAGGGCGACGCCCGCCTCAAATGCCACCTCTTCAAATCGTCCGTTCCCCTTGTTATGAAACAAAAAGTTAAAAAGCTTGTCGTTGGCCACGAAGATGTCGGGCCAACCGTCGCCGTCGTAGTCGGCGACGCCCACGCCCATTCCCTTCCCCGGGTGCGACCGGATGCCCGATGCCGCGGAGATGTCAACGAAGGTGCCGTCTCCCTTGTTCAGGAACAACTGGTTGGGAAGTTCCTTGTAAAACTTCGGGTGACAGTATTCCGGCTTGCCGTTGTAACGGCAGTCTGGCTCCTTGGTGACGTCCCAGCTCAGGTAGTTCACCACGAACAGGTCCAGCAGCCCGTCGTTGTTCACGTCCACCCACGCCGCGCCCACCGACCAGAGCGGTCCATACTCTTTATCAAGATGCGCCAGCCCGGCCTTTTCCGTGACGTCGGTAAAGGTTCCGTCGCCGTTGTTGTGGTACAGGGTGTTGCGATGGACGCCGCCCACGAAGATGTCCTCGAAGCCGTCGTTATCATAGTCCCCGATGGCCACTCCGGTATCGTAGCCGGTTCCGGCGAGCCCGGCCTTTTCCGTGACGTCGGTGAAGGTGCCATCGCCGTTGTTGTGGAAGAGCCGGTTTCGGTATCGGGGCGAAGACTTTTGGAGGGTGTTGATATCGGCGCCGTTGGTGAAGAAAATGTCCAGGTATCCGTCGTTGTCGTAGTCGAAGACCGCGACCCCGCCCGCCATGGTTTCCGGGGCGTGCCTCTCCGGGGTCTCGCAACTGTCCAGGGAGAAGTCGATGGGCTGAAAAACGAAATGAATCGGCGCGCGGTTCGGCTGCGCGTGGGCGGGTATCTTCCACAGGAGCGCGGCCGCGCCCAACACGCCCAGCAAGGCGTAAATCAAAGCCCGGAGCAGCAGCCGGCTAGGCCTCGAGCTCTCGCCAGAGGGGGTCAAGGCCGGGACCTCGGCTGGGTGAGTTTCTCGATGGCGTCTTTTTCCTTGCCCGCATCCGTCGTCCGGCCCATGGTTGTATAGGCTCTAAACAGAGCCCACAGAATCTTGTAAACCTCCGGCGCCAGGTCCCGTGCCGCCTCCAGTTCGCGAATCGCGGCGGGAAGCTTCCCCTTGGCCACAAGGGCTTCTCCCAAGGCAAAGTGCGCCGAGGCGTCTTGGGGGTCAAGCTCGACGGCCCGGGCGGCGAGCGCCAAGGCCTGGTCCACCTGCCCCCCCTTCACATCCTCTTCCGCCAATCGAACCCGCGCCAACATGTGAAACGGCGAGATCTCAAGCTCACGCTGCATCTCGCGAATTCCCTCTTCGGGGCGCACGTTGAGCAGGAACGTTCCGAAGAGAAAGTGGACGCCCGGCTCGTTAGGATAGGTGGCCGTCATCTGGCGGAAGAGCTTCTCGGCCTCGTCCTGGTGCTGATCATTGACCGCGAGAGCTGCCTCGCCGGCCAGACGGATCATTTCGCGGCGGTCCGAGGGTATTTCTTCCGGAAGGAGCGGCATCCGTAGTACTGCCAAGCCGACCGGCTCCACCAGGAAGGACTCCGCCTGTCCCGAGCGCGCCGTTTCGAAAAGCAGGCGCTGGCTCTCGTCGTACATCTCGAATCGCGTCAGCAACGCCGCAGCGTAGTAGAAAACGGACCGCGCCATCCCCTGGCTGCCGCCCATGCCGAGGGTCATGGCTTGTCGAAAGTGGTCCAGGGCACGAGGGTACTCGCGGGTCTGGTATTCGCTCAGGCCCAGGAGCGCCCAGCCCATGCCCGCCTTGGGTTGGTCGGCCACAAAGCGGCGCAGGTTGTCGCGCGCCTCGGGGTATTTCTCCTTTTCGTAAAGGAGGCTGCACAAGTTCCAGAGCCCCTCGTCCCACTCCGGCTGCAATTTAAGGGCGCGCTGGTAGAGCGCAATCGCGTCATCGTCGTGGTTTTGGCTCTGCGCCTCCTCGGCCGCGCGCGACAACTGCTCGAAGCTGGGAACTGGCCGCGCAGCGGAACCCTTCTGTTCCGACGCCGCGGCCGGCAGCGGCCCGAGCGCGACAAGGATGAGGCAGAGGGTAGCGATGCACGTCCTCATTTTTCTTGCCCCGGCTGCTTCTCGTGCATGAGTTCCTGCAATTCTTGCGGTGGCAACAGGATTCCTGCCTTTTCCTTTTCCTTCAACGCGATGAATGCGGCCATTTCATGTTCGGCGTCCTTGGTCCGGCCCAACTTCCCGTAAACTGTCTTCAGTCCCCATCGAATCGAAGAGCTATCCGGCGCCAGTTGCCTGGCAGCTTCCAGCTCCACGGCGCTTTCCTGGAATTGCCCTCTGGCAAACAAAACCTGCCCCAGGGCGTGGTGTGCCACCGGGTCCTTTGGCTCGAGACCGGTGGCGCGCTTGGCAAGTGACACCGCCTCATCCAGTCGGCCCTCTTCGAGGGCGAAGCGCGCGAGTTCTACCATGGCCGGAGCGTGCTGGGGAGAAATTCGTAGTTCCTGCCTGTACTCCTTTTCCGCGGCATCCCGTTTCTTCTGGAAGCCGAACACTGTGCCCCGAAAATAGTGTACGTTCGGCGCCTGGTCATAATGGAGCAACAACTTGTCTTCGTAATCCTGCGCCCGGTCGAACTGGTGCGGGATCAAGGAGGCGTAGAACGCCGCCTTGCCGGCCAGCCAGACCATCTCCCGCCATTGCGGCGGATAATCCTCGGGAAGGTAGCGCATGCGGAGGGAAGCCAAACCCATGGCTTCCGTCAACGCCGCGCTGGCCCCGCGCTTCTGGCTCTTGGCGGTGAGCAAGTAGAGGGTCTGCACAAAGCGCCCCTCGCGCGTCAGCAGCAGCGCCCAGTGGAAGCTCGCCACATCAATAAGCTCTTCGGTGCCGGGCGATCCCTGGAGCCCCCACATCTGAAAATGCTCGAGAGAACGCGCGTAGTCGTGGGTCTCGTACTCCGAGAGAGCCAGAAACGCATAAGCCGGCCCGGGTTTGGGCGCCATGGCCACAAAGCGTGTCAGTGCCGCTTGGGACTCGGGAAATCGATCTTGCTCGTAGTAGAGGCTTCCCAGCCACCACCAACCGTCTTGCCAGGAGGGGCGCAGATCCACCCCCTGGCGGTAGAGCCGGAGGGCGTCCTGCAATCGATCCGCCGTGCGCGCCGCGTCGGCGTCGCGCGCAATCTCCTCCAAGTCCTGTTGCGCGGCGGGACACAAACCGGGGAGGGCGGCGGTGAGCACGAAAACGACGACGAAAAACCGGGCGCACATGGCCAGTATCATACATGCCGCGGCCCCTCGTGAGCCACTGCTTTGCCGGGCTGGCAAACTTTTTCTCGGTGTCTTTACGATGGTGGGTTCAGTCTTCACAGCCCCCCACCCGGGGAGCAAAGGTGCAAACGGTGAACGTAATTGGACCCGGGAAGTTCTTTGCTCAATTTTGATCAAGGAACCCGCCTACCTGCCGGACCATGTTCCTGACCGTAGCTTGCCAATCTTGGCGGCCGCAGGTTATCCGCCGCCGGGTTCGTAGGGACGCAATCGGCTCGCTCCTAGGGCTGCGCCTTTGCGCCGTGGCGTTCGTAACGCTCGAGAGCGTCCCGCAGCTCTTTCCCCAGTTGCTCGTCGTGTTCCTGGATGGCCAGATCGAGCGCCTGATGTGCGGATTGTATGGCCTCGGCGGAACGGCCAGCCTTGTCATATGCGTCAGCCAGCGCGGCGAGGCACCGCCTATCTTTGCCTTCGCTAAGCTCCACGGATTTCTGAAAAGAGGCCACGGCCCCGGCGAAGTCCCCGCGTAATCCCAAGACAAAACCAAGATTGAAGTGATACTCCACGGAAGCGGGGGAGAGGGCAATGGCCTTTTGCAGTTCGGCGACTGCCTCGTCCATTCGTCCCATCTTTGCCAGCGCCGTCCCGAGGTAACTGTGGCCATCGGCGAAGTCGGGAGCCATCTCGACGGCTTTCCGCATGTGCTCGTATCCCTCCTGAGCTTGCCCATTTTCGGACAGCGCCGCCCCCAGGTCCGCCTCCACCCCGGGATTGGAAGGATCGAGCGCCAGCGATTTCCGAAAGTTGAGCACTGCCCCGTCCAGATCGCCGGTTTGCGACAGCGACGCCGCGAGGTGGGCAAACCATCCCGGCTGGTGAGGGTCGAGATCGCAGGCCTTGCGGTACTCCTCCACCGCGTCGCGCTCCTGGTCGCTTCCCGTCAGCGCCACCGCGAGGTTGAAATGCGCATTGGCATCGTCCGGATCCATTTGCACGGCCTTGCGCCACTCCACAACGGCTTCGGCCATCTGCCCCTTCTCCATCAACTCGAAGGCCCCATTGGCCACCCGGTAAATCTCCATCGCCTGCGGGTCGATCTTGTCCAGGCCCTCCGGCGGCACATTCACAAACTCGGGGATATTCACCGCGCGATTGGCGGCGGTCGTGTTGTCCACAAGAATCGCAGGAGTGTCGTTGCCGTTGGCGTCGAGGTGGGTCAGCATCAGGTGCGTGTAAAGCGAGCGCGACTTCGACGAAAACGCCAGCCACCGCCCGTTCGGCGAAAACGAGTGCCACGAGTTCATCAGCGACGTGTTGCATTTCATCAGCCGGGCTCTGCCGCCCGCGAAAGGCACGATGTACAGCTTGCTGTCCGGGCGCATCAGCAACCCATTACGGTTCTGCACGAACACGATCCAGCGGCCGTCTGGGGACACCTTGGGGAAGTTGTTGCTCATGCCGTTCCCGGAAGCGCCGGCGACCGGCTCCGCTTTGCCGCCTCTGCCCTCGTTAAAAGGAATCCGGTATAGGTCGTATTGGATCTGCGTTTCATTCGGGTCATTGGCGTACTCGGGCTTCGCAGCCCCGGGCGGATAGGGATCACGGGCCTCTGCCCTGCTAAAGATCAGGTACTTTCCATCCGGCGACCAAAATGCGCTGGTCTGCACGAACTGCGGGTCGTTCGCACCGGGCAGAGGCCTCAGCCTCCCTTCCTTCCGGTCGTACCAGGCCAGGATGCCCCGAGTGGGATAGAAAACCTGGGTGAAGTCCAAATGCTTATAGTTCATGCTGAAAAGGCGATCCGAGAGCCCTGGCGCGAACCCGGGGTTTTCGTTTTGATGGGTGTTCCCCGCGGCGGGAGGCCCGATCGAGGTCACCACGTACCGCCCGTCCGGCGAGACCTGCGACATGAATCCGAACCGCTTCACGGCCGGCTCAGAGCTCCTGGCCTCAAGGTTCTCCTGAAAGGAACTCCAGCGGATGACATCCTGATTGCGGATGGCCATGTTCTTGGCCACCGGAACGAGGGCGTACAGCCCCTTGTCGTTCCGGGGTCCATCGACATCCAGCCCGAGCGTCTTGCCGTCACGCGAAAACGAATGGCAGTTGGCGCAAGTGTAGAGGTTCTCCATTACCACTCGGCTCTGGAGCTCGCCAATGTTCCGTAACCGCCATTTGATGAGGGGAATGGCGGATGTCGGCAGGGGCTGTATCGAGCCTTTCTCCGTATTGGGCACCGTCATCAGTGGGACATCGCGGTAGAAAACGGGGGCGCCGACAGGATCCCGTGACGTGGAAATTGTCACCCTGCCGCCCGACGCCGGCAGTTTTGAACTGTCGTCCGCAAACCCGGTGATGGCAATAGTTGCCGGCGATTTCACGGACCCCCGTTTGATCTTCGCCCACGTGGCCTCGTCCGGCCTCCACGTCCTCGTGACCGCCTGCTCGGGAGTCAGTGGTGAGAGCTCACCTGCTTGTGGATCGATCTCGCCCATTTGCATGTACTCGCCGGGCGCTTCCACGCGGATTCTACCGGAGTGGTCCGCAAAGGAGACCTCAACCACCCATCGCTTGGCGGTTTCGCTGGCATCGCGCCAGAGAAAAGTGGGAGGGGTGATCTCAGGAGGAAAAACCGAGCCGTCGAGCGGGTAGTCGACAGTGATCTTCGCCGGTGGGCTCGCCGGCGACGCATGGCGACTGCCGACGGATCGCGACAGCCCGGCCCCGCCCAGCAGGAAAACGGAACCAGCGCCGACAATCCCTACAAACAGGACATTGGCGGAAAATAACCTCATGCCCCTCCAGAGCGGGTCTCAAATAGAGCATTGGCCGCAGGACTAAGGGAGTGCGGTCCAACAAGTAGTGCCATGATATCCACCGGGATTTCCATTGTGCCTTCCCGGATTTCGGGATTATACATCCAAAGTCTAAAAGAATGGGGTGGCCCTTGCGGGCCACCCCATGGTGAAGGCTAGACTCCAAGTCCGACGCAAGCTAGAAGCTGTACTTGACTCCCAATTCCATGATCCGATGCCCGAACACATATTGGGCAATACCGAACGGGCTGGATGGATTAATTATTATCTTGCCATTGCCGTCGAAATTGAGATGGAGGCCGCTGTCGCCGGTGGTGAACGACGGCAGATCATGGTTCATGAAGTTGAACGCTGCGAAACGGAACTGGAGGTTCTGGTGCTCCGTGATCTTGAAGTTCTTCATCAGCGAGAGGTCGCTTTGCCAGAACATCGGTCCGTTCAGATAGGGCATCCCACCCGTCCCGAAGCCGCCGCCGGCCGTGGCGGGCGCAAAGCAACTGGGATTGAAGTACTCGTGTGGCAGCGACAAGCCCTTCTTGGGGTTGCAGATAATTGTCGGCTGGAGGGTGAAATCCTGTGTCCCCAACAGATGGACGTTGTCGTAGTAGGCGGTAGTCGTAGTCGTGGTGGTGCCATTCACTGTAGTCGACGTGGTCGCGTTTTCTTGCGTGTAGTTCAGGTTCCAAGACTGGGAGGTCTCATTAGCACCGCTTTGGAAGGTGGTGATACCTGAAATCTGCCAGCCGTTCGCCAGACCTTTCACAAAGGCGTTGCCCTGGTGAGTGCGTGGGAGGTTGAAGACGTAGGCGAGGTTCAGGACCTTCGCACGATTGTTGGGCGAGACACCATAGTAGTAGCCCTGGCCATAGTCAGCCATCGTGCCGGTAGGGAAGTTGCCGAAATCTCCCAGCGCTTTGGACCAAGTGAAATTGGCGTTCAAGGTGAGGAAGCCGACGTAGCGGAGTAAGTTCAACTGGAGAGAGTCGTACCGCGCGATGCCCGCGGTCGTGCTCTGATCCACGGCGGTGAGATTCTGGTAAGCGCGGGCGCTGTCCTGGCAGGTGGTGGTCGTGATATCGCAGCTTACCTTGAACAGTCCACCAATCGGGACCGCATTGATGTTGGGTTGGACTTGCATGAAGTCCGTGTGGTTGCCGACGTAAGACGCTTCGAGCAGGAATTTGCCCGGCAGCTTCTGGTCGATGGAAAAGACGTAATTGGTCACCAGCGGCTGCTCATGGTCGTTCTGATTATAAACGTCGACGGAGGAGCCCACCGTCGGTAGCGAAACGCCAAGGGGACCCACGGACGTGGCGTGGGTGTCGACCGCCTCCCAAGAGGGGCAGTTGGGATCGTTTTGGCCACATGACCAACTAAAGGCACCCTGGGCAGTCTCCACTGGCCCGGTGTAATTGTTGCTTTGCACCGAGTCGTAAGCGCGGTACTTGCCCCAGCCGCCCCGCAGCACTGTCTTGCCCGTGCCAAACAAGTCAAAAGCAGCACCCAGGCGGGGCGAGAAGAAGAGGAACTGGCTGGTGGCGCCGGAGAGGGGAATCGACGGGTCTATCTTGTTCCACTCTATGCCGGTATAGTTACCAATGACTCCGGCGGGGGGAGCGAACAAAGCGGGATTACTGCTGTACTGGCCAGGAAAGAAGACGGGTATACCAATACCATCCCCGTCGTACGGTTTGGCGTAATGCTCGAATCTCATACCGTACTGAACGGTAAGCCGACGGTTCACCTTCCAGTCGTCCTGGGCGTAGAAGTCATCAATGTTCTGCGCGAGGGTGGAGGGAGGCGGCAGGGCTTGCTCGTAGTAACCCGCTTGGCCAATGCCCATCAGCATGTCGGCATAGTTGTTGCCCGTCGGCGTACTCCAATCGGCGTAATCGAACACCCCCATGTACTGCCCCCAGTTGTCCTGCCGGTTGTAAACGTGCTCGAAATAGAAGCCATACTTGGTGGTGTGTGTCCCGATTACCTTGGTCAGATTCTCTGAAACGCTGGGGATACCCTTGTAGCAGATCATTACGGGGTGAAAGTCAGCGCCCAGGTTTGACCCGCCGAGATTGGGGATCGTATTGCCCCAACTCGTGAAGTCCGGGGCCGTGGGATTGCCGTAGATTCCCTTTAAGTTGAAACCGGGAATGTCCGCGCGCAGCAGCTTCGTGGGATCTTGCGGCGAGTTGGGGAAGTTGATTTTGGTGTAGCCGTACCGAGTTTCGCTGGTCATGGTCGGCGAAAAGATGCGCACCAGGCTGACCGCGACAAAATCCGAGCCATTGGCTCCGACGACGTCGGTCGCGTCCGGAACCGCCCAGTCCGAACCCGTTCCTGCCCACAGACCCAGCGGTTGATTCTGGACCTCGCGTTGCCGGCTCCAAGTAACATACGCCCGGGTGTTGGTGCTGATGTTGTAATCGCCGCGGACGACGTTCTGATAGGAGTTCTGGGGCACCGAGAACGACTGGATATAGTCAAAGCCCTGGTGGTCCTGTGGGTCGCTGTTGGTGGCCGCAGGGAGGAACGCCGACATCAAGGCCTTCGCGTTCGGGTCAATACAAGCTGAGGAGAGCACGCCCGTGGAGGTAATCGCGCAGCCAGCCGCGGCCCTCTGAGTAAACCCCGTCCAGGAGCCCGCGGAGGGCGTGGTGGGAACAACCCCCAGGGTGGGCCGTCCAACCGTGCTGCCATAGGTGGACAGGGCACTGAAGTCGCCGTTCATCATGGCTGCGGTCGGTACGAAGTCGCGGTCCACGCCGCCATCGAGCAACTGATGGTAGTTCTCGTAGGCCTCGAAGAAGAAAACTTTCTGCCGGCTCTTGTTGAAGCCCGTTCCGGGAATAATCAGCGGACCGCCGATGTTGCCGCCCGGATAGTAGTACGAGCTCGCGGGTTTGGTCGCCCCAACGCTGTTGTTGAACGCGTCGTTGGCATTCATCGCCGAGTTGCGGGCATACATGTAGGCCGCACCGTGGAAATCCTTGCCGCCGCCTTTGGTAACCGTGTTAACCACCACCGGCCCCTTGGCGTTATCGGCCGAAAAGCTCGCATTCAAGACCTTTACTTCCGAAATCATGTCCGGATTCGGGTTGATCGGAGTTGCGGCGCCCGAAGCCCCGGGATCAAAGACGTGCTGCCCGTCCTGGGTGATGTCGACCGACTGCCCGTTGAGGGTGACGGCGCTGAGGCCGCCAGTGTTCCCGGCAATGGAGCTGCCGTTGATGCCGATGGTCTCACCCACGTAGTTCGCCTTGTTGACGCCCCCGTTGGCTTGCATCGCCGCGCCGGGCAAAATCTTAAGAAACTCGGTGGCGTTGCGGCTCACCAGCGACAGGTTCTGAAGGTCACTGGAGGAGATCACGGAGGTCTTGTCGCCGTTGTCCACCGTCGCTACTCCCGAGACCTTCTCCGTCACCACAACCGTCGTGGTGGTTGACGCCAGTTTGAGAGTTATGGTCATCGCCCGGCTGTCGCCGCCGTTTAAGAGGACTCCCGTGCCTAACCATTTGTCGAAGCCCTTCAAAAAAACGGAAACCTCGTAGGTGCCGGCCGGCACCTCGGTGAACGAGAAATAGCCGGCTGGGTTCGTTTGAACGATTCGAGTTGTTCCGGAGCTCGAGTTCTTGAGCGTGACCTCCGCTCCGGGTATTACCGCGCCGCTGTTGTCCACGACCGTTCCCGAGAGGCTCGCGAAGAACGATTGCGCCGGCGCCGGTCGGGCGATTAAAAACCAAATCGCCGTGACCCCTAAGATATAAAATAACTTTCTCATCAAAGTTCCTCCTGGGCGCGCCCCAACTTCTTCCGTCGGGCTGCACGTCTTATGAAGATTCGGAGTACTCGACCCACCCGAATAAAAGCTTGCTAGGCGCAATCACGCGCGCACAATTACGGATTGCTCCGACCCGTCCAATATGATCATTCGCCGAGGTTTACACCTTCGGCCGTTGCTGGAATTTGCGGAAGAGCCATTCCGAGTGAGAATGGCAGAGACAATCCCGGCATGTGAACGTTTACGCTTGCTTATAGTTAAAATCAAGGCTACGCCCGTTAGGTAACAGTTACGGCGAAAGGCTTGCATTGTTACCAAGTTACGTCGCTGTTACATGATATGGTTGTTTCAACCGGACTATTGTGCTATAAGCTGGTGGGAGGGTAGTCGACTCATGCCTGCGGTAACAGCCTTCTCCGAGGAGAAGGCCGAACTCAAGAATGTCCTCGCATCACTAAGCTTCGCCAAGTCTCCTAATCTTTCCAGGCTTTTGGAATATCTCTGCAATAAATACTTCGAGGGCTGCGGTCAGGACCTCAACGAATATGGCATCGCCGTCGAAGCTCTGGGTAGAACGGCGGATTTCGATCCGGGGACGAGTTCCATCGTCCGGGTTGAGGCCCACCGGTTGCGGGAGAGGCTCAACAAGTATTACGAGGGCGAGGGCGCCGATCGTCCCCTGATGATCGTGCTCGAAGCGGGACATTACGTCCCGCATTTTGTGAGGAGGGAAGAGCTTGCTCCAGCAGCCATGGAGAAGCGCTCGGGGCTGCCAACGGCAAATGGGGCGGGAGAGTTGCAAGGGGAGTCCACATCTCCAACCCCGCAGGTCGTCGCCAACCCCGTGGCGCCGGAGGAAATCAATAAACTGACAGCTCGCGATTCTCGGGATGTTGCTGGTCCCAAGCTGGGGATGCGGCTGACGATTCTTGCTATCGGCTTAGTAGTGGTCATCCTCATTCTGAGCGTGTTCACCTGGAGGTTCGAGACAAGGCAGAGTATTGGAACCTCCTTGGCCATTCCCGCGGAGAGCAGCCCTGCCGCGGGGGCCGCGGCGCCGGGCGACGAGATCAGGATTCTGGCCGGCTATTCCAAGGAGAACTATATCGATCGGAGGGGCAAAGTCTGGCAAGGCGATCGTTACTTCAAGGGCGGCGAGGCCGCTGGCTCGTCGCAGCAGACCATCTCCCGAACCCTCGACCCGACGATCTTTCAACAATCCCGCTCGGGCGAGTTCTCGTACGACATCCCTCTCAAAAGAGGGGTCTACGAGTTGCGACTTTACTTTGCGGAGACCGTGTTTGGTCCCACAACATTTTCCGGCGGAGGAGAGAGCAGCCGGGTCTTCGACGTCGACATGAACGGAAAGCCCCTGTTGGTGGGTTTTGATATTTACCGCGATGCAGGAGGCGACAACATCGCCTACGAACGCGTTTTCAAAGATGTGGCGCCCACTTCCGATGGCTATCTTCACCTGAGGTTTCATTCTTCTGCCCGGGAAAAGCCCATCCTGACCGCCTTGGAGATTGTCCCCGGCATTCCCGGCAAGCTGCATCCCATTCGCCTCGTGGCACGGGATAATTCCTATACCGACCGGGCCGGACAGGTTTGGAGTCCCGATCGCTATTTCTTTCATGGCCGGCTTGCTTCTCACAAGGGCCCGGTGCAGAACACCCCTGATCCTGATCTCTACACCGCAGAGCGATACGGGAATTTCGACTACGCCATACCCGTTGCGCCCGGCACGTACGGCGTTACGCTGCGGTTTGCGGAGACCTACTTCGGCGAGGCCAACTTCGGGGTGGGAGGCATAGGTTCCCGCATCTTCAATGTCTACTGCAATGGAGTAGTGCTTCTTCGCAACTTCGATATCTTTAAGGAGGCGGGAGGCGCCAGCCGCGCCTTGGACAAGACCTTCCACGGACTCAAGCCCAACGCCCAAGGTCTTCTGGTGCTCAGCTTCGTTCCCATCGAAAACTACGCCGAAGTGAACGCCATCGAAGCGCTGGACGAGTCCCAATGACGCCCCGCCGGGGACCCTTTGCCCGCCTCCCTCTACTGCCCTGCGATCTCGAGGATCTGCGCGTCAGAACCCGTCCACGCTTGGGCTCCCTCATGGCTTAGCTTTTGAGCAGCGTCATCCCAGTGCAGATGGGTGATGCTGTAGTCTCCCTTTTCGTAGGCATAGGTCTTTCCGTCATCACCGTAGAGTGTGAAGTCTCCGCTCGCTCCCGCATAAATGCGCAGCTTCGATATCCTCTGGACTTGGTGAGTGCTCTCGACCGGCTCTCCGAGCGGCAGGATCGAACCCGCGCGGACAAAGAGCGGCAACGTATCGATCGGTGCGTTGACCTCGATCGTCTGTCCCCCGTGGACACGAACGTTGGTCCAGTAGTTGTACCAATCCACACCTGCAGGCAGGTAAACCTTCCGCGTGGTTGCTCCCTGGTCGGTGACGGGGGCCACAAGGAATGCCGGGCCGAACATGTACTCGTCGCCGAGGTCTGCGACCATCGGGTCGTGGGGAAAATCCAGGAACAGCGCGCGCAGGAAGGGCGCACCAGTGCGGTAGGTGTTGTAGCCCAGCGAATAAATGTAGGGCAACAACTGGTAACGCAGCTTGAGGTACTTGATCAGAATCGGTTCGGCCTGCTTGCCGTAAGACCAGACTTCGTTGTAAAGGCGGCTGCCGTGGGTCCGGAAGATGGGAAGAAAAGCCGCGTACTCAAACCAGCGGGTGTAGAGCTCCGGGTAGTCGTCGTATCCCCCCACATTTTCGCGGGCGTCCGAGGGATCGAGCAGCGGCGGGTGAGCGGGATGATGCTCTGCGGGCAAATACTGCCAGCCGCCGGTGTCGTTACTCCAGTAAGCTAGACCGGAAGCAGCGAAGTTGAGGCCCGTGGGGATCTGGCGCTTCAGCGTGTCCCAAGTGGGATAGATGTCCGAGGACCAGAAGATCGTGCCATTGCGCTGTGCACCGAGGTAGGCGTCCCGCGAAAGGATGAGGGCGCGATGGTCGACGTCGCGACGGAACCCGTCGTAAAGGGCCGCGGTGTGCAGCAAGGGATAGACGTTGAAATAGCGGGTGCCGGGTCCGATATGGAAGAAACTGCCGTTGGGAGGAAGGTCGGGTTCGGTTTCATCCGCCCAGAGGGCGTCGAAGCCCTTGCTGAGGATGTTGTCACGAATGACGTTCCAGAACCAATGCGCTGCTTCGGGGTTGGTCGTGTCGATGTCGGAGCCCGCACGATCATAAGGCAGGCCGTTGGTGGGCGTCCCGTCCGCGAGATGCTCGAACCAGCCTTTCTGAACTAGGAAGTCGTAGTAGCGCGAGCCGGGCACAAAGCGGGGCCAGACGCTGATCATGGTCTCGAAGCCCAGGTCGTGAAGCTGGCGATTCATCGCAACCGGATCAGGCCATTTTGTGGTGTCCATGTCCATCTGGCCCATCTGGGTGTAATAGAACCAGTCGACCACGAGAACGTCAGCCGGAAGATGCCGCTGGCGATAGCCCCGGGCGACCCCGAGTAATTCATCCTGGGAGGCATAGCGTTGCTTGCATTGAATGAAACCATAAGCCGCTTTCGGCAGCATCGGCGTGGCCCCGGTTAGCTGGCGGTAACCGGAGTAGATCTCATCGGGGGTGTCGCCCGCTATGACGAAGAAAGACACGCGGTTGCCGACTTCAGACGTCCAACGGGTCTGCTCGTTGAAGCCCGGCTCGATAGTTGTCTTCGAGGGGTTGTCCCAAATCATTCCATAGCCATGATTGGTGACCACGAAGGGCACGCCGATCGAAGGTCCGCCGGTCGCGTTGTAGTCATGCCAGCACTTGACGGTGTGGCCGCGATGGTCGAGGAACCCTTCGTGGTTCTGCCCCAAACCATAGTAGTGCTCGTCAGCAGGTGAAGTGAAGGCGGCGCCGACCTGATAGAACGGCGCATCGGAAGGACGCTTGTCGTTCATGATGCCGGCATTGCCATCCTTGTTATTGGGTACGGACATCGACCAACCCGTCAACTCCAGGAGGACCTTGCCCTCGGGCGTGCTGATGGTGATGTGAGCGCCTGGGGCGGAGCCGCTGAAAAACTTACCAATGTCTACCTGCGTCGCGACAGGTTTGGCCGGACGGTTAAAAAAGACGGTGACGACCAGCCGTGATGACTGATAGATGTCTCCTTGATCACTCTGCTGGTGTGTCCAGCCCTGGCCGGACGGCCTCGCAATGAAACCGTAGCCGGGAGGGGCGGTGGCTTGGTCTTTAAGCAAGCTCAGGTTGACACGGATGATATTCGGGGCGTAGGGCTCAAGCACGACCGCACTTCCACTTCGATCCAAAACAATCCGTGGTTCTTCGGCACTTGCGACTCTAGCGCACAATAATGCCGCAGCCAGCATGACGGCTAAACGGTCTCGCCGCAAGATGCTTCCCGTCGTCCCAGGGTCGCGCTCGGTCCTGCGAGCAATGGCTCTTCGCGCGAATCTGTAGGAATTTGGCGCCTGCTGCCTTCCTTGCATTCTAGCCCTCCCAGTCAACTGTCGAATGGCGATCACCCTTCCGTCCCCGATAGGCAGTACTAATAACAACACCGGCGACCGCAGTCTAGCAGGACCACAGATTTCGCACCACCGGGATTTCGCCTGGATTCCGCCGGGAAAACCCCAGCGAAAGCGGAACCCAACCCTTGTCAAATAGCCAGAACAACCTTTACTGGCAGGGATCAGAACTGGGAGCGATAAGCCCTCGTCCGAGGAAACGCCGAGTCCACTTGATCACGTCATGCTTGGGCCGGCGAGTTCCATAAGGAGTTGGACCTTTCCTACTCGTAGCGGTAGACGGTCACGCGCAAAACCATGTTGGGGCGCACCGTCAGAATCTCGCCTTGACCGGTATCATCCCCGCCCAACTGCCGGACGACATGCCATTCGCCTTCCACGAACTTGCCCTGCTGCACGTCGCCCAGCCCTACAATCTGCGGCCCTGGCGTGGTGGGAGTAAAAGCGATTCGTATTCCGCTGCCCACCGCTCCGAAATAGAACTCATCCGGCCCTGTCGCAATGAGGATGGCCGCCGCTTGTGCCGGTGGCTGGTCCTGCTGCTGCCCCGGTGGCCCCGGCGGTATGAGCGGTGGGGTTCCTCCCTGAGCACGCTGCGGCGCGGCGGGTTGCCCGGACGAAGTCGGCTCCGGAGCGATGGGGAAATGGCCCCTCTCGACGTACGAAAGCTCCAGCGTATAGCCGCCGAGCCTGACCTTGAGCGGCGCATCGCCTTGGTTCATGCGAACGGCGCTGATGGTCTCTTTTCCTTGTTGGGCCACGATGGCCGGAGCCAATTGTGAAACCACGCGATACGCCGCAGCCAGTTCGGTGTCTGGACCCACCGATCTTTCGATGAAGAACGGCGAGAATCCCATGGCGTTGAACTTGCCAAAGGCCGTTAGTACATTGGCGGCGTTGGCGCTGGTTTCAGGGATGAACAACGGGTTTCCGTTGCGCGTGAACCTTTCGCAGACTTCGTCGAAGTACTGCAAATAAAGATCCGGCGCGAGCAGATCGACCGCGGGCGCTCCGGCTCTCCACACATCGTGAACCTGGGGCAGCGGGCCGCCGCTCGGGTATGTTCCGGGCCAGGCCATGTTCGGTTGTTGCAGCCAGGCGTTCACGTACATCGGAATGTTGTATTCTTTCTTACCCTCTTCTACCACCGCGTTGACGAACCGCGCATAGTGCCAGGCCATGAAGATTTCGTCCACTGGCCAGTGCAGCTTCCGCCAACCTGTCAGGTACTCCGCGGGACTCAAAGGCGGGCTCTTTGTCTGGATGGGCATATCGACACTATCGGGCTTGCCCGGGCCGAATACGTCTTCCCATGATCCCGAAGTCTTGAAGCCCTGCGCTGCCCACACCTCGCGCAACTCCGGGCTCAGCGTATCCTTGTGCCGCTGAAGATAATCCATCAGTTCTTTCGGCACAGGTCCGGCAAAGGCTCGGTTAGCGGGCGCGGATCTGTCGCGCGAGTCTCGCAGCACACCGACTTCGTTTTCCACCTGCATCATCACCACGGTATGCTGGCCGCTATCGACCTCCTTGATGTGCCGCATCAAGGCTCCATAAGCCCGTGCATCGGCGGCCCGCGTGGCATCGGCAAACGTGCTGAGCAATTCCATGCTCTTCCCGCCTTTGATCTGAATGCGTGGGAACCGCTGGTAGTCCTTCTTAACCCAGTAAGGAGCGTAGCTCGACAGCCCGTTCTTCCAACTGCCGAACCATAGAAAGACAAGTTTAAGGTTGTTGCGCCGGGCCTCCTGGATAAGACCATCCACCAAGGCAAACTCGTACTGGCCCTCCGCGGCCTCCATTTGCGCCCACGATACGGCCGCCAGCACGCAGTTGAGGTTTCCTGAAACCAGCCTGGACCATATCGGCTGCATATTCTCGAGACTGGTCGCAGTGTTGTTTCCCAGTTCTCCCGCCAACGCCAGAAACGGCTTTCCATCCACGATTAACTGCGTGGCGGCGCCCTGTTTCTGCAAGTGCGGGATGCCCGAGACTGTCTGCCCGTAACACTGGACCGCGATCAACCCCGCGCATACGCTCAGCGACGCAACCTGAAATCTCGATTTCATTTTTCCCTCACCTCAATCGTCTTTCCAGTCGCACGTCGGCGGAAGACGCACCCAACATGATGCTTACGAATATCACATATCCCCTCCGGTTAAAACCCTTGCCAGCGCGCGGCGGAAGCATTCGGGCAGTTCATTGCACATCAGGAGAGGCACCCAATCGGACGCAGACGACTGGCGTAAGTGGATTCCGGTTCGGATAAGGATTACTATGCTATCGAAAGACCCTGGTGAGAAGCAACGGCCGTCTTTCTCTCTTGCTGTGCGCCGGTTTGGCGCTAATACGGATGTTTTCGCCCGCCGCAAAGACAGGAGTGCCAAAAGATGAAAATGACTTCCGCCTTTCTAGCCGCTTTGGTGGTCACAAGTGTCGTCGCGACGCTCCACGCCCAGGTGAAGGAGCGCCCGCTTCCCCGCCTGATGAAGAAAGACGGGCGCTACGCGCTGTTGGTCGACGATGCACCTTACTTGATGTTGGGCGCACAGGTCCATAACTCCAGCGACTGGCCGGCCATGTTTCCGAAGGTGTGGCCCGCCATGGAATACCTGAATGTCAACACGGTGGAAATTCCGGTCTACTGGGAGCAGTTCGAACCGCGGCCCGGACAGTACGACTACACAGCAATCGACACGCTCCTCGCAGAGGCTCGGCAGCATCGCGTTCGCCTGGTGTTGCTCTGGTTCGGGACCTGGAAAAACGGCAGCCAGCACTACATGCCTGAGTGGATGAAACTTGCCCCCGACCGCTATCCGCACATGGTCGATAAGAACGGACGGGCGGTGGACTCACCTTCCCCCTATGCCCCCGCCTCGCTCGACGCAGACAAACGTGCGTTCACCGCTTTCATGCGGCACCTTCGAGCAACCGACCCGCAGCGCACCGTCATCATGGTTCAGGTGGAGAACGAAGCCGGCACCTGGGGCAGCGTCCGCGATTACTCTCCGGCCGCGCAGAAACTCTTCGAAGCGCCGGTGCCGCCCGAGGTCCTCAG
>Ga0326727_10011517_pt1 | contig 20547 bp, 22 predicted proteins | sample MB2enrmetagenome_FD_207643 | JGI IMG/M metagenome (GOLD analysis project Ga0326727, IMG submission 207643) | Lab enriched peat soil microbial communities from McLean, Ithaca, NY, United States - MB29MY | ecosystem: Environmental > Terrestrial > Soil > Wetlands > Peat | place: USA: New York...
CTCCGTGGTGTGGGAGCGCGTGCCTTACGCCGTGGCCGCCGCGGCGGGGAAGATCGAAGCCGCCGGACTGCCGCAATGGTTGGCCGCGCGCCTGCACGACGGGAGATGAATCGGCGGCTCGCCGTCGCAAATACAGCGGCATGAAGATCCGAGCGGGGGCCGCCTTCGCCCTCTTGACGGCGTGCACGGCGCTGCTGGCCGCCGCACCCGAGCGCAACGACTACGCCGACCCGCATTTCAGCGGGCCGTTGGAGGACGGTTTCAAGGCTTTTTACTCGCGCGACTTCAAGACCGCGCAGCAAGATTTTCAAAAGGCGCTGTCCGTCGTTCCCGACAACACGCTGGCGATCTCGTTCCTCAACGCGGCCGCGGCGCAGCGCGAGGGCGAACTCGACGTCCTCACCAACGTCGAAGAAGATGCAGCCTCGGGCGCTCCAAAAAATTACGTCAACCGCGTCCGCCTCGGCTTCTCGTACATGTTTCAATCCGCGGCCGGACGCGACCGCTCCCAAGACGCGCGCGACGAGTTGACCGCCGCAGCCGCGCTCGACGCGAAGGCCGCGGCCGCCCACGTGGGCCTCGGCATCATGCGCTTCAACGACCGCTCGGCCAATCGGGCAAAACTCGAACTGCAACAGGCCCTCGCCGCCGACCCCAACAACGTGCTCGCGCGCGAGTACTTGAGCCAGCTCTATCAGACCGACCTGCGCGACCCCGATCGCGGCCTCTCGTACATCATCGACATCCCCAACCTCGTGCCGGGTTACGCCGACATCCAATTCCACATCGGCTCGCTGCTGCACGATCTCAAACAGCCCGACGCCGCCATCTCCTATCTCAAGCGCGGCATCGAACTCGATCCCGGGCACGTCGGCGAGGCCGGCCTGCACGGCTACACCCTGATCGCGCGCATTCTGATCGAGCAGCACAAACTCAGCGACGCGCAGCGTACGCTCAATCAAGCGATCGTGGCCGACACCGACACGATTTACGCGCGCACGCTGCTGGCCAAGATCAAGAACGGCGACTACAGCACGCCTTCGCCCGCGCCGGCGCAACCAGCGCGCCCCCACTGATGACCGGCGAACGCCCGATCGACGACGGCCGCTGCTTCGCCTGCGGACCGTACGCCGACGACGGCTTGCGGATGCGCTTCGAAGAGACCGGCGTCGACGCCGTAGCTTGCGAAGTCACCTTGCCCGAACGTTTCCAAGGCTGGCGCGGCGTCGCGCACGGCGGCGTCGTCGCGATGCTGCTCGACGAAGGCATGGCCTACGCCGCCGCCACCCGCGGTCACTTGGGCATGACCGCCGAACTCAAGTTGCGTTTTCGCGCGCCGGTGCCGCTCGGCGCGCCGCTCGTGGTGCGGGGTCGCGTCGAGTGGCAGCGACGCAACGTCTGCGGCGTTTCGGCGGAGATCGCCGACGCTTCCGGCGCGGTGCTGGCCGCGGGCGAAGGCCGCTTCGTGGTCAAGGGCGCGCTCGCGCCGGGCGAACGGCTGGGCAGGTTCGGCGATGGCGGGTAACACCAAACCCTCGGGCGGGAAAGTCAAGAAAGAGGCGCGCGAGCCGGTCGTCGACAATCGCCGCGCGCGTTTCGAATACGAGTGGCTGGAACGTTTCGAAGCGGGCATCGCCTTGACCGGCACCGAGATCAAGAGCATTCGCAGCGGGCAGATCAGCCTCGGCGAGGCGTACGCGCGCGTCCGCGACGGCGAGGTGTGGCTGCTCGGCATGCACGTGCCGCCGTACAAAGCCGGAAGTTTTTCGAATCACGAACCCAACCGGCCGCGCAAGCTGTTGCTGCATCGCGAACAGATCGAGCGGCTCAGCGCCAAGGTCGCCGAGAAGGGCTACACGCTGATTCCCACGCGGCTCTATTTCAAGCACGGCAGGGTGAAGGTCGACGTGGCCTTGGCCCGCGGCAAGAAGCTGTGGGACAAGCGGCGCGAGACGAAGGAACGCGAAGCGGTGCGCGACATGGCGCGCGAAGTCCGCGGCAGGTGAGACGCGCCCATCCCGAACGCGCGCTCGAGTCCGCGTTCGATGCGAGCGTGGCCGCGAAGCCGGGCGAGACCGTCGTCGCCGCGGTGTCGGGCGGTCCCGATTCGGGCGCGCTGGCCGCGCTGCTAGCGCGCCACGTCGCCGCGCGCGGCGCGACGCTCGCGCTCGCCCACGTCAACCACGCGGTTCGTCCCACCGCCGACCGCGACGAAGCGGTCGTCTTGGCGCTCGGCGCCGCCCTCGGCGCGCGGACGCTCGTGCGCCGGCTCGCGCCCGGTTCGTCGGCCGAAGCCCGGCTGCGCGACGCGCGCTACGCGGCGCTGGCCTCGGCGGCGCGCCAGGCCGGCGCCACGCGCGTCTTCGCCGCCCATCACGCCGAGGACCAGACCGAGACCGTGCTGCTCGCGCTCTTTCGCGGCGCCGGTCCGCTCGGTCTGGCCGGAATGGCCCGCGAACGCGGGCTGGCGCAGGGCATCGCCCTGATTCGTCCGCTGCTCGGGGTGCCCAAGGCCCGGCTCGTCGCCTATTGCGCCGAGCGCCGCTTGCCCTACGCCCTCGACCCGACCAACGCCGAGGCCGGATTCCGGCGAAACGCGTTGCGCCGCTCGCTCGACGACCTGCGCGCGACCTTCCCCGACCTCGACGCAGCGGTGGCGCGCTGGGCCGCGATCGCCCGCGAGGAGCGCGAAGGCAGCCGCCGGGCCGCCTTGCGCGGGGCGGTGCGCGGCAGCCTTCACGAGGCGGTCGGCGAACTGCGCGACGTGAGCCTCGAACGCGTCGACGCCGTCGCCCGGGCCCTCGAAAGCGGGCGCCCGGGGCGCCATTTCGTGCGCGAGGGCGTCGAACTGATCGTGCGGCGAACCTCGTGAGTCCGGTCACGCCTGCGGGCATTGGGGCGATACTCTTTACGGCCGATGAGATTGCCGAAACGGTTCGCGCTCTGGCCACGCGGCTGGCCCGCGATTTGCCGCCCGAACCCATCGTGCTGGTGGGCGTGTTGAAGGGAGCGTTGTTTCTCACGGCCGATCTCGCCCGGGCGCTGCCCGCGGAGATGGATGTCCGCCTCGACTACCTCGCGGTGGCCAGCTACGCCGGCGCTCGTTCCAGCGGTGACGTGCGCCTGCTCGTGGACGTGGGCCAAGACCTCGCGGGCAAGCACGTGGTGCTCGTCGAGGACGTGGTCGACACGGGCCACACGCTGGAGTTCCTCGGCCGCCTCCTCGCCGCGCGCAAACCCGCCTCGCTGCGGACGTGCGTGCTGCTCGACAAGCCTGCCCGGCGCACGGTCGACGTCGCAGTCGACTACGCCGGCCTGTCCTGCCCCGACGCCTTCATCGTAGGTTACGGGTTGGACTACCAAGAAAAGTACCGCAATCTCCCCTATCTGGCGAAACTCGAGTCACGAGTTTCCGAAGGATAGGGGAATCGTATCTTCGGAGTTCAGCGCAGTTGGCAAAGCACATCCGCTCGATCGTCGTCGTCCTCCTGATCTTCGCGGTGGTCATCTTGATCGTCGAGCGGCTGGTGTACCAGCAGTCGTCGGCGCAAAAGCTGAGCTACTCGGATTTCTACGCTGCGGTGCAGCAGGGCAACGTGAGCAAGGTCCTGATCGCCGGCCACGACGTGGCGGGCGACTACCGCAAGCCCCCGGGCTCCGAGGCCCACTTCACCACCACGGTCTCCGACGCGGATCGCGACCTGATTCCCGAACTGCGCAAGCACAACGTGCAGATCACCTTCGAGAACCAGAGCACCACGCCGATCGTGGCCATCGTGGTCAACCTGATCCCGTTCGTGTTGATGGGCTTGCTGCTACTGCTGATCTTGCGTCAAGCGCAGAGCGGCGGCAGTCAAGCGCTCTCGTTCGGGAGGTCGCGCGCCAAGCTCTTGAGCGAGAACCGCCCGAAGGTCACCTTCAACGACGTCGCGGGCATCGAGGAAGCCAAGGAAGAGCTGGGCGAGGTCGTCGAGTTCCTCAAGTTCCCGAAGAAGTTTCAGGCGCTCGGCGCGCGCATTCCCAAGGGCGTGCTGCTGCTCGGGCCGCCGGGCTCGGGCAAAACGCTGCTCGCTCGCGCGATTGCGGGTGAGGCGGGCGTCCCGTTCTTCTCGATTTCCGGTTCGGACTTCGTCGAGATGTTCGTCGGCGTCGGCGCCTCGCGCGTTCGCGACCTGTTCGAGCAGGCGAAGAAGAGCGCGCCCTGCATCGTCTTCATCGACGAGATCGACGCGGTCGGCCGCCAACGCGGCGCGGGCCTCGGCGGCGGCCACGACGAGCGCGAACAAACGCTGAATCAGTTGCTCGTCGAGATGGACGGCTTCGACCAGAACACCGGCGTCATCTTGATCGCCGCGACCAACCGTCCCGACGTACTCGACCCCGCCTTGTTGCGTCCGGGCCGCTTCGACCGCCAGATCATCGTCGACCGCGCCGACGTGCGCGGCCGTCAGGCGATTCTCGCCGTGCACGCCAAGAACAAGCCGCTGTCCAAGGAGATCTCGCTGGAGACGCTGGCCAAGCGCACTCCCGGCTTCTCCGGCGCGGACCTCGAGAATCTGCTCAACGAGGCCGCCCTGCTGGCCGCGCGCCAGAACAAGTCGATCATCGAGATGGACGACTGCGAGGAAGCGATCGACCGCGTCGTCGCGGGACCCGAGCGCAAGTCGCTGGTCATGTCCCAAAAAGAAAAAGAGAATACCGCGTACCACGAGTCGGGCCACGCGATCGTGGGCGGCCTGCTGCCCCACGGCGATCCGGTCCACAAGGTGACGATCATTCCGCGCGGCATGGCGCTGGGCATCACCTGGTCGCTGCCCGATGAAGACCGCCACTCGCGCACGAAGAACGAGTTACTGGCCGACATCACCCGCGCGCTCGCGGGGCGCATCGCGGAAGAGATCAAGTTCGGCGACGTGACCACCGGAGCGTCGAACGACTTCGAGAAGGCGACCGAACTGGCGCGCCGGATGGTGACGCAGTACGGCATGTCCGAAACGCTCGGGCCGATCCAGTACGGCCGCGGCAGCCATCAGGTGTTCTTGGGTCGCGACATCGGCGAGGATCGCAACTACTCGGAGGAGATCGCTTCGAAGATCGACACCGAGGTCCGGCGGATCATCGACGAGAGCTACGTTCGCGCGAAGCAGTTGCTCACGGACAACTGGAAGATGGTCGAGCGCATGGTCGCATCGTTGCTCGAAAACGAGACGGTCGAGGCCGACGAGGTCCTCGCGATCATCAACAACATGCCGTTCCAGCACAAGGACGAGCCGCCCGTGACGCCGCCGCCCGCGCGGCCTGCGGTCGCCGCCTTCGAAGTGGAGTCGAAGCCCAAGCGCCTCCCGCCGAACGTCTCGCCCGAACCCGCCTGAGGAGTCTCCCGGTGTCACGAGTCAGCGCCGCCGTACTCGCCGCGCTGCTCGCCGCGGCGCCCAGCCCCGTCCCGGCCGCCCAGGGCGAGCTTCCCGACTTGGGGCCGGCGGTCAGTGTCGGCCGGCTACCCGCCGGCGGCATCTCGATCGTCGGGCCGCTCGGCGGCTCGCCGGTCGCCGCCATCGAGCTCTGGTACCGCGCCCCGGCGACGGGGTTCGGTGCCAAGCCCCTGGCCTCGCTCTCGCGGCTTTCGGCGCAGGCCGTCGCGGCCTCGAAGCCGTTGGTGGGACCTGCTCTGGGAGCGTTGGTGGCGAGCCTCGGCGGCCGCCTTTCGATCGACGCCTTTCCCGACTCGATCGAAATCTCGGCGCTGGTCCCCGCGAGCGACGCGTCCAAAGTGGTGCGCTCGATGACCACGGCGTTCTTTGCGCCGGTGCTCACCGACGACGGCTTCAAGGCCGCTCAGAGCGACGTCGCGCAAGAGGCCGTGCTGGAGGCCTTCGATCCCGAGACGCTGTTGCGCGATGCGGTCTTCGGCGCGCTGTTCAGCACCGGTCCGCAACACTATCCGCCGCTGGGCGATCCCAAGGCGCTGGGCGCCGTCAGCGAGGACGACGTGCGGGCCTTCGCCACCCGGGCCTTCCGCTCGCAGAACGCCGTCCTCGTCGTCAGCGGCACGGTCGACGCGCGCATCGTCGCTTCGGCCGCCGCCGGGCGTCCCGCCGACGACGCGGCCCGCGAGCCGGAAACGCACGCCGCGCACCAATTGGCCGCTGCGCCCGAACCCGTCCAGAAGGCCTTCGACATCGCCGCCGGCGGCTACGGCTGGATCGGTCCGCCGATCGCCGACGAGCGCGACGCGACCGCGCTCGACTTCATCGCCGACTACCTCTTCCGGCCCGACGGCGGCACCGTCGCCCGCGCGCTGGCCGAGAGCGATCCCGACGCCTTCGTGCTCGGTCAGTTCATCACGTTGCACGATCCCGGGGTGCTCTTCGTCGCCTTCGCCGGGAAGCGGATCGACGCGGTGCGAGCCGCCGTCGACCGCGGCCTGGCCTCGGTCCGCCACCCGCTGAGCCCCGAGGCGTTCGCCGCCGCCCGCCGCGCCTTCGAGTACAATCTGCTCCACGAATTGCAAACCCCGGCCCAGCTCGCGGACAACTTCGGCTGGTATGCGGTCGAGGGGAATCCCGCGTACGCGCCGGGCGCGGGCGGCCGCGGCGGCGCCTATTTCACGGCGGCCCAATCGCTCACGCCCGAGTTCGTCGCGTCGGTCGCCGAGAAGTACTTGACCGCGGCGCCCGCAACGATCAATCTCAAACCGCAGACGAAGCCGGAGGCAACGAAGTGAAGACCCTCGCCGCATTGGCCGCGGCGGCCTTGCTGCTGGGCGCCGCACCGCCGCCCGGCGCTTCGCCGCCCGGGTTTCCGCAGGCCGTGGCGGGTAGCGCGGGGGCGGTGCGGGTCTTGACCGAGAGCGATGCCGGCGCGCAGTTGACCGGCTTGGAGCTTTTCGTCGGCGCGGGGTTGAACCGGCAGACGGCGGCCACGGGCGGCGTCGCCGCGCTCGCCGCCGAGTGCGTGCTGCGAACCCCGGTCGACGGCGTGCCGCTGCGCGACGCGATCGTAGCCGGCGGAGGTTCGCTCCAATACCGGGTCGAGGTGCGCTCGACCCAGTTCTACCTCGAAGGCTTGGCCGAGGACGCGCCCGCGCTGACGCGGTTGCTCGGGCGCGCCCTCGCCGCCCCGGACTTCTCGCCGGCCGCGGTCGCCGCGGCCCGCGCGCAACTCGGCGCGCGCGCCGAGGACAACGAAAACAACGCTTTGGCCACCGGCATCGAGATGTTCCGCCGGGCCTACTACCAGGGTGCGGCCGGGTTGCCCACCTTCGGGACGCGCGCCTCGCTAGCCAACGTGGCCGCGGCCGACGTCGCCGCATTTTTCAAAGAGAATTACCGCCGCGGAGCGGTGTCGCTCAGCGCCGTCGGCCAAATCGTTCCGCAGCTCGCCGGCGCCGAGGCCGATCTGGTCGCCACGCTGCCCGAGGGCGCTCCCGCACCGCTGACGCCAAAGGTGGCCGCGATCCCGGCCGAACCGCCGCGCATCGTCGCCCGGCGCGACGTGGGCGCGCCGGTCGTCGTGGTCGGGTTTGCGGCGGCCGATCCGGGCAGCCAGGACTTCGGGGCGATGCTCGTGCTCGAAGCGCTGCTCTCGACGGCCTTCGCGAGGCCCACCACGACCTCGCTCGGCTTGCGCGATCGCTCCTTCGGCGCCTCGTATTCCTACGACGCCGAGCCGGCCAACCTGATTTTCTACGTCAACGGCAATCGGACCGATCCGTCGCTGGCCATTCGGGCGCTCGCGCTGGTTGCGGGCTCGCTCGCGAAGCGGCCGCTGGCGCCGGCGCTGCTCGACCATTACAAGAGCATCGCGATCGGGAACTTCCTGAGCGAAAACGTCACGCTCTCCGATCGCGCTTTCGTGCTCGGCACCTTCGGCGCCGCGGGCTTTGGCAGCGATCCGATCAACGCTGCGCTCGCCGCGTTGCGCAAGGCGACTCCGGCCGACGTGCAACGCGCGGCCAAGCGGTATTTGCAGCACTACATCGTCGCCTTGGTCTTGCCGCGTCAGGCATCAGCGGGCAGTTGATCGAGGGCGCGCGGGTTGCGCTCGTCCACGACTATCTGAACCAGCGCGGCGGGGCCGAACGCGTCTTCGCGCACATCGCTCGCGCCTATCCGGACGCGCCCGTCTACACGGCGCTCTTCGACGCCGCCGCGACCGGCGATCTGGTCGAGGCCGCGCGCGTCCGCGTTTCGCCGTTGCAACGGCTGCCCTTTGCGGGCCGGGCCTTTCGCTATCTCGCGCCGCTGTATCCGCGTCTCTTCGAAGGCTTCGATCTATCGGCGTTCGACGTGGTGGTCAGTTCGACGACCGCCTGGGCCAAGGGCGTGCGCGTGCGGCCCGGCGCGACGCACGTCTGCTACATCAACACCGTCAGCCGTTTTGCCTTCGATTACGAACGCTACGTCGGCGGCTTCGGTGCGGGCGCGTTGGCGCGCCCGCTCGTGCGCCGGCTCGTCGACTGGGATCTGCGTGCGGCGCAGCGTCCCACGCTCTTCGTGGCCAACTCGCATAACGTCGCGGCGCGCGTGCGGGCCTATTACAAGCGCGAGGCGCGGGTGTTGCACTGTCCCGTCGATCTCGATCGCTTCAGCGTCGGCGAGGGCGGCGGCGACTACTTCGTGGCGATCTCGCGCCTCCTGCCCTACAAGCGCATCGACCTGGCCATTGCGGGCTGCGCGCTGGCCGGCGTGCCGCTCAAGATCGTGGGAGCCGGACCCGCGGAGCGCGCTCTGCGCGCGGCCGCGCGCGGGACGCAAACGGAGTTCCTCGGCGGCCTCGACGACGCGCAGTTGCGCGAGGTGCTCGGGCGCGCCCGGGCCGCGCTCGTTCCGGGCGAAGAAGATTACGGGCTCGTGCCTTTGGAAGCCAACGCCTCGGGCCGCCCCGCGATCGCCTATGCGGCGGGTGGCGCTCTCGAAACGATTCGCGCCGGCGTAACCGGCGAGCACTTTGCGGAGCAGACGCCGCAGTCGCTGGCCGCGACCTTGCGCGCGTTCGACGAACGCCGCTACGACGCGGCGACGCTGCGGGCGCACGCGGAGACGTTCTCACCGGCGCGTTTTGTGGAACGTCTGCGGACGATCGTCGCCGAGGCGGCTTCGGCAGGCCGCGAACGCGGCGAGCCTTAGGCGATATAGCCGCTGCGCAGCGCGATCGCGGTGGCGTTGGCGCGGTCGGAAGCGGCGAGCTTGTACATGATCTCGGCGACGTGGGCCTTGACCGTGCCGAGGCTGACGAAGAGCTTCTCGGCGATCTCGGAGTTGGCGGCGCCTTCGGCGATCAATTCGAGAATCTCCGTTTCGCGCGGCGTGAGGGGCGACGCGCCGCCGCGCTCGCCCTCGTCGCCGTTGAGCCGCGCGAGCACGATGCCCGCGATCCGCGAATCGAAGTACGCACCGCCGGCCGCCACCGTGCGCACGGCGTCGAGGATCGTCTCCTGCGGCGACGACTTCACGCAGTAGGCGTCCGCGCCGGCGCGCAGCACGGCGTGCACGACGGCCTCTTCTTCGCGCATCGTCAAGACCACGACGCGCGGCGGATTGATCCCGGCCTTCACTTCCCTGGTGACCGCCACGCCGTCTTTGCCGGGGACGCCGAGGTCGATGACCGCGACGTCGGGCGCCAGTTCGGCGATGAGCGCCAGCCCGACGATGCCGTCGGGCGCCTCGCCGACGACGTCGAAGCCGCTGTTGCGCAGCGAGGTGCGCAGCCCCGTCCGCACCAGCGCGTGATCTTCGACGATCACGACCCGGGTCGCGCGGCCTTGCGGTTGCGGATCGACGTTCATGCGGCCGCCGGAAGGGCGATGACGAAGGTCGAGCCGCGCGGTTCGCGCGGTTCGTAGCGCACGTAGCCGCCGAGTTCTTCGGCGACGCGGCGCACGATGTAGAGCCCGAGTCCGGTGCCCGTTCCGCTCTGCGCCGTGCGCGAGAAACGTTCGAAGAGAGCGTCGCGGTGCCGTTCCTCGACGCCGTACCCGTCGTCGGCGACGCTGACCTCGACCCAGCCGGTGCCGTTGGTCGCGCTCACGACCACCGTGCCGCCGCTCGGCGTGTGGGCGATCGCGTTGGCCAACAGGTTGGCGATGGCGCGGCGCAGATCGCCCGCGGCGCCGTGGGCCACGGCTTCGGCCGGAGCGTCGGCGACGATCGCGATGCCGCGGGCCGAGGCCATCGGCCCGAATTCCGCAGCGAGTTCGCGCACGATCTTGTCGAGGCGGACGCGCGTTCGGACTTCGCGGCGCGAACCGCTCTCCAGCCGAGCGACGAGCAAGAGCGTTTCGGCGAGGCGGCTGATTTCGTCGATCGAGGTCTTGCTCTCGCCCAATACGGCCGCATACGTGGGCGGTAACTCGCCGAAGGCCCCTTCGCCGGCTTGCTTGAGGGTTACCGAGAGCGCCGCCAGCGGCGTCCGCAGATCGTGCGCGATCGCGTCGATGAGGCCTTGGATGATGTTCTGCTTTTCGTTGAGCGTGCGGTTGCGCGCGGCGAGGTCCGCGATGAGCCGCGACTGCTGCAGCGCGCCGACGACGAGGTTGGCGAAGCTCGCTGCGATCACCAACAGCCCCTGTTCCTCGGGGCCCGCTACCTGGGCGAGCAGGACGCCCATGAATCCGCTCTTATCGGAGATCGGAACGCTCAGCAGGCTCTGCTCGACGCGGCGCGAGCCGCGGCCCCACTTTTCCGGTTCCTCGAGCGGCGTGAGCGCGGGGTGGCGCGCGTCGGGCGGCTCCTTGGCCAGGGCGGCCAGTTCCTGGGGAAGGTCGCTGCTGCGCATCTGGCAGGGCAGTCCGTCCGCGACGGACCAGCAGCCGAGCCGGTCGCCGGCGGGACACCAGTAGATCGTCCTCTGTTCCAAGACGCGGGCCGCTTCGGCCACGATGGCGGCGTCGAGTTGCGGACTGCCGAGCGTGGCGAGGATGCGGTCGGCGGCCGACGACAACGCGGCGTGACGACGGCGTTGGACGTCGATCGCCGAAAGGCTCCCGATGCGCGCCGCCGCCGTTTGCACGGCAAGTGTGAGCGCGGCCACTGCCGCGAGCGAAACGAGCGACAGAAAGCGGTTCTCGACGCCGATCGGATCCCAGTGGAAGTTGTCCATTCCCGCGTCGAATATCGCGGCGAGCGTGTTGGCCAGCAGCGAGACCAGGATGAGCCGGTACGTCAGTCGGCGGTTGGGGCTGAACGCCGCCAGTACGACGGGCACGGCGTAGAAGGCCTCGGCGTTGAGCGCTTGCGGCGTGACCATGTCGACGATGAACGCCGTCGCGATCAGCGTGTAGGCCGCCAACGGGAGATATTTGGGCGCCAGAACGATGTCGCGGAGCCCGAAAGGCCGAGACTCTTGCGCGAGGCTCACGCCAGAGGTATCGGCCGAGCGGACGAACGCGCTGAGCCGTTCGGCTAACGTCCGGATGGCCGATGCACGATTGGGCCAAGTTGCCCTATGCTAGGGACACAGAAGCGCCGAGGCCCACCATCGGCTGCGCCCAACCCCTCACTCGCTCAAACGCCGACCGGAGATACAGAGACACCTCATGTTGAAGCAGATCGCCCGCCCCGATCACGTCACCAACTTGCGCCGCATGCTCGTCGACGACAGCGGTCAAGGCCTCGTCGAATACGCGCTGATCATCACCTTTACCGCGCTCGTGTGCATGGCCGCACTGCGTTCGCTCGGCAACCACGCCAGCAACTCGCTGAACAACGCGGCGAATAGCCTGTCCTAACCCGCCTCCACCGTAGCGGCCACCTCGCGCAGCAGCGCGAGCGTCGCTCGGGCGGGTGCGCCGCGGTCGGCATAGGCGAAGCGCGCCACGCCGCCCGCACGCAGGGCGCTGGCATAGCCGGGTTCGTCGAGAACGCGCCTGATCTCGCGCGCCCAGATCTCCGGATCGCGCGGGTCGAGCAGCGGCGCCAGCCCGGCCAAGGCCTCGGGCAACGCCGACGTATTGGCCGCCAGGACCGGCGCGCCGCACGCCAGCGCCTCGACGCCGACCAAACCGAAACCCTCCGCAAGCGAGGGCACGAGGACGACGCCTGCGCTCCTGTACAGCGAGCGCAGGGTGTCGTCCCCGGCCGCTATGCTGCCCGCCGCCAGGCCCAGCCGCCGGGCGGCTTTCGCGTCGGCCGCCTGCAAGTCGCCGACGACGACCAAGCGTTCCCCGGGCCGGAACGCCCGGGCGCAGGCTTCGAGCGCGAGGCGCGCGTTCTTACGCGGTTCGCGCGCGCCGACGAGCAGCGCGAAGCGGCGTCCGCGGAGTTCGGCCGGAAGCGCGTCGGCGGGGCCGGGGAAGAAAAAGGGATCGGGAGCGAGCGGAACCACCGCGATGCGTTCGCGCGCGACCTCCAAACGGGCCACGATCCGCTCGCGGCTCCAGGCCGAGATCGTCGAGATGCGGGTCGCCTCGCGCGCGGCCCGGCGGATCGGTTCCTGCTCGCGCCTGCGGGCGACCCATCCGCGCGCGGGCTCGTCGAAAGCGAACGCGTCGTAGACGGTTACCAGCGACGGCGCCGCCGCAGCGAAGCGAACGCCGTTCCACGGATACCAGACGGCGTCGTATCGACCCGCCGTTTTGGCCGCGCTCGCCGGGCGAACGCGCACCCCCGGCAGTTCGGCTTCGAGTGCGGCGTCGTCGGCGCGCCGCAACGAGAGCAGCTCGAGTTCGAGCCCGTCGTCGGCGAGCGCGGCGCGCAACACGGAGCGCACGAAGCGGCCCATGCCGCGCCGGTCGCGGGTCAGGTTCGCACCGTCGACGCCGAGGCGCAAACGCCCGCGGGGCCTGGCTGCGCTCGCGCTCAAGGCTTTGCGTGAAAGACGAAGACCGCGACCAAACTGATCGAGTTGAAGAGCGCGTGGGTGATCACGTTGGACCAATAACAGCCCGCGTAGCGATAGACGCCGGCAAGTACGACGCCGCCCAAGGCCAAGGGAACCGAGACCGAGAGCACGCTGTGCGCCGACGATGCGTGCATCAGGCCGAAGAGGATGCCGCTGAGCAGCGCGGCGCCGGCGAAGGGCAGATAGCGCGACAGCGCGTTGAATAAGAAACCCCGGAAGGCGAGTTCTTCGATGATCGGCGCGAGCACCGCGGCGACCAGCACGAAGAGCAGTTTGTCGTAGGGCGATTGCATCTGCGCCAAGAGCGCGACCGCCGGCTCGACGTCGTGATAGTGGGTCAGCGATTCGATCAGCGCCGACGCGGCGCTCACCGTGAGAAACATGACGGCGGCGCCGGCGACGCCGACGCCGATCTCGCGCAGTCCGGGCGCGCGAAATCCGAGCGCGCCGAGCGAGCGTCCCGCGACGCGCGGCAAGAAATAGAGCAAGTACGGCAAGAGCACCGCGTAGGCGGCAAACTGCGCGTAGATCTGCTGGAGCGGCGGAATCTCGGCGGGTTTGTGCGGGTTTATGCTTCCGGCCGCAACCGCGAATACGATGTAGGCTATGCTCGCGGCGAACGTCAAGAAGACGGCGCCGAGCGCGTAGAACACCGAGGGGACGACGCGAAAGCCCTCAGGCGTCCAGTTCGTCGGCGAGGGCTGCGTAGGCGTCCAGGTCGAGTTGTTCTCCACGAATCTCCGTATCGAGGCCGAGTCGCGCTAAGGCGGCCTGGACGCGCGACCGTTCCGTGTCGAGCGCGAGCGCGAGGCTGTTGGCCAGGGTTTTGCGGCGGTACGCGAACCCGGCGCGGACGACCTGCAGCATGAAGTCGGGGCGGCGAACGGTGACGGGTGGTTGGACGTGACGCTCCATCACCACCACGGCGCTATCCACGTTCGGCCGCGGATAAAAGACTTGCGGCCCTAGGACGAACGCCCTACGCACGCGCATCCGAAAGCCTACGGCCAGCGTCAGGCTGCCGTAAGCGGGCGTACCGGGCTTGGCGGTGAGCCGGTCCGCCACGTCGCGCTGCACCATCACGACGATGCGCTCGGGCGGTTTGGCCAAACTCAGCCAGAGGAGCAGCAGCGGCGTCGCTACGTTGTAGGGCAGGTTGCCGGTGGCGCACCACGGCGTCGTTGCGTAGGCCGTCGCGTAATCGTAGGCCAGCGCGTCGGTTTCCACGACGTCCGCGCCGCGCAGGTCCTCGCGTTCGCGCAGGATCGCCACGAGGTCCGGATCGATCTCGAGCGCGCGCACGCGCGCGCCCGCGGCCAGGAGCGCGTGGGTCAGAGCGCCGGTGCCCGCGCCGACTTCGAGCGCGTCGGGGAGGGTGGCCGGGTCGCAGGCGGCGGCGATGCGTTTCGCCGCGCCCGCATCCATCAAGAAGTGCTGGCCCCAGCGCTTCTTCGGTCGCAGTCCGCGGGCCGCGAGCAGCGCCCGCGGATGGGGCGGTTGGTCGCTGATGTCAGCGCATCACGTAGACGGTGATCTCGCGGCGTCCGAAGCGAATGGCCTCGGCCAGGCTATTGAAACCCAAGTCGATGCGCGAGCCGCGGATGTTGCCGCCGATGTCGCCGGCCAGCGCCGGACCGTAACCCGGCACGTAGAGTTTGGTGCCGAGCGGAATGACCCGCGGGTCGACCGCCACGATTCCGTGGCCCGCGTGCAGGCCCATTGCGGTGATGCCGCTGCAACCGTAACAGCCCGCGGTGTAGGCCGTGGCGATCATGGTCATCGCCTTGCTCGCCAAACGCGCGGCCGCGTCCAAACCGGTGCGCGCCACTTCGACGAACTCGCGGCCGCGGGCCGCGGTGCCGATCGCGACGATCGCGGGACGCGGCGCGCGCACCAGGCGCGACGCGCGCGTGACGCGCGGCGGCGTTCCGTCGTCGCGCCGATCGACGCGCACGATCGTTTCGCGCAGGCCGCTGCGGCCGGGATCGACGGTGCGCATTTCGCCCAGCGCCAGACGCGCGTCGAGACGCCGGCGCACCGGCGGCGCGACGGAATTAACGAGCCGTTTCGTGATATGCGATATATGAACTATACGCACGACGGACCGCGCGCGCAGCGGCGTCTCCGGGCCGGGGAAGGCGCGGTCGTCGCGACCGAGCGAGATGCCCCGCTCCGCGATCAAGTCGGCGACCGTCGCGGCGGCGCTGCGCACGGCGAGGCGCCGTTTGCCCAGGCGCAATTCGACGGGAACCGCGGGCCGGTAGGCCACGCGGACGCCTTCGCTCAGCTCGGCGTCGAGCGCGGGCGAAACGTAATCTCCGGGCGCCGGAGCGACGTTGCGTTCTTTGAGGAATTCGGCCACGGTACGAGCGTGCGTGGGATACTCCGCCTGCGCGGCGCCCGACGTAAACGATACGACGATCGGCTGGGTGGCCGTGGCCTGCGCCGGCACGTCGCCGCGAGCGGTGCAAATAGATGCAATAACGAGCCCGAGAGCTAGGACGCTCGAAGCGACATACGTCGCAGTGGTGTGATCACGTTCGATCAACACGGCTCCTTTCTGAGCGTGCGGCACGTCGCACTCGGTCGTTCATCCGCTCGGAGACCGACGAAGGGAGGCGCCGTTCAGTGAGGCAGCGGGTTGAGTCTTCTGGATATGAAGCAAACCGCTAGTTCCCGCCGGCGAGGGCAAGGGAACCGAACCGCCCGACGATAGCACAGGCTTTTCGACAGCGTCAACTTGACAAAAGTGCGGAATTGTGTCTCGCAGCGGCGAAGAGGGAACTGAGAGGAGTTTGCAAGAGTGCTGAGGGCGTGAGCGGGATGCACGTAGGTTTATTCACCGAGTGTTACCGGCCGATTCAAAACGGCGTGGTGGCCAGCGTCGACGCGCTCGCACGCGAATTGCTCGCCGCCGGGCACGAAGTAACCTGCGTGACCCCGCGCATGCCGAATTATCGCGAAGCGCAGACGTTCGTCGTCCAGGTGCCTTCCCTGCCGCTGCCGACCCGCACGGCGTACCGCCTGACGATTCCGTTCGTGGCCGGCGAACGCACGTGGCGCGCGCTCGACCGGCTCACGATCGTGCACACGCATTCGGCGTTCGTCACCGGTTGGATGGGTTTGCGCTTGGCGCGGCGGCTGCGCGTGCCCTTGCTCTTCACGTATCACACGCAATTAGAAGAATACGCGCATTACGTTCCCTTCGACGCGCGCGCCACGCGCAACGCGGCGAGCGCGTTGACCCGCGTTTACGCAAACGCCGCCGATGCGGTCGTGGTGCCCACCGCGGCGATGGAAGCGCATTTGCGCGCGCTCGGCGTCGGCGTGCGCATCGCGATCGTACCCAGCGGCATCGACGTCGCGCAATTCGCCGGCGGAAAGCGCGACGAAGCGCTGCGCGCGCGGCTGGGCGTGTCCGCGAACGAGATCATGCTCTTATCGGTCGGGCGCCTCGGCCGCGAGAAGAACGTCGAGTTGACGCTCGACGCGTTCGCGCGTTTGCGCGACCCGCGCGTGCGCTTGGTCTTGGTCGGCGACGGCGCGCATCGCGCCGCCCTCGAGCGTCATGCCGAACGGGCGGGCGTCGCCGCGCGCACCACCTTCGCCGGCGAATTTCCGCGCGAGGCGCTGCCCGACGTCTATCGCTCGGCCGACGCGCTGGCGTTTACCAGCGCCAGCGAGACGCAGGGTCTGGTTTTGGTAGAGGCGCTCGCCGCGGGTCTGCCCGTGGTGGCCGTCGACACGCCGCAGACGCGCGACGTGCTCGACGGCGCCGGGGCGGTCGCCGCGGGCACGCCGGAGGCACTGGCCGCGGCCCTGCGCCGGACGCTGGCCGACCCCTCGCGCCGCGCGGTTCCGCCGCACGTCCTGCGCCGTTTCGAAGAGGGTGCGACGGCGCGGCAGATCGCCGGCCTCTATGCCGAACTGATCGACGACCTGCGGGTCCCGCGCGCCGGCTGATCTTGACATCGAACGTACGTTCGATGTATTCTTGGGAAAGAGGCGGATGTATGAGTTCCCAGCGACGCGAGCAGCAGCCAAAGATCGTCACCGTCGGGTTCGCCGAACGCGACGGGCGGGGCATCGCGTACGCCGTCTCGGGCGGCAATGGCCGCGGACCCGCTGTCAGGGTCGGGTTCGCGTGCCGGCCGCTCCCCGCGCTCCTCGGTCGCGACGTCGCCTACGCGGCGCTCGAGGCTACGGCGGCCGAACTCTTGCGCCGCGGCGTCAGCCGAGTGATCTTGCGCGTCGACGACGACCGCTTGCCGCGCGATTTGGCCGAACGGCGCGCGATGCCGAGCGCGTTGATCATGCCCTACGTGCGCCTGCGTTGCGCGCTCAATCGGTTTGCGTCCGCCGACGTCGTGTACGCCGGCGACGACATAGCCCGCGACGCCTCGGCACGGGCTCGCGCCGAGGCCTGGCTGAACGTCGCCGCCTGAGCGCCTCCGGCGCTTGCGCCGCGCCGATCTGCCCGAAGACACCGTCGCGCTCGCGCGCTTTCTCGTCGGAACGATCGTCGTGCGCGACGATCCCGAGACGGGCCGGTTGGCCGCGCGCATCGTCGAAACCGAGGCGTACGTGCCCGGCGATGCCGCGTCGCACGCCTTTCGGGGCGAGACGCCGCGGAACGGCGCGATGTTTCTCGACCGCGGCCACGCTTACGTCTATTTGATTTACGGCGTATCGCACTGTCTCAACGTGAGCGGCGATCGCCGGGGTACGGGCGCCGCGGTCTTGCTTCGCGCCGCCGAGCCGTTGGAAGGCATCGCGGTGATGGAGGCGCGCCGGGGCACGGCCGTTCGCCGGGATCTGACCCGCGGCCCCGGACGCTTGGCGCAGGCGTTCGGCCTCGACCGCCGGCACGACCGGCTCGATCTGTGCGCCCGGGGCGCGCGCTTGTGGCTCGCCGCCGGCCGCGCCCCGGCGGAGCTGGGCGAAAGCGTGAGGATCGGCTTGAGTCGCGAGGCCGGCCGCGTGCTGCGCTTCTACGAACGCGGTTCGCCGTTCGTGTCGGGCGCCAAAAAACTCAACGCCTGACGCCGAGGCGGTCGCCGGGGGCCGTTTGCCGAACGTCCCGGACGTGCGCCTCCAGAAGTACTTGGCCCACGCGGGCGTCGCGTCGCGCCGCGCGGCCGAAGAGATGATCGCGCGCGGCCGCGTGCGCGTGAACGGGAAGCCGGTCACCAAGCCGGGCAGCCTGGTTGGGCCGGGCGACCGCGTCGAGGTCGACGGCACGCCCGTCGAGACGGTCGCCGAGCCGCGCTACCTGGTGCTGCACAAGCCGCCGAAGGTCATGACCACCATGCGCGACCCCGGCGGCCGCCGGACCGTCGCCGACCTCGTCCCGCGGCAATTCGGGCGCGTGGTCCCGGTGGGCCGGCTCGACTTCGATACCTCGGGCGTCCTCTTGCTGACCGACGACGGCGATCTGGCCTACGTCCTCACCCACCCCAAGTTCGGCGTGGAGAAGACCTACCGCGCCGTCGTACGCGGCCGCCTCCTGCCCGACGACGTCAAAGCGCTGGTGAGCGGCATCAAGCTCGAAGGCGAGCGCGCCCGTCCGGCCAAGCTCCGCGTCGTCCGTACGTCCGGGCTCAATTCGGAGGTCGACGTGACCATCCACGAGGGCAAGAACCGGCAGGTCCGGCGCATGTTCGAAGCCACCGAGCATCCCGTCGTCTCGCTCGTCCGCTTGCGCTTCGGGCCACTGTCGCTGGGCGAGTTGCCGGTCGGGCACTGGCGCGAGGCGACCGCGCGCGAGGTTGCCGCGCTCCGGCGCGTCGGCCGCGAAGCCCAAGCCGGCCTCGAAGCGAGGGCGGCCGGATGATGCTGCGCGGCATCCGCGGCGCGACCACCGTCGAGGCGGACACCCCGGAGGCCATTCTCGAAGCCACCGAGGAATTGGTCCGCGAAATCGTAGCGGAGAACGGCATCGCCGTCGAAGACGTCGCTTCCGCGCTCTTCACCGTCACCCCCGACCTGCGCGCCGAATTTCCCGCGGCGGCCGCGCGCCGGATGGGTTGGACGATGGTGCCGCTGCTCAACTTCACGGAGATCGGCGTCCCCGGCCGGCTCGAACGCTGCATCCGCGTCATGGTCCACGTCAACACCGATCGCGCCCAGCACGAAATCATCCACGTCTACCTGCGCAAGGCCGTGAGCCTGCGACCCGATCTCGTCTCCCGGAGCACCACGCCACAGTGATCATCGTCATGAGCCCCAACGCGACCGACGCCCAGGTCGAGGCCGTCACCTCGCTCATCGCTTCGGCGCGCTTGACCTCCCACGTCAGCCGCGGCAGCGAACGAACGATCGTCGGCGTCATCGGCATCAGCGAAGACAAAGAGACGCTGGCCGGACAGTTCGCCGAACTCTCCGGCGTCGAGTCGGTCGTCCCGATTTCCAAATCCTATAAGTTGGTCAGTCGCGAGGGACGCGAGGAGCCGACCGTCGTGCGCTTGGCCAACGGCGTGACCTTCGGCGGCGAGACGCTGGCCGTGGCCGCGGGCCCGTGCAGCGTCGAGTCGCGCGAACAGCTCGTGGCCACGGCGCAATCGGTCGCGCGCTCGGGCGCAAACCTGTTGCGCGGCGGCGCGTTCAAGCCGCGCACCTCGCCCTATGCGTTCCAGGGCATGGGCCTCGAAGGCTTGATCATCTTGCGCGACGCGGCCGACGCCAACGGCTTGGCGGTGGTCACCGAAGTGCTCGACGTGCGCGACGTCGAGACCGTGGCCGAGTACGCCGACATCCTGCAGATCGGCGCGCGCAACATGCAAAACTTCGGCTTGCTGCGCGAAGCCGGCGCGTCGCGCAAACCCGTCTTGCTCAAGCGCGGCATCGCCGCGACGATCGAAGAGTGGCTGATGGCCGCCGAGTACGTTTACGTTGCGGGCAGCCACGACATCGTGCTCTGCGAGCGCGGCATCCGTTCCTACGATCCGTCGACGCGCAATCTGCTCGACATCGCCGCGGTGCCGCTGTTGCGCACGCTGACCCACTTGCCGGTGATCGTCGATCCCTCGCACGGCACCGGCGTCCGCGCGCTCGTCGGTCCGATGAGCCTGGCCGCGGTCGCGGCCGGCGCCGACGGGCTGATCGTGGAGGTTCACCCCAATCCCGCAACGGCCAAGTCGGACGGCCCGCAGTCGCTGACCCTGCCGCTCTTCGCCGAGTTGATGGACCGGCTCGAGCCGGTCGCCCGCGCCGTGGGGCGCCGCTTGCCGGCCAAGGCGCTGGCGGTCTGACGCTCGCGCGGCCGCGATGAGCGGGCGGCTGGGGATCGTCGGCACGGGCCTGATCGGCGCGTCGCTCGGACTCGCCGCGCGCGCCGCGGGGCGGCGCGTCACCGGCTGGGACGCCGACCCCGCCCATCTCGAGGTTGCCTTGCAACGCGGCGCCCTCGACGAGACCGCTGCGTCGCTCGAAGCGCTGCTCGCGCAGGCCGACGCGCTCGCCATCGCGCTGCCGCTGCCCGCCACGGTCGCACTCGTCCGCCGGCTGGCCGCCGATCCGCCCCCGGCGACCCTGGCGATCGACGTCGCTTCGCTCAAGGCTCCGGTGGTCGAAGCGGCGGCGGGCTGGCCCGCCTTCGTCGCCACGCACCCGATCGCGGGCTCGGCGCACAGAGGTCCGGCCGCCGCCGACGCCGCCATTTTTCGCGGGCGCAGTTGGACCTACGAGCCCGCCGCCGCCGAGCCCGCG
>Ga0326727_10011518_pt1 | contig 20546 bp, 25 predicted proteins | sample MB2enrmetagenome_FD_207643 | JGI IMG/M metagenome (GOLD analysis project Ga0326727, IMG submission 207643) | Lab enriched peat soil microbial communities from McLean, Ithaca, NY, United States - MB29MY | ecosystem: Environmental > Terrestrial > Soil > Wetlands > Peat | place: USA: New York...
TTTTGAATGCTTGGTATACGCCAATCCAGACATTCCACGCGACGGCATCGAAAACAAGAAAATCCACGGCCGCTTCCACTCCGATCGCGCCTGGGATCGCGAGAACAAATGCGACCAAAACTAGAGGGAGGAAGCCTATGACAGGTATCGATTCAAACACGTTGGTTAATGGAACGTACGCGTTTTCGAAGCTTCTGCTCTTAATCGATGCATAGGCTAGCAACCATCCGGTTATGATTGAAAGAGCAATGAGTGCGAATATTCTGCCGATGGTCGCAAGCGTAGCCAGTGGAATGAGAATGTCAACGTCCACTTATCAGACCCTTACCGACTTTAACGACAACTCGTCGTATAGCCGATCGATATAGTCTAGGAACCGAGAATCTCGCTCCGTCCTGGGCCTCGGTAAATCGATTTTGATTTCATCGACGATCGTAGCAGGTGAGCCGTTCATCACGTAAACCCTGTCGGCAAGTTGCACGACTTCATGTAAGTTATGCGATACGAGGATTGCGGACTTGAGACTCGTCTCCGGATTAAAGACGAGTTCATAAATCTCTTTCCTCAAACCGTCAGCGGTTAACTCGTCCAAGTGGACGAATGGTTCGTCCATCAACAGAACTGCAGGTGAGGCTGCTAGCGCTCTTGCGATCGCGACTCTCTGCCTCATACCTCCGCTCATTTCTTTGGGGTAATCATTCTCGTCCGCCTTTAGGCCTACAAGATCCAACATCTTCTTGGAGATTTGAACCGCTTCGTCATGGGGTGTTCTCTTGCAGATTAGCGCGAGTTTGACATTGTCTAAAGCCGTCATCCAAGGAAAGGTCGCAATGGATTGATGAATCAGTGAAATGCTGGAGGACGGTCGCGTAATTCGTTTTCCTTCAAGAAATACGTGGCCAGTTGTGGGTGGAATAAGATAGGCGAGAGTTCGAAGCAGAGTCGATTTTCCAGTTCCGGTCGGACCTATGATCGCGACGAGTTCGTCCTTGAACGCAGCTAAGCTGACGTTCTTGAAGATGAATTTGGGGCCGTACGCGAACCCTAGGTCCTCACAAGCCATTTCAGCTTGACCGTGCAGTGCCGGAAGGGTATTGGTCGCAGCGATTGTGGTCACTGTGTGAACCACCCACAGTAACCTCGGGAACCGCCTAGGCGATATGCGCCTTGGAGGTCTCGACTTTGAATGAGGTTTTGCCTTGAGCTGTTGTCCAAGTGAACGCGCCAAGTTAGCATATGCGGTGGGGGGGCACCGTATCTAAGAGAATTAAAGCTTACCGTCAACTTCAAACATCAAGAGTTAGCCTACGAGAATTTGAAATGAATTCAAGGTAGTACTGTGTGTGAAGGCCGGGTAATTTTGGATGCACGCTATCTGGTTATATCTCTGCTGCTATTGCTGCATTACGTGTACACCGTCACAACTGGTACTCATTGACCGATCAAAATCCGATGGCTGAAGGGATGCTTATTGGCAAGAAAGCGTAAGAACCATTCGACACTTCCAGATGCGCATCCATCAACAGAGCGATTACCGAGAGGTTTGAGTGTTATTCATCAACATCCCTCGGAAGTCGATATTCGGCTAGCGCGTATTGAGGGCCAAGTGCGGGGAATTAGAAAGATGCTGGACGAAGGCAGAACTTATTCGGACGTTGTGCATCAGCTAGCAGCGACAATAAAGGGACTTGAAAGCGTAATACAAGTAATCGTCGATGACTTGGTTAAAGGCACGATCGCTAACTCTGAAAAGCGAGAAGTGAAAGAAGCCATCCAAGAGCTGAGAGACATCATAGAGAAAAGCATCTGACAGAAATCAACCGACAATAGCTTGACCAACGCCTCCATTGTACCGTCGCTCGAACCCACGATATTCGTGGGCTCGTATCCCTTCGAGCCCATGATTCAAGCAGACTGCCTGAGTCCGGTAACGATATTTGGTCGTGAGGAACGGTAACTGTGCTTGGCGGGGGAGGCGCCGGAGCGGGTTGCAGACGACCCGTTAGGTGTGCTGACCCCCACCAAGAAAGTGTGCGGGGGTTGCCAAACCTCCAGCTCACACTGGAGGGGTGAAGCCAGGTCAAAGGCGCAGAGCATAATTGCGCGGAGGGCTTAGGACCCTGTCCCGTAGGGGTTCAGGGGTTCGAATCCCACCCACCATAAGAACGACGGAACCCTCCGTACTAGTGGGGGGATGGTGCAAGTGGGCGAACATCCCCTCCCCCGCACCACCCACACCGTCACAATCCTAGAACACACCCTATAGATGAGCCGACAAGGACTCTGAGGTTTCTGTCATTCTTCGTATCTCATAATCGATTGGTTGCCCTGTTTTCGTGAGATCCAATGATGAAACTACGATTTTGTGATCCAATATACCCCTCGATTCGAATTTGTTGATCCCAAGCGTCAGTCCGTATCTTTCCGCAAACCTTGCTAGAGCCGCGTGTTCCGTTGATTGAGGATTTGGATCCAATCGCATTCGAACCGAGATGACGATGATGCAGGGCTTCTGAGGAGGGCTGTTTTGATGTCTTCGTGGAATGGATTGATGGGACGTGGAGTTTTGCTGAGGGCTGTTATGTCGTAGTTTGTTGGGTTGGTGCGCCGTTTTCATCGATCGCCTGGATCGATATGCCGTTTTGATTAATCGCGTCAATTACAGGTGTCGGGACAGCTTGTTGATTGTAAATGTAGACTGGATTCAGAGGGGTTAATCCACTGGTGCGTAGGATCTGTTGTCCCATTGGGCTGAGTAGGGCTTTGAGGAAAGTTATGGCCATGCTCTGGTCTGGACTATTGGATGGGATGGTCACGTCGTAAAGGATGGGTGCACCGATCACCTGTTGGCCATTAACGGTCACGTTGACCTTTGCGTACCAGTCCGTTAGTGTGAGGTTTGAAAGGTTGACTTGAGGTCCAGGATTGACGTACTGGAGTTTATGTGAAATCGCTTCCGAGGAGTACGACAACACGTAATCTACCGCCCCTGTCTCTAACTGTGCGTTAAGGTAAGTTTCTGTTGGGACTATCACCAGCTCCTTTGCTGCGTTCTTCGTTTGGTAGATCTGATCGTAAAGGTAACTGGAATTTTGATAATACTGTAGTCCGGCTAGTTCCAGCATGAAAATTGCGTTGTAACCGCTCGGATCGGTCTCTTTGTTCGAGACACCAACGATTACTCCCGGGCGAGTTATAATCTGATACCAGTTGTTCTGAGTGATCTCACTTCCATATCGGCTATGGTTTGTGTAGAGTATCGCCATCGAGTTTGAAGCGAAAACGATGTACCATGAAGCGTGATTAGGAATCAGCTGGTTGGGTATTATGCGATAGTCCGCCGAAGCAAAGATATCGAACGATTTGTTCGCCTGCGTTATCTCATTGGCCGCCAAGCGGCTGCCCTCGAAGATGTAATCGTAACTGAGCGTAGGATACTGTGAGCGAACCAGGTTGTTAGCAATCGCGTTGAAAGGCACTTGCAGGGTACCTGCGGCGTCGACAAGAAGAGTCGAAGATGCAGGAACCGAGTTGAGCCCCTGGAAAAATCCGATCGCGTATCCGACCCCCAATCCCACAACTAACACTAGAATGAGAATAAGTCCACCATACTTCACCAGCAAACTCATACCCAATCACTCCCTGCAGGGTTTGTCCAGCATGATGATGTAAGCCTTGGTAAGCGCGAACGATTACGGTGCTAGGCCATCAAGATAGTCGGCCAGTAAGGCTCGATGCGAATCCTGATAAGTTCAACAATATCGTTCCGTTCCTTGTGGAGAGAGGCGGTGAGCATTGAGGCCTCACGGCACCATTTTGACGCCAAGGCAATGGAGGGTACTTCAACTCAGAGCAACAGGATTAACTCAGACTCAAGTGGCAAGCAGACTCCACACTTCACGTGAGAACATAAGCATCATCGAACACCGCGCTCACGCAAATGTAAGGGCAGCTAAGGCTACTATTGTCGCCATAGAACAACTGTCAGAATCCAAAGAATTGATGATCCCAAGCGGTACCAGTATCTTCGAGGCCGTGTCCATGATAATGCTCAGGGCCGACATTTTACGAATCAAACTTAGAATTAATGCTGACTCTCTCCTAGCAGCGATCCGATCAAAATGTAAGGGAAGGATCCGAGGGCATCACCTAACCGCTGTCATTAAGATTAAGATTAGCGAAGACGGTGCTGTTACGATAAAATGAAATTGAAGCGTCATTCGTCGTCGTTCACGTAATCTTTGTGTGTCGCACCATGAGAATCACGCACGAAGAACGACGGTTCAACTATGACTATCCGTAATTAGTTTTCGTTCATGGTTGGATTTTGCTGAAGAGGCCGGCATTCAACTATTCGGGGATTCCCCCATTTTCCTTAATTCGCCTGTACGAGGTGCCTTCCCTACTCAAATTTCGAGGATTATCCTCATGAACCGTCCCAGGGTGTTAGCTCCTCGTAGGTTTGATTCCTCTTCAGCATCCAGTAGGCGTAGGAAACCATCTTCCTAGCCACGGCGATCAACGCTTTCCTCTCACCCCTCTTATGCTTCAGCTTCTGGTAGAACTCTTTGAGGTGAGGGTCCTTCCTAACAGCCGCCCTAGCGCATTCAACGAGGTTTCTTCGCAGAAACTTGTTTCCGTCTCGGGTTATGTGGCCTGTGAATGAGACGTCGCCGGATTGATGGATGGAGGGTACGAGGCCGAGGTATGCGCAGGCATGTTTCGAGTCGGGGAACCTGTCCACGTTGTCGAAAGCGGAGGAGAGGAAGAGAGCCGTGTACGGCGCGATCCCTGGCAAGGTGTCGAGCAGCTTCGCTTTCTCATCCATAGAGACGACGTAGGAGATTTGCCTGTCGAGTTTCTCAACGATTGATTCTATGAGTTGAAGCTCCTGTAACCTGATATCTATCTCCTGAAGCTGAACCTCTTCCCTGAGTTTCCTTCTTCCCTCCCTACTGAACGGATCCTGTTCGATTTCGATTCCTCTCCGTTTCAGGAGCCATCTTATCGAGCCTCGAAGCTCCGATCTCCTTAGGCCATACTTCACCCTGTCGTTGATGAGAAACCTCTTCTCCCTAGTCTCCGCGTCGGACATGTGGGATCGCTTGAGATAGTTGGTTCTTAGTAGGTTTCCAAGAAGTTTCGCGTCAGCCCTATCGTGTTTTTGTTTCGAATCGGAAGTCTGCCTGATTCTCTTGGGGTTCGCTACGGCAACGTCGCATCCCGGAACCTGTTTGAGCTTGTCGTATAGAGGATAGATGAAACCCAGAGATTCCAGAGCTAGGTGTTTCTCCTTGGCGGGCAGGGAGTGTACGTAGCTTTGAAGGTCCTTAGTCGGTATCCGTTTCTCCTGTAGGAGTGTGCCTCCGGGTTCAAAGATCGCTAGCTGAGTCTCCCTCTCGTGAACGTCCGCTCCAATATACAGTACATCGTTACCGTTTACTTCGTTCATACCCTTTGATTTCGCGGATCGCCTTCTCAAAGATAGTCATAGTAATCAAATTCCGCCTGCACTATCTGACCAGCACACACCCGGTGGCGGAATCGTGATGAATGAGAGAATCAGGACTGGAGTCAAACTCGTTCTCTTCGTGGCATTCTGTGAAATGGCCGGCGTAGTTGGTGCGTTCTTCACTACTTCCTCAATCCCAACATGGTATGCGGGTCTCCGGAAACCAGAGTTGGCGCCTCCAAACTTGGTCTTCGGACCAGTATGGACGACACTATACGGCCTAATGGGAGTCTCACTGTTCCTTGTCTGGAGTAAGACCCGAGGGAAAGGTTTTGGACGTTTGGCCATCGCAGTCTTCATCATGCAACTAGTACTGAATGTCTTGTGGTCTTACCTGTTTTTCGGGTTGCAATCTCCATTCTTGGGCGTCGTCGAAATCACGATCCTCTGGTTGACCATAGCCGCTACAGTAGCCTTCTTCTCCAGAATCTCAAGAATCGCAGGACTCATGCTTCTTCCCTACCTCGGCTGGGTCAGTTTAGCAGCCTATCTAAACTACATGATCTTCATACTCAACACGTGACGAATACTCAACGAAGAACGATGGTGTGCATTTCGGGGCAGTTTTAGTTAATCGATACCCAGAGGATTATTGGGGCTAGCAAGTAGTCAAACCCCGCCATGCGGAGTGGCCAGTATGCTTTCATCGCAGCCCGAACAATCTTCTGTTTGAACAGTGCCGGATGGATTTTTCTAGGCATTGATGGAAACATGTACGCCATTGTTCTCTCCTCGTGGGATTCCTTGCACTGACGCTCATAAGCGGTGTTCAAGAAATCGTACTATTTCAAGAACAGACTATGTCGAATGACAGACTATTCACCTATTCGACACATGTTCTCAATGTGTCCTCATGTTTTCAACAGTGTCTGTTCGCGTGTTAGGTCAACGTCAGGAATTACTTCAATTCAACATGCAAAACGAATCAAATCAACAGTGTTCAAGAATGGGCTAGTTCATGAGATATGGGTCTCGTGAATCACAAGGATGTAGCCAGTAGACCTGCACGTGAGGGCTATGCAGCGTTGTGACCATGATGACTTCGGTTTTCGCCGCCTGTCTCCGCTGATCCGCTCTTCTTAATTAGAGAATTCTGAGATGCTGTTTTCTCATGGAATCATTAATCAACGACATTTCCAGAATGAAAAAGGAACTCGAGAGCCTTCAACCAGAAGATCGAATGAGCTTACTGGTGGCTGTGAATCGCGCAGTGAACGCTATCGCGATGAGCGCAGGAGGATGGCAGCAACTTCTCACCGACATCATAACGCTGGAAAAATTCGACCAAGCCACATTGAAAAGCTTCTTCGACCATTTTATGCAGGAAGCAATCAGACAACTAGAATTCGATCTTAAAGCTCTGACCGAACATGCTCAGGTCATAAGTGGAAGGGTGCCTCCCCAAGTCGCTCAGCGTCAAAGAGTAGCCTACGGATGATTCAGTCGAAGAATACAACGATAATCTTCCAGCCCCCTAGCCAACTACATGCCTGGTAATTCGCTTGCGGCAACAATGGGAGAGCAAGTTGATGTGGACTACGTGTCGGTTCACAGATGGGGTAGGGGATTCCGACCCCAATTTACTGGTACATATAAGCTGTCGGGTCTCTAATCATAGATGACGAGCATCAAATTGAAATGCTGACGAGGAGACATTGGCGGCTGGACGGGTAGTCTTGAGGTTCTCCCAGCCCTAGGAACATGAAAGGATAATGAAGTGCCCATATTGTGGGCTGCCATTGGATTTTGTCGGCAGATACCTTATGGATGTACGCTTAGAGAGCGCAGCTCCGGGACATGTGAAAGACTTTGAAGCTTGGCGTTGCGAGAAATGCATGAAACTCTTCGTGGACCCGGGAGACGGGAAGCTCCATGAAACCGAGAGGCTGCCGACAGATACTCTGCCCTAACCCCCTCGGAATTTATCGGCAATTGATTTCAATTCGCCGTGTTCCAGAACCTGAATCTTAGTGTCTAGCCGAACGTCGAGGCCGATTTGGCGAAGCAACCCAAACAATTGCTCGCCCGTTATCTGACCCCTCACTTTGCCTAATTGAATGAGTCCGGCCAGTTCTTGGAAAACCTGGTCCGCTATTATCGGGTACTGTGTCCTCGCCGCGCGGTAGACTTCCCAAGCACGTCCCACGAAAACTTTTTCAAAAACCTTACTCGGCTCGATCCTTCCAGACTCAGTGTGACTCTGTTGCTTCGCCGTCATCCGCTTCTGCATTTCGGCTAGGCGTTGACGCTTCAGCCTTTCGAGTTCCGAGTCGTCAGTCATAATCGATCATTTTTACTCTTGATTCGGTTCTGGGCGACGCCTATGGACCATTCGAAGTCATAAACAAAACGGCCCGCGACAACCCATGCGTCCAGCGACTCGCGATCCACCGAGCAGGTCTCGGATAAGAGACGGCGCGTCCCATTTCCGAAATGCCCACGGGGGAAGCCGCCTACGCACACTAGAGGGTTCTCGAGTTTGCTTGCGCGTTCGGCTGCACTACGCATCAGGGTCGGTTTCCCTAGGATGCTAAAACCAAGCACGTTGCTCGCATGAGTGTTGCGCACGAACTGCTGCAAGGTGCTTTTCTCGATCTGCATCAACGGCTCTCCCTTCTCGGGAACTCGTTTCTGAGCGAACAGCTGCTCGATAAGGCCTACGAATCTGATGTAATTCTTTGGCAGGCGTATCTTCGGATTTATTGAAATTAAGTAATCGTCTTGTGTGTGAACGAAAACGCGGAGGCCTCCCTCCCAGTTGAGGGGTGTCTCAATGATCTGAAGCAGAACGTTGTGAACTATATCCGGCCTCCCCATCTTCTCCACTGGCATAGGATATCCTTTTCGCGCAAGCTTCTGCATCGCAGCATGGTGGAACGCCCTGTCAAGCAAAACCTCATCTGGCTGTTTCCCTCGCCGTTCAGCGTACCTTTTGATTTGCGGATGGGATTGAATCTCCCGTGGGACAATTTGAAGAGCCGATTCGACCAGAGCTAAGCCCAATGCCAAGGATGAATCGGACTAGGTCTCTCTTCCAGCCCACAAAAAGGTTACAAGAGCATTCTAGAGAGTGGAATTTGGTCGGTTCCTTGGCTTGGAGAAAGGGTGGAAATATCAAGGAAATTGCACGTGAGAGGATAGAGATCCTGTTCAATCAAGCCCAGAGAGCTTTTCCATCCGATCGAACGCTCGCGAAACGGTACGTTGAGCTTGCGCGCAGAGTCGGAATGAAGGCCGGCGTTCGATTAACGAGGGAACAAAAACTCAGGCTCTGTAAGGGTTGCGGAGGCCTTCTAGTTCCGGGAGTAAATTGTCGAGTCAGGACACGGTCGGAATTTGGGACAACGGTCTTAATTACGTGCCTGGACTGCGGAACAAAGAAGAGATACCCAACAGTGAGGGAACGACTTTCGAAAAAGAGCGGTTGAGAAGACTACAGTCTAGATCGAGAAAGATGGACCCGACGATCTGGATAGGGAAGGAGGGCGCGTCTGAGGCCCTGATGAAACAAGTGGTGAACCAGTTGAAGTCCCGCGAACTAGTCAAAGTGAAGATTCAGAAGTCAGCGCTTTCGGAGACTGGGACAACTGATTTTGCCGAAAAAGTTGTCGCGTCCACTGGTTCGACGCTCATCGAGGTATTGGGACACACCTTTACGGTCTACAAACGAAGGGAACTTAAGAAAGTTGCAAAAAGCGATGCAGTTCCGTTCAGAAAGCGATTCAAGTGGTAAACTAAACTTATATGGCGCTCTCCGAATCTAACCTCTTCGCTATCAGCCGGAAAATTCCATGCCAACACCACTAGATGTTCCTTCAGACGCACTAATCGACAGACTGTCAAAATTCCTGAAGGAGAATGTGGGTGAAGTTGCCCCACCAGTTTGGGCAGCAAACGCGAAAACCGGATCTCACCGAGAACGTCCACCATCGAACCCAGATTGGTGGTATACCCGTTGCGCCTCACTCTTACGAAAATTGTACATTCACGGTCCAGTCGGAATAGCTCGTCTACGAGTCGAATACGGGGGTCGCCTTCGCAAGGGGACTCATATCGAACATTCCCGCGTTGCAGGTGGCTCCGCCATCCGGGAACCGTTACAGCAACTCCAGAAAGCTGGTTTCATATCCATCGAGGCGAAGCAGGGTAGAAAGCTGACCGCTGAAGGTATCAGTCTTCTCAACCGAATGGCCGCCGACATTCTCAAGGGTGCCAGGAAGACGGAAGGCCAGTCATGATGAGCGATGATGAGGATTATTCCGACGAAGAACTCACAGAAATAAGGCGAAGGAGATACTCTGATCTTCAGCGTGCTGCAGTGGATGAGCAAAGGCAGGCAGAATCTCGAAGACAATTTGAGGCCCAAAAGCAAGCCGCCCTAAAACAAATCATGACTCCCGAGGCAAGACAAAGGTTGACAAACATACGAATGGTAAAACCGGAATTCGCGGAACAGATAGAAATGCAACTCATACAACTCGCGCAAACAGGTAGGATCAAGGTTCCGATCTCGGACGATCAACTTAAGGAAGCATTAGCGCGATTGCAGTCGTCGCGAAAGGAAATTCGGATCCGGAGAGCTTAGGTTATGGCGAGAAACAAACCAACTGCGAGAAAACGGAGACTCGCTGCAGCCCTTAAGAGTCGTAAACCCGTTCCGACTTGGGTCATGGCGAAAACTGACGGTCATACCAGAACTCATCCGAAGAAAAGGCAATGGCGTCGAACGAAGCTGAAAGCTTAGAGGAGGAAGAAATTGAATGAGCGAGACTGAGTCTAAAGAAGAGAATATCGTCGAGGCTGAGAAAGAGGAAATCGAAGAAGCACCGACTGAAGAGGTCTCAACGGAAGAAACGGCCGCTCCCGAAGAGGAAGAAGTATCGACCGCAGAAACTGTCCCCGCTGCTGCGGAGGCTGAAGCCGCTCCCGAAGGCGAAGAGGAAATTGAGGTCGTCGAAGAAAAGGTCTATACAATCCCCCTACGCCATGTCTGGGTCGTTACCCCACGCGGAAAAAGAGCACCTCGCTCCGTGAGGGATGTGAGAGCTTACGTCGCTCGGCATATGAAGGCCGATGAGGTTGCAATCAGTAACGAGATTAATTCAGAGCTGTGGGCGCGAGGCATCAACAAACCCCCAAGGAAGATCACCGTCCGCGCCGTCAAAGACAAGGAAGGCAAAGTGATAGTTTACCCGGCGAAAACCACCTAAGTGGCCAACTCGCTGGTTCGTGCGTTGGTAAATTCGGAATGTCCATAATTCTCGCGGACGTATTCGGCAGCCCGAACATCGGCGTTTACTGCTTCGCAAACGAGAAGATTGCCATAGTTCCACCAGGATTAACCAAGCGCAAAATCGGCCAATTCGCTGAAACGCTAGGCGTTGAAGTCTGCAATACCACCATAGCCGGCTCCACTCTCGTAGGGGCGCTCGTGACTGGGAACTCCAACGCTATCCTAGTTCCACACACCATCCACGACTATGAGTTGAAAAGAATACAAGAGTTCGCAAAAGTTGTAGTAGTCGATTCTAGATGGACTGCTTTAGGTAACGTCATTCTAACGAATGATAACGGCGCCGTCATTCATCCAGAAGCCTCATCAAATGTCGTGAGGGCCGTGAATGACGAATTGAAAGTTGAGTCCGCATTCGGCAAGTTAGGAACGTTGCCTTTCGTAGGTGCACTCGGAGTCGCCACAAACAAAGGAGCAATGCTAAGCCCGAACACCTCGCAGGAAGAACTTGGCGTAGTCAAGATGGCTCTGCATGTTGAAACAGATCTTAGTTCAACGAATGGCGGTGTTCCTTTCGTTAAGTCGGGAATCCTCGCTAACTCAAAAGGGGCTGTCGTGGGGCCGTTGACGCGCGGCGCGGAACTGATGCAAATCAGCCGAACACTGGGACTCTAAAACATGGGTCCCTAGCTTGCTTTCTGGAACAGCTGGTCCCATTTTCCTTGGTTGAGTTCTTTCTGGACCTCACGTGGGTCCTTGCCTTCAATCGTTATGCCTAAGCTGACACATGTTCCCATGACTTCCTTGGCAGCAGTCTTTGTTGATTTCGCGTAGCTACTCGGCATTTTCATTGCACCTATCTTGGCTACCTGTTCCATCGTGAGGTTTCCAACCTTTTCCGCCTTGGGGTTACCGGATCCTTTCGGGATTCCAAGTTCCTTTACGATCAGAGCTGAGGTGGTGGGTGTTCCGATATCGACCTCGAATTCCTTTGTGTCGACATCAACCACGACGCGGACGGGCACTTTCATGCCCGCGTAGGCTTTGGTTAGTTCGTTTATCCGGTTGACGATTTGGAGCACATTCACTCCCAATGGACCCAATGCCGGTCCCAGGGGTGGACCTGCATTCGCCTCCCCTCCGTTTAACAGCGCTTCAACTTGCTTCTTCTCGCCCAATGGTAGATGCACTTCCTCTACTGATCAACTTCACGTAGTCAGCATGCACGGTAATTGGAAGGGTCGCGAATCCTTCCTCTAAGAGTTCAATCGTCACTTCCTCCTTCAGCTTGTCAACGTTCGTAATTCGCGCCTTCAATCCCCTGAACGGACCACTTACGACCTCTACGGAGTCTGCGGTTTTCAGGTCTTCGATGACAGGTTTTGTAACAATGAACCGATCCAATGCCTCAGCCGAAATCACTCCTTTCGTCCGCGCCCTAGCGTGGCGTACGCCCGCGATAAGGTCGTCGACGTAGTGAGGCCCAGCCGCTTCCACGAATATGTACCCCTTAACCACGTCAGGTGCTAGGATGCTGGCGATTGGGAGTTTCTTCAAACCTATCCTAGACGCAATAAGGTCTACAACCGTCCTTTCTTGGCCGCTGGTCGTTCTCACAGCGTAGATGAGCATCTTACGCTCGGTGCTCATCAAGGCGAGGCTCCGGCGGTTCCGGTCGACGTTTGCGGGAGCAGGTTGAAGAAGAGAAAGAGGACGCGTATGATGAATCCGAGCGAACCCACTATTGCCACTCCTAGAAAGCTGATCTTTACCATCAAAGATACTTCATCGCGGGAAGGCTTCGTGGTGACATGAAGGAGACGCCGAGTTGAATCCACGAATTCCTGTGCGTTCAAGCATTGTCCCTCTGGATTTTCATCACTTGCGTTTGAAATGATTCAGTGTTGAAATGAAAAGCCCTCTATTTTAACCTTTGAAATTACACGCGAATAATTTCGACGTTCATTTGCTTCAGATCATCTAGAAGTACTGATCTCTGGGAGCCGCGCATGCCTTTCCAATCTATGATGGCAGTTCGGCATTCGCCCATGGTTTTGTCGAAGGCCATGCGGACCAACGCTGGATCGTAGTCTTCAAAGAAGTACTTTGAGAAAATGTGGCTGAATGAATACCCGTCCTGTCTGAGGGCGTTGCAGTGTTTGTTAGAGTAATGGCCTCCACCAAAGCCAATAGCAGCCTTCCCGTTGGCAGGCTCTGTTGCCGTCTTCCAAATTGCCTCGCTCGTGGCTGCTCCAGCCTCCAGATCGTTCCACTCCTTCTCTGTGCTTCCTATCTCTATGAAGAGGGTTGGAATCCCGAGCTCAGTCGGGCCATGGTGCGTGGCTTCTAGGGTAACGGCGTAATTCAGTTTCCTTGTCTCTCGAGCAGTATCCAGCGCCAACAGTGCGGTACGGAGACGTCGGGGGTCTGTGGGTGAGAGACTCTTGGGTTTGCCGCCGAAATCAGCCCGCCCGGTAGTATTTCCAGTCCAATGCGCCGTCAGGGCGGGTTCGTTACTCTCGCTGCGATGTCTTGAGGCAAAGATCACTGTCTCAGGTAGGAAATCTACGTCCAGCTTGTCAGTGTATATCCCGTCCGACTCGACATGCTTGAGGAAAACCTCCCCAGCCCGAAACAGATCCTTAGTGGGTGTCTCTTGAAAGTTCTTCAAGTGGGTTAATTGCTGTGCGATGTTTTGTGCTGCGGGGTCACGCTTAGAGGCGATAATAAGCACAGTCATTTGCCGTTCGCCTAGCCGACAATTTTTTCCACCATTTGTTCTGGCTCAAAGGGAATTATGTCTTCGTAATCTTGCCCCACTGTAGCGAAGAGAATCGGTTTACCGATGATTGCTGCTATCGATATGGCGCTGCCCCCCTTGACGTCGGCGTCAAGCTTGGTGAGTATCACGCCATCTATGGGTACGGCCTCCGAGAAGCTGCGGCCCTGTTCGACGGCGTCATTTCCTGTCAAAGCGTCCACGACTAAGATTGTGAGGTTTGGTTTGGCTACTCGAGCTATCTTTTTCATTTCCTCGAGGAGGTTCTTGTTCGTCTGCATTCTTCCTGCTGTATCAATTAGGACGGCGTTCGTGCCGTGTGCATTTGCGTAGTTTGATGCGTCAAACGCAACTGCAGCTGCATCTCCACCGTAATCGTGTTTGATGGTTTTGATTCCAATTCTTCGTGCATGTTCCTCGATTTGCTCTATCGACCCTGTTCGGTAGGTGTCGGCTGCAGCTATCAGGACCGAGTATCCCTTCTGCTGGAGTAGGTAACCTATCTTGGCGATGGTACTTGTCTTTCCAGTCCCGTTGACTCCAACGAAGAGTATAGTGACGGGTTTGTGCTGAGCCTTACCCTCATCCAGAACCTTGAAGAATACCTCTTCGCCACTCCCTTTCAAGAGATCAAGCAGAACGTCACGGAGTACAGTTTTCGCTGGCAGAGTAGCGTCCGAGAAACGACGAACCTGAGTGATCTCAAGCTTCTGTCGCAAACCGTCACAAATTTTCTGTGCAACCTCATAGGCGACGTCGTTCTGAACTAAAACGAGGAGGAACTCGTCGAGTACTTGTCCGACATCTTTGTCTGATAATTCTCGTTGTGATATCTTTTGAACCAGGCTGCTAACGCCTGATCTTAACTTCTCGAACAAGTCTCACCGCACACGCCCGAATTCTGTTTGCTAAGATCTGAATCGGTGGTGGCTTCAGCTAGCTCTACGTGACGGTGGGGCTTGTCGTCTTAGCAGGTCTTCGAGGGCTTCGCGATCCTGCTGATACCGGGTGGCTGTCTGGTCGAGTTGTTGTTGGATGGATGTCCTAGCCTTGTCCAGATCTTGGAGTCTCCCCTTCAATTCCTCTACGGAACCTTCAACATCCTTTTCGATTGCCACGCCAGCCCCTATACCCATAACGAGTTTCTTCGAATCAGCCACCTGCATCCTGATGTACGAACCCGCCCCTACCGGGATGAGAGTGGCGTCTCCATTCTGAAGTTTCTTCATTCCCTCGAGCGTATTGTAAGCTAATGTTACTTCGTTAATCGCGGCTCGAACGATATCGAGCCTTGATTGCAGGACCCCTATAGATCCTTCAAGGATACGTATCTCCGACGCGAGCTGTCGGACAACGTCCTCTTCCTTCACCTGTGACGATGCCATTTCTCTATGCCTTGGCTTCGGATGTTTCTTTCGATTCCTGAATATCTTTTATCTTAATCTCAAACTGGCGCGCTCTATGCCTACTCCCCATCTCCGCGTAAAGCCGTTGGATCGCATGTTCCTTCTTCAGAGCGTTGAACTCCACTGAGAAAGGGACCTTCGTGATGCCTTTCTTTATCTCACCCGTTATTCTGAACTTTTTCACTTCTGACAAAGGCTAGTTACCTCGCTCTATGGCTGCGGCGCCCGCTATTAATCTGAAGGTTTCCCAACACTGCCATTAGATCGCACTAGTCAACTTATGCCGATCGCGAGGTCATCTCTTGAGATGTCGCCAAGAATCGCAGGGACGGTCGGAGCGCCAGGGCCTGATTAGTCGCTTTCTCAATCTGAAACGTTTTTATGGGTCAGCGGAAATCGTGCCTTAGAAAATTGACTAGATGGGCTAATCGTTGCCACTTGCTAAGGACGACATATCTAGGGCACTCGGTGAGTTACGTAAGGATATAACCAAGAAAAAATTCACGCAGTCCATCGAACTAGTTGTACGACTCCGCGAAGTTGACCTGAAGAAACCGGAGAACCGTATCAACGAAGCCATCGCACTCCCCAATCCTCCTGAGAAAGCTCTGAAAGTTTGTGTAATTGCTTCTGGGGACTTGGCGACACGAGCGAAAGCGGCTGGGGCAGATATGCTCGTTGGGAGGGAGGAGATTGAGAATTTGGCTAAGGACAAGAAGGGAGCCCGGAAGTTGGCGCAGGAATACGACTTCTTCATCGCCGAGGCTCCCATGATGCCGCTTGTTGGAAGAGCTCTAGGCTCGTTCCTCGGCCCTCGGGGCAAGATGCCCACACCCATCCCACCGAATGCACCTATCGATCAGGTAATCATTAACCACCGCAAGATGGTTCGCGTACGCATGCGAGAACAACCCGTCCTACAGTGCCGGGTGGGAACGGAGGCCATGCCTGACGAGAAGCTCGTGGAGAACATTCAGGCAGTTGTCTCAAGAATCGAGCAGAAGCTTGAGAGAGGTTTCAAGAATATCGGTGAAATCCTCGTCAAGGGAACGATGAGCAAACCCGTAAAGATCAGCCTCACAAAGTGATCAACGATGCTAACTCAACAGGTCGCCGTTTGGAAGAAAGAAATCTACGACGACCTAATTGAACTACTCAACAAATACTCAGTCATCGCCGTAGCCGACTTGCAGAAAGTACGTTCATCGCAGATTCAGGAAATCAGAAAGAAGCTACGCGGCAAGGCCGAACTCATAGTGGCTAAGAATACTATTCTGCGGAAGGCTGCCGAGAAAGCTGCGGGCCAGAAGGAGAAGGTAAATCAGTTTGCAGATTCCCTGACGGGATCGAAGGTGCTGATCTTTACTCAGATGAACCCATATGAACTAATCATCTTCCTGAACAAGAACAAAGTTAGGGTGCCAGCCAAAGGAGGAGACATCGCTACCGGCGACATAATGATCCCAGGCGGAAACACAGGCCTGCAACCTGGGCCAGTCATCAGCGAATTCAACGAAGCGAAAGTGCAAACGAGGATTGAAGGCGGCAGCATCTTCGTCGCTAAGGATACCATTGTTGTAACGAAGGGGGACGTAATCCCCGTTAAGACCGCGTCACTGCTTTCGAAACTCGGAATGAAACCGATGGAAGCCGGGCTTTCACTATCATACGCATACGACAACGGTCTAGTCCTCGGTCCGAACGATCTTGCTTTCGACCTCGACAAAATGAGAGCCGACATCACGTCGGCCGCGCGAATGGCTTTCGGTGTAGCGGTGGAAGCGAACATTATGCTACCCGAAACGGCGCCCATGATTATTTCCAAGGCGTATCGGCAAGCGGTCGCGGTAAGTGTGGAAGCGAGTTTCTTCACGAAAGAAACTACCAACCTCATAATTCAAAAGGCATACGCCAACATGAACGCGCTTTCCTCTGCGATCTCAGCCGTAAAACCTGAAGCATTGGCCCCCCAAAATGCGAGTGAAACGGCGGCTGCCGAAGGAAAAGGTTGAAAAGAGGGACTTCGGGTAACCACAGGAATCTCGCTAAAATTCGGTGTGAAAAATGGAATATGTATACGCAGCGCTCCTCCTGCACTCAGCAGGCGGCAAAATAACAGAAGACGGCGTAAAGAAAGTCCTAACCGCAGCAGGCGTTAAGGTCGAAGAACCAAGAATCAAAGCCCTAGTCGCCGCACTCTCAGAAATCAAAATCGAAGACGCCCTGAAAGCGGCACAAGCATTGCCGGTGGCAGCAGCACCCGCAGCCGCAGCACCAGCCGAAGGCAAGAAAGAAGAAAAGAAAGAAGAAAAGAAAAGTGAAGAAGCATTAGCCGGGCTCGGGGCGCTATTCGGGTAGATTTGAGATTATTTTGGCTTAGGCGCCTCAATTTACGCGTTATTCATGGCTAACGTATCGAAATCGCGAGTTCCGAATTGCGACTTGCGATTTTGATTCGAGGCCGGTCTATTTTTTCTCTTAAGTTTCCGCTACCGTCGCTCCCTTCATGGCAGTGTTTTCATTGAAAGAGGAAACGATGATTCCAGTCTGCGTAGTGTACAATTTGGAATACTCTGTCGCACTCTCCTGAGATGACTTCGCTGGATTGAAGACGCATCTAGCCACAATATTGCTTGGCGGCGTTCCTAACTCGCGAAGGGCCGATACAAAGTCTGTATGTTCCGAGAGGCTGTCACGAAATTGAACGGTTACCGTGGCTGGGGATGGGATGAACTTATGTTCATAATTTCGCGCAGTTATGAACACAAAAGCAATTCATTTGCATCTTTGCCATGGAAACTTGTGGTTGACCGCGCACTCTTACCTGACAAAATCTGACAGAAACACTCATGCCGAGTTTTATGAGGCGAACGGCTATATCGGTTGTCCGGCTAATTTGAAACGGGCGAGGTCTTGATCCCTAAAAGGAACATAGCTCTGGTGGCGCACGACAACAGGAAAGATGATTTGGTAGAGTGGGTCGATTTCAACAAAGGAACGTTGGGGCTTCACAACTTGTACGCCACTGGAGAAACTGGAAAAAGAATTATGCAAAAAACAGGTCTGAAGATCAGTTTGCTCAAAAGCGGCCCTTATGGTGGAGACATGGAACTCGGAGCCATGATTGCAAATCAGAAACTCGACTACTTGATTTTCTTCTGGGATCCTCTCTCATCGCAACCTCATGACGTCGACGTGAAAGCCCTTCTCAGAATATCGGTCGTGTATAACGTGCCGACCGCCTGCAATAGGGCCACCGCAGATCTAATAATCTCCAGCAACCTGTTTCACAACCCAGAATATATGCTGCCAAGGCCCTGAGGAAACTGCTCGTTACCCAACTGAGGGTAACGTTAACTCTACGGCACTACCATCCGCAAGATATGATTAACAGAGGGACGGCGAAAGAGCCCGTGTGCGGACTGTGAGTGAATAACGCAGGTGAGTTTACTATGCCACTTACCCATAGTTCAAGAGCAGAGACTGAGAGCGATACCCTGACAACATCAAAAATTCGTAGCTCAAAGAATCTCAGTGTAAAAATCTGAAATCAACTGCCGCGCATAGACGTTGTCCTTCGGATGCGATAGTCGCCGCGAGCCTTCGAACTGCCATATGCTGCGAACTGTCTTAAAGGCGTCTGCGGCGTAACAGAATCAACGCGGCCAACCCTAAAGCGATCCCTACCGTGATTGATTCTGCCTGGAAACCTGGTATAGGCGAAGCGCTCGTCATCGATGATGAAGAGATGGCTTCAGTGCTGGTTGAAGACTGGACCGGTGCTGAAGTTAAGGAAAAAGTTCTGGGAATGTATGGTTGCGGTCCTACGAAGTTTGCTGGTTCTAAAAGCGGAGGTAATGGGTTTTGGTCAAAATTGAACGAATTTGACATATCCCCAATGTCGGTTAACTCGTCTCGATCACTATTGTTCGGAAGGCGTGGAAGGTTCCAATTGTCTTCAACGAGTTTAAGAAAAGACGCAAACTCGTACAGTGTACTGTCAACGTACGCGTGCTTGGCCCAAGGCGAGATTACGAGTGTTGGAACACGGAAACCCTCACCGTAAGCGTCAACTTGTGGTGGAGCGACGTGATCATAAAACCCGCCATAATCATCCCAAGTAATCAGAATCGCAGTACTCGACCAATACGGACTCTGCATCACTTGATTTACCAAATAGGCAACGTAATCCATCCCACAATCACTTCGCGCAGGTGGATGCTCACTAACACCGCCTGTTCCCCTGCAAGCCGCAGGGTAATCAGGCGGCGTAAACTGGTTAGGCATAATCCACGACACTGCAGGCAACTTCCCATCCTTAACATCCGACGCGAAAGATGAGGTGGGTTCAACGTGCTGATTGAGAACGTTAACGTTGTTCTGGAAATAACTGAAGAGAGGTAGGACATCCCAAATGTCGGCGAAAGTAGGATCATAATGGTTCCTACCATTATACCACGTCCAACTGACATTAGCTAAAGTCAACTCCTGCGCCATCGTCGCCCACGTAAACGAAATACCCGGCTGCCATTGAGCTGCCGGAAGACTTGGATTGTTGAACACGTGTCCTGAGCTATCAATCCAAGACCCAGTAGGGTGAGTAGAGGTTGCTGGGCCATTCTTTCCCGATACGATGTAGAGATGATTGGGCAAACTAGGGCCCATCTCGGAGGAGAAGAAATTATCATCAATCACATAGTTAGAAGCGTAATCGTAATAATACGGAATATCCGTCCCATCGTAGTACCCCATCGTAACCGAAGAGCGCTCAGCTGCTACGAATCCATCCATCCTACCATCATCATACGCCGCATGCGCAGTCCGCCATGAATGATCCAGATCCTGCAGGCTCTCACTGGGCAAATGAAACGGCGTTGTAGAATTGCTCTGTGGCAGATCAAAATCATCAGGGTCACTCACACCCGGAGGCAATTCGTCCCCTACAATGTAGACTGGTTGCGTAACGTTAAGATGAAACGGTTGAGTTATGTTCGAAAACCTACTGTTAAGGTTCCACTTGCAACAGTACGGCGCGTTATTCAACCCATTAACGCCCGGAAACGCACCAAAATAATTGTCGAAACTATGATTCTCCTGAATGATGAATATGACGTGTTGAAGCTTCGTCGTTGACGGGCTCAAGGTCGAAGGAGGAATCCAGAAAACCCCAAGCAGCGGAGCGTAAGGAAGAATTATCGCAATTAACAGAACTGCGGCGACCGAAACTACACCATAACGAAACGTTGCATTAGATCTTTCACGCTCACTTCCAGACAAATCTGATGCCAACTGAATAGAGAGCTGGACTGGTCGACCATAGAACCGTTACGATCGCTAGGTAAAATAGTTGTTTCGCGGAAAATGGTGGTTCTCGTAGTGAACATGTGTCTTCTGGATGACGTATGAACAGTGGAACGGTTCTGGTAACTTATGAGGGTGGTTCGATTTGGCGTTAACTTTTGTGGTTTTCTGCCTGAGTGATACTTCGCAGACCATTTTAGTAATGGAAATTCTATATGAGCACGATGCGCTACCACTGGGAGCAATACTAGGTGCGTTGAGTTGTCGGAGGAGTATACTGTCTGTAGGTGTGGTGCGAGGTTTACAAATGATGAT
>Ga0326727_10011520_pt1 | contig 20542 bp, 18 predicted proteins | sample MB2enrmetagenome_FD_207643 | JGI IMG/M metagenome (GOLD analysis project Ga0326727, IMG submission 207643) | Lab enriched peat soil microbial communities from McLean, Ithaca, NY, United States - MB29MY | ecosystem: Environmental > Terrestrial > Soil > Wetlands > Peat | place: USA: New York...
ATTGCAACTATCCAGATTTTGTCGGGCGCGGCGGTCCTAATGACACGGCGGAGAGTGTTGCTGATTCGATTGAGTTTGGCCGCCGTGTCATTTCAGTCTTAACCCGCAACGCGGGTCGGGTGCTCAGAATGACAGGCGTGGGGTGGGAAGCTGCGAACCCATGGCTCACGCCATGGGCTACAATTTTTCCCCCGCTTCGCGGGGTTCGTCTGCGATGCTCTTAATTTCTGACACACTACACTAGCTACTCTCAACCGGCTCTGGAGCGGACCGTTTAGGCCTTTCAGGATTGATGGCGCAACCTGGCGTGCCACCTCATACATCTCAGGTGCATCGCGGCATGACCGTATGGAAATGGGGGAATTGCGGCAAGCAAGTCTGTTTTGCCGGTAGATGATGAACCGGCAGTTCCTCTAAACAACTGAACTCCTACTGCAGAACGGGGGCTATGCTGTTTCCGCTACCGAATTGCACAAACCAATCCCGCCGCCTGTGCTGCTGAAGGCAACCGCCGAATTGGCGGCCCTTTCGCAAGCTGCATAGTTCGATCTACGCCAGCGCCGGCCCCACAACGCCATGCGGCCGTGCAGAATGAGCTGCGCGTGGGGGTCGCGCTGACCAACTTGAACGGCGTGGCTTACGGGTACGCGGTGAAGCCGGGCGGCAAGTTTGTCTACATCGATTACGGCGATCAGTTAACACGGCGGGTAATTGCGGCAGACTGCGATACCCAGGATTTCTGGGAACCTTTGCGCCAGGCGGCGGTAGCTTGCGGCGCTTTTCCGGCGGCTTTTCGCCCGCAGGACGTGCAGCGTTCCGCCAAACGCGAACCGGACGATTACTGCGCGGAGAACCTGGAGCCGTGGGCTCATGATCCGGCGACATTTACGTATTCGGACGGGGGAATTCTGCAAAACCAGCCATTGGGGATGGCGAAGAACCTGGTGGACCTGATCGATTCGCACCTGGATCAACAGAACCGGTTTTATCTCTTCGTTTCACCGCACGCGAAAGACCCGGATGCGAACGACGCCTTTCGCGCCGCCAATGCGGATTATTTCCATCTCGTCCTGCGATTGCTCGAAGTGATCATGGGGCAGTCGGGATTTCAAGATTGGATTACGGCAAAGGGCGTCAACCAACGAATCGCCTTGCTCGATGCGAGAGCTGATGGGCTAAAGGACGCAATTCTCGCAGGAAGAATCGATCTGCCGTGCCTGGCGACGACCGCGCAATCATTGCTCACCCTGTTATTTCCGGATGGTAAACATACTCCGCTAGGGGCAACGGCTCCGGAGACACTCGATCAGGCCAGGACCCGGATTGCGGCCCAATACCAGGAAGAAATGAATTCGCTCGGCGGCGTGCCCGGGCGGCCGGAGGCTTTTCGCGACGCGGCGCTGGCGTTTGAGAGCGCTGCCGGGCTGGGCGCGCGCGACTACATGACGATATATGGGGTAACGGCCACCGAGAGCGAGTTGGCGGGCGCGCGATTACAGGCGTTTTTGGGGTTCTTTGACCAGCGATTCCGGGACCATGACTACGATGTCGGCAGAATGCACGCGCGCCAGGTTTTGACGGATCCGGCTTTGTCGGGACCGAACGCCCTGGGGCCGATTCGCTATACGGGTAGTGACATTCGACCGATCGACTCCCGGCTGGATGGACTGCGGTTGAGCCAGGTTCCATCCAAGGATTTGCAGGCCTTCAAGGCAGGCATGAGAAAGCGTTTGAACCAGATGCTGCGCGAAATCTGGGGCCCCACCCTGTCACTTCCAGCTATGCCCGGAGCGGATCTTCTCTTGGATTCAGTATTGAATTATCTGATCGCAAAACTGTGAGCGCAGCTGGGTCACGATTACGCTCGGTTTGGAGTTGGGACACATGTAAAAACGAGCTTCGCAGTTTAGGAGCGGCAAGTGACTGTTCTCTGCCGAGCGAATTGTTGGCGCGTCTAAGGCCGTCTTTCCGCTCTAGCCAGCCCAAAGATTCGTTCGGTCGAGGGCCAATACTCCGGATTGCCGACCAAGAGATAAGCCAAAGGTGATAGGCAGATGTGTGGACGCTCGGGCGTTTTTGTCGGTACTAATCCAGGGCACACAACGGTAACTTACGGGGTGCCCGCGGCACGGTCCATCACTTTAAAACAAAAGTCCTGCGTAACCCTCAGGCTACACAGGGCTTAATATCTCTGGTGCCGAAGAAGGGACTCGAACCCCCACGTCCTTGCGGACACATGGACCTGAACCATGCGCGTCTGCCAGTTCCGCCACTTCGGCGCGGCGCTTGCCTTGAGGCACAATCTACGCCTTACACTTTCATTTTACAAACCAGAGCGCGAGTGTCAAACTGACCGTGAGATTGGGACGAGCCGCTCGCCCGCATTCCCAATTTGGACACACTCGCCAGAGTTTGTGTCCCTTGGAAAAACAACGTTTTGCCGCCGCTTCCCTTCCAAGTAGAGGATAGCGAAGGCCGCTGGGCGGGACTGGAGGAGTTGGCATGTCTACGAAGACAGGGGCTGCTGCAACGATGCCGCAGGACGTCAATACCAAGTTGCGTGCCCTGGCGCACGACCTGAGCAATTCCATCGAAGCCATCATGCAGGCTTCTTATTTGCTCGCGCAGTCCAAACTGGATGCCAACGGCAAGCGCTGGCTGGATCTGATCGACAATGCCACCCGGGATGCCGCCCGCATCAATCGCGATATTCGCGAGATTCTGCGCTCCCAGAGCCCACCAACCAATCCTTAGCAGTGGCCAGTGGCCAGAAACACCGGAAAGCACTTGGTCTTTGGTCTTTGGTCTTTGGCCGTTGGTCTTTGGCCAACCGACCAACTAGCAGTGGCCAGCACGAAAGCACCCCTCGCCGCTGATTCACGCGGATTTACGCCGATCAGACCAGTCCAGTAGCCTGCCGACACAAGTGACTGAGTTCCGATCCGCGTTCGTCTGCGTTGATCTGCGGCTTGGTCTAGGCGGCGCGCAACTCCTGGTTCCGCCGCGCCAGCTCCCGCAGGAAATCCTGGGCGGCGTGGTAGCCGGCCAGCGTGCCCACATCCATATAGGTCTCGCCGCAATGGGTGGCGCGGACGTGGTTGCCGGCGTCGAGGTAGGCGTTGAGGAGATCGCCCAGGAACTGGTCTTCCCGATGACGGGCTTCCCATAACCGCTTCAAATTGCGGAAGGCATTGCCGGTGGCGGTTACCGCCCCCCAAATCCAGGGCGAATGCGCGTCCGGCTGCTTGACTTCGACTTGCTGCACGTATCCGGCCTCGTCGCTCAGCACCGCGTCAAACTGGCTGGGATTCAGCACCGGGAAGCAGACCAGGTTGACCTCGGCCGGGCGCAGATCCAACGCCGCCAGATAGGCATTCTCGGGGAACCAAATGGTGTCCGGCAGGCCGATCAGCACTTCGCGGTGCTCGCGGGCGAACGGTTCGGCCCGGAACAGCGCATCGCACAGTCCCCGGGGCCTTTTCTGCACCACGTAGAAGATCTCCGCCGCATAGTCGCGCTCCGCGTAGTACCGCACAATATCGCTCTTTTCCGCGGAGATCACCATGCAGATCTGGGTGGCGCCGGCGGCGATCATGCGCTCCACCAGATATTCGGAGACCGCTTTGGGCCGCTCGATTCCCTCCACGCGCCGCGAGCCCACCGGCAGAAGCTCCTTGGAACAACCCAGAGGCTGGATCCGCTGCCCCTCTCCCGCGGCGGGAATAATTCCGATCATTTTGCCTCCCGTCTAAAAACCCTTTTCACCGCAGAGGACCCAAAGGACGCAGAGGAAAGTTGGGATTCTGGATTTCGGATTTGGGATTTCACGAAAAACAGCGAGCCGCTTAATCTCAAATCTGACCTGCAAAAATCCCAAATCCTAAATCCTCAATCCTAAACTCTCCCTACGTACCCCTGCTTCCTCTGCGGGGAACAGGTTTGCCGCCCTTCGTGCAAATAGTCGAGCAGTTGGCGGGCGCGGCACATGCCGGTATGTTCCTGCAAGGTGCGCTGCCGCGCCCGCGCCGCCAGCCGGGCCAGCTCGGCCGGGGGACAGCGGAGGGCGGCAACCACGTCGTCCGCCGTGTGCGCCACAAAAATCTCTTCGCCCGGGGCAAAGAACGCATCCAGCCCCGCGAACCAGTCGGTCAGAATCGGGGTTCCGCAAGCCGCCGCTTCAAAGAAGCGCCCGGAGGGACAATATCCCCCGCGCGCGGCCATGCCCGCCCGGGTAAGATTCAGGGTGGCGCGCGACGAGGAGTAAAGCGCCGCGTGCTCCGCCGGAGCCACGTGTTCAAAGCGCTTCACGTTCTGCGGCCAGGACCAGTCCCAGGGATACAACGAGCCGGCGAGCACAAAATTGCGGTGGGCCGCTCGTCGCGCCGGTTCCAGAAACAGCTCCTCCAATTTTCCCTGGCGATCGGCGGCATAGGTACCCATGTAGCTGAGGTCACACCGGAATTGCCCTTGTTCCTCCGCCCGCGTATGCACGGCCGGATCGACACAGCCGTACAGCGCCCGCGCCCGCCGCGCGCCCCAGCGCTCTTCCAGTTCGGGCAGAATGCTTCCCCCGGTGAAGGAGAGATACAGATCAAAATCCGGAATCTGTTCGCGGCGCAGGTATTCCAGCTCGCCGTTCTCCAATTGGGCCAGCGTGATGGGCGCATCCAGGTCGTAAAAGACGCGCAACGGCGCCGTCAAGTCCAGCAGCTCGGCGTTGATGAGCGCTCCTTCGGGAACATAGCTGCCGGTGATCACCACGTCGGAATCGGCCGCATCGGCCAGCGCCCACAGACGCACCTCGGACCAGGAGGGATAGAGCATCAATCGGCAGTATTCGCAGGCCGAAAAATCGCGGCGCCGGGCATAGTAATCGACGTCTTTTTCATAGAAGGTGACATCGTGGCCCAGCTGGTGCAGAGCCCGCAGAATGGCGCGGTAGGGTGTGGCGTGCCCGTTTCCCCAGGACGATGACAACGTGAGGCCGAAAATCGTGATCTTCAAGGCTGCTCCCCGAGCATCCCTTTCCAATGTACTCACAAGTAGATGGCAGAGAAGGTTTTCCTGTTGGCTCAACCGCGAAGACCGGGGGATTTGGGAAATTTGGTAATTTGGTAATTTGGTAATTGGGCAAAACAGGAATTGGATAATTCGGCGATTGAGAAATGCCATTACTCAATTACCAAATTACCCAATTACCAAATTACTCAATTACCAAATTACTCAATTTTTCCTTGTCTACTTTGCCGCTTCGCTTTCCAGACTGGCGTCCAGAGTGATCTTGGCGTTCAGCACCTTGGAAACCGGACAGCCGCTCTTGGCCGCCTCCGCCGCCTGCTGGAATTTCTGCGCGTCTCCGCCGGGGATCTTCGCGCGGCATACCAGGTGGACCTTGGTAATGGCGAAGCCCGCATCCACTTTTTCCATGGTTACGGTCGCAACGGTATCGATGCGATCCGCGGTCAGGCCGGCGTTGCCGAGCTGGGCCGACAGGGCCATGCTGAAGCATCCGGCGTGGGCCGCGGCAATCAGCTCCTCCGGGTTGGTGCCGGGCTCGTTTTCAAAACGAGTGTGAAAAGAATAGGGCGTGTTGTTGAGCACGCCGCTGGGACTGGTCAGAATGCCCTTGCCGTCCCGCAATCCGCCACGCCAGGTGGCGCTTGCTTTGCGATCCATCATCTCCTCCTTACGGATGATTACCTGCTGCTGTTAAGGTCGATTCCGCCGGCCGCATTAACGTTGGCTGCGGATCAATGCTTTTAGATTCTACATTTTCCCAAAATGGCAGAATTTTTCGTGGCTGGCCGACGCACAACGTTTCCAGTTTCCGGTTTCCAGCGGGTCTGGCCGGAAGCGAGTATCTTACGCGCTGGAAACCGGAAACTGGAAACATTGCCTCCGGGTGCTCTGCGGTTAAGGGGTTCTACGGCGCGGACTGGTTATCCCAGAGCAGGGCGTACATATTCTCGCCGTTCACCAGCCGCTCCAGGGCGCGCAACTGCGGCGGAAAGTAGAGCAGTCCGGTCTGCGGATGGACGATAAAGTTCGTCAGCACGCGCTGGGTGACCGGCGCGCCGCCGCGCAACCGGTAGGGTTCCAACATGCGGTTCAGCACCCCCGGATCGTGCGGCAGATAGCACGGTCGGGGCGAAACCCAGGCCAGCCGCAGCAGGGCACAGAAGGTCTCAAATTCCATCATGGGCAACTCGTCGCCCCAATGCGGATCGAAGGGAAAGAACGGAAATGGGTTCTGGTTCAATTCCCGGATATGTGGCTGCGGCCACATGGGCACCAATGGCGGCGTCCCCCCCTTCGGCATCAATCCCCCCGGTGTTGCGAATGGCTGAGTTCAGCATCCCCCAGGGCCACCTGAATTGCAATCGGGGGTTCCTCTTATCGCACTCCCGCGTCCGCGCCAGAGGCACAGCTGAAGAACAAACCTTTCAACGCGGGGGATGGGAGCATCGGGTGATCGGGTTATCTCCAAATGCGCCTCAGAACATTCGAGTACCAAATCCCTCCACCTGGATTATTTATCGGCACAGCTTGTCATCAGGCGTAGCGCACAGGGAACGCGTGTTTTACGCGGGTCAGAGCGGACGCGGAGTGGGGATTTACGTATGCATTTATTCATTACAGCCTGTAAACAAAGAGAAATGCGTACGGGAGGCGAGTGGTGCACCTTTGAGCTCTTGGTACGCATAAATGGCATCGGCAGATAGGGCCGAAATGCATAGGTTCCTCGCCACGCGCCCCGACGGTATGGCAATTGTCCGAGCTGTTTTGGGCGCGTGACTCGGAATGACAGGCCTGAGGGTACGAAGAGTGGTGGATCATCCACGGTCCAGGACCGCAATGCTGAGATAACCTGCGACACAAACTCAAAACAGAGCTTTGCTGCTGTCGGTTACCCGTCTTCGCGGAGATGCCGCCAGGTGTGGCGTTGCAGGAAGCTGTTTTCCACGTTCTCTTCCATCTTCTGAAACACCGGCCACGGCGCGGTGAAAGACATGACGTCTTTCCCCAGGGAGGCGCGAACCGTCTCCCGCGCCGAGAGATCGGTCAATCCAATGATGGCGCGCGGATGCTCGCGCTCCAGTTCCCGGTATCCAAAGATGCCCATCACCTGGCATCCTGCCGCCCAGGGAACGATGACGTTTTCCTTGTCCGGCTCCGTATAGTTGGCCAGGATCACCAGCGCGGAAAGCCGGTCGGGATCGACAAAGAAAGTAACGCTCTTGATGTCTTCCGTTTGCGGATCGGCGCTCTCCAGCGGCTTGACCACCACGTAGCGGGCGGGAATGTCGCGCATGGGAAGCACCTCAAGAAAGCGCCTGGTCGCCTCCGGATTCTTCAGATAGCGTTCGCCCAGCAGGAAGTCGTCGGCCATGCGCTGGCCAACCCAGCCAGCAATCTGTTCCCCCATCTGCCGGCCTTCTTCAGTATCGCCGTTCCCATTAGCCAGAAATCGGCAGAAGCCGGAAACACCACCGGGAAAGGTGTCGTACAAATTCCCGAAGCCGAGGGCTACGCCGGCACCCCAGCAGCCGTAGGTCTGGCGTCCAAAGGCGCCCACTCGGCCCTTCGCGGCAGCCGCGGCAAACAGGCCCATGGCGCATCCCCAGAGGTCCGGCTTGAAGCTGGTCGCTCCGGACGGCACGGCATCGGCCCAGATCAAAGCCACCGGGTGGGTTGGCAAATGAATAGCGTCCGCCATTTTGCTGTTCATGGTCTCCGCTCCCCAGCTTAAGCTAACCGCAAAATCCCGATTACGCTATAGGGGATATCCCCTTGTCGATGTTCATTCTGATTTCGTTTGGCAACCGCATAATCTCGTAATACCCTTAGACGTTTTCCGATCGCCTGCCCGCACGTGCCAAGGAGGTTTCCGTGAAGCGAAAAGCGACTATCCTCAGCGCCCTTGTTCTTTTTCTGGGCGCGGTCTGTTCCGCCGCCCCGCAAGCCATCACCGGGGTCGAACACTGGGTCAACAATGGGCCGGTTCGGCTGTACGTCTGGGAGAAGTACTCGGGTGGGCTGGCCGGCAAGGCGATCGTGGTTCTGTGCCACGGCTCGGCAACTGCGGGAAAAGAGAGCTTCGATCTCCAGGTGCCCGGCAAGCCCTCCTATAGTTTAATGGACGTGCTGGCTGCGGCCGGATTCGATGTTTTTGCTCTCGACGTCAGGGGATTCGGCCGGTCCACTCATCCCGACGAACATATGACCACCCTCGAGGCCAGCCAGGATCTGAATGCCGCCGTCGACTACATTCTGAAGCTCCGTGGCGCCAAGAAGGTGAATCTTCTCGCCTGGTCCTGGGGCACCCAATACGGCGGGATGTTTGTCATGGCCGAGCCGGCCAAGGTGGAACGCTACATTGCTTACGCCCAGATGCACGTGAATAGCCCCGACATTGCCAAGCGGCGGCCGCGTATCGAGGTATTCCGCAAGAACGCCTATATCAGTACTCCGGAAGCCGGCTGGAAGCCGCGCTTTTACTCTATGACCCCCGCCGAGGCCAATGACCCCGAAGTGGTGGACGCTTTCGCCAAAGCGGCCGTACAGGTCGAGGTCAAGTCCGCCACGGGCCCGCAGCTCGATATGGTCACCATTATGCCCATGGTCAATCCGCGGCTGGTGCCGGTGCCTACCATGATCATTCACGGCCAGTACGACGACGTCGCCGATCTCGACGGTTTGCTGCCTTTCTTCGTGCAGCTTCCCAATCCCCGCAAGCAGTATGTCGTGGTTCCTGACGCGGGCCACATGATGCATTTGCAAAAAGGGCATCGAATCTTTCAGCAGCAGGTTGTCGCTTTCTTCAGCGCGCCGTAAAAATGTCGAGCCAGGCTCACACATACCAGCCTGATCCCACTTTCGCGCAAAGACGGCCGGGAATCCCGTCTCGCGGAGGTATTTTCGAACTCGCAGGTGTAAACAACATTTCCTATGTTTCTGGACACTTGTCAGGTCAGGCATATTATCGAGGGTTTCTGGGGTTTCTTCATTCTGAATACTGAATGCTCACCCATTCCGGTTCGGAAAGATCGAAATCGCAAGCAGCGCCGAACGAGCGAAAATACCCCATGACGACGAAGTAGAACAATGCGGCAAGACTGACGGCGTCGGGTGGGCGCATAGACTTTCTGGTTCTTAGGGTTTCGATCCGGCAGCCGCGCTCTGTTCCGGCCGCTCTACGGAAGGCAGAACCTCGGTGAGTACACGCTCGATCCGGTCGACCGATTCGCGGACGTGAGCCGCCGCCCGCTCGTCCGTGCAGCAGACGGCAATGGCCTGTAGTGAGTTGCGGATGTGGTGGTTTACCAGGGCAATCGCTTCCAGCCGGCGGATTTCCTTGATCCGGTCGTTGCGCGCCGTAGTTCTCATGTATTGCACCAGCACCATGGCCATCACGGAGGACAGCACGGAACCGACCAGGCGCAGCCCATCCTCATGCAGGAACCGGTCATAAATGATCCACTGAATCCCCAGCGCGGCGAGAAATACGACCACGCCAGTTATGGCCGTGGTAAGCCAGATCTCAAAGTCGGAAGAGATACGAAGTTTCGGCCTCGTCAGGAAGGCAGAGTCTTGGAGCGGATCAAATTCTTGTGCGGGCAAACGCGAGTCGGAATCCGCCGCCATACTGCACCTTTGATTTAGTATAGCTGAGTATTTGCCCACGTTGCCTATGCGACCGGAATGGGCACAAGCGACGGTTCTTTCGCGATCCGAGGATCCGGTCAAGCAGGAGGAAGCGCTACGCATTCTCCTGGAAGGAATTATGAAGCATAAAATTTCGCGCGCGATATTGATTTGCCTCCTGGGAATCGGTTTGGGGCACGCGGCCAACCCGGCAGCCGGCTCCCAATTGCTGGTGCAGACAGACTGGCTGGCGGCACACCTGAGCGATGCCAACGTAGTCGTTCTCCATGTCGCTCCCAGCCGGGCGGCTTATGAAGCGGGTCATATTCCCGGAGCGCGCTTTCTGCCGGTGAGCGATGTCGCGGTTACCCGCAATGGCGTACCCAACCAGCTTCCCGCCAGCGATGTGTTGAAGAGCGCTTTCGAACGCGTGGGCGTCTCGAATAAGTCGCACGTCATACTTTATGGCGATATGCTCGGGCTGTTTGCCGCCCGCGCCTATTTCGCCCTCGATTATCTGGGCCACGGAGACCATGCCGCCCTGCTCGACGGCGGGCTGGAAAAGTGGAAGGCGGAACACCGCGCGGTCAGCACTGTGCTTCCCGCGGTCCAGGCCGGCAGTTTAACGGTAAAACCGCACTCCCAACTGATCACCGACTTGCCTTCCATGCAGCAGCTTGCGGGCGATAAGAAAGTTGTGCTGATCGATGCCCGGCCGCCGGAGGAGTACTCCGGGACAAGACCCGGTGACGGGGTGCCGCGTGCCGGCCATATCCCCGGCGCCAGAAATGTCTTCTGGCTGGAAAACCTGGTGAGCAAAGACAATCCGGTTTTGAAGCCCCTGCCGGAAATCCAGGCAAAGTATGAAGCGGCCGGCGCCAGGCCCGGAGCGCGGGTAGTCGTATACTGCCGCACCGGGATCCAGGCTTCGCACGACTACTTCACCCTGAAGCTGCTGGGCTACCGTCCGGTGCTGTACGAAGGATCGTTCTTCGAGTGGAGCAATGCCCCGGGAACAGCGGTGGAAAAGGGCACAGCCGTAGCGCCCTAAGTGGCCACTGACCACTGAAAAGGCGGCTCACCTGGTCTGCACGTCGGCAAACCGGATTTCGGGGTAGCCCTGATTCCAGTCGGCCGAGATGTGTTCGAAGGTAAACCGGAAGAGGACGTTCTTGCCGGGATCGAGCGGGGCGAGGTTCAGCGCCACCCAATCCCGGTGGCCGAGCGGGGAGGCGGCAACGCGCAGGGGTGGCGCCTGCCGGTCGACAATTTCTCCCAGGTTATTGCGAAATATCACCTCCACCTGAACGCCCACCACCGTCTTGTCCCCGGCGTTGACCAGATTGCCTTCGATGTAGGTAACCCGGCCGCCCACAAAATTTTCTGCCGTACTCAGGTGGAGATCGCCGACCTGCAGCCTGGAGGCATAGGGAGTCGGCCCCGCGGGTTTGCCGTTCGATGGGGCGCGGTTGCGCGCAATGACGTACACCACCGCGACCGCGGCTATGAGAACTGCCGCCGCAATAACAAACGGCCGCCAGCGTGAGCTTTCTTCCGGCGACGCATAGTTCGAGAAACCACCCATACTGCTCCCCCGCTGGAACAGGGTCCGGGTTGACATTGGCCAACGGACAGCAGAAAACGGGCTGACCCGTAGAGGATTGTACTACTCGGTACCGCACCGTGCCTTTTGCCGGCGTTGTGCCGTGACGCGGCAATCCGCGCAACCGATCACGGAAAACGGGCCACCGGAGCGCATTTTTGCGCCTTGTGTGTAGTAGAATCTGCGCCAAAGAAGGAGACAGCCGTTGAAAATCATCGATATTCGCGAAGCCACCAAATCGGTTAAGTCGGAAATTCGCAACGCCTACATTGATTTCACCAAGATGACCCTGAGTCTGGTCGCTGTCCTCACCGACGTGGTTCGCGACGGGAAACCGGTGATTGGTTACGGCTTTAATTCCAACGGCCGTTATGCCCAGGGCAGTCTTATGCGCGAACGCTTTCGCCCGCGCGTGCTCGAAGCCGAGCCGGAAAGCCTGCTGGACGAAACCGGGGCCAACCTGGATCCGGGCAAAATTTGGGCTTGCATGATGAAAAACGAGAAGCCCGGAGGCCATGGCGAACGCTCCGTAGCGGTAGGCACCATCGACATGGCGGTCTGGGACGCCGTCGCCAAAATCGAAGGCAAGCCGCTGTTTCAGTTGCTGGCCGAACGCTATGGCAACGGCAAGCCGGAAAAGCGCGTGTTGGTCTACGCAGCCGGCGGCTACTACTATCCGGGAAAGGACCTGGAAGGGCTCAAGCGGGAGATGCGCACCTATCTCGACCGCGGCTTCACGGTGGTAAAACAAAAGATTGGCGGCGCCTCCCTGAGCGAGGATATCCGCCGCATCGAGGCGGTGCTCAGCATCCTGGGACCGGGCCAGCGCCTGGCGGTGGATGCGAACGGCCGTTTTGACTTGCCCACCGCGATCGAATACGGAAAGGCGCTCTTGCCTTACAACCTGTTCTGGTACGAAGAACCGGGCGATCCGTTGGATTACGAGCTGCAAGCGGAGTTGGCGAAGCACTATCCCAACAGTATGGCCACCGGCGAAAACCTCTTCTCCATGCAGGACGCGCGTAACCTGATTCGCTACGGTGGCATGCGTCCCGATCGGGACTGGCTGCAATTTGACTGCGCCCTCAGCTACGGCCTGGTGGAGTACCTTCGCACCCTGAACATGCTGTGCCAGTATGGCTGGTCGCCGCGGCGCTGCATCCCTCACGGCGGACATCAGATGTCTCTGAATATTGCCGCCGGCCTTGGTCTCGGGGGCAATGAAACCTATCCCGACATATTCCAGCCGTATGGCGGGTTCCCCGACGGGGTCCGGGTCGAGAACGGGTATATAACCATGCCCGACCTGCCCGGCATCGGCTTCGAAGGCAAAGCGGACCTGTACGCGGAAATGCGAGAACTTAGTGCCTGACGGAAGAAAAAACCTACCACAGAGACACAGAGGCACAGAGAAGATTGAGGATTAGGAATTGGGCGAACTTGAGGTTGTTTTTCTAAAATCCCGAATCCGAAATTTAAAATCCTGATTCTCCTCTGTGGCTCTGTGTCTCTGTGGTAGGTTTTGAAATTTGTTCAGCAGGTGACACCGGAGCCTGAACCATGCGCAAACTTCTTTCGACCTTATATTTCCAGGTGCTTCTCGGCATTGTGATCGGCGGATTGGTCGGGTACTTCTTTCCCCACGTGGGAACTTCCCTGAAGCCGCTGGGCGATGGATTTATCAAGCTGATCAAGATGCTGCTCGGCCCGATCGTCTTTCTGACCGTCGTGCTGGGGATCGCCCGCATGGGCGATGTGAAGCGCGTGGGGCGGGTGGGACTCAAGGCGGTCATTTATTTCGAAATCGTGTCGAGCCTCGCCCTGATCATCGGACTGGCGGTCGGGGCCGGCTTCCGGCCGGGAAGCACCATGCACGTCGATCCGGCCACGCTGGACGCGAAGGCCGTCCAGTCTTACGCTACCGCCGCGCGGCAGCAGCATGGGGTGACCGATTTTCTGCTGAACGTCATTCCCTCCAGCGCGGTGGATGCCTTTGCCCGCGGCGACATGCTGCAGATCATTCTGTTCTCCGTGCTGTTTGGCATCGCCCTTTCCCGGCTGGGAGCGCACGTCCCCAACCTGCTGCGGATCCTGGATGACGTGCTGCAAGGCATGTTTGGCATTGTCCGCATTGTGATGCGGGCGGCGCCCCTTGGGGCCGGCGGTGCTATCGCCTTCACCATCGGCAGCTATGGCATCGCCACCCTGGCCTCGTATGGCAAACTGATCGCCTGCTTATATCTCACCACCGCCCTTTTCGTATTTGTCGTGCTCGGGGCTATCTCCGCGCTCTGCCGCATCTCGTTCTGGAAATATCTGCGCTACATCAAAGAGGAAATCCTGGTGACCTTCGGCACGGCTTCCACCGAGGCCGTGTTGCCCAAAATGCTGGCGAAACTGGAGCACCTCGGATGCGAGCGGACGGTGGTTGGCATGGTCTTGCCCGCGGGCTACACCTTCAATGCGGATGGCACCTCCATTTATCTGACCATGGCGACGCTCTTTGTGGCCCAGGCGACCGGGATTCATCTGTCCCTCATGGACACGCTGGTAATCCTGGCCGTGGCGCTTTTTACCTCCAAAGGTATAGCCGGGGTCGCCGGCGGCGGCTTCGTTGCCCTGGCCGCTACTCTATCCTCGATGAACAAGATTCCGGTAGCAGCCCTGGTCTTGCTGCTGGGAATTGACCGTTTCCTCAACGAAGCCCGGGCCGTAGCCAATTTGATCGGCAATGGTATCGCCACCATCGCCGTTGCCAAGTGGGAGGGACAGTTTGATCAGCGCCGAGCCGAAGCCGTACTGAACCAGCGGCTCGAACCGGAAGAAGCGATTGAGGAAAAAGAAGCTGCGGCGACTCAGGGGTAAAAAACACCTACCACAGAGGCACAGAGACACAGAGGAGAATTTCGATTGGTGAATTTTGAATTTTGATTTCCGGTCTATAGCTTGTCACGCGCGACGGTTCGGTTCACTCAAAATTCAAAATTGGGAATTCAAAATTCCCTCTGTGCCCCTGTGGTAGGTTTTGCTGTTAGGACTGCCGTTTCACTTCAACCTGCGCCAGCTTTTCATAGAAACGGACCAGGGCGCCATGGTCGCAATCGCCCATACCGTCTACCTTCAGCGCCTGCATCATTTCCATAACGACGGCCGATAACGGCAGCGGCACGCCGACGGCATGGCCGGTTTCCAGCACGTTACCCAAGTCCTTGATGTGCAGATTGATGCGGAAGCCGGGATTGAACTTACGATCCATCATCAACGGCGCCTTGGCGTCCATGACCACGCTGCCCGCCAGTCCGCCGCGGATCGCCTGGTAAACCAGGTTGGGGTCGACTCCCACTTTGGTGGCCAGTACCATGGCCTCCGAAAGGGCAGCGATGTTCAGCGCCACGACGATCTGGTTAGCCAGTTTGGTCACGTTGCCGGCTCCCAGGTCCCCGGTTAGGACTGCGGAAGATCCCATAGTTTTCAGGATGGGCAGCACCTGGTCGAAATCGGCCTTGGCCCCGCCCACCATGATGGAGAGGGTGCCGTCCTTGGCCTTAGGTTCGCCGCCGCTGACGGGTGCGTCCAGCATGCGAATGCCCTTCTTCGCCAGTTCCGCCCCCACTTCGCGGGCAGCCAACGGGGCGATCGAACTCATGTCAACCACCAACGCGCCCTTTTTGGCGCCTTCGATAATGCCGTTCTTCCCTAAAACCGCTTCTTTCACATGCGGCGAGTTGGGCAGCATGGTGATGATGATGTTGGTCTTCGAAGCCACATCACTGGGCGAGGTGCCGACTTCCGCTCCCGCCTCTTTCAGTTCCTGGACCGGCGCGGGAACAATGTCATAAACCACCAGCTTGTATCCCGCCTTCAACAAATTCTTGCTCATGGGTTTCCCCATGATCCCTAAACCGACAAAACCGAGTTTTTCCATCGTAACCATCCTTCGGGTGATTTGAAGTGAAAGAAATCGCGCTATGTTCGCCGCACGGGTCGGGCTAGACTTCTCCCGTGGCTATAAGCGCCGCCATGGCTTCCGTAATGGCCTGGTCCTCACTGGCCGCCAGACCGCTGACCCCTACCCCGCCGATCATGTTGCCGGCCTTGTCCTTCAGCGGATTGCCGCCCGGAAGCGCAGTAAACGTCTCGTCGAAGTAGCTGGCCTCCAGGTTACCCTGTTGCAGCCGCGAAAAAAAGACATCGGTGCCAATTCCCATGCGCACCGCAGTAAATGCTTTACGCTGCGCGATCTGAATGCTCCGGATCGGGGCGGCGTCCATCCGGCCGAAGGCCAGAAGGAATCCCCACTGATCGCACACCGACACGCAAATCGGGCGCTGGAAATCTTTTTTTGCCTTCTCCATCGCCCGCGTGACCAGCTTTTGCGCGCGCTCCAAACTCAAGGTTTCCATCCAGGTTTCTCCTTAGCGGATTTCGGGCCCTCAACAGGATCGGGAAATTCTGCATCTGGAATTTAGGACTGCGCCTTCGGGATTTCGTTCCCCACGGTTCTACCCCAGCAAGCCAAAACCGGGTTTGCTGGGGACCCTGGCTGCCAGATATCGGTCCGCAAGCCGGTCCTTAGATCCCAAATCCAAAATTCCAAAATCCGGATTTCTAGTGCGCGGCAACCTCCCGGGGTGGACAGCACGGTTAGCTTCCCTGAGGACGGCCTTCCTTCGCGCCTGCGGGAAAGCCCGTGAAACATCCATGATGTTGGCAGCGATGCCAAGATACCACGATGCACCGCGCTGGACAATCCGCCAGCGCCAAATAAGCGGTAACCCTAAAGGCAGGCATCTTCCACCCCAAATCCTACTACTTGGAAAGGTGCGTAAAGGTGCGTTCCACTGCGCCTACAAGTTCAGGGCCAAGAATTTTTACCTAAAGCGGAGTGACGAACATCTTTTTCACAGCATGCGCCGGGGCCCAGGTGTTATCCTCCCCACCGTCGTGAAAAAGAATCATCTGCGCATTCTGGTCGTCGACGATCAACACTCCGTTCTCCTTACCTATACCTGGGTTCTCCAGCGGGAAGGTTACGTGGTGACCGCTGCCTCCACCTGCGACGCGGCCCTGGCGCACCTGGAAAGCACCGACTACGATCTTCTGCTCTGCGATCTGGGGTTGGATGGGGGACGGAGCGGTCTGGAAGTCATCGATTTCGCCCAGACCCGCCGTCCCGATATCGCATCCGTTTTGTTGACCGGTTACCTGAGTCCCGAAATTGTCGATGACGCGCGCAAACGCGGCATCGCCTTGCTCGCCAAACCCACGGAAGTCTGCGAACTGCTGCGAACTTTAAAGACGGTTGCCGCGGTGCGCGGAGCCGCTTAGCCCCCTCTGTTAGAATGCGCTCGTGCGCTGGCTGGCCATTGCGTTGCTGGGTGTAGTCTCTACGGGCGCAAGCGCGCAGGGTGGACCCCCATCGGCGCCGCCGCAGATTCGCTTGAATATCGTGAATGCCTGCGCTCCCGGCGATGTGGAGCAAAAGCAGATCGCCGCGGCTCTGGCCCGCATACCGGAACGGCCGGTTTTCTCCGTGGATTTCGAAATTGCCCGCGGGCATACCACCGATAAAGAAGGCGTGTCCGACTGGGTTCGCCTGCGCCGCGAGTTTGTACCCAACCCGCTTTTCAGCAGTGTGCAGTTCATGCTGACGATTTCCGGCGATAGCATCGAGGAGTCGTTGGTGCTGCACGCCAAGGCGAACCAACCCGGCGAACCGCTGCAAATCTCGCTGGAGAACGGGGTATCGCCGGGCCGGGCGGCGGAAGTCCTCCGCAGCGATACTCCTCCCAACCGGATCCGGCTGGAGCGCTTCGGCAAACCCTCGCTGGTGCTGGCCCGTTGTCCCCAGACCGATCAAAAGGCTTATGAATCGCTGTTCCGAATCGCGGCCGAGCGGTTTGCCCGCTACCGTGCCGCACTTGACGTGCGAGGTACCGTAGCACCCGAGCTGGCGCGTTTCAAGTCCGCGCCGGCCAAACCGAGATGAGGAGCTTTATCACCTATGGAAATTCGCGACACGATCATTATCGGTTCCGGCTGCGCCGGGCTGACGGCCGCTATTTACGCCGCGCGGGCTAAACTTAACCCGCTGGTACTCCAGGGCCATGAGCCTGGCGGACAGCTCTCGATGACCACCTTGGTGGAAAATTTTCCCGGCTGGCCCGAGGGAATCCAGGGACCGGAGCTCATCGAAAACATGCGCCGGCAGGCGCAGAAGTTCGGCGCCGAGTTCCACAGCGGGGTTCTGCATAAGGCCGACCTCAGCGCCCGGCCCTTTGTCCTGCATCTGGGTCACGAGCAGATTCATACCCAGACCCTGATTATTGCCAGCGGCGCCTCAGCGCGCTGGCTGGGTCTGCCCAGCGAGCAGGCGCTCATCGGCCATGGGGTCTCCTCCTGCGCCACCTGCGATGGTTTCTTCTTCAGCGACAAAGAAATTGCCGTCATCGGCGGCGGCGACACCGCGATGGAGGAAGCGCTGTTTTTGACCCGTTTCGCCAAGCTGGTCACCATCATTCACCGCCGCGACCAGTTCCGCGCCTCCAAGTTGATGCTGGACCGCGCGCGCAGCCATTCCAAGATCCAGTTCATCACCAACACCGTCGTCGACGAAGTCTACGAGGTGGGGAAACAGGAAGTCACCGGACTCAAGCTGCGCCACGTCCATACCGGCCATACTCACGTCTTTCCCACCAGCGCCATGTTCCTGGGCATCGGCCACATTCCCAACACCAAGGCCTTCGCCGGCCAGCTCGACATGGATCAGGAGGGCTATCTCAAGACGCGGGATTACGTCTTCACCGGCGTTCCCGGCGTCTTTGCCTGCGGGGACGTGCAAGACCGGCGTTATCGGCAGGCCATCAGCGCGGCGGGCACGGGCTGCATGGCGGCCATCGAAGCAGAAAAATTCCTGGAAGAACACGGCCGCTAAAAGCAATGCCGCTGATTCACGCAGAGTGTCGCCGATCAGAAAAACAACCTGTTCGCTAATCAGCGACCATCTGCGTAAATCAGCGGCTAGAGGTTTCTACCTTTCTAGCTACAGCGCAAGTTCGCCCTGTATGAATTTCTCTTTCGGGCTCAGCTTGAAGCCCAGTTTGCCGCAGAGGCCCTGCATTTCCACGTTTTCGGCCAGCGTGTTGGCGACCAGTTTGCCCAGTTTTTCGGCCCGGGCCACGTCAATCATCCGGCGGATCAACTCTGTGCCGATGCCTTGGCGCTGCACATCGTCACGGACAATCAGGCTCAATTCCGCGCTATTGGTGCCGTGCACCTTGCTCATCCGCGCGATGGCCAGCAGCTCGCCGCCTGTGCCCGGACGTTTCGCCACCAGCGCTATTTCGCGGTCGTAATCGATGAAGCACATGTGCAGGAGCCGTTCGTGGAGCGTGCGTTGCGCTAACTGCAACGGCTGGAAGTAGCGGAAGTAGACGCTGCGATCGGAGAGATGCTCATGGAAGCCGATCATCAGCGGCTCGTCTTCGGGCCGGATGGGACGGATGCGTACCGCCGCTCCATCCTTCATCTTCCAGTCGCTGAGGTATTGCACGGGGTAGGGACGAATAGCGGACTTCGGCAGGCTCTCTTCCTTGGTCTTCTTATCGTAGACGACCACCCGGGCATCCAGGGCAAGCAGACGGTCGGAGGAAGCCAGCAGCGGGTTGATGTCAATTTCCTTGATCCAGGGCTGCTCGACTACCAGTTGGCTGAAGGCCACCAGCAGCGATTCCAGGGCATTCATGTCCACCGGCTTGCGGCCGCGCACGCCCTTCAGCGCCTTGTAGATCTTGGTTGACTCCATCATGCGCCGGGCCAGGGTGCTGTTCAACGGGGGCAAGGCCAGGGCACGGTCCTTGTAAACCTCTACCAACTGGCCGCCCGAGCCAAACAGCAACACCGGGCCAAATTGCGGATCGATGCTCGAGCCGATGATCACCTCATAGCCCTCGAGTTTCGCCATCGGCTGAACGGTAACGCCCAGGAAATGGCCCTTGCCGGCCTTTTCCGCGACCGCGGTCTCAATGGCTTTGTAGGCCTTGCGGACGGCATCGGCGTCCCGCAGGTTCAACTGCACGCCGCCCACGTCGGTCTTGTGGGTAATGGTTTCCGAGTGCAGCTTCAAGACGATCGGATAACCCATTTCGTCCGCCAGTTTCGCGGCCTCGTCCTGGCTGCGCGCGATTTCCGTGCGCACCGTGGGAATGTCATAGGCCTCCAGCAGCTTCTTCGATTCGTACTCCGTAAGAATGTCGCGGCCTGAGTTGCGCACCGCGGCGATGATGGAAGCGGCCGCCGAACGATCCGCCTGGTGCTCCTCGTCCATCGCCAGAGACGGGGTTTCGTAGAGTCCTTTCAGGTTGTAGCTGTACTTCCACATGTAGTTGAAAGCGTGCGCGGCGGCATCGGGAAACAGGAAGGTCGGGATGCCGGCGCGGTTGAGGATTTCTTCGCCGGCCGCCACCACCGGGCCGCCCATCCAGCTCGCCAATATCGGCTTGCCCAGCGTGTCGGCCAGGGGCTTGAGATTGTCGGCAATCCGCGTCGGATCCGTCATGCCCTGCGGGGTCATGATGACCAGCATGCCATCGATGTTGGAATCCTTGGCGGCAATTTCCAGCGATTTCGAGTAGCGCTCCGGTTCCGCGTCGCCGATGATGTCCACCGGATTGTTATGGCTCCAGACCGAGGGCAGGATCTCATCGAAAGCCTTCATGGTTTCGGCCGAGAGTTCGGCGAGTTCGCCCCCGGTCGCTACCAGGGCGTCCGCGGCGAGCACACCCGGACCGCCGGCGTTGGTTACGATGCAAAGCCGCGGCCCGCGGGGTCGAGGCTGTTTGGCCAGCACTTCCGACATGTAGAACACGTCGGCTATGCTGTCCACGCGCAGCACCCCGCAGCGGCGGAAAGCGGCGTCCAGCACTTCGTCGCTGCCGGTGAGCGATCCGGTGTGCGAGGCGGCAGCCTTGGCGGCGGCCGCGGTGCGCCCCGCCTTGATCACGATGATCGGCTTCACCAGCGAAACTTCCCGCGCCGCTGAGAGGAAGGAACGCGCGTTGCCGACCGACTCCATGTAAATCACGATCGAAGTAGTACGCGGGTCCTTGCCGAAGTAGGTGATCAGGTCGCCCCAATCGACGTCCAGCATGGAACCGATGGAAACAAAGCCGCTGAAACCCACCATTTCCCCCAGGCTCCAGTCCAGAACGGCCGTGCACAGCGCGCCGCTCTGGCTGATGAACGCCAGGTTGCCGGGGCGGGCGATGGTGGCGGCGAAGGTAGCGTTCAAGCCGG
>Ga0326727_10011522_pt1 | contig 20539 bp, 23 predicted proteins | sample MB2enrmetagenome_FD_207643 | JGI IMG/M metagenome (GOLD analysis project Ga0326727, IMG submission 207643) | Lab enriched peat soil microbial communities from McLean, Ithaca, NY, United States - MB29MY | ecosystem: Environmental > Terrestrial > Soil > Wetlands > Peat | place: USA: New York...
GGCTGGGGTTATGTCCGGGTCACCGTATCACCGGGGGCAAGGTAATCAAGCGCCGTAGTCGCCACGTTATCAATCGCGCCTCAGATGCACTCCGCGTCGCCGCTTCCACCTTGAAAAAAAGCAACAGCGCCCTGGGTGCAAATTACCGCAGGCTTAAAGCCCACCTTGGGCCACCCAAAGCAATTACGGCCATGGCGCACAAGTTGGCCCGGCTTGTCTACCGAATGCTCAAATACGGACAAGCAATACGTTGACAAAGGCATAAAGCACTACGAACAAAAATTCCGGGAACAACGCGTAAAATGGCTCAAAAAGCAGGCCAAGGACTTGAACCTGCAACTCATTGAGCAGACACAATAAACAGCAGCAGTTTCTGGGGAGCTCTTGCGGCGGGGCGCCTTTCATTGAGATCAGAAACTGTTAGGCCTGCTCGTCATCAGGTGAAGCTCTCATGAATATTAGGTGAATAAATAGTGAATCTCATAACCTCCCTGGGGAAGTTTCCGCAGAGAGCTCGCGCTGATCATGGTTCGGCCGTTTCTCCCGTTAATGTCAGAAATGCGGTTATCTGCGATCTCCCTCATCACTCTCGATGATAATGCCGCTCGCAAGAGAGACGAATGCCAGGAAAAAGTTGAACATTTTGGCTGAATCCCCGCGGGGGCATATCTCCTCGTACGCTGTCCCCTGGGGAGTCGAGGCCACGACACTTGCCCTGACAACCGACATAGCCGGCCAATCGGATTCCTTAAACGCTGCGACGTCCCAAGGTGCCGCCCCGGATCCGAAGATGCGTGTTCCTCGCGCCATCGGTACTCTGATAGGCGGCCCCGGTTATTGGGGAGCCAGACCGAGTGTTCCATGCTAAGTTGCCAGACGGGCCGCGTCCTGGGCTGCCGGCGGCACTTCGGAGATCCTGGTATTTTGGAGGGCCACGATTTGCCACTTCGCCTTTTCCTTTGCGATGATCAGGGTCGGGCGAGTTTCCAGTTCGCGCGTTTCATTGCCTTCGTTGAAATCCACGTGCGCTCGGGCGAAGACGACCGCGACGTCGGGGCGCACAAAGCGAATGCTCCGCAACTTGAAACTGGCGTGGCTGCCCCTGTAGATCGTGTTAAAGATGACCCCGTGCGCGGCTTCGATGGCGGTTCGCCCGTCCAACTGCCCCCCAAAGATGTGGATAAAGTTGGCATCCTCTGCAAACAACGCCGCGAAGCTCACGCTGTCGTAAGCATTCCAGGCGGCTTCAAGTTGTTGCAGGATTGCCTGAATAGCTGCTTCGTCTGCCGTCATATCATTCTCCCGGAAATCACCCGACTCCCACTGCGGTCTCGGAATTGCGGCCTGAGGCATCAACTTGCCGGAGGGACCAGCATCGCTCCGTACCGCCGTCCGATTTCGACGATTTTCCCGAAGTCCGGCTTTTCCGGCAAAATTTCGCGATCAAGGTCTGCGAACAGGCGGGATGCGCCTTCGCGTGACGTCATTGATATCATTTCGCAACCACCCTTGCCGAACCGGAACCAGTGAGTGGTCCCAGCAGGCACATGCACCAGCGTACCCGCCACAGCAATCATTTCGCTTTGGTCGATGCCTAACGCCATCTCGCCCTTGATGATATAAAAGGATTCATCCCAAGGGTGGTTGTGCGGTGGTGGACCGCTGCCTTCGGGCCCGATTTGCAGGAAGATCTCATAGCCGCCGGTTTGCTCGCTTGAAGCGAGTACAGTGATCTTTTCGCCCATGATATTGAGCGGCCGCGGCGCTTGGCCGGACGTGACGATAAAAGGCACGGGCATTGGTGTCCTCCTTTGGCGCCTGTTAAACAGGCTTTTCGCCTTTCCAGGGGGGATTGTCACCAGTATAGCAGATTGTGAGTGGGAAGCTGGCGGCCAGCGAACTCATTGGAATCGTGCTCGCTGTCCACACCGGAGTTTCGGGATTCGCATCCCGTTCTGATGGTTTCGCTTCTCGCAATTTTTGCCATCCATCCTGAACTGGATTGAAGAACAAAAGCAGGCGCGAGGCGAAATAGCGCAGCCGCCGTGGATCTCACAGCCGGCTGCACCGGGAACCGATACCGATAAAGCAGGACCTGTCATAAGCAATCCCCACGCGAGGGATTCGGCCACGGCGGGACATTTCTCAGGCAATGTCGCTTGCGCCCGGAATGCTATAATGCAGAAAAAGCCCAATATCAACAAGGAGGTGCCGGATCATGAGAAATCTGTTGCAGATGACGGTCATACCCACAAACAGCAATGCAGGACTGCTGGCGTTGCGTTTGGCAGGCGTCGTTTCCTTGCTCCTCAAGCATGGGCTGGAGAAGATCTTTACGTTTTCCGCGATGGCGGCTCATTTCCCGGACCCGCTGCACATCGGGGCCGTGCCCAGCCTGGTCTTTGCCATGCTGTCCGATTCAATCTGCTCGGTGCTCATCATTTTGGGCCTTGCGACCCGATGGGCGGCTTTGATTGCTTTCGTGAACATTGCGGTTGCTTGGGCTTTCGTTCATCATTTCGCGTTCTTTGGCCGTGGTGCCGACCACGGGGAACTGATCGTTCTCTATCTGGCGATTCTGCTGACGCTGTTTCTCTCGGGAGCGGGAAAGTACAGCGTGGACGCCCTCCTGAAGCGCTAGGCGGAAAGATCCCCGCGTTTTGGCAGGCACAAAAGTCTCAACCCGGAAGCCGGGAAGAGTTCATGGGCGGGCTTCCAGCGGGACCCTCGACGAAAAGATGCCGCCTATGACCTTTCGGCCCACAGCGGGTGCGAAATTTGCCCGCCGACCCGTGATGCGGGCCCGAAGTCGCATTCTGCGACAGAACGCCTGCCACTGAGTGATCGCGATGATCGCACAGGTGAAGGTGCAATTTCGGCGGCCCGTCGGCCTAGCTGCGAACGAAGGAATAAATCGCAGCATTGTGCGGGCTGCCCTGAAGCAGCAACCTGCTCCGAAGGATCCCCTCGTACTCCGCTCCGGCCTTCTCCGCGACCCGTCGGCTAGCCTGGTTTGCAACAGCGATCACGATCTCAAGACGGATAAGATCTGTATTTTCAAATCCCCATGACCGAATCAGTCTGACAGCCTCGCTTGCGACTCCATGTCCGGCAGCGCTGGATCGAACCCAATAGCCCAGGTTTGCCCTGCGGTTGATGTTGTCGATCTGGTTTAATCCACATCCGCCGAAATAGTGTCCGGATGATGACACGATGGCAAATTCAAACGCCTTTCCTTGTCGGAAGGCAGGAATCTGATTTTCAAGCCAGATGCGCGATTCGTCTATCGAGTAGTCCGGGTGACACCAAGGCATCCAGGGGATGACGTCCAACAAGGACTCGCGCACGGCATCATACACAAACGCAGAATCCTCCAGTTTATAAGGCCGAATGCTTACGTCAAATCGAGTATTCATTGAGTCCCTCGGGACGATACCTTCTATTGATACGCCATTCTTGGTCAAGGATATACTTTCAATGGACCGCGTCCCGCGTAAAAACCGACAAGGCTCACCCGAAGCCGCATTCGAGAAACCAGCCGCCGCGAATTTTCAATCTCGAACGCGTTTCGGGGAAACTTCATCAGTGTTGAATTCGAGATAGCGGCGAGCAATAATTCCATAACCTGTGTGTTCCACTCAACTCTCGTACATTCCTTGCACGGGGCGAGGACCCAAGAAAACCGCAATCAACTGAACGGCAGAGTCCCAGGGGGATTCCCGAGGAAGGAGAACCTGCGTCGCCGGACCGGCAAGACAATATTGAGGCCACGTCAGGTATTCCTATTATTGGCTTGGCCGGATCGGCCGGTTCCCTGGAATCGTTGAAAAAGTTCTTTGTAGGCATGCCTGCCGATAGCGGGGCCGCATTCGTCATCATTCAGCACCTGGCACCGGCACACAAAAGCATGCTGGCGGAGATTTTGGCCCAGCATACGCGCATGCCGGTCTGCGAGGCTCGGGAAGGGATGGCTGTTGAAGAGAATTCGGTGTACGTCATTCCTCCCAATCAATACTTGGGCATTCGGGATGGAGCTTTGTACCTGGCCGGACCCGTCACGGAGCACGGGATCCGGCTGCCGATCGATTTCTTCTTCCGTTCCGTGGCCGAAGACCGGCAAGAACGCGCAATCTGCATCCTGTTTTCTGGGGCCGGGTCGGACGGCACCCTGGGTATCCGGGCGGTCCGCGGCGCAGGCGGTCTGACGATTGCCCAGGATGCCACGGCTCAATTTGCCGATATGCCGCGCAGTGCTGTGGCCACCGGAATGGTGGATTTGGTGCTTCGTCCCGACCAGATGCCCAAGGCTGTCACTGAGTATCTACGGCAGCCATATATAAGGGGCGGTGAGCCGCCCGCAGTGGTGCAGGCCGAAGGCGCGCACGACGGTGTCAGCGCAATCCTCGACACAGTGCTGGCTCAGACGGGCTCTGATTTCCGGTGCTACAAGCGGAGCACGATTCTTCGGCGGATCAACCGCCGGATGGGACTGCATGGCATTCCGGATCTCCCGCAATACAACAGGCTGCTTCGGCAGAAAGCCGACGAGATTGTTCAGCTGCATAGGGACTTGCTCGTTAACGTAACCGCCTTTTTCCGCGATGCCGAGGCATTTGACAAACTCCGGCATGACGCCATTGCACCGCTGGTCCGTGCAAAGCAGACCGGCGAGCAGGCACGGGTCTGGGTTCCTGGATGCTCTTCGGGCGAGGAAGCCTATTCGATCGCGATGCTGTTGCGGGAGGAACTCGAGACAGCTCAAAAGCACTGTGACCTGCAGATCTTTGCAACCGACATCGATGATGAAGCACTGCAGATTGCCCGAACGGGAATTTACCCGGAGAGCATCGTTACAGATGTGGGGATGGACCGCTTATCCCGGTTCTTTGCAAGGAAGGATGGGGGGGTATCAGGTCATCGAATCGCTCCGCGCTTCGGTCGTTTTTGCGGCGCAGAACTTAATTAGCGATCCGCCCTTTTCCAAAATGGACATCATCAGTTGCCGCAATCTCTTGATTTATCTCGATGCAGAGACCCAATCGAAGCTGATGCCGCTCTTTAACTTCGCTCTTGTGCCGGGCGGATATCTCTTCCTCGGCAAGTCGGAAGGGGTCGGCCGGCAACAGGACCTGTTCGAGGCAATTTCAGCGAAGCTCAAGCTGTACCGACGCCTCACTCCGCCGAAGCCGACCGCAGTAGAATACCCGATTTCTCCGGGAAGGAAGAGAGCCCTGCCTGCCGGCTCCGCGGAACACAAAACTTCGCCCGCTTCCTACGGGGATTCTGTCCGGCAGGCACTCCTGAACCACTTCGCTGCGAGCATTGTCCTGGTAGACCGCAGGGGGCAGGTCCTTCAGTTTCATGGACAGACGGTCAAGTATCTCGACTTGCCCACGGGCGAACCGAATCTGAATCTGCTGGACATGGCGAAAGAGGGGTTGTCCACCCCAATCCGGTCAGCCCTGCATGAGGCGGTGACCGAGGGCAAAACAATTGAGCGGGGTAACGTCCGTTTCACTCTGAACGGTGGAGCCGCGTTCGCCCGCGTAACCATAGAGCCCGTTGCCGGGCGCGGCGGCGCGGATCCATTGTTCGCAGTGATATTCGAGGATGTTCTCCGGCCTTCCTCTTTGCAACGCGAGCGGGTCGCAGATGGGGAGAAGGAAGTCGTCAGGCAGCTCGAAAATGAACCCCGGGCCACGAAGCGGGACCTCCAGTCTGCAGTCGACGAACTGCAGGGGTCCAATGAAGATCTGCGGCTCGCAAATGAGGAGGTGATTTCCACAAACGAGGAGCTCCAATCCACCAACGAGGAACTGCAGACATCGAAAGAGGAGTTGCAGTCTGTCAATGAGGAATTGACGACTGTCAACAGCCAGCTCCAGGATAGAGGCGAGAGGCTTAATAGCGCGAACCGCGATATCAAGAATTTCCTGGAATCCACTCAGATCGCAACCTTGTTTCTTGACAGCGAGCTGCAGATAAAAATGTTCACTCCCGCCACCACCCGGTTATTTAATCTGATCCCTTCGGATACGGGACGGCCGATCAAAGACTTGTCGACGAACTTTGTTGGATATGACCTTCTGGCCGACGCTCAATCGGTACGCGGGGGAGGGGAGGTCATCGAGCGGGAGGTACGGCACGCCAGCGGCTCATCTTACCTGGTACGGGTCATGCCATACCGCACAGACGGTTATCAGGCTGATGGTGTTGTCGTAACTTTCGCGGATGTGACGAACCTGCGGCGTGCTGAAAAGAAGGCTCGCCGGTTGGCCACCGCAATGAAGGATTCCAATGACGCGGTGATTCTTTATGACCTGAAGGGGAATATCCTGGATTGGAACCACGGTGCGGCAAGAATGTTCGGATGGGCCGAGACGGAAGCGTTGAAGATGAGTTTCCGCGACCTGGCCCCCGCCGATAAAGCGGATGAGACTCTCGACCTGATGAAGCAACTTCTGTTGCGCGAGCCGATTCCGTCGCTCGAAACGCCGCGTCTTACCAAGGATGGCAAGGTGATCGACGTTTGGCTGACCATGTCATTTGTGGAGGACGAGATGGGGGCCATTGAGGGTTTCGCCTCCACCGAGCGCGACATAACGGAACTAAAGCAAAGAGAAAGGGAATTGAAGTCGCTCAACGAAACCCTGGGGCAACGCGTCTCCCAACGGACGGGGCAGCTTCGGCACTTGGCTTCGGAGTTGACGTTGTCCGAACATCGCGAGCGGCAACGGCTTGCCCTGGTTCTCCACGACGGCCTTCAACAGATTCTTGTCGGTGCGAAATTCCAGATTGCGCTCGTAGAACACAACCAGGATTTGAAGGGCGCGACAGCAAAAATAGAAGACCTGATCGATGAAGCCATAGAGACTTCTCGTTCGCTTACAGCCCAGCTCAGCCCGCCAATCGTTAGCCAGGGGGGCTTGATCCCCGGGTTGGAGTGGCTGGCCCGATGGATGCATGACAAGCATGGCCTTTCCGTGAACCTCGAGATTCACGAAATCGTCGAATCTCCGCCCGAAAATCTGACGATTTTTCTGTTCCACGCGACTCGGGAGCTTCTGTTTAATGTCATCAAACATTCGGAAGTATTGACTGCCCGTGTCGAAGTGACCGGGCCCGACGGGCACATTCAAATTGAAGTCTCGGACGAGGGAGAGGGATTCGACCCAGGCAGACTGGATTCAACCGATGATTTAGGGGGTATCGGCCTGTTTGGCATTCGCGAGCGCCTGAGAATGCTTGGCGGGCGCTTGGAGATCGACAGTTCCCCCGGCAGAGGCAGCCGACTTAGGCTTATCGCTCCCTATGCAGCGCAGACCGCACGCGCGTATCCGGATCCGGGTCGGCCCACAGTCTCTGTTTTGATGGCAGGCGGCGGCAAGGAAGAGGGGGGAGCGACGAAGAAGATCCGGATCGTATTGGTGGATGACCACATCATCGTCCGTCAGGGATTGGCGGGGTTGCTGCGCGCGGAGGAAGGCATGGAGCTTGTCGGCGAAGCCTCCGACGGGGCGGCAGCAGTGACCCTCGTCCGCGAGATTCGGCCTGAGGTTGTCCTCATGGATGTCAGCATGCCGGGAATGAATGGCATTGAGGCAATGCAGATCATTCACCGCGAATTTCCTGACATTCGAGTTATCGGCCTTTCCATGTTCCAGGAAGGCGAGCAGGCGGCAGCCATGCTAGAAGCCGGTGCCGTGAACTATGTGACAAAGAGTGGCTCGTCGGAGGCCATACTGTCACTGATTCGATCCTGTTGCCCGAAGTAAAACCAGACCGGGCGGCTGACGAACTTTGGGTCGCCGGGGTGATCTCCCACAATGCGTTTCAGGACAATGACCGACAATAGGCAGGTCATGGAACGCGCACGTCTTCAGCGGAAAGGAGACCTATGGGTCTCAAAATCAAGCGACACTCCATACCGGTGCTGATAAGACGCTCCGGGGAAGCGTCGCACGCGCAATATCCAAGCCAGCTTAGGCATGAACGTCCCGGCAATGTGACGCCAGACGACGTCTATTTGGGGAAAATGGATTTGATTCAAACCAGAGCGCGCATCCAGCTGCTGCAGAAAATTCCAGAGCGAGAAACACATGCAGAGACATGGAACGACTCAATGCCATAACGCCTTGGTGGCCAAACGTGCGCCCTCCACCGGGGATTCGAACTTGGCCCGCATGACCAGCGGATGCACTCTCTGGATCGACTGTGCCTGTGCAAATCCGCAATCCGCGCCGGCGATGACGTTCTCTCTCCCGACGATGCGGGCGAAACGCACGATTCGATCGGCGACGATTTGCGGAGGCTCGACGGTCGTGGTGTCATGGGTTATCACTCCGGGAATCAGGATTTTGCCTGCCGGCAATCTCACTTCCTGCCACACGCGCCATTCACGCTCCTGCCTGGGATTAGCTGCCTCGATCGAATAGGCTGCCGCCCGTACGCGCAGGATTGGCCCAACAATCTCAGACAGCGGAGCATCGCAACACGGGGCGCGTGCCGGCTGCCGAAGCAGGCATGGTGACGAATCCTGTCCTCCGGGATACCCCTGAGCGCGTGATTCAAGGCTTCGATTCTCAACTCTGCCCATTCGCGATACCGTTCGGGTCTTTGTTGCACCAGAAATTCGAACACGTTTGCCAGCACGGCATCGTCGACCTGAAGCAGAAGCCATGCATCGTATACCCTCTGATATTCCGAACGCAGGGCTTCTGCCAGAGCGAAAATGTAGTCCCGCTCGGAAGGATAATATTCGTTCACACCTGTAAAGGCAGCGGCTTGCCGGTCGCCACGGCCGTGAGAAACGCTTCAGTGACCGAAACGGAATCCAGGGCCTGTTTGAGCAGCCGGATGTTCGTATCCATGGGAATAGGGTCCGTATATGCAATCGGGCCGGTGCAGGCATCGACCGGCAGGCCTTCGGCTATCAAAGGCATCTCCTTGACAAAAAACTGATCGAAGCGCTGGGGGTCACTTCCCAGCCGGTGAACCGGGGCCTTCTGATTGGGGCGATTTTCAAAACCGCTGATCCGTTCGAAAATGCAGTTCGCCCAACTGGACTCGCCGAATTCACCGTCATTGATGATATCGATGCCCACCTCCGCCTGTCTCCTAACGATATCTTTTATGGCTCCATCCAGGATCTCGATGACCAGGCCGTCATGGGCGGGCGACCGGTCCCGGACTCCAGACAGCGCCTCAAACAGTCCGGCAGGGCGAATCAGACTGCCGACATGGGTGGTGAGGATGCGGTTTTCGCTTCGTTTCATTGATGCGCGGCTTCCATCGTGATGGATACTCTGTCACGAATTCCCAGTTCAATCGGGGATGTCCGCACGGTTCCTGTTTTCTGTTGAATCCCGAATAGTGCAGCTTTTCAGAAACAGGCGAGCGCACGGACGTCCTCGATTTCATTGAAGGAACCGTCACGCTCCGTTCCCATTTCGAAGTATAGTTTTTCGGAGCTTGTTTGATCATCTTAACCGGCAGTTTGTTGTCAACAAAAAGACGGCTTGAATTTCCCTACAGGAGGCCTGTGATGACCGATGACGCCGAAGTCGATGTCGAGCGCGACGTGGTCTATGCAGACGGGGAACGCCCGCTGCGCTGGAACATCTTCCGTCCCGCCGCGGCTGCCGGGAAGGCACCGGCGGTGCTGCTCTACCACGGGGGCGGGTACCGCATGGGCGACCGTGCAAACATGACCGCGGCTTGCGCCGCCTTCGCCAAGCGGGGCTATGTGGCGATCGCGCCGGAGTACCGGTTGCTTGGCGAGGCTCCGTGGCCGGCACCGCTCACCGACGCCAGGACCGCAATCCGCGCCGCACGGGCAAAGGCGGGATCAATTGGGATCACACCGGACCACATCTTCCTGACCGGCTATTCGGCGGGTGCGCATCTGGCTCTGATCGCCTCAAGCGGGGTTGCCGGCCCGGCCGGCGCCAACGAGCCCTATGCCAGCCATTCCGAAGCCGTCGCGGGCGTCGCAGCCTTTTTCCCGCCGGATCGCATCGAAGCGCAGCTTGGCGCGATGATGGGGATCTCTGATCCTGAGATGCTCTCAGCGATGAGCCCGGTCACCCACTCCGCCCGCTACCCGCCGACCATTCTGTTCTGCGGTGACGAGGACGCCATGACGCCGCCGGAGCTTTCTACGGGTCTCTACCGCGCCATCCGTGAGGCAGGTGGGGTCGCGGATCTTCGACTCTATTCGAACCTGATCCACGAGTTTGTTTCTCTTCCTGGAATGATGCAGGCCACTATTGGCGATGCAGCCGCGTTTTTCGCGCGGACGGCCCTTGACAAGCCGGTATTCGATGCGGCGCTCGAAGAGCTGCGCAAGTGGTGGGAGAACATCATGGCGCAGCCAGCGTCCTAGCTGGGCGGGCTATCCCTGCAGGTGGCTAACCACGGATAACACGGAAAGAGTTGGCGCGCTCACCCTGGTCTGCTATCATCATCAGCGAGAACTCGAAGAAAAACTCGCCGACTGCCAACACGATTGCCTGGATAGTGCCGTTACAACGGTGCATGTTCACTTCAGCCACCGCCGGTGCCTGAAATTGTTGATCCTGCGCGGCAAAACCCGAAAAATCCCGCAGGTGGCCGGCGGGGCTGACGGCAACCAAAGGAGTGCAGCACGGAAAACTTGTTCGGACCACAGCGGAGTAAATAAACGAGGCAGATTCTTGCTCGCGCAATGCGCCTTCGCAGATGTGAAGTCTGCCCTGACTCCCCCGCATGATGGGAAGTAAGCGTGCAGAGAGCCGTTACTGAAAGATAACTGTTGAAAACAGGCCTGATCACTTACTATCGGCCGAGTGGCCCGCAAAGGTGGCTGTGAAGCGCGGCGATTCCAAGCTCACAATACCGTGCAGACCCATTGATCGGAAACGGACTCGATTTTTCAGTGGTTTCCGGGAGCAAAGGCTTTTCAAAACCGCCGATTGACTGTAAATTAAGCGGCAGGAATGCCAGCTTAAACAGAAGGATTCTGCTGATTTGCGATTGACCGCCGTCTGGCGGGACGGCAAGCTAGACAACGCTCGGCCGAATCTTTCTATGAAAAAAGGAGAGACTGCTCTATGGCTGAATCCAAGAAAGCCGGAGGCGAAAAAAAGAGAGTTCCAAGACGCGAGTTTTTAGTCGGAAGCGGTGCGGCCCTGGCCGCAGGGGCGCTGGCGGTAGGCATCCCTGGAACCTCCAAGGCATCCGCATCAACATCCGATGGCAAGGGGTCCTATGCCGCATCCACTGGGTATATTGTTTATGACAGCCGGTTGTGCTGGGGTTGCCAAAGCTGTATGTTTGCTTGCTCGATGAGCCATCAGGGGGAGGCGAACCCGGCCCTGTCGCGGATTCAAATCATCCGGGACGCTCCATCGTTCACGAAGTATCCTCTCGACGTCACTATGGCCGTATGCCGGCAGTGCGTTACGCCGCTCTGCGTCCAGAATTGTCCTACCGGGGCCGCTCACGTGGACGCTGCGCACGGCAATATCCGGGTGATCGATCAGGAACAATGCATTGGCTGCAAGATGTGTATCCAATCCTGTCCTCAGCGGCCGCACCGGACGGTCTGGAATCCGTTCAAGAACAAATCTTCCAAGTGCGACCTGTGCGTCGACGCACCCAACTGGAGCAGGAAGGGCGGGCCCGATGGAGAGCCGGCGTGCGTGACCATCTGCCCCTCCAAGGCGCTCAAGCTGGTCCACGAAGCTCCATCGCAGGAGGATGTATCCGGGTACGACGTCAATCTGGCGCCGCCAGCGCCGAATACGCCGCAGCGCAAGCCAGGGACGCCAATCCCCAACCAACCGGCATCGAAATCATAGAGGAGGAGAAGAGAGATGGCTAACGGATACACGGGAAGGATACTGCGGGTCAATCTGACGACAAAACAAACCAGCGCTATCGATACCGCCAAATACGAGGAATTCGGTGGCGGTTACGGCATGGGCGCCGCCATTTTCTGGGACCTTGCGGTCGCCCCGGGCGAATGGGATCTGAAGGATGCTTACGATCCGCGGAATGTCCTTCCCTTAATGGTGGGTCCTTTAGCGGCTACCGGCGTTCCGGGTTCGGGGAGAACCAGCGTTTGTGGACTATCTCCGGAGACGTTTCCTACCTGCGAATTCTGGCGGGGCAATTTCGGCGGCCGCTTTGGCACCATGATGAAGCTTGCCGGTTGGGACGGAGTTGTGGTGGAAGGCAAAGCCGACAAGCCGGTATGGATCAACATCGTTAACGACCAGGCGAAGATCGAAGACGCCAAAGAGCTTTGGGGCCTGGACACCTGGGAGACGCAAAGCCGAATTGCGTCAATGGTGGGTGGAAGAGTGCGCTTCGGCGAAGAATGGGAACAGATCGGAAGCGCCTACACCACCGCCCGCCCGCAGATCGTTTGCATTGGCCCGGCTGGCGAGGCCAGGTCAAGACTCGCCGCCCTGGTCACGGGCAGCGGAATCAGTGCGCGGATCGGCGGCTACGGCGCGGTCTTCGGGGCCAAGAATTTGAAAGCCATCAGCGTAACCGGGACCGGCAGCGTGCAGATGGCGGATCCCAAGGGTGTGCTGGATGCCAGACTCCAACACATGCATGCCTCCCAATTTGGAGCAATACCTTACGCTTCCGGGCCCGGGACTGCGTCCTGCTCGCCTTGCCTGCGCAGCGACCGGCGCAGAAGCAACTATCATGGAGGCGAAACCATGTGCGCCGATCAGAGCTGGTTTTTCGGCGGCAGCAATCCTAGGGCTGGAGACCTGGCCTGCGAAGCCTTGATAAAACATGGCCTCAGCAGTTGGTCGGCCCATTTCCACGCAATGTCGGTCAAGATTGCCGGCGCGCCGGAGTTTTTCCATGGAGAAGTGCCGACAGATTCCGGCCTGGGCTGGTATCTGCAGTACCTCCACGAGCAGGGGTTGCTGGGTCCGGGAAAACAGATCGACTCGGCGCCGTTGCCAATGGATCAATGGGGTGAACTGAGTTTCCGCCTAGCCTTGCTCGATGCCATTTCCCGGCGCGTGGGGATTGGCGATGCTCTGGCCGAAGGCTGCTGCCGGGCCGCTCAGAAGTGGGGACGGCTGGAAACGGACAGGGACAGCGGCGCCCTGCGCCTTCCCGCCTGGGGAGCTTCGAGCCACTGGACCATGCCTTTTGTCGAATGGGCGTATGCTTACATCCTCGGAGCGGGAGATCCTTCATGGCATGGATTGATGGCGCCTACCGGCGTTCCCCGCGACGGCACTCCCCTGGAGAAGTCTCTCGAGGAGCTATCCAAGAGGACGATTCCGTACACCGACGATATCCTCATGTTCAACTATGCCTGGAAGGGCGAAGAGGCTTGGAGGACCGGCATCTATTCCCCGCATAAAGCCAAGCTAGTGGCCTGGAGCCGCCACTATTCGTCGTTCTGGAATGAGTCCATGGCATTCTGCGAGATGCTTTTCCCCGAACTGGGCAGCTATAGTCCCGAGATGGAAATCGTGTACTACAAAGCCGTGACAGGAAAGAAGGACTCGTTTGCCGACACCATGCGAATTGGCCAAAAGATCTGGACCGTGGAGCGCGCCATCCGCGTGATGCACGGAAGATGCCGGCAGACGGAGGACTTTTTCCCCTATATGTATAAGCCGGGAGCATCGGGCTTTGCTGTCTATGGCGGAGTGCCCATTTACGAGAATGGCAAATGGCATAATGACCAGGCTCCGGACATGTACCTAGATAGGAAAGGGGTGGAAGACTTCAAAAGCCACTTCTATGCGCTGGAAGGTTGGGACAAAGAAAACGGCTGGCCGACCCGAAAGACGCTGGAGGACTTCGGCCTGAAGAGAGTCGCCGATACGATGGCCGCCAAGGGAAGACTGGGAGCCTCGTAAAGCGCTAAGGTGGCGCCTCTGCCCACAGCGCGGGCAAAAGGATGCCGCCCACGGCTTAAGGGAATTCCATCCGCAGAACACTTCTTCAAAAGGATAACTGTCGAAAACGGCCTTATCCCTCACCACAGTTATATGGCCGGAGTGACGGCTGAATAAAAATCAGCGGCCGCATCCGGCAGTGGATGGGAAGGGGGCTGTGCCATCGGATCTGGCCGGCGAGGGCCGCAAACCAGTCTCCCGGGTATTGAACAGGAGGATTGGTGTATAATGCCCCTCATCGAGTAATAAAAAATCAGGTCGAAATCCGAATCCATACAAGGGGGCGCGCCTATGAATCGCCTTACAGCTCCGGTCCTGTTCATCGCTTTTCTGGCCAGCTTGACGCTCGTTTCAATTCCAGCAGCGGCTCAGCAGTCCTGCGAAAGTCTTGCTTCCATCAAAATTCCTAATGTGACGATCACTTCGGCTAAGGCAGGTGAGCCGGGATTTGAATTGCCTGCTCAATCCGTAATGACGAAGGTGCCGCCCAGGCAGGTCAAGGCCCCCTTCTGCAGAATTCAAGCTTTTTCGGCGCCGACCAGCGACTCCCATATCGGGATCGAAGTGTGGCTTCCGGTCGCCGCGAACTGGAATGGGAAATTCCTTGCCGCAGGGAATCCAGGATTTATCGGCGGGCTTTCCAGCAGCGGCCTCGCGGGGATTATGGAAACCGGGTATGTTGCCGCAGGGACAGACACGGGGCATGTCGATGCGGACATGGATTCCGGATTTCAGTGGGCCATCGGTCATCCCGAAAAATGGGCCGACTGGGGCTATCGCGCTGTCCATGAAATGGTTGTGGTAACCAAAACGGTCGCCGAGAAATATTATGGCAAACCTATTCAATATTCTTACTGGAACAGCTGCCACAACGGCGGCAACCAGGGACTCAATGAAGCGCAGCGCTACCCCGGCGATTTCGACGGCATTGTTGCCGGCGACCCTGCCTACTGGATATCCCACCTGCAGCCGGGCTCCTTGTACGTCAGCTGGGTTGCTCTCAAAGACGGGGTTGGGGGTCCGGGCTACATTCCGCCCGACAAGATTACTCTGCTGAACAAGGCAGCGATTGCCGCTTGTGACGAGAACGATGGGCTCAAGGACGGCCTCATTACGGATCCCACCCGCTGCAAATTCGATCCGGCAACCATTCAGTGCAAGGGCGAGGATGCTCCGACCTGCCTCACCGCCGGGCAGGTCGACACGGCAAAAAAGATATATGCCGGGGCGAAATTCAAGGACGGCACGCCGATATACAGCGGATTTGAACCTGGAAGTGAGTTGAACTGGAACTTTATGACTGAGAAGGAGCCTTTCTCGGTCAACATCAATTACTTCAAAGGCATGGTCTTCCAGGATCCGAACTGGGATTTCCGCACTTTCGACGTGGACCGGGATACGAAGCTGGCCATAGAACGCACGGCCAAGTACGTGGATGGGAACAATCCGGATCTGAGGCCTTTCAAGAAGGCGGGCGGCAAGCTCATTATTGTCTCTTCCTGGAACAGCTTGGCCCTTCCGCCGCGGCAGATCGCCGAATATTACAAAAGCGTCGAGAAGGCAATGGGCGGGCCTGCGCAAACTCAGGATTTTGCCCGGCTGTTCTCAATACCGGGAGCGGGCGGCTGCGTCGTTGGTCCGGACTTCAAGGCTTTTGAAGCAATGCAGGAGTGGGTCGAAAAAGGCAAGGCTCCGGACCAAATCACGTATTCTCATAGGGAGGGGGGAGGCAGAGGAGGAAAAGTCTATAGAACCCGGCCGGTGTGCGCCTATCCAAAGGTATCCAAATATAAAGGAAGCGGCGACATTGATGACGCAGCCAATTTTACCTGCGTCTCTCCCGACAGATAAGCGGTTTGGACCGCAAAGAATTTAACAGTGCGAAGGAGCGCAAAAAGCAGACATTCTTCGCGTTTCTTTGCGGTCTCGGCACCTTTGCCATTATCTTTTCCGAAGAATTGCAAACTTGTTGCGAGGACAGGTTTCGAAGAATTCTGCCGTTCCCGAATTGATGCCGATCACAGGCCACGTCGCTAACAGCCCATTCCTCAGGGGAAGCCGATTTCCATAGTTGATTCATCTGACGCACGTTTGGTGATCTGGATTAGGGACTTGATACCACCACAACCTTATCGCCACTGGAGCATCTCCTTTTCGTATTCCCTATTGCCCTCGTTCCCGGCCACTGACTTCGAGGCGGCGTGCTTTCATCATGCGTTTCGGGACCGCGCTCCCGGTCAGCGATGACAAGCCAATTCCCGCTTTTGGAATTCATGAAGCGAAACTGAAGAGCCGTGTGTCTAAAGCCATGGTCTACAACATCGGCGCAGCCTCAGTTGCACAAGCCCGGAGAATGATTTCTCTTTTGACAGCCGCGGGCCGCATGTCATTGGCCCCACGTTTCACCAGGCGCCACCACGCAGCGTGTGGGCAACCTCTATCGGAGGAATATGCATGTCCATGATCGGGAAGACACTCGGACCTTGCGAAATCACGAGCCAGCTTGGCAAGGCGGCATGGGTGAGGCGAATCAGGCGAAGGAGCGAAAGCTCGGCCGAGAGGCAGCAAGCAATCAAGGTCCTGCCGGAAGAGTTGGCTAACGCCTGAGTGCCCGGTTCAATCGTTGCTCCACAACTTCTGAGCCCCAGAACGAAAGCGTGGCCCTGTTCGCCTTTCAGGGCAACTTGCATGGTTACGGATCGTCAAAAGGCAGTGCAACGATTCGCCAGGGAACTCACCTACGCTTTTCGGGCGGAAGGCATTCACGAACATCTCGTCATGCCTCCACCCGTTGGCTAGGTCCGGCAGATGCAGCCGTCGGGTTTGTTACCGGCCGCGCGGTTCTCCATGAGCTGCCAGATGATTGTTATGAGCTTCCTGGGCGCGCGAAGCCTGCTCTTTCGTCGGGCCTTGGTGAGGCGCGCGGCTTGCCTCCACTTCTTCGCGCGAGGGCCGGGCTGTGATGCCTCCCTTGCCGTTGAACGAGTGGTTTGGACCAGTGACTTTATGAACTACAGTCCGATCTTCGTAAACATTGTGCACGTTGCGGGGGTCTACGTGGGCGATAGCAGTGTTGTGCCGGAATACGCCCCCTTCCCAGCGTCCGCCGGTGAATCCGGAGCCGAAGTAGCCGTTGCCGTAATTGACGCCGCCATAGAACCCGACTTTCGGGCCCCAATAGCCCGCATGCCACAAGTACCTACCGCCCTCGAAGCCCCAATAACCGGGCGTCCATAGCAACCCCACAGCTGGAGGGAGAACCCATGCACCCGGCACCCAGTAGTAGCCATAATCGCCGTATTGATAATAACCGGGCGTCCAAATGTAACCGTCACCCGGACAGGGCGGCTGATCGTAGACGGTGATCAGCGGAGGCGCGACGTTAACCGTAAAAATAACTCCGGCGGAGGCCGTCGATACGAAGAGCGCAGTCAACACCAGAATCAAAGAGGCAGGCAGTTTGTATTTCATCTTCGTGTTCTCCTTTGGCGATCGCGCTAAGAGGCAGGCCGCGTGAGCCGATTTTGATCAGGATCTCCGTTTTTGGCCTCTTAGCCAAAAATAATTATACGCCCGGCCGTCCATCTTGGGACCGTTTTTTCTCTTTTCCCCCTTTCCCATTCCCGCCACCTCCGCCCGCAAAGGGCATCCCCGACATCTCCGGGCAGCCCAGGACCGGGACTGTATCATTTTCAACCGGCGTCTCGGACACCTCTCCAGGCGATAGGTGCCCCAAAAGAGTCAAGCCCTTTCCATTTGCATCTATACGCGAATGGTAAACTGAGACCATACTCCCCCGTCGTGATGCGGGAAGGGATCCGGCGGATGACAAATCGCTTGCTGGATCGGCTGGTTTGCATTTTCGAATGCCGTTTGGAACGTGACACCTGTCCGGCAACCCCCCGACCAACAAGGTGAATCATTCCATTCGGTCCTGAGACTTGCGCCCAAATCAACAAATGGCAGAGTTGCGGTGACAGGCTGCGCAATCCTCGAATTTAGGCTAGGCTGCTTTGCTATTTTTACTATTTTTGCTTGCTGTATTCGGTTGAAGTCGACTGGAAATGGTAGCCCGCGGCCGTTGACTTCTGTTGAGAAAAACAAGACAAGGCTCGGGGAAAAATCAATGCTTCACGCCAGCGGACGTAATCGGGCTGGCAAGGAACGCCCCAATTTTGTCGTAAAGAAAAGAATCGATTTTTGCCTGTTGGTCGCTGGTTAACATGTTGCGCGCTTTGGCAAAAGTTCTTGCCTGTAAAGCAACCATCTGAGAAGAAAGGACACCTTGGTGATCGGCCATTTTGTTTATTTCTGAATCGCCCTTCCCTGCTTTGGCCGCCTCGAACAAGGACTGTCTTTCTTTACTCAGCTGTTCCTGGATTGGACCGGCGGTTTGGATCGCACCATCGAGAATTGCAGTCAACTGCTCTTTCTGCGAATCAGTCAATTCCAGCAAAACAACAAACATATCGACCGTGGCCTCTTCAGTTACGGTGCTGGCGGATGTCCCGCCACTCATCATGCCACCTCGTCGGCTGCCCCTTTGGGCTAGAACGGTGCCGGTCGAGAGGATGCACACGAGCGCCAACCGCCCAATGACTTTTCTTCTTGAAGCAAGCATACGTGACCTCCAAGGAAAGTAATGTCTATTCCTTTTTAGTGAATGCAGAATAACACCTGCCGGTGTAGAAGTCATCTCGTCGATCATTCGGCCATGGCGCTAGTCTTCATGCGGAATAGCCTCGAACAGGCGTGCAGTTCAGAGATGCCAATCCAAACCAGGGCCTACGACGCATCGCCTCGTTTCTGCGGCCACGACAGAGATTTGGCGAAGAGGAGCCCACCGTCGGGAAGGGGGCCCCGGGCCGTATCAGAACCACCAATGGCGAAGAACTGAAATGGCGGAGTCGTGATGAACCTCAGACTTATCGCTTCCAGATAGATGCCCGCCCAAGGGCCATCTCACGAGTAATCGGCAACGAAAGCGCCGGTTAACGGGCCCGAAGTCGCATTAAGGGGATGGAATGCCGTTTCTTATAGGTTGTCTGTTTTGCTCTTCTCAGAGAAAAGGAGAAAAATATACAGCTTTTCCTTTTTTCTTCCTTATTTGACTCTCTTGGCCTATGTTTTTCCGTAGTACGCATCGTCCCGCTACGGATTACGGCGATCTACCGCTCGACGGTTTTTCCCAGACGCTCGAGCGGGACGATATGTCTTGGTTCTACAACGAATACTCAGATGTTGTCCTCAAAGGACTTCTATAAGGCTCTCGCTGAACCAAAGACCGCATGCACAAACATCTACTCACGAACGGATGAATCATAGTTGCGAGCCGCCTGGTTTCGGCGGAGAGGGGAGAATTGTATCTCTCCCCACGAAAACGGCCAGACAGATGTCTCGTTCCTTGTGACAACGGGATTTCCAGCAAGCCAATTCTCTGAATCGCTGAGCGGAAAGCAATGAAGTGCAGCAGCTTGCTTCCGTACGGACTGCATCCCCATGGGATATGCCCCCTCGTCTTCAGGCAGGTGCGGCAACCTGCTCCATGGGTTTGATACGTCAGGCTTCAGCTCTGAACTGGCAATTCACGGCGATTTGGCTTTCATCCTTTGCCCAGAGCCTTAAGGACCTTTTCCGGCGTGGCTGGCGATTCGACCCACTTGCCGATCGCGTTGTGGATGGCCATGATGACGAGATGCGTGTTCGCCAGGGAATGGCTGATGCCGCTGCCGCCGTAGCAGGCATTGCTGGCACGCGTTTCCAGAAGCCCCAGATCCACTCGAGGCATGTCCAGCATGCTGACTTTCTTGTACTCAAACATATTCGTGCTGAGTTTCACTCCGGTCTTCTGGTCGTAGATGAATTCTTCCTGAAGCTGGCATCCTTTGGTGAAATCCATCACCTGGTGAATCTGGCCCTCCAGCGACGTCTGTCGCATGATCTTGCCGGGATCCGCAACGACCCCGAACCGTAGGATTTCCACTTCCCCGGTCTCGGTGTCTACGGCGACCTCGCACGTGGCAACGTTCATGGCATCCAATTTTTTGCCCCGGGCCGTCCAGGCCGAATCCGGGGGCCGGCCGGAGTAGGTCGCGAACAGATTGGCCCGAACGGCCTGAGCAAGCGGAACGCCGATGCTCGCGTCGGACTTCACGACGACTTTTCCGCCCTGCAGGTCCAACTCCTCGGGCTTGCGCCCTTTCAGTGGGCTGGAGGCCGGTTTCGGGGCGGGTCCTCTGGATCCGCGGAATGCGCCCGCGCCAGGAGGATTGTTGGCTTCCGCAATGGCGGCTTCCAGGATGCGCTGTTTTAGGATATTCGCGCACTCTTTCATAGCCCAGGAAGAGGCGGTCGAGCCGTCGCTGCCGCCCCCATAAGGCCTGTATATTTCGTGGTGATCAAGATCAATGCGGATATCCTTGTACTCGAGGCCAAGCTCTTCGGCCACGGTCATTGCGTTTGCCTCCAGGCCATAGTGGCCGATGATGGGCCCCTTGGATGCCAGATGCACGATGCCGTTTCGAAGCTCAAGTTTGGGGTCGTATCCCGAAACGGAATGGCGCGGGCACTGGTTGTAGCGGAAGCTGGCTCCGTGCAAACGACCGTCCGGCAACTTT